>Ga0209504_1000051_pt1 | contig 118450 bp, 112 predicted proteins | sample COGITO_mtgs_1005_FD_184791 | JGI IMG/M metagenome (GOLD analysis project Ga0209504, IMG submission 184791) | Pelagic marine microbial communities from North Sea - COGITO_mtgs_100511 (SPAdes) (version 2) | ecosystem: Environmental > Aquatic > Marine > Epipelagic ... | reverse complement strand
GGTGAGTGCCATTCGGCGTACTACCGCTTGCGCGGTGAGTGCCATTCGGCGTACTACCGCTTGCGCGGTGAGTGCCATTCGGCGTACTACCGCTTGCGCGGTGAGTGCCATTCGGCGTACTACCGCTTGCGCGGTGAGTGCCATTCGGCGTACTACCGCTTGCGCGGTGAGTGCCATTCGGCGTACTACCGCTGACGCGGTGAGTACGCCCTACGCAAGTATCTGATTGTATGTTAAAAAGTAGGGCGGACTCAGCGAAGCTAGTCCGCCATTGAGCTTTGAAATTGCGTGTCATCATTCGGCGTACTGTCGCTTGCGCGGTGAGTACGCCCTACGCAAAGATCGGATTTTTAATGCGGAACTTGGTGGTTATTGATATAAATATTTGGTGAACAACACATCCTGCACTGCGGCTGCGCCAATTTCTTTGGTCAGTAACTCATTCAGATTATTCAGAATTTTCAGACGGATTTCTTCGCGGCCGGTCAGTGATTTCACTGCGTCTTCCTGCTCTTTGCCAAACACTCCGACGATTGCATTCAGGATCATCGGCTCGTGATGTTCAATCATCGGCAGAAACTTTTCGTCTTTGATCATCAGCTCCATCGTCACCCGCACATAACCGAGATTTTTCTGGCCACTGGTGACATAGTTGGTGACGATGTCCGGGTCAAAGCCGTAATAAACCACTTTTGCTTTCGCTGGTGCCGCCTGAGCGTCCTGCGCAATGGCCGCAGATCCCACAAAACTGCTGACCAGGATCAGCAACAGCGCATATAAGTTTTTCATCTAAACCACACTGATTTTAAGTCGATTGATTATGTTAACAAGTGTACCTGAGACGCTCGGCGCTGGCTATCCTACAGCAGGCAGTAAATTAGCCATTTGTTTGATTAAACGCATCCGTTGCCCCACCATTTTTCCTGTTAACGCAAAAGCCTGTAATTGTTGCTGTGCGTCAAACCACAACGCTTGTAAGTCGTTGCCTTCCCCACGGATCTGCCAAGCGCTTTGATCCGGTTGCCTATTTTGACAGCTCACCACCGGCAAAGCCGGACTTTTCACTAACACCGGCATGGCTGGCAACAGCAACGGCGTTGGCTGACCAACTAAAGTTGCCGCCAGAGCCTTGGCCGACAAATTAATCGGTGTGATATACATCAGCACATGGCTGCAAATTTCGGCGCAGTCGCCAATGGCATAAATATGGGCATTGCTACTGCGTAAATATTGGTCAACCTGAATGCCTTTGCCACAGTTCAGGCCAGCTTTTTTAGCCAGTGCGGTATTTGGCCTGAGACCAATCGCTGACAAAATAAGTTCGGTGCTGAAGGTACGGCCATCATTGAGTGTTAGTTCACAATAAGCATGGCCGGATTTGGTATCAGCGTTGCTTTTCGCTTGCGCGATTGGGCTGCCCCAATAAAACGTCACCCCCAATTGCATCAGCGCCTGTGCCAATTTTTCGCCAAGCGCGGCCGGCATCAGTTGTGCCAGCGGCTGCTGTTCCAGCGCAATCACCGACACCTTAAAACCAGCACTGGCCAAATCGTTTGCATATTCAATGCCGACCAGGCCGGCGCCTAAAATACAGATGTCTTTTTTACCCTCACAACGAGCTAAAAATTGCTGATAGTCGGCTAAATCATTGATTGGTTGGCTGATTTCTAAGGCCGCAGTGGGCAGTGGCGGCGTTAAAGCGCTGGCGCCGGTGGCCAGAACCAGCTGCTGATAGCTGATATCGCCGTGGCAACTGTGCAGCAATTGACGGGCTGCATCAATTTCGTGCACTTCGCAGTTACTTTGAATTTCGATTTGATATTCGACGGCCATCTCAGCGGCAGTTTTTTGCACCAAGGCTGTGGCCGTTTTACCTTTACTAAAGCCATTGGAGAGCAGCGGTTTGGAGTAATAGTCACCGTTATCGGCACAGAGCAGCAAGATCGAAGGGGCCGGTTGTTCCGGGTGCAGCGTATTGAGTTTACGAATTTCTTTCACCAACTGATAACCAGCATGGCCTGCACCAATGATCACAATATCTGCCTGTTGCATGCGGTACTCCGTGCTTTGTGCCTGTGCTGATTTTTGAGGTTAATGAAGCGCTGATGTTTTGTCACGGCCTGAAATAGCAGATCAGCTGAAAAATGCTGGTAGAGTTGTTATGATGCCGCCAGTTTTCGCGCTAACCATTAGATGTTTTTTTATGAAGTGTGATGAGATATTTTCCTACGCTGGCTGGCAGTTACCACCAGTCCTATCGCAAGAGCCGCAAATACCTGAGCATACCTCGGCGCTAGCGTTACCTGGGGCTTTAGCGCCCTGGTTGTTATGTCCGGGTTCACTGACGCAGAAACTAAAAGCCTATCAACCGGGTTTTCGGTTGCAGCTTTTAAGTGAGCAAACAATTGTATTACCGGAAGCTTTGGCCGAACGCTGGCAAACAAAAATCGGCATGCAGCGGCAGGTAATTTTGTATTTAGGCGCGCAGCCTTGTGTGTTTGGTCAGAGTTTTTTGCCGGATCACACCTTACAGGCGTTAACACCGCTGGCAGATTTAGGCGAACAGCCACTCGGTGATTATATTTTCCAGCAACCGGATTTAGTCCGTGGTGAGATTGAAGTGGCCTGTTTTGCCTCAGGTTTGCAGTTACCACAACTTGGCGCACAGCCGGAAGTTTGGGGCCGCCGCTCGTTTTTTGCTTTGCAGCAACACGAACTCTTGGTGCAGGAAGTGTTTTTAGCAGGATTATTTAAGCAATGAATTGGCAACTGCAGACTTCAAAATGGCGTGACTACCGGCAGCTGATGCGGCTGGATAAACCCATTGGCACTTATTTGCTGTTATGGCCAACGTATTGGGCCTTGTGGCTGGCGAGTGACGGAATGCCGGCCATCGACATGCTGCTGATTTTCACCCTGGGCGTGGTGCTGATGCGCGCCGCGGGCTGCGTGATTAACGATTATGCCGACCGCAATTTTGATGGCGCGGTGGAGCGTACCAAACAACGGCCACTCGCCACCGGCGCTGTCAGTAGCACCGAAGCGTTGCAGTTGTATGCGCTGCTATTGGCGTTGTCGGCATTGTTATTGCTGTTTCTGAACTGGCAATCGGCGGTGCTTGCTTTGGTTGCTGTAGCGCTGGCTGCTAGTTACCCTTTTATGAAACGCTATACCCATCTGCCACAAGTGGTGCTGGGCGCGGCTTTTAGCTGGGGCATGGTGATGAGCTTTATGGCCATTCAGGGCCAGTTGCCGTTGTTAGTCTGGCTGATTTATGGCGCGAACTTGTTGTGGACAGTGGCTTACGACACCTTTTACGCCATGGTCGATAAAGACGACGACGAAAAAATTGGCATCAAATCCACCGCCCGGTTATTTGGCCGTTATGCGCTTTTTATCATCGCTATTTTGCAGTTAGGTATGCTGGCCTTATTAGAATGGGCCGGGGCTTTGGCCGGGCTCAGCCAGGCGTTTTATCTAGCGTTGGTGGTGGCGTTGGTGCTGTTTATCTACCAGCATCGGCTCGCCAGACAAGGTCGCGACGGCTGTTTTAAAGCCTTTTTAAACAATCATTATGTCGGGCTGGTGATTTTTATTGGCGTGGTGTTGGGGCAAGCGGGCTGGTAACGGGCCATTTTTCATGAAAAGGAATTGAAGTCGTCGACTATGGAACCAAATTACCCGAATTACACAACGGAAGAATTGCTGAACGCGCTGAGTAAAATTAATCGCGACAAATTTCCTAACCGGACGCTGGAGATTCAACTCGAAATTGCAAAACGTGAAGTGGTTTATACCGAGCATCCGGTGGAAGCAAGTGATGACACGCAGCGGCAGGTATATGTCGAGGTTGTGCTCAAGAATGATGCGTCAGTGACCTCAACTGAAATACCGCCAGACCATGATTATCGTATCGTGCCATATCTGATTGGATTCGTGCTCTGTGGGATTATCCTTGCTGTCTATGCCGACAGTTTTAATATCAGCGATTACATCTGGAAGTTCTCATTTCCGGCAATTGCCGGACTAGCGATGTTGTTTGGATATATATTTTATCTCCTTAGAACCAACAATAGTACTAGCCAATCCTTTGCAGAGTGGACTGGGATTAAAACGGCAGACCAGTTTATTGGACAAGCAATTATGATTTCGTTGTCGCTTGCAATCATGGCATTTAATTTAAGCATGCAAGCTGGCCATGTATTTACCAGTACATCTGATGTGGAGATTGGGAATGTGACTTCGGTTTATAATCAATCTAGAACGCGCATTAAAGGCGGAACTTGCAGTTATAGCATGCAGCTGCAAACAGCGTATTACGGTAGCTACGAATGGTGTCATGTGCGCTCGGACATTCTGATGTATACCAAAGCAGGTGACAAAATACAGCTGCAAGGTACCCGTTCTGCTTTTGGTTTTAAAGTTGAGAATTATCGCAAAATAAAAGATTAGTAATCATTATTTGAAAAAGGCGTACCCTGATTGCCGACAACTAATCCGCTGTAATCGACTTCACGTAATGTTGTCTGTGTGAATGCAAATCAGGGTGATCACAGCCATATTACAATTCTTAGGTTACCTCGGGCTATTGCCCTTTATCCTATTAACCTTGCTGACGTTCTTTCCAATCTAGCCGCAGCAGGCGTCGGTGCAGCCGTTGGCGCTTTTACTGTCCTGAGTTTTTAAAAAAAACTTGCGACCATTGATTACATCTGTAATATTAAGTGTATTACAAGTGTAATCGATGAGGTTTGAGATGAAAGACATCAGCCCGGCAGAGCTGGAAGTGCTGAAAATTTTGTGGCAACAAGCGCCACAAACCGCCAATCAAGTGGTGGATGCGATGGCCGATGCCAGCCAGTGGCATGAAAAAACTGTCAAGACCCTACTTAATCGTTTAGTCACCAAAGGCGCCGTCAGCTTTGAAAAAGATGGCCGCGCTTATCTGTATGCCCCGGTGTTACAACAACAAGATTATCAACACAAAGAAAGCCAAAGCTTTATTGCCCGGGTTTTCGAAGGCCGGATTGCGCCTTTGGTGGCCGGTTTTGCTGCCAGTAAAACACTGCAGGCGACCGATATCGATGAGCTAAAACAGCTGATTGCCGATTGGGAACAAGCGCAACAAGGATCGCAACAAGGAGTGCAGGATGAGTAACTGGATTTTCGCCCAACAGTTGCCGTTGTCGGTGCTGCTGTTGGTGTTGTTGCTGGGGCACCGCAGCCTGTTAAAACACTTTGGCGCCCGCACTTTATATGCTTTGTGGCTGAGTGTGCCATTGTTGTTACTGTGTTCTTCGCTCGCCACTCAACTTCCCTGGACCGCCGCTCATTCTGAGATGGAGATTGTCAAAGTCACTGCGCAACAATTACAGCAACTGCAACAACAGCTGCAGCAACAAGACTGGCTGGTGTGGTTGTGGGTAGCTGGTGTGATGGTGGTTGTCGCCTCGATTGGCGCGATGCACTGGTCATTACAGCGGTTGCTGCGTCAGGCGTGGCCCATTCCTGCAGGCGATCAGCAAGATTCAGTGAAGCATTGTTATCAAAGCAACCAATTAGCCGGGCCACATATCAGCGGTTTCCTGCACCCTAAAGTGTTGTTACCCCATGATTTTTCGAGCCGCTTTACCCCACAACAACAGCAGCTGATCCTGCGCCACGAACTGGCACACTGGCAGCGTGGTGACTTGCACTGGAATTATCTGGCGCTGGCTCTGTTGGCGGTTTCCTGGTTTAACCCTTTGATTTGGCTAGCCTACCGCCGTTACCGGCAGGATCAGGAACTGGCTTGTGATGCGCTGGTGCTTCAAGACGCCAGTGCGCAAGACCGAATTGCTTACGGCTATGCGCTGGTGAGCAACTTACAGCAGGCCGCCAATGGTTGGCAGCCACTGACATACCACTACGGAGATAAACAGATGATGAAACAACGTTTAATGCAATTGCAGCAGAGCAAAGGTTTTAGCAAAACAGCCGTGCTTTGCGGATTAGCACTGGTGGTCGCGAGCGCTTTATGGTTGCAGCAACCTGCGTATGCCGGTGCCGAACAGCCGCAACCCCTGATGCGGGTCGAGCCAAAATATCCGGTGCAGGCAGCAGAGCAACACATCACCGGTTATGTGCAGGCGCAATTTAATATCAAGCCAGATGGTTCGGTGACTGATGTGAAAATTACCAAAGCGGAACCTGCTGAGATCTTTAATAAAGAAGCCATTCGTGCTTTAGAAAAATGGCGTTATCAACCGAGTGCCGAAGGCGTGAAAGGCGCGACTGTGCAACTTGATTTTATGCTGGACCCGCCGGAGTCGGGTATGGAGCAAATTAAAGTGACCACTAAATAGTTGCAGGCCGACACTGAAACCGCGTCTTTCCAATACCTATGGTTTTCAGGTGTGCAGTCAATTATCTAGTCACAACAGCAAAAGGGCCACTGGCTCTTTTGCTGTTGTGATTCAGGCACCAACTCATGTTTATCGTTAGAAAGCTAAAACTTCAGTCAGATCGTATAGCGCCCATCAATCGTTGGGGTCAGAGTAGTACTCTGACCCCAACGATGGCTGCCAGCTAAAACTTTGGTCAACCGGTGAAAGTTATCCGGCTCCAAGGCTGTCTTATGGTTTGTACGCGGGGGAATAACCCTGTTAAGGAGTAAGTGCATGAAAATACTTAGTTATCTGGCGATGCTCGTAGGGTTGTTATTGTTAGGCACCTTACTAAACACTGTGCTATTACGCCAACCTGCAGCGGCAGTAACAACGCCAGTCGATTTATCCAAACCGATGCCAGCCAGCAAACAGTTAGAAACGGTGGTGCTTGGTGCTGGTTGTTTCTGGGGCGTGGAAAAACGTTATCAGGCCTTACCTGGCGTGGTGGAGGCGGTGTCTGGTTATGCCGATGGCCGTGGTTTATCGCCGACTTATGCGGAAATTACCAAGCGTAAACATCAGCAGAACCCGGATAATTTCGCCGAAGTGGTGCAGGTGACGTTTAACCCGGCGCAAATCAGCCTGCAGCACATTCTGCAGTTTTATTTTGAGCAGCACGACCCAACCCAGCTTAACCGGCAGGGCAATGATATCGGCACCCAATATCGCTCGACCATTTTGTTTGGCAGTGTCCAGCAACAGCAGGTAGCCGAACAAGTCAAAGCGGCGTATCAGCAACGACTCACCGCTGAAGGTTACGGCGAAATCACCACCAACATCAAAGCGCTGGATAAATTCTATCCGGCCGAAGACTATCATCAGGATTATATGGCGAAAAACCCCAACGGTTATTGCCCGGATCACGCCACTGGTGTGAAGTTTGATGCTGATCAGCAAGCCGCTAAAGTGGTTACTGATAACAGCAAGTTATTGCTCGGAAAGCAAATTGTGGTGATCGATGCCGAAGGTTATTGCCCTTATTGCGAGCAGTTCAAAAAAGAAGTGGCTAATGCCTATCAAGGCACCATTCCGATGACTTTCCGCACTGCGGCACAGCTTGATGGTTTAACAATCAAAACTCCTACCTGGGCCACACCAACCATTTTGTTTTTAGAACAAGGCAAAGAAGTGTTTGGCCGCCAGGGCACCATGACCGCCGCCGAATTTTACAAAGCGTTGGGCCACTTTAAATTGGGTGAATCGGAAGCCTTTAACGTGGCATTTGACGAAGGCACCGACGGCCGGTTTTGCAAAGAATACGAGATATTCAAAAACACCCCGGACGGTGTGTTTATCGATAAACTCAGCGGCGCCGCTTTGTTTGACACCCGCGATCGCTTTGATTCCGGCAGCGGCTGGTTATCCTTCACCAAACCGGTCGAAGGCTCTGTGATTGAAAGGCCCGACAACCGCTACGGCATGCAACGCATAGAAATTCGCGCCAAAAGTTCCGGCATCCATTTAGGCCACGTCTTCCCGGATGGCCCCAACGGCCAACCAAGATACTGTATCAACGCCACAGTTTTAGAGTTTGTCGCACGGTAATAGTACATCTGGGGTCAGAACTTGTGGGGTCAGAGTTAACTCTGACCCCACAAGTTCCTCTTTGACCCACTAATTGTCCAACCCAATCAAATGGTTAAACTGTCTAGAGATACTGAATTAGCTATTGCTTAAAAATAGTACTGTTCAGACCAGATTCGGTTAAGTACAATGCGCGGCCATGGCGTTATTGCCGATTTTTTGAACAGGGTGAAGTATGCAGTTTTCTGGTTTCAAAATGTGGGTTGCAGCAGCAACTTTATTGGCCGCGACGTTCGTGACATCAAGCGCTCAGGCATCCCTCATCGTCAACGGCGGTTTTGAAGCCAACCCGCTGAAAAACAACCAATGGAGCTACTTCAGCGCTGATCAGGTACTGGGCTGGGAAGGCAGCAACGTTGAAATCTGGCATCACCTGAATGGCGTCCAGGCCACAGAAGGCAAACACCACGCCGAACTGAATGCACACGGTCACAACAACGGCGCCTGGTCAATTTTCCAAACCTTCGCCACCACCAAAGGTCAGTTATACGACTTCTCGTTTTACTACCGTGCCCGCGCCAACACCAAAGAAGCTTTTGAGTTCAGCATCGGCAACGTCGAAGCTCTGGTGCAACAACACAGCAGCAGCGCCTGGAACCAATTCAGCGGCAGCTTTGTCGCCGACAACACCCACAGCACCATCCGTTTTACTTCCTTAAATACCGGCACCATCGGCAATTTTATTGATGATGTGGTCGTGACGCAGGCCCAATCTGCATTCAAAGCCGAAGTACCAGCAGCACCGACGCTGGCGGTCTTGGGTTTAGGCTTGTTGGCGCTGGGGTTTAGCCGCCGTCAGATAAAAGGCTGAGTGGGGAATTGAACAAAGAAAACACAGTTCCAAAGAACGCGCCTGCAGCAGTCCTACAGCAAGCTAAAGCTCTGTTCGATAAGAAAAAAGTTTTTGCACAAAAGCTGTCCGCGAAGAAAGAGCTACTGAAAAGTCTGGATAGCTCGCAATCTCCGGTATCTGAGTACCTGTAAAAATAGCGATCATCTAATTCAAACAATTGGTTAGCTATATTAGCGACTATTAAGCCCATCGAATTCGATGGGTTTAATAAAACCTGTGCTCACAGGTTTTAATGCGAAAATCCCAAAATCATCCATCAACGTCCAATCAGTGACGAAACCCATTTTGATCAGTACGACGATATCTTGACTTTCCATGCGTTAATTTACTCAGGTGTCCCGCGTCCTAGGAATTAGGACGATGCTCATGTCCGATTTCTTGGCTGACAAGTTGTTTCATGGCGGAAGTGCGCGAAGGCATTTTGTAGCCGATCCCAGATCCCCAGTTTAAAATCAGTGACGACCGGCTTTCTTTTGTGAACAGGCTTCCTCGTCATCCATTGTCTCTGGGGCCAGCCATCACTGGAGGGGAAAGTCACAGGTGTAGTCGAACCTGTGCTACGCGTGATGAGCGGCGAGATGTCTAGGCAACAAATTCAGTCGGCGCTTGGTCTTAAAGGCGACGATCACTTCCGCACAGCCTATTTAAAACCAGCATTGCTGGCACAGGTCATTGTGATGACCTTGCCGGACATACCTCGCAGCAGCAAACAACGGTACCGTATCACGGATATTGGACAACAATGGCTGGCAACGCATTTGAATTAGTGGGTGTCTTTGTGTACTTCAATGCTGCCTTTGCATGTTGGCAAACTGAAAATCTGACCATTGCTGCTTAATTTGGCTGCTCTAACAAGTTGGTGCGAATTTACCTTCTGAAAGCACGTAATTTATTAGTTCTAATAAGTTAGCGTGATTTCATTGAAACTGCGTAATATCTTGTTTGATCAGATAAATTAACGGTTAGCTGAAGCAAGCATTATTGGGGCAGGTCTGGCTTTTTGCCATCCATTTAGAAAAAACAAAAAGCAAGACCTGACCCTCGCGTCTTCCTCTGATTTAAGAAAGCGAGGCCCGGTTTAGAGTTAACGATGTTGTTAACTTTGGACCGGGCTTTGTTTTTAGTAGTGTATTGATGCGCCGTTGAAAAAAGAGTCGAAAGCAGATAGCTTAAATCACCGATGAGAACGAAAAATGGCAGAACTCGCGAATTTCTTGCCATTGAAAAAGCACTGCCAGGAACCAATGAAACTTACTGCATCTATATTTACGTTGTTGGTTTTCTTCAGTAGTAAGGCCAATGCCGTTGAGTTATATGACAGAGATTCGGCAAACAAAAAACTGATGCCAATTCTGTCTGCACTAAAAATAGGTATAAAAAAGCGTGATGTATCTGTATTCCAAGAATATGTATCCTTTCCTTTAAACGTCAGCTCGGAAGAAAAATACGTGACTGCTGATGGCTCAGTAAAATTACGAACAAAAAAAGTTCTTAATGCCGATGCGTTGCAAAAGCAGTTTGATAGTGTTTTCACCCCTACAGTAGTTAGTTTAATTGACTGCATCACCCCCGAAAATATGATGTATAACAAGTACAAAGGGTTTGATGCCGCTTACGGAGGTATTTGGTTTTTTGATGTTGTTTTCGAAAGTACTGGAAAACGTATTTTTGCTCTCGCAAGTATTTCAACAAATAAAACAGCCACTGAAAAATGGATGACAGGAAATTGCGGTAAAACACTTCATAAGCCAATTCAACCGACGCCAGACAGCGGCCTTCAGCTCCCATGAGATTAGTCCTCGCATTCTTATCCGCAGCTGCATTGCCTGCCTTGTTCATGATCTCTTGGTATCTATACGGTCAATTGCAAAACTTTGAAGTCGATGACCCATACGTTTGGGTTCGTACAAGAAATTTTGCAGTGATGTGCTTTATTCTCTCTGGCGGGGCTGTCTTTCTGCTCGGTTTGCCTGCCTATTTGGTGTTGCTCAAAATTCGGATGGCTTGCCAGTGGGTAACCTTGAGCACTGGTTTTTGTTTGGCTGCTATTCCAATGGCAATTTTTACTTGGCCTCCAAAGCAGTCAGCGTTAAAAACCAGTGCTTCTGTAAACAGTGTGCAAACAATGATGGATGGCATTCCTACACTAACTGGTTGGTTTGAGTTTATTCAAGGCGTTTTATTGCTTGGGCTATGTGGCGTCTTGGCCGCGTTAGCTTTCTGGCTTGTCGCCCCAAACAAATTCAAACAAACCGATAGATTGTCGGATTCAGAACAAAATTAAGCTGAGTTTCTGTTATTCACTCTATCCTTGTTGATTAGTGGCGTTACGACAGTAAAGCGTCAGCAAAAATAGTGGCAACTTGCTGAATTTGCGGTGTCCGGTGCCAGCACGATCTCGACGTTCACCATGAGCAAGGAAATTCAGCCAGCTACCAGTTCACTGATTTTGTGCATTGAGCGCGAGAGTGCAAGACAATGTAAACCCGTCGAATTCGACGGGTTTACGCTTACTTCAGAGTGCTACAAAATTCCAAATCAAACGAAGTCAAATCGCGGATATAAAGCCCAACTTAATCACAACATCCGATTTTAAACCCATCGAATTCGATGACATTAAAAAGGCCTGTCAGCACAGGCCAAATCGAAAACATCCTGAAATCAACTGGTCAATCAACCGCTTAGTCAATCAACCCCATCAATGCCGATGCCCATGCTTAGCACCACCAGCACCTTTCCCAGCTTCAACAGCATTCTGCTTAATCACCGGTTTAGCCGTCACAAATGGCTTAATCCCCATCGACTTATAAATATCCATCGGGTAAATCGCCTGGTTTTGGGTGATCACCATGGCTAATTGGCGGATGTCGCTGATGTTTTTGGTTGGGTCGCCGTCGACTAGCAGTAAATCGGCATCTTTGCCGACTTCAATGCTGCCTTTGCTGGCTTCGACTTTGCTGTAGCGGGCGCCGTTTAGCGTGGCGACTTGCAAGGCTTGGGCTGGGGTTAAGCCGGCTTTGACCAGTAATTCCAGTTCGCCTTGCAGGGTGAAGCCTGCCAGTTCGTCGGTGCCGGCGACGACCGGGATGCCGGCTTTGTACATCATGCCGACAAATTCAACCATCTTGGCGTAGGATTTTGCGTACAACTTTGCCGTTGCTGCGTCTGGAATATCCAGCTCGGCGGTGGCGTAACGGCGTTGTAAATCTGGTGGTAAATGGTCGACGATGGCTTGCCATGGGTCGCCCACTTCACCGTCGACTTTTTTCAGGAAGTCAAAAGTCGCCAGAGTCGGATCGACCACAATGCCTTTATCTTTCATTAGCTTGATGTAGTCCTGCACCTTTTTGCTTTGCAGATCTAAGCCGGCCACTTGTTGGGCTGGCAGGTAAAACCGCTCCAGAGTACGGGTGTCGGTGTCGGGTTTGACCAGGAAATTCAGTAGCATCTGGTTAATATGCTGAATTTCATCAAAACCGGCAGCAATCACATCTTCCGCTTTTAAAAATGCCGGCACATGGCCGCTAACGCGCAGGCCACGGCTATGCGCGTAAGTGACGGTATCTTTTAAGATTTCTTTTGGAAAGGAGTTATAAATTTTCAGCTGTGGATAACCGTGAGCGGCGTACCAATCAATGGCTGATTTAGCTCCGGCTAAATCTTTTACGACAAAACCGTTGCGGGCCGAAAACGGGCTTTCGCCTTCCAGAAAACCAGTGGGCACCACCGTTGGCGCCAGCAATTGCTGATGTTGCGTTTCGTCGATAATCGCCTGAATAGTCGCGTTGTCGTTACCCATATCACGCAGCGTGGTCACGCCAGCGGCCAGATGTAACGGGCCTTCCCAGCGTGAAATATGGCCATGCATATCAAATAAACCCGGCAGCACCATCCGGCCTTTACCGTCGATATCGTTTTGCACCGGCGTATTTAGCGTGCCGGTTGGCACGATGCTGGTAATTTTACCGCGCAGCAGATACACATCGCTGGCGCTGCCCACTTTGGTGGTTTTACTGTCAAAAATCCGCACATTACGCAGAACCGTGAGGCCGGTGAGTTCCTGTGGAATTTTGGTCGCCATTTCGGTCAGCAGTTTGGTTTCAGCCTGTTGCTGCATTTCCGCCATTTTAACGGCGTTGTCCTGCCAGCCTTCTTCAATCAGCGTTAAATAACCAGGCGCAATGCTGGCAAATAACCGTGGGTTTTCGCCTGCGGTTGCCCAGACAAAATTCGGCACCAGCCCAACGCCGGTTTGGACGAGTAATTGTACCTGTTGTTTTTCACCGCCTTTTTCGACGATAAGGTCGCTAACAGATTGCTGGCTTAACGTGCCGGAAGGTAACAGCGCGATGCTATTAGTGCCGCTTTTGGCAATGGCGTTGATGGCGATGGAGCTTAATTCTGGCGAGCCGTCGACCGGTAAGTACATAGCTGCGCCGGAGACTTTGCTCTGGCCTTTTTTCTCGCCGGCGCTCCAGCTGGCGTTATCGCCTTCACGTTGGAATTTTTCGTTGATCACCGAGCCAAAAGTCGATTTACCCTGGCCGCTATAACTGGCAATGGTGCCGTCGGCGTTCAGTTTAATCGACTCATTTAATTCCGGGCCGCGGCCGTTGTCTTTAAAAATAAAACGGACTTTCAGTTCGCCATTGTCTGCAATATCAACAATTTGCTCACCGGCTTTGACGCCATTGTCGACCAGAATGGTGTAACGGCGTTGCTCAGCCGCCAGGCTTTGAAAGGTAAAACTTGCCAGTAACAAGGCTGCAATAGGGGTAAAACGCATCGGAATATCCTTAAGGATGAAGAGGCTATGCGCCGACAATAGCAAAGCCGATGAATGGAGCGCAATGCTGATGGTCTTGGACGAAATGTCGACTGGCGCTTTGGCCAGCGGCCGAATTAAGGTAGCATAGACGTCCTTTGGCCTGAATAAATTGTAGACCCCATGTCTGACGCGGTATTTCCTATTAGTGCAGCCACGCTGCAGCTTTGGTTTGATCCTGGTACTTTCCAGCGTGCCCGCGCCTATTGGCAAGCGGGTAAAGTGATTAAACTTGAATACAGTGAAGATTTGGCCCAGATCAGTGCGCAGGTCTGGGGTGAAGCTTTGTCCCCATACCGGCAATTTATCTCGTTAAAACCGCATGGCGCCGAGTGGCGTTTAACCGACACCTGTAGCTGCCCGGTCGGTGGCCGTTGTAAACATGTGCTGGCGGTACTGCTGAAATTAAAACAAGTGTACGAGCAGCAACAACAAGGTTTGTCGCAGCTGCCGATGCGTCAGCTGAATCAATGGTTTAACGATGTTGAGCGCTTGGCCAATACCGATCCGAGTATCGGTAAACTGAAAGACGTGGTGCTGTATATTCTGAGTTATGGCCAGTCTGGCTTGCAACTGTACCCACGAAGGGTGAAGCAAAGCAAAAAAGGCACTTATACCAAAGGTCAAACCATCACCCATCATGAATTCTCCGGTTATCTGGTGCCGTACTGGATTGAAGAAGCTGATTTTCGGCTGATTAACCTGTTCCGCTCGCAGAATATCCGCGAGCAGTCGTTGCTGGAAGACGACTGGGGTTATCAGCTACTGCAACAGTTATTGGCCACCGGTCGTTGTTTTTTTGGTGAAGCCCGCCATGAACTCAAACATGGCGCGCCGCGTGAGCTTGAGCTGAAATGGTTGGAAGGTAAAGCCGGGCATCAGCTGATGTGGGATTTAGGCGACGATGCCGAACTCGAAGTGGTGTACACCAATCCACCTTGTTACCTTGATACCACCCATTTTGTGATTGGCCCTTTAACTACTGAACTTACCGGCCGCGAATTAAAACTACTGGCAAAAATGCCGCCAGTGCCAGTTGCGGTGGTGCAAGACAGTTTAAGTAAACTGCAAAAACTATTTGGCAAAGTCAGCTTGCCGGTGCCCAAAGGTGTGGCGCTGGAGCGGTTGGATGTCGAGCCTATTCCGGTATTACAACTGCGGATGCAACAACAAAGAACTGCCGGCCAGAAACGACCAACGGCGCGGCTGGGTTTTGCTTATGGCGACTTTGTATTGCCGCTGGATTTACGCCAATCGCAAACCGAAGTGAAAGAACCGGGGCGCACGGTGTTTATTAAACGCAGTCGGGCGCTGGAAACGGCGGCGCTGGAGCAGTTGCTGGAATACGGCTTGGTGCAGTTGGTCGAGCCGGATGAGTTTGAAAACGTGGTTGCTGAAGCTGCTGTTGATGCGCTGGCAACTCAGCAACAAACCAAACAGCAATGGCAACAAGCTTCGTTTGGTATTGGCGAAGGCCCCGACAATCCACAACTATGGCAACCGCTGCTACAAGCATTACCCGATTTAGCCAACGATGGCTGGCAGGTCGAGCAAGCCGCTGATTTTAATTTAGATATTTTAGCTTCGACCCCTTATTTACAGGTGGAAGATGGCAAAGAAAGTGGTTTTAAATTAGGTATTCAGGTGGATATCGACGGCCAGCAAGTGCCGTTATTACCGCTCATTACCCAGTGGCTGCGCCAATATGGCTTACCCACGTCGCAAGAGCATATTTGGCTTAGCTTACCGCAAGGCAAATTGGCGTTGCCGGTCAGCCTGATTCAGCCGCTCATCGACACTATCGTCGAACTGCTGAACCTCAGTAAACCCGTATTAATGCTGGAACTGCCCGATTACAAAGCGGCTTTATTGCCAGCTCCGGGTGCGGCCGAAGTGAAGTACCTCAACGCCGGTCGGTTAGAGCGGCTGACCAGTCAGTTGCATCATTTTAATGGTATTAGTGAAGTGGCGAAGCCCGAAGCGCTGGAAGCAGAGCTGCGGCCTTATCAGCAACAAGGTTTGAACTGGCTGAGCTTTTTGCGCCAGTATGGCCTTGGCGGCGTCTTAGCCGATGATATGGGTTTAGGTAAAACCTTGCAGGCGCTTAGTTTTTTACAAAGCGAACGCGAAGCGGGTCGGTTGACGATGCCGGTGTTGATCGTTTGCCCGACCAGTTTGCTCGGTAACTGGCAGCAAGAAGCGGCGCGCTTTACGCCAGAGCTGAATGTATTGCAGCTATACGGCCCAAAACGGCAGTCGTTGTTTGAACTGTTGCCGGATTACGACATTATCGTCACCAGTTATCCGCTGGTGGTGCGCGATATTGCGCTGTATCAGCGTTACCGTTTTAGTGCGGTAATTTTAGACGAAGCGCAGCATATTAAGAATTCTGGTAGTCAGGCGGCACAGTCAGTGCGGCTGCTCAAAGCCGATTTCCGGCTGGCGCTTTCAGGTACGCCGCTGGAGAACCACCTCGGCGAGCTGAAATCCTTATTCGATTTTGTGTTGCCTGGTTTATTAGGCACCGAGCAGCATTTCCAGCAGGTGTATCGAAAACCAATTGAAAAACATGGTGATGCTGAACGGGCGCATGCATTAAAGCTGAAAATTTCGCCTTTTATGCTGCGCCGCACCAAATCGCAGGTCGCGACCGAACTGCCGGAAAAAACCGAAATTATTCAGCTGTTAGAGCTGGAATCAGATCAGCGCAATTTATATGAAAGCATTCGTTTGGTGATGGAAACCAAGGTGCGGGAACTGTTTTTGCGCAAAGGGGTTGCCGCCAGCCAGATTGAATTCCTCGATGCTTTACTGAAATTACGTCAGGCCTGTTGTGATGCGCGGTTAGTGCCAATTGAACAGGCGCAATCGGTGAAACATAACGCCAAGTTGCAATGGCTGCGTGACACCTTGCCGGAAATGATTGAAGAAGGCCGCAAAATTCTGTTGTTTAGTCAGTTTGCCAGCATGCTGAACCTGATTGAACAAGAGCTGCAATATATGGGTATTTCGTATAGCAAGCTGACCGGCCAGACCAAAAAACGCCAGGATCAAATCGACGCTTTCCAGCAAGGCGAAACGTCGGTGTTTCTGATTAGCTTAAAAGCCGGTGGTACTGGCTTAAACCTGACGGCGGCGGATACCGTTATTCACTACGACCCCTGGTGGAACCCGGCAGCAGAAAATCAGGCGACGGATCGCGCGCACCGCATAGGTCAGGACAAAGCAGTGTTTGTGTACAAATTAATTGTACGTAATACCGTTGAAGAAAAAGTGCAGAAATTACAGCAATTTAAACAAAGTTTAGCCGACCAGTTATTTGCCGGTGGCAAAGGGCAAGTGTGGCAGGGCAGCGCCGTTGATTTACTGTCGTTATTTAGCGAAGAAGCTATCCCGGGGCAAGTTCCGGACGAAGACTTACAGTTCCGATAACCGCCAGCTCACAAATGAACGGATTTTGGTGCAGTACGGCTAACCCGGTGTGGCTGGTTCACCAGCTGCGACTGCACTTGTTGCATCCGTTGCTGTAGCGCCAGTTTGCTTTTGTCATCGTGCCAGCTCAGCATCTTTTGCTGATATTCCGGATTAGCCCACAGTTTGGTCAATTGCTGGTTAATCTCTTTGATAAGTTGTGTCGCCGCTGGATGTTTACTACAGGCCACATAAGTGGTCTGGTAGCTGTCATCACCCGCCAGTAAATAAAAATGCAGTTTTGCCGAGGGCTGCTTCGATGCGTTCAGCAGGTACGTTACCCGATGTGGATACTCCAGCAGATAATCGACCCGACCGCCGAGCAGTAAATCTACCGGGTTCTGGTCAATGGCGCTGTGATCGCCAAGTAAACCGCCGGGAATAGTGCGGACTTGCTCAATCAATGTCGGATAACCACGACCCGATTCCAACAAACCCAAATACTGTCGCCGACTGACGAGTTGTGGCAAATCGACCACCGGTACCTGCTGTCGAAGCTCCTGATCCAGCTTGCTGCCTGCGACAGTCGTCAGCGCTACCGGCATGACCACGCCAGCCGGTAGGGACAACAACATTTGTTGCTGCCGTTTGGGATTATTCAGAATGCCAAAGCTGCAATATAAAGTGGAAGCGTCGCCATGCAGCACTTCGCGCCGTTCAAAACTAACAAAACGGGAACGATGCTGATATTGTGGCAATTGTGCCATCAGCATTTTTTCCATCAGATCGGAAGAACCCTGGCCTTGGGCTGGCCCTGATAAAATACGAAATGGCGCCAGGTCCGACATCAACCAATGAATAACCGGTTCAGCGGCAGCAGCGTGGCCAGACAGGCCAAATAACAGGAAAATCAGACTACGTACCATTGTCATCAATATAACCAGTGAGCGAAGTCGATTTACCTTAGCAAGCAAGCACTGACCTGGCAAGTATGTTGAAATTAGGGACAATTTTGCGATGCTATGCACTAAGAGCAATCAAGCACAATTCACACACGGATTAAGTTAGAAAGAAGGATCACCCATCGTGTTAAAAACGCAATTTATGGCCTGGGCCAAGCTGCAGATCTGGCTGGAACCAACCCAAGCCTATTACCTGATGGTGATGACGTTGATCATCTTAACGGCATTGTTGCTGCATCTGGTACTCCATCACGGCATTTTACGTTGGATGCGGCAAAAAACTGATGTGCTGGACACCAGCTGGCGGCAGGCGCTGGCCCGCAATAAATTACTCAGCCGGATGGCGCTCACCGCACAAGGCATGATTTTAGAAGTGCAGGCCAGCATCTGGCTGGAAAGTGGCAGTGAAACGCTGGCGCTCATCACCTTGTTGTCGCAGCTATGGGTGCTGTTGTACGGTCTGCTGAGTGGCTTTTCGTTGCTCGATACTATCGAAGCGGTGATGCAAAACAATGGTTTCGGCAAACAAGCACCGGTGCGGGGGTTGTTTCAAAGCTTAAAACTAGCGGCTTCGGTGCTGGCGGTAATTTTAGCGCTGTCGATGATTTCCGGTAAGTCGCCGCTGCTGTTATTAAGTGGCCTTGGTGCCATGACCGCTATTTTGTTGTTGGTATTTAAAGATCCGATTTTAGGTTTTGTCGCCGGTATTCAACTGTCCGCCAATAAAATGCTGATGCTGGGTGACGGGCTGGAAATGCCGAAATACGGTGCCGACGGTGCGGTGATTGAAATGAATCTGACCACGGTGAAAGTGCGTAACTGGGACAATACCATTACCAGCATTCCGGCTTATGCGCTGATTTCCGATTCCTTTAAAAACTGGCGTGGCATGAGTGAATCGGGCGGCCGACGGCTAAAAAGGTCAATTTTTATCGACGCCAGCAGCGTGCGGTTTTTACAACAAAGCGATATTGCCCAGCTGGAAAAGTCTTTATTATTAAAATCTTACTTTACACAGAAGCTGCCGGAAATTGAGATTTTTAACCAAAACCTCGATTTAAGCTGTGCGCTGAACGGCCGCCGTTTAACCAACCTTGGCACGTTGCGCGCTTATCTGACCGCCTTTTTAAATCAACATCCGGACATTCACCCGCACATGACCCAAATGGTGCGGCAATTGGCGCCGGGGCCAACCGGCATTCCGCTGGAGATATATGCCTTTTGCAGCGACACCGCCTGGTTACATTATGAAGCAGTGCAGGCTGATATTTTTGACCATATCTTTGCGGTGATCGCCGAGTTTGATTTACGCGTGTATCAACAACCTTCTGGTTATGATTTACGGCAGTTGCAGCAGGCGGCGCCGGTAGCTGCAACTACTGCTGCGCCAACAACCGCCGCGGCAACGCAGGCCGATTAAATCTCGGCCAGCAACTGCTGCCAGTTTTGTTTATAACGACGGGATGCATTCACCCACTTGCCGTCGGATAAGCGGAATTGGTAGTCGTTATTGTGCGGCTGCACTTTGTGCACATGATGCAGATTGACCAGTGTCGAGCGGTGAATTTGCACAAAATGCGCCGGTAAACGCTGCAGCAGTTCCTTAATGGTTTCGCGGATCACCAGACTTTCGGTCAGTGTTTGAATACACATGTAATTGCCGGCGGCTTCAATCTGCATAATTTCAATATCATCCAGCAACAAGGTCGAAGCACCAGTGCGAAACGATAGTTTATGGCTGACGGTTTCCGGCAGTTCCGGTTGCTTATCCAGCGTGGTGCGGGCATCCAGCAAACACTGCGCCAGCCGCTGCCGCGAGACCGGTTTGAGCAAATAATCAAAGGCGAAATGTTCAAACGCCGAAAATGCATATTGCTCATAAGCTGTCACCAAAATCAGCAACGGCGGCGACAGCGCCGAGGCTTTGTTCAGTTGTTTAAGAATATCAATGCCTTTGAGGCCAGGCATTTGAATATCCAGAAACACCAAATCGACCGGATGTTGCTGTAAATAACTTAAAGTATCGTCGCCATTGTCAAAACAGGCGACGATATTTAAATGCGGATAGCTGGCCAATTTCGCCTTTAAGTTACTGATTGCTAACGGCTCATCATCGGCGATCACCAGATTAATTGCGGACATAAACAGACTCCAAAGGTAAACATAGCTGGCCGGAAAAGGCAGCACCGGACAGATTTAATTGCAAACTGGCCGCAGTACCAAACATCAGCTCCAGTCGTTCTGCCAATTGTTGCAGGCTGGGTGGCCAGGTGCTGATATCAGACGCAAACTGCCTGTCTTCAGCACCAATGTCTGGTGCGAGCCCGGTGTCACTGAGATGGCGTTTAATCTCAACCACCAACTGAGTTTCAGCGGTGTAAAGGCTGATATTCAGCTGTACGGGCCCAGATATTTCGGCCACGGTAAATAACACGGCGTTTTCGGCCAGTGGTTGCAGTAATAACGGTGGAATTTGCAGTTTTGGCAAGGCGGCAATTTGCCAGTTTAGCTGCAGCCGTTCGCCAAACCGCACCTGCTGAATTGCCAGGTAGGCCGCCAATGCGTCCAGTTCCTGCGGTAACGGGATCAGCATTTCATCTTTGTTTTTCAGTGAATGGCGCAAAAAGGTCGACAGGTTTTGAATAAGCTGTTCAGCCAGTAAACCCTGGCGGCTGATAATTAACGAATTTAAGGCATTTAAGGTATTAAACATAAAATGCGGATTGAGCTGATAACGTAATACTTTTAACCGCGCCGCTCTGGCCTGATTGACCAGCGCTTGTTGTGCTACAAATTCCTGCTGATAACCCTGATTGGCTTTAATCAGCAAATACACCGCCAGCCAGCCGAGTAACGGCAGTAACACCAGTGGCACGGTGGAAATCATCAGTTCCGCGAATGACGATTTCCAGGCGCTGCTATTGGGCGAGTAGGTTGAGATCAAATGTTGGCGCAGGGGCAACAGCAACAGACATAACGGCACTATCCAATATAGTAACCGGCGCATTTGCTGCGTTAGCGGTATGGTGCTTGCCAAATCACGCTGCCCCAAATAGCCGGTAACCACCAGATTGATTAGCGCCAGTAAGGTGTAGGTGCCCAAATAAGGCCAGGAGGGTTCATCTTGCAGTGGTAATAACACCGCTAAATGGGTGTATTTCAACAACAAATATCCAAACCAGTACACCAGATGCCAGTACCAGTACCGGTGTAAAGCGGATTGCGACCAGGTCAGTGTTGTCATCCGTGACTCCCTTGCCAGGGCAAACAGATATTCACCTGAAAACCTGTTGGCAACGCCAGTACGGCGAGACTGGCGCGATCGCCAAAATGTTGTTTTAAGCGGTTACGGATATTGGTCAGGCCAACACCTGAGCTACAGCTTTGATCCGACACCAGTGTTGAACCCGGACCGTCATCGGTGACTTCCAGCAACAGTTGTTCCTGTTGATGGCTGCCATGAATGGTAATAGTGGCGCCTTGCTGGCGGGTGGCGACCGCGTATTTCACGGCGTTTTCAATCAGCGGCTGTAGTAATAATGCCGGAATTTGTTGTGCTTTTAAACTGTCATCAATTTGCCAGACGACTTTGAGTTTGTCGCCAAACCGGGTTTTTTGCAGGGTCAGATAAGCCTCGATGGCGGCCAGTTCGTCGGCGAGGCGCACTAAGCTATCCGGAGATTTACTTAAGGAATAGCGCAAAAAAGTCGACAGTTGTTCCGACATGGTCTCGGCATCGTCATAACGCTCGGCTTCCAATAAAGCACACACTGAATTTAAGGCGTTAAAGGTAAAATGCGGATTGAGCTGATGTTGCAGTGCCTGCAGCTCCAGCTGTTGAATATTCTGACTGAGTCTGGTGGATTCCTGCAATTTGCTTTGCTGTTGCTGATAACGCCAGAACGTCAGATAACACAGCACCCAGATAAAAAACGGCAAGCTGGTGGTGTCTAGCGAGCTTAATAGCAGTTCTGGTAAAAAGGCCTCCGTTTCTTTGACCAGCATCCAGGATAAATTATTCAGCGGGGTATAAATGCATAACATCAACGCTGCAGCGGCAAAAACCTGCACCGGCGGTAGTTGGCGGGCAAAGGACCAGCGGATAAACCAGATTGAAACGGTAATTTCCAAGATGACCATTGCCACTTTTGATGCAGTATGCAGCAGCTCAAACTTATAATCCGGCATCCACAGCCACCACAGCAGCATCAAGGCGAAATCAAGCGCTGCCAGGCTCAACCAGTACCACAAGTTAAAACGTAACAGTTTTTGCAGTTGCACATTTGCCATCAAACCAACACCTTTAAAAATTCCGTTTTAGTATAGAGCCAATGTTTCAATCCGACTTCACTTGCATGACCAGCGGATGAATTTCCGTGATGGTGCTGCTGCAACATGATTCGTGTTCATTGCTGCAAATGCTGCAACAACCGGTCAAAAGCCCGATAGCTTAACGCCTCCAACAAGTGGTTGCGCGAAATATCCGTTTGTTGTTGCAGATCGGCGATGGTGCGCGCAACTTTTAACAGTTTGTGATAACTGCGCGCCGATAGCTTTAACTGCACCAGACATTGCTCCAGAAAATCGCTGTCAGCGTCACCAAGTGCACAATAACTGGCGAGTTCAGAAGGTTGCAACCGCGCATTGGCTTTACCTTGCCGCTCCAACTGACTCACCCGGCTAGCGGCGACTCTTTTGGCGATGTCCTGTGAGCTTTCATCGGCCTGAGCCTGGCTCAGCATGCCTTTGGGTAATAACGGCACTTCAATTTGCATTTCAATCCGGTCCAGCAAAGGCCCGGAAATGCGGTTTAAATAACGTAAAACTTGTTCGCGACTAGCTCGGCCGTCCTGATGATGACCGGTCGGGCTGGGATTGAGCGCTGCAATCAGTTGAAACTGCGCCGGAAATTGCGCTTGGCGCCCAGCGCGGGAAATATGCACAGTGCCGGTTTCCAAAGGTTCGCGCAGTACGTCCAATACTTTACGATCGTATTCCGGTAATTCGTCCAAAAATAATACACCCTGGTGCGCCAGCGAAATTTCGCCGGGACGCGGCACTGAGCCACCGCCCACCAGCGCGATGGCCGAGCTGGTATGATGCGGCTGGCGAAAAGGCGGCAACCGCCAGTGACGTTGGGGCGGTAGCGCGGCAATCGAATACACTGCCGCACTTTGCAGCGCTTCATCCGGCGACAATAACGGTAATAAGCCGGGAAAACGCTGTGCTAACATCGATTTGCCCGTGCCGGGTGGACCAAATAGCAAAATGTTGTGCTGACCAGCGGCGGCAATTTCCAGTGCTCTTTTAGCATGTTGCTGGCCTTTAACATCGGAAAAACACTGCACGGTATCGCAGAAGAGGGCAGGTAATGGCGGCAACGGCGGGATGGCCGGCAGCGGCTGTTGGCCAAGCAAAAAACTATGTACCTGTAGTAAATGACTGGCACCATGCAACTGCACGTCCGGTACCTGTTGCGCCTGACAGGCATTCAACATTGGCAACACCGCCTGCCGGCCACTCGCCAGGCAGGCCATCGCCAATGGAATTTCGCCGACAATCGGCCGGATCTCGCCGGATAACGCTAATTCGCCATAAAATTCAAACCCAACCAACGCTGTCGGCGGTAACTGACCACTGGCGACAATAATGCCAAGCGCGATCGGTAAATCAAACCGCCCTCCTTCTTTGGGTAGATCGGCCGGTGCCAGATTGACAGTGATTTTACGATCCGGAAATTCAAAACCACAGTTAATCAAAGCACTACGTACCCTGTCCCTCGATTCGCGCACCGAAGTTTCCGGCAATCCCACCAGCTGGAAACCGGGTAAACCAACACTTAAATGCACTTCGACCGTGACTTGCGGTGCACTGAGCCCGATCCGCGCTCGACTATAAACAATGGCAAGTGCCATACGGACATCCTTGATCCGAACTTTAGGTCTGTAAGGTGTAGCAAGTTGTAAATTAATTGCAAATTAAAAGCGTGTTTTGACTGGTCTGTAGGCAGCTAGCTTTCTAAATGGCAGATATCTCGCTACACTGCAAAAAGTTTTTATACCCTTCATCCTTGAAGATACAGGGTTGTTGGCTTCCTTCACGAACCCCAGTCACATAGGACAACTATGCTCCTGGGGATTCGCTCAGTCGCCGCCTACCTGTATCATCAATGATTTTGGGTATTTACCCGTTATCCCTGACGCTGCCCGTTATCAAAATGGCAGCTGATTTGAGAGAGAAGCAGTGCGCTCAGCAACAAGTCGGTTTTTATTTTATCGGGTCATCGGTTATCTGCTGGTGATGTTATCGGGCGCCATGCTGATCACCACTGCAGTCGCGGTGTATTACAACGAAAAAAGCTTCTGGAGTTACTTGATTTCGGCTTTGACCACGGTCAGCGTCGGCTATTTTCTGGTGTACAAAGGCCGCCACGAATTCTCGTTGGTGAAGCGCCATTTGTTCTTATTAACCGCCTTCTGCTGGTTGGCTATTTGCTTGTTTTCGACCTTGCCTTTTGTGTTGGTGTTGCCTGATTTAGCTTATGTTGACGCCGTTTTTGAAACAGTGTCGGCCATCACTACCACCGGCGCTACGGTATTGACGGGTCTTGATACCATGCCCCGGGCCTTATTGTTCTGGCGTGCTATTTTGCAGTGGATTGGCGGCATTGGTATTATCGTGATGGCGATTGCCATTTTACCGGCGTTAAAAATCGGCGGGATGAAGTTATTTAAAACTGAAAACTCTGATATTTCCGAAAAAATTCTGCCGCGCAGTTCCAGCTTGTCGATGTACATCGGCGTGGTCTATCTGATTTTAAGCGCCAGTTGCATGACGTTGTATTTCCTCGGCGGCATGTCCGGTTTTGATGCCATTACGCATGGCATGACCACAGTCGCCACCGGCGGTTTTGCCAATTATGACGCTTCGTTTGGGCATTTTAACGATCAGCCGCATTTACTATGGATTTCCAGTTTGTTTATGATTTTATCGGCGTTGCCGCTGGTATTGTTGGTCGGTGCTTTACGCGGACACAAATGGATTTTATTTCGCGATCCGCAAGTCAGGGCGTTTTTGGCGATTGTGGTGTTTTGTGCGTTATTACTGACCTGGTATCAGTATGAGCACAATGCCAGGCCCTGGTTGGACGCCTTGACCCACAGCGTGTTTAACGTGGTTTCGGTCATTACTACCTGCGGTTATGCTTCCGAAAATTATTCGGCCTGGGGCGGGTTGGCGGTGATTTTATTTTTTTATATCACTTTTTCCGGCGCTTGCTCGGGTTCAACTTCCGGTGGTTTGAAAATTTTCCGCACCCAGCTGGCCGGTTTGTTACTGATCAAACAATTCAAATTGTTAGTGCATCCGAATGCCGTTTGGGTGCAAAAATATGGCACCAAACCGGTTAACGACCAATTGTTGGGATCGGTGCTGGCGTTTTGTTTTGTCTATTTTGCTTCCATCGCCGCGCTGGCATTGGGCTTGTCGATGTTTGATCTGGATTTTGTCACCGCGCTGACTGGCGCCGCCACCGCGATTAGTAATGTCGGTCCTGGGCTTGGCCCGGTGATTGGGCCGGATGGCAATTTCAGTAGCTTGCCAGATGGCGCCAAGTGGCTGATTAGCTTTGGTATGGTACTGGGACGGCTGGAAATTCTGACGATTTTACTGTTGTTTACGCCGATGTATTGGCGTTATTAAGCTTTTTGCGAAAACCCAATGAAATTAAAAAGCCAGTCAGTCATCTGACTGGCTTTTTTTTAGATGCTACTTTTATGGTATCTGCCCTGCGTCATCAAAAATTAACCTTGAATTTTGTGGTTTGTAATCTAGAATGACGAATCGTCAATTTTTCAGGTGCCGTACTGATGTCAGTTCTGCCAGCTGCTGAATCTTCACCAAAACGCGTACAGGCTAAACTGCAGCGGGAGCAGGAATTATTGCTATTGGCGCAGCAAATTCTGCAACAGGAAGGTTTCGCTGGCTTGACGATGGACCGGCTGACTGCTTTGTCGTCAGTCTCCAAAGGCACCATTTATAACCACTTTTGTAGCAAAGAAGATTTGTTTACCGCGCTTAGTGTCGACAGTTTACAGCGGCAACTGGCGTTGTTTAAGCGCTCTTTGTTGATCCCAGGGCATAGTCGCGAGCGTGTATTGGCGCTGCATTTGGCCTACCACCGGTTTTCAATGACCGAACCGACGTTATTTTTATGTTTGCTGACGGCCACGACCCCTGGTGTGGTTGAAAAAAGCTCGCCGCACCGGCTGGCACTTCGTCAACAACTGGAATTGCAGTTGGCGACTATCTGTCAGCAGTTAATTGGCGAGGCCATTGCACAAGGCGCACTGCAGTTGCCGGACGGTCAAAGTATAGATGCGTTGGCTTTTGTGCAGTGGGCGCTGGCTTTTGGTAGTAATGCGTTATTGAAACCAACCCAACAGCTTGGATTGTTCAGTCAACTGCAACCACAACCGGCGATGTTGCTTGGCATCAACCTGTTACTGGATGGACTAAACTGGAAACCACTTTCCACTGCATGGGACTATCAGGCGAGCTGGCAGCGCATGATGGCTTTGTTAGCAATGGACCCGCCTGCAATAACGGGTCCATAGAATTGATGGAATACAACAAGGAGATGGGATGAAACAATTCTGGCTGACTGGCGCGCTGCGCCATCCGTACTGGACTTTAGCCTGGGTGCTCGCACTGGCTTTTGCGATGGCATTTGGCGCTAAAAACTTGTATTTCCGCGGTGATTTCCGCATTTTCTTCTCGCCGGAAAATCCGCAAATGCAGGCATTTGACAAAATGCAGGCGCGCTTTAACAAAAGCGACAATATGTTGGTGGCGATAACTCCTGCGTCCGGTGATGTATTTGATCCCAAAGTGCTGGCCGTGGTGAAAGAGCTGACCGACGCCGCCTGGCAAACTCCTCATTCTTTGCGGGTTGATTCCATTACCAATTTCCAACATACCGCTGCGGTCGATGACGACTTGCAAGTGGAGGATTTGTTATTGGATCTAAGCCAGCTTGATGCTGCCAAAGCAGCCAGCATCAAAGCCATTGCACTGGTGGAGCCGGCTTTGGTCGGACGGTTGGTCTCCCATGATGGCAGCATGACCGCGATTAACATCACGGTGCAACTACCGGAGAAAAATCAGAATCAGGAAGTTTCCGACGTCTACAACAGTGTGCGGACTCTGACTGACCGACTCGCCGCGGCGCATCCGGATTTGACCTTTTACCATGGTGGTGTGATTGCGCTGAACAATGCGTTTAGCACTGAAGCCAAAAATGACGCCAGCAGCCTGGTGCCGATCATGTTTGTGGTGATCATACTGATGCTGGCATTTATGTTGCGCTCGGCACTCGCCGCAGCTGCAGTGGTGATTATTATTGTGCTGACCATTGCCGCAACTTTAGGTCTGGCCGGTTGGGTTGGGGTGTTTTTAAGTACCGCCACAGTGAATGTACCGACTATCGTGATGACGCTGGCGGTCGCCGACAGCGTGCATCTGATTGCGTCGACACAGTTCGCATTACGGGAAGGCTTATCCAAACCCGAAGCAATTAGCAAAGCCGTGCTGATCAACACCATGCCGGTGTTAATCACCAGTGTCACCACTGCTGTGGGTTTTTTAACGCTGAATTTCTCCGAAGTGCCAATCCTGCGCGACCTGGGCAATATGACTGCCGTTGGCGTGATGTTGGCCTGGATGTTTACCATGTTGTTGTTACCAGCATTATTGATGGTGTTTCCAATCAGCCACGGTTATGCCGAGCCTACCGACAAAGCCACGCAAATGGACCGACTGGCCGATTGGGTGATCCGCTATCACAAAGCTATTTTACCGCTGACCGCACTGCTGACTTTGGTTGCTGGCTGGTTGATGCTGCAAAACAAGGTCAATGATGAAGCGGTGAAATATTTCGCCCCGGCGACCGAATACCGCCAGTCGGTAGACATGCTGGAGAAAAAACTCGGTGGGGTGTCGTTGATTGATTTTGCTGTTGACAGTGGTCAACCATCCGGCGTCAATGACCCGGCTTTTATCCAGGCAATCGCAGAGTTTGCGTTGTACTTGCAGTCACAGCCGGAAGTGACCCATGTCGGTACTATCAGCGATGTGTTTAAGCGATTGAATAAAAACATGAATGGCGATGATCCGGCGTTTTATCGTTTACCAGAACAACAGGACGAAGCGGCACAGTATTTATTGATGTATGAAATGTCGTTGCCATTTGGGCTGGATTTAAACAACCAGCTTGATTTGGATAAACAGGCGACCAAAGTAGCGGTGGCGCTGAAGAATATGGGCAGCACGCAAATGCTTGCTTTTGAGCAGAAAGGGCGCAGCTGGATGGCTGAACATTATCCGCAATATAGTGTTGATGCGGCCAGTACTGCCTTAATGTTTGCTCACATTGGCGATCGCAATATGGCGAGTATGATCAAAAGCTTGCCGCTGGCTATGCTCATCATTTCGGTGCTGTTGGTGTTTAGTTTGAAATCCTGGCGGCTTGGTGCCATCAGCCTGATCCCCAATCTGGTACCTGCAGTGTTGGGTTTTGGTTTATGGAAATTATGGTCCGGTGAAATCAATCTTGGTTTGTCGGTGGTGGCGTCGATGAGTCTTGGCATTATCGTTGACGATACGGTGCACTTTTTAGCCAAATACAAAAATGCCCGTGATGAAGGGCGAGAAACTGAACAAGCTATTCGCTATGCTTTTCATAGTGTTGGCCATGCATTGTTAATCACAACAGTCGTGTTGGTCTGTGGTTTTGCCGTATTAGTGTTATCGAATTTCCGGCTAAATTCGGATATGGGTTTATTGACCGGCATTATTATCGTGGTAGCGCTGATTATTGATTTGTTATTTTTACCGGCGTTTTTACTGCAGTTTGATCGCAGTAAAAAAACAGCTACCGACTTAACTACTATAGGAGAGAAGCAACATGTTTAACCGCAACCTATTGGGTTCAGCTTTGTTATGTTGCAGTCTTGGCTTCGGCAGTTTGCCGTTACTGGCTGACGATGGTGGCAAAGGACTGACCATAGCGCAGGAGCGTAAGCAACGGGATGAAGGCTGGGCCGATAGTGAAAGTAAAACCACGATGGTGCTTCGAAATGCCCAAGGTGCCGAAAGTAAACGAGAAATCCGCACTGTAAGCCTGGAAGTCAAAAACGAAGGCGACAAAGGCCTGACTATTTTTGATGAGCCCAAAGATGTGCGTGGTACAGCTTTTTTAAATCATTCCCATGTCGGCAAACCAGATGATCAGTGGTTGTATTTACCGGCAGTAAAACGGGTGAAACGTATTGCCTCGCGGAATAAATCCGGTCCTTTTATGGGCAGCGAATTTGCCTATGAAGATATGAGTTCATTTGAGTTGGAAAAGTTTAAATTCAATTATCTACGCGATGAAACTGTGCAGGACTTACCGGCTTTTGTGGTCGAGCAAACGCCAACCGATGAGTTTTCCGGTTACAGCAAAACCATTGCCTGGATTGATCAAAAAGACTATAAGGTATTGAAAGTAGAATACTATGATAAGAAAAATTCGTTGTTAAAAACATTGCAGATGTTGGATTATCAGCTGTATCTGAATAAATTCTGGCGGCCACTGAAGCTGAGTATGGTCAATCATCAAACCGGTAAAAGTACTGATTTACTGGTGCATGAGATCCAGTTTGGCAAAGGTCGTACCGAAGCCGATTTTGATACCAATGCTTTAATGCGCGCCAAATAACCGGCGTCTGGCAGTCGTTCGAAATGGCTCAAAAATTGCTCAATCATATTTTTGAGCCATGCTTATAACCAGATCGGTTGGGACTGACGTTGCAAAGGGATGATTTTTGCAAAAGGGCATGGATTCCGGTAAGTGAACGATGAAGGTTCCGAATGCAACAAAAGATGCAACAAAAGATGCGACTAACAAAAATTCAGGCCATGCTGCTGGCATCATTAACCCTGCCGTTAGCTGCGGCAGAATTAGGGCCTGTAACCCAGCAGGATACCTTGTGGAGCCTGGCCAAAGCTGCCCGTGGTGACGCACCTTACAGCATGTATCAGGTGATTATCGCGTTGCAGCAGAAAAACCCTCGTGCTTTTATGGGGGGTAACGTGCACCACGTCAAAGCCGGTGCCGTGTTGATCATTCCTACCGCTGCTGAAATTGCCGCCATTGACGTCGAGACTGCAAAGCAAAAAGTCGAAGCCGACGAGCAGCGTTGGCGCGATTTGCAAAAACAACAACGACTAGGCCGCAAAGCGGCTGCTAAACCTCAAATGAGAAATTCGGCGCAGGCGACCATGCGCTTAGCGCAACAAATGCTGGCAAATAAACCACTGCTTCCAGCTACTGCTTCGCCTGCCGAGACTCAAGTTTCCAACGTTTTTGCACCAAATCCGGCACCAAATCCGGCACCAAATCCGGCACCAAATCCAGCTCCAAATCCAGTACCGAAGCCGGTACCAATGATCGCCGCCGCGCCAGCCGTCAATCGCCCAGCAGCAACACCAGAACACTGGACTGACCGGCTACAAAGTGACAGTACTTTTGCTCTTGATAGCCGCTGGTATGCCAAAAAAGGCCTGCAGCAACAAGCGCAGTCGCAATTCAGTGCTTCGATGTTACAGGAATGGTATTGGCAGTCGCTGGATGAAACCGATAGTTTCACCTTCAGTCCCTATTTCCGCGTTGATCAACGGGATCCAGAGCGCAATTTAATCGACGTACATCAGGCGTTCTGGCTGCGGGTTGGCAGTGGCTGGGAACTAAAATTAGGTGTGGATCAGGTGTTTTGGGGCGTCACCGAATCGCAGCATTTGGTGGATGTGGTCAATCAGACTGATTTAGTCGATAACATTGATGGTGAATCCAAACTTGGCCAGCCGATGCTGCAATACAATATGTTTGGTGATTGGGGCACGTTGCAGACATTCTTGCTGCCATATTTTCGTGAACGTACCTTTGCCGGTTCAGATGGCCGCTTAAGATTGCCATTGCCATTGTTACCAGATGAAGCTTTATATCAATCGGGCAGTGAACAAAGACATCTGGACTGGGCATTGCGCTATGCCAAACAAATTGATCAACTGGATCTTGCCTGGTCGTATTTTCAGGGCACTTCGCGCGAGCCTACGCTGGTGCCGTTGGGTAACAGCGGTTTTTACACGCCATATTACCCACAGATGAAACAAATTGGCTTGGAAGGCCAGTGGATTGTCGACAGCTGGATCTGGAAGCTAGAAAGTATTTATCGTGACTATGATCAAAATCCATTAGGACAAAGCCAGTTGGGCCATTTTTATGCCACTACCGCCGGTTTTGAATATAGTATGGTTGGGGTGATGGAAAGCAATTATGACCTTGGCTTATTGATGGAATATCAATATGACAACCGGGGTTTAGCAGCGACTAGCCCTGGCCAGCGCGACCTGTTTTTTGGTGCCCGGCTGGCATGGAACGATGAAGCTGGTACTGAGTTATTATTTGGTTTTGCCCAAGATCTGGATGACCGTGGCAGCCGTAGTGGTATGTTAGAAGCGTCGACCCGCTACAACAATAATATCCGGTTGCGGCTGGATGCCTGGTTCTTTCAGACCTATCAACAGGAGCAGCCGATTTGGTGGTTACGTCGGGATGACTATGTACAGCTTGGAATAGACTATTATTTCTAATATACCCGTCATCCTTGAAGTTGCAGGGTTGTTGGCTGCTATCAGTCGCACCAGTCACATAGGACAACTATGCTCCTGGGGTCTCGTTCAGTTGCCGCCTACCTGCACCTCCAATGATTTGGGTATATATACCCGTCATCCTTGAAGTTGCAGGGTTGTTGGCTACAGTGCAGCAGTTTTTGGAGTGACACCTATGATGCGGTGGTTGGCGCTCTTTGTCGTGATGTTATGCAATGGCCCGTTGCGGGCTGACAGCTATGTTATCGGCATTGAACAAATTGATTATTATCCACATTACGATTTTAGTCAGCGGCAACAACGCGGGTACTTTGTTGATTTAATACAATTATTTTCAGACAAAACCGGCCACCAGTTTAAGTTTATGCCATTGCCGGTGAAACGTTTATATCAGTCTTCCAACTCAGGCATCGACTTTATTTACCCGGACAATCCGTTATGGGAACAATATAAGGAACCGGGGATTGAGAAGTTGTTCAGTGCACCGGTGATTTTTACCCTCGGTAGTACCCTGGTGAAACCCGAATTACAGCATATCTCGCTGGAACAGTTTCGCAGTCTGGCGGTGATCCATGGTTTTGTGCCGACCAAATGGCTGGCATTAAAGAATCGGTATAACTACCGGATGGTTGATGTACCGGATGTGCCGTCAGCGCTCGGTTTGGTGCTCAAAGGCCGGTTGGATGGGGCCAATATTGAATTTAATGTGGCTCAGCATTATCTACGTTCCATCGCCGCGCAAGACCAGTTGGTGATTGCCGAGCAATTGCCGTTTACCCAGCTGCCGTTTTTGTTGTCAACGGTCAAGCATCCAAAGTTATTGAGCGAGTTCAATCAGTTTCTGCTGGACAATGCAGAGCAGGTTGCCGCGCTGAAACGTAAATATCAGCTGCAGGAACAACGCCCGGCGCCAGTCGCCAGACAGCCTGTGCACACCAATGAAGCCAAGATGCTGCCTTAAATTTGCCATATTGTCGCCATGATTGATCCAAAATTGATCGATGCATGATGCCATGCAAATGTCATTCAAGCGTCACACCATTGTCAAAACCTTGCCGTAAGTTACTGTTTAATTTTCAGACTAAACAGGAGCTTAGCGGTAATGAACTTCAAAAAATTTAGCAGCAGCCTCATCGCAATGGCTATCATGGTTAGTTTAGCCGGTTGTAGTTTAGAAGGTGACGATGGTGCAACCGGCCCGGCTGGTGCTACTGGCCCGACGGGTTCAGCAGGTACGCCAGGCGCGACCGGACCGACAGGTGCTGCAGGTCAAAATGCCCAGACCGGCGTCAGCACACAAGCAATTGGCCGTTTTACCACTGGTACTTATGGTCAGGCTGCCGCGGAAATTACCCAGTATCACAGCGCATCCAAACGTATTTTCCTGATCAACGGTGCCGCCAACCGTATTGAAATCCTCAATGCGGCCACGCTCACCAGCACGGCACTCAGTGATGCCCTAACCGCCAATAATCTGCCCAGCACACCATTTGCTATCCCAGCTACTGCGCTGGTGAAAAATGCTGCCGGCGCTGATGAAACGCTCACTTTAGGTTTTGCCAATTCGATTGCTATTTCCGGCAACTGGCTGGCGATTGCGGTGGAGAACAAAGTGAAATCGTCGGCTGGTGCGGTGCTGATTTATGACCTGAGTGCCGCCACGCCAGTTTTTAACAAGGCGATTAAAGTCGGCTCATTGCCAGACATGCTGACGTTCAGCCCGGATGGCCAATCTTTATTAATCGCCAACGAAGGCGAGCCGGAAAGCAATTACAGCGTTGATCCACAAGGCAGCATTGGTCTGGTAAAACGCGCCAACAATCAATGGCCAGATCAGGCGGTATTGTTAGGCTTTGGCGCTTTTGAAAGTCAAAAAGCGGCTCTTTTGAAAAAAGGTCTGAAGATTGCGGCGCCGGATGGCACCACTTTGGCGCAGGACATCGAGCCGGAATACATTACCGTGACTGCTGATAGCAAAAAAGCTTATGTGTCGCTGCAAGACAATAACGCGTTGGCGGTGGTGGATATTGCCACTGCTAAAATCGACAAAATTGTTGGCTTAGGCTTTAAAGATTACAGTTTGCCGGAAAATGCGTTGGATGCAGGTGACCGGGATGGTCTCAATCTGCAGACGATCCCGGGTTTGTATGGCGTCTATCAGCCGGACACGCTGAGCAGCTACCAGTGGAAAGGTGCGACTTTTATCGTTTCCGCCAATGAAGGTGATTCACGCGACTGGTCGGCCTTCAGTGAAGAGGCCCGCGTCAGCGCCATCCCTCGCTCGGCAGAGTTGGAGGCGAAACAGGCCGGAGTCTACAGCAGCAATGGTTTAGCAAGGTTAAAAGTGACCAAAGCGCTCGGTAAAAACACCAACGGCGACTATGACGCTTTGTATGCTTTTGGTAGCCGCTCTTTTAGTATTTGGGATCAAAATGGTGCTCAGATCTTTGACAGTGGCGCTGATTTCGAGAAAATCAGTGCTGCGCTGCAAGGGGAGGCTGGCTTTAACAGCAATCATTTAGCCAACGGCGGCGACAATCGTTCGGACGATAAAGGCCCGGAGCCGGAAGCCATTGCAGTGGGTCAGGTGGGTGACAAAACTTACGCTTTTGTCGGCACTGAGCGCTTCAGTGCAGTCTTTGTCTATGATGTGACGAACCCGTATCAGGTAAAGTTTGTCGATTATTTCCACAACCGCAACTTCGACGTCACTTTTGCTATCGACGACGAAAAATCACCACCAACACTAAGTGGCAGCTATCTGCAAGCCGGCGATTTAGGCCCGGAAAGTTTAGTGTTTGTACCCGCAGCACAAAGTGCCACCGGCAAAGCTTTATTGTTGATGGCCAGCGAAGTCAGTGGCAGCCTGACGGTATTTGAAGTCAGCCCGAAATACTAATCCAAATTACTAACGTCGGGGTCAGACTTCTGGGGTCAGAGTACTACTCTGACCCCAGAAGTGTTTTTATTGTTTAGCAGGCATCAGTTCGAATAAGGCGTTGACCGTTGCTTCGACTCCGGTGCGGATGGCGGGTTCTGGTTCCACTTTAAATAGCGGGCTATGATGGCTTGGAACTGCTGGACCACCATTTTTCTCTGTTGCAAAAGCGGCTGCTGGTGTGCCGCCAACTGCAAAATAAGTACTTGGAATATATGGGTTCATGGTTAAAAACGGAAAATCTTCAGCGCCCATGCCTAAGCGTTTATAATTCTCATCAAAAATCTGCTCGCCCATGGTTTTACGCCAGCTGGCTTTCAGTCTTTGCGTCAGCGGAATATCGTTAACCGTCGGTGGCGTGGTTTTTGGGTCGACTTTCACTTCCGGTAATTTATCTTCCGGCAAACCTGCAGCGCGACCGAGATTTTTCGCCACCCGTTCAATGGCTTGAATTAAATAGTCACGGGTTGCCAGATTGTCATTGCGCACGGTCAATTGCAGCACCGCCTGATCCGGAATGATATTGTGCTTGGAACCCGCATGAAATGAACCCACGGTAATGACGCCTGGCTCTTTTGGCGCTAGTTCGCGGCTGATAATGGTTTGCAGCGCCAGTACAATTTGTGCGCCTAATACGATGGGATCTTTGCCGCGGTGCGGGCTCGCACCATGGGCGCCAACACCGTGAATAATAATATCGACGCTATCGACGCCGGAATAAGGTGAACCTTCTACGGCCACTATTTTGCCAGATTCAATTTCACTGGACACGTGAAACGCCAGCGCATAATCCGGTTTGCCAAAACGCTGATACAACCCATCGTCCATCATGCCCTGCGCGCCGCCGACCCGCTCTTCCGCTGGCTGACCAATCAGCATCAGGGTGCCGGACCATTCCTTTTTGCGCGCAGCCATTTGCCTTGCTGTCCCCACCAGACTGGTGATATGCACATCATGGCCACAAGCATGCATCACCGATACATCTTTGCCATCCCAATCTTTGGTTTTCACTTTTGAGGCATAAGGCAAACCGGATTTTTCTTCCACTGGCAAACCGTCCATATCGGCGCGCATCATTACCAGCGGGCCCGGGCCATTTTTCAAAATGGCGACCACGCCGGTTTTTCCAACGCCGGTCGTCACGGTAAAACCAGCATCTTTTAATTCAGCTGCCAGCCGTTTCGCGGTATTAAATTCCAGATGCGACAGTTCCGGGTGTTGATGGAAATGTTTAAACAGCGGCGACAGATGTTGTTGGTAGTCTTGGGCTATGGCTTTCGATAAATCGGCTGGTGCCGCCAGGGCAATCTGGCAACACAGCGCTAGTGGTGTGACAAGCAACAGAGATAGTTTTTTCATCAGGCATCGGATCCGGTGGTGGTTTTTTTCAGCATAGCAGTTTGGCTTGTCCCGCGACCAGCACCATTGAACCTGAATTCAGCCGCGTTCAACGCTTGTCAGGCATTGGTGATGTTCTGTGCAATCAGCCGTTCACACTGGTTATCTGCTGGCGGTTTTAATCGCGACTGGTAGACTAGCCAAAGACAAAGTAACTAACGAAGGAAAATGGCTATGTTTGAGTGGATTGCCAGTCCGGAAGCCTGGATTGCCCTTGGCACCCTGGCTGCGCTGGAAATTGTATTAGGTATTGATAATATTATCTTTTTATCAATTTTAGTCGGAAGATTACCGGAAAAACAACGGGCGTTTGCGCGCCGGGTCGGTTTAGGTCTGGCGATGTTTGCCCGGCTGGCGTTGTTGTTCTCGATTTCCTGGGTGATGGGACTGACCGAACCTTGGTTTACGGTATTGAATAATGAGATTTCAGGGCGGGATGTGATTTTGATCGGTGGTGGTTTATTCCTGCTGGCGAAATCGACCCAGGAAATTCACCACAGTCTGGAAGGTGCACATGAAGAAGCATCAGGCCCGAAAGTCGTTGCCAACAACCTGATGATGGTGCTGATTCAGATTATGATCCTCGACATTGTGTTCTCGCTGGATTCAGTGATTACCGCTGTGGGTCTGGTCAATAACATTGAAATTATGGCGATTGCGATTGTCGCTGCAGTGTTGGTGATGATGTTTGCCGCCAAATCAATTGGTGATTTTGTCGATGCCCATCCTTCCATCAAAATTCTGGCGTTGTCATTCCTGATCATGGTCGGCGCGATGCTGATTGTTGAAGGTTTTGATGTGCATGTACCAAAAGGTTACATCTACTTTGCGATGGCATTCTCGGTGGTGGTCGAAATGATCAATATCAAGATGCGGAAAAAATCAAAGCCGGTGACTTTGCACAAAGACATCAGCGAATAAAAGATCTTTGGGGTCAGAGTACTACTCTGACCCCAAACTAAAAGTCGTACTTCTGGGGTCAGAGTAGTACTCTGACCCCAGCTATGTTGATGTTGGATAAACTCAGGGATCAATTTTACCGTGCCGGCTAAACACCGGTATTGTCAGGTGCCAGCGGATTGCAGCCAGTCGTAAAAATAGCAATGCGGCCATACCACATAACATGGCAGGCATTTTTGAAACACCCAAATCCAGCAAACCAATATAAACCAGCCCGCCAAAAATGCAGGTCACGGCATACAGTTCCCCACGAAACACCAGTGGAATTTCCCGACACAACACGTCGCGGATCATGCCACCACAGACGCCGCTCATCGTGCCCATCATAATGGCGACAAATCCCGAAGTACCGTGGTCCAGTGCTTTTTGGGTGCCCATCACCACAAAAAATGCTAAGCCAATGGCATCGGCGATTTGTAGGGTATTGTTTGGAATGGTCAGCCGCTTGCGCACCAGTAAAATGGTTAACACTGTTGCTGCGAAGATGGCATAAAAATAGTCATTATTACTAAGCCAAATCACCGGTACATCCAGGATCAAATCTCTGATGGTACCACCTCCAATCGCCGTGACTGTCGCCAGCACGATGACGCCAAAACCATCCATTTGTTTGCGCCACGCCGCCAGTGTGCCGGAGATGGCAAACACCGCAATGCCAAGCAAATCAAACCAGTGAAAATAAAGCTCCATCAATGCGCTCCACCATAAAAGAATTCATCATAACAATGAAGTCGGAATCGTGGATAGCGGGGGCTCAATTGCATACTGAAGTTGGAGCAGGAAAGTGCTGTGCAGCTGACAGGTAAAGCAGGTTATTCAGTTGCTTAGAATTTGCTGTATTGTATCCATTACATCATTATTGATAATGTCAGCTCAATAAGTTGCAAAAAGAATGACCGATGATTGCAAATTTCCCTTGGCAAACCGGCAGTATCCATTATGATTAAATGAGTTCCCTGTTTTCATGACAGGCGACTCACTAGGTTTTGGCGGTACAGCAATCATTTTAGCGGAGCGGATTCTCCCAAGATGATTGCTGGCTTAAAATTCTCTTCAGCTCAAAACCGCACGCTCAGTTCAACACCGCTAAACCACTGATACCGATCCGGTACTGGCTCGAATCGATTACTGTAACTGCGTAAATATTGCTCCTCCAGACTTTCCAGATAGCGGTATCTGGCATAAACATTCACTGTCAGCCAATTGATCTGCCAGCCGGCACCGAATCCGGCAAACCAGTCCGGTCGCGACGAATGAAGATAATCATCGTTATCATAATCGTTGTAATAACGCTCGTCAGTGCCATCGGTAAACAACTCATCTAACGCAATCCCGAGTTCGCCATAAAGATTAAACCGATCAAACACGCCGAACCGTATAGATGTATCAAAGTTGGTGAAGGCAACATCTTGGTTGCTTCGCCTTTCGTCGGCAAAAAAGCTGAAGTTACTGACCAGTTCGATGTTGCTGCCCGGCCGGCTATTGCCACCCCATTTCAGCCCGATATTTGTGATATTACCGAGCGAATTTGCTTCATAACTGAGGGTCGGGGTCAGTTGCCATTCTGGCGGAATGTCCCAGTCTGGATCCGTGTGGAAGTAGACATTCGCCAATAGCACAGGGCTAAAGAACAAGCAGCTGAATATAGATATTTTTTTCATTTGAGTGCAACGCAGTTGGTCTAGGGCTAAGCCGAGATTAGTGCTCCTGAAATGAACAATTGCTTAACTCAGAAGTGCTGTTGGGTGGGGCTGTTCCAGCACTGGTTGTGACGGTATAATGTCCCAACCATTGCCACAGCACAGTTGTCCGCCGACTTTGAGTATGTTACAAAGTTGATAATCATTTAGTTTGAAAAGTCAGTAGAACCTATCTACTAACTAAAAGGGTGAGGTAGCACAAATGAATTTTATACAAAGGTGCAGCACTGCAAAATTGGTTTGGGTGATGGTGGTTTCGGTGATGGCGGTTTCGGGCTGCGGTGGTGGTGGTAGTGGCGGCGCCGCTGTAGTGACGCCTCCGGCGCCAAATCCGGGTACCGGTACCACGCCAACGGCTCCTGCTTGGGTTGCTGGCCAATTCCCGGCTGAAGACTCATTAAAGAACTTCTGTGCAGCACCACGCACTGGTATCGATCCATATAGCAATCAGGCATTTCCGGACAAAACCGGTACCGCTGCGCACGAAAAAATGTGGTTACGCAGTTGGAGCAACCGCACGTATTTATGGTATCGCGAGTTATCTGATTTAAATCCGGCCAGTTACACCACGCCAGAGTATTTTTCACTGCTACGCACGACAGCGAAAACCGCTTCCGGCTCGGATAAAGACAATTTCCATTTTAGTGAGAACACTGCCGATTACCTTCAACAGACACAGGCTGGTGTTGAATCAGGTTATGGCATCAACTGGAAATTTGTAGAAACCAAACCACCGCGTGAAGTGCTGATTGCTTATACCGAACCGACTTCACCAGCCGTGGCTCAAAACCTCGGTCGGGGCGCAAAATTGTTGGAGGTGGACGGTGTGGATTTTGTCAACGACAACACCCAGGCTGGTGTTGATAAAATTAATGCCGGCTTGTTTCCGGAAAAAGCCGGTGAAAGTCATCAGTTTACTTTTGTGAACCCGCAAGGTGTCCGCACAACTTACACCCTGATCTCCGCCGACATTCCGACCAGCGCGGTGCAGAATGTCAAAGTGCTGAATACCCCGGCTGGCCGGGTTGGATATCTGCAGTTTAATAGCCATATTGCCAATGCACAGCCGCAGTTAATCAGCGCAATTGACCAGTTTAACAGCAACAATATCAACGAATTGGTGGTGGATTTACGTTACAACGGTGGTGGTTTACTGGCGTTGGCTTCACAGTTTGCTTATATGGTCGCCGGACCCAATGTGATCCAGGGACGTACTTTTGAAAAGACCATGTTTAATGATAAATATCCAACGACCGACCCTGTTACAGGCAATACCTTGCAAGCAATGCCATTTTACAGCCGAGGTATTGATTATCAGGCAGGGCAATTTACCAGTGCCAAATGTCAGCCTCGGCCGCATTTTTGTACTGACAACAGACAATACCTGTTCAGCCAGTGAAGCTTTTATCAATGGCCTGCGTGGTGTTGATATGGAAGTGGTACTGATTGGTTCGACGACTTGTGGCAAACCTTATGGCTTTTATCCCACCGATAACTGCGGTACCACGTATTTCACCATTCAGTTCAGTGGTGTTAATGCCAAAGGTTTTGGTGATTTTGCCGACGGTTTCAAACCAACACCGGCACCGCAGTTTACCGCTGACGTCAAAGGTTGTGCTGTGCCTGACGATCTGACCAAACCACTGGGCGACAGTAACGAGCAGATGCTCAGTGCGGCGCTTTATTATATGAGCAATAACGGTTGCCCGGTGCAAAGTCAGACTTTGGCTTCGATGCTGGCAGAAAGTACCAAAGCTGCACCACGTCAGGATGGTTTAGCTATTCGCAGCCGCGACCCACGTCATGAAGCGGTGATCCTGGAAAACAAACTGCATCAGCAAGTGTTACCGCTGCAATCAGAACAGCCTTAGCTGCAACAGTAAAATTTTGGGGGCAGAGTAATTTTTGGGGTCAGAGTAGTACTCTGACCCCAAACCATTTAGTTCATTACAGCTTATAATCGCTGCCATCTTTGGCTGTGAAACAAGTGCCATGACATCCTGGCAGCTGATCGCTGCGTAACTGACCATCCATCATGCTGAACCAGCGTGGTGACAGCTCTGGCTGTTCGGCGGCAATTTCTAACTGTATATCGGTAATGCCGGCGTTATCGCGGGCGCTGTGCTGGCCATTGCCGCAGAACACCAGTTCGACATGACGACCTTCACCCCGTAATAACACCGACTGTGGTTTTTGCTTGGAGCCGCACAGTGCCACAAATTGGGTTGGATCAGCTAAACCGCTGTTGCTGCCATCTTTTAAAAACGCCAGCAAATGTTGGTAGTACACCACATAACTCAAAACATCTTTGTGCGAGCCGTGCTCCAATGGGAAAACTTTATCCAGAAAGCCTTTGGAGTAATCCAGGATCTGCCGTAAGTGGCTATCATTTAACGCGCTGATGGCGTTGATTTCCTGGCGGATAAAATGATCCAGCATTTGCGGTTGGTTCTGCTGCGTATGGTGCTGGGTGTGGTGTTGATCAGGCTGCTCGTTGCGTTGTGTCATCGTCATGGTGGTTATCCTCGCTCACTCTCTTAAATTTGGCCCGGTAGGGTGGCGGGCAGTTATCCCGGTCATCCTTGAAGCTGCGGGGGTGTTGACTTCATTCACTCGCTGAAGCGTCAGTCCGACCCAGTCACATAGAACAGCTATGCTTTGGGTCGGACTGGCGTTCCAGTCTCGCTCATTCGTCGCCTACCCGCAACTTCAATGCTTTTCGGTATATGTTCCTGCAAGCATTCATTGCTGTTGCTTAGAACTTAGTCTATGTTGTTTTTGTGCATAATTTGACAATTAAAACTTCACAGTGTGAATTTTACAAAATGACTTCAACTAAAAGCTTACTCAGAAAATCGCATTTCCTCGGGACTAAAATCAGAAACCTGAGGAAACGCAATAACTTAACGATGGAAGACTTGTCGACCCGTTGTATTCGGATCGATCCGGAATACGCGCCGTCGGTGTCTTACTTGTCGATGATTGAACGCGGCAAACGGGTGCCCAGCGTCGAAATGCTGACGGTGATTGCCAAGGTTTTTCAAAAAGATTTGGAATGGTTTCTCGATGGTGAAGAGCAACAACTGGATATCACGCCGGCTAAAGGTAGTCGGGGTGGCATTCACGGCATGGCGTTGGAGCCGGGTTTTTTGTTCTCCAATGACATTCTGCAAATTGCCATTCCGGAAATGTTGTCGCAAACCGGCATCAGCGGCAAACAGTTTGCGCAGCTGTTGATCCGCGCGCACCAGGAGCATCACCAAAACCACTTTCCGGAGCTGGAACGTGCCGCCGAAGAAGTCGGTTTAAAGCGGATGCCGCTGAGCGTTGAAGATTTGTTGGCCATCGTGAAACAGCTTGGGCTTAGTATCTGCTGGTTTGATGAAGTGCCCAAAGAAGTGCTGGATGAGCTGGGGGTGCTCAGTAAAAACGTTTCGACGTCATTTTATTTGCCACCAAAAACGCTACATCTAAACCGCATTCTGAAAAACCATCCAACCCGGCTGAAATACGAGTTGGCGGTGCATATTGGCCACGCCGTACTTCACAACAAAGATGGTGTGAAAAGTGGTATGTCGGTCGGTGGTGCGCAGGACGTGGTGGGTTCAGATTCGCCCGATATGGCGCCGCAGGACATTCTGCACGCCTGGCGCGATTTTGAATCAAGCTTTTTTGCTGGCGCTTTGTTATGCCCAAAAATGCCATTCCGGCAATTACTCGACCGCCATGGCTATGAAATCAGCTCGCATCAGGGTGCCGGAGTTTCAGCTTCGGTGGCGATGCGGCGGATGACGGCGGTGTCGCCTTATCATCATTGGCATTATTTTGATGCTTATACTCCAGGCAAATTGAAGGCTGTGTATCGCGGCAATGGCATTCCGCTGCCGTGGGGCAATATGCGTAAAGTGGAAGATCCTTGTCAGCACTGGGCGGTATTCCGGATGTTTGATGTAGAAGGACAACAAAGTTCGGCACAGCTGTCGTTGTTGGAAGTGCAGGGGCAACCGAGAATTTATTGTTGTGAATCGACGAAGGTGCTGGATCTGGCGGGCAACGCCCATGTGTTGTGTGCCGGCATTGATTTAAACCCGGCCATTGATGCCCAAGGCATGGACGCGGATGCGATGGCGCAGGAACTCAAAGCTTTGTGTAATAGCCAGGGCGGCGCCGGGAAAATTCCACCGGCGATTAAAAGTACCTTAAGCACGGTGGCGAATATTCTGAATATTAACTGGGTAGCGCGGAGTCTGGAAAAACCAGCACAATTAATTTGTTCACGTGGCAACCATTGCCCACGAGACCCCGCCTGCTATCAACGCTGCGGCGGCTAAATGTTAATGATGGGGTCAGAGTCACCTTTGGGGTCAGAGTACTACTCTGACCCCAAAGGTTAAAGAGTCAATTGCCGCCTAAATCGTCCATCATTTGTGTGCTGCGGATAGCGGTGTCGTGTTCGTTGTCTTTCAGACGGCAAACTTTAGTTCTATGGTTAGAACCCAGCTTCTTCTCCATTTTACAAATCATGTCGTCTTGTGGTTTCTCTTTGGTATTTGCAGCAATAGCGGCCGTCTGAGTGGTATCGTTTTGTTTTGCAGTGCTATCGTCTGTGGTTGAGGCGCAACCAACGATGGACATCAAAAGTGCAATGTGAACAAGATGCTTCATGCTGAATTCCTTATCGATTTGATTAAAAGCAAATTAAATTAATTCATTCACAAAAATAACACAAGTGACATTTTCGGGACTGGCAACCTGACCTGGTGGATAGCGCTACCTTGCCAGTTGAATGCAAAGGTTATGTAAATTGACTACGGCGCCGCCCCCGCTACTGTTACATTGAGCCAATATTTAGAAGGACATTCGCATGTTTCAGGTTGTTGCTATTAGTCTTAATCCAGCCTTGTTAAGTTTTTTGAATAAATACTGCGCCAAATACGACGCACGGTGGCAGCTGCGTAGCTTTCCGACCATCGGTAGTTATGCCGCAGCGCCACGGAATGAAGACAGTACGGATTTGTTGTTTTTTGATGCGCAGGACATCGTTGCCGGCGTCGAAGAAAAACGGTTGGTGTGTTTTATGGCTCCACTGGCGTTGCGGGTGGTGATGACCAACACCCTGCATGACGATGTGGTGTTGGACCATTTGGATCACTTTCATGCATTTATTGGCGAATCTGTTGATTTTGAACACTTAACTCAGTTATTCCTGAATGCCGAACGGTTGAAAACTTTGCCATTACCGGCGCTATCGCGGCGTATTCTGGCGTCATTTACCCATTATCCGGTGTTCCCGGCCGTCAGCAGTAACTTACGTCAGCAGTTGGCCGACCCCGCAGTTGATGTGGCCAGAGTGGCGCGGTTGCTGGAAAACGATCCGGTGGTGGTATCGCGGTTGATGCAGTTGGTTAATTCGCCTTATATGGGTTTTGCCAGTGAAACTTTGTCGCTGGATATCGCGGTTAGCCGCCTTGGCATGCAAGTGGTTGAAATGTTGGTGCTGATGCTGGCGGTGAAAGGCGCTTCCGCCACTGTCTCCGCCAAAGAGCATGGCCAGGTAATGGAGCAGGCGCTGCAGTTTGCTTCGGCTTGCCGCACCCTGGCCAAAGAAAGTCAGCTGAAACGGCTGCAACAAGATCATGTATTTATCGCGGCTATCCTGAGTTGTTTCGGGCAGTTACTGCTGCTGCAAAACGGTTGGATGCTGGACGATCCACAGTTGGCCACCGAGCAAGCTGACAGTATCAGACCCGACGTGGCGATTTCGGTATACCTGCTGACTTTGTGGGGCCTGGATCAAAAACTGATTGCGCCTTTACTAACACAACATCAGTTCAGTACAGACCCGGCGCCGGAACTTTTTGCCAGTAATTGTTTATATCTGGCGAGGTTATCCAAGCCGCAACTACTGGCATTACCAGACGATATCCGCCAGCACATCGCAGCTTCGCCATTCGGGCCAACTTTGGGCCTGCGGCGATAGCTTCATCAGAAATTCGCTGTTCATCGGCGGTAATGGTCGCAGCGGCTGGTAGAAAGACCGCAGCGATGATAGCGCGGCAGCAGATTGTCGTTAGGATGCAGCAAAACATGATGGTTGGTATGAACTTATCATCCAGATTGATCGTAATTTACCGCTCGACCGCCAGCCGTTTCTATAACGCAAACAGATAATGGCGACAGAACTCACCGAGTCATGAGCATTTGCAGGGAAATTCAGAATGCCGAAGTTAACTACACGCACCCTTATCGCTGGTTTAAGTCTGGTCGCACTGGCGATTGGCGGATGGTGGTATTTCACCGCCGATGCTGGATCTGCAGGGCAAACTGCGCAGCAAGGTCAGCGTCCAGCCGGACAAGGCGGTCCAAGAGCGGGCGGTCCACGACCTGGTGGTCCAGGTGCCGGTGGTCCGGGCGCAGGAGCCAATCCCTGGAATGCGCCGGTGCCGGTGCGGGTGATAGCAGCAGGCAGTGCTGATTTAAAAGTTCAGGTCAAAGCCATTGGTACCGTGACGCCGCTCAATACCGTGGTGTTGCAAAGCCGGGTCAGTGGTCCGTTGCTCGAAGTGTTATTTAAAGAAGGCGAAAAAGTTGAAGCCGGTCAGCTGCTGGCGCGAATTGACCCGGCACCTTATCAGGTAAAGTTGTCGCAAGCTGAAGGCGTGAAACAACAAAACGTGGCGCAGCTGCTCAATGCCGAGCAGGATTTAGCCCTGTATCAAAAGCTGAAGCAACAAAATTCGATTTCGGCGCAGCAGTTTAATAATCAGCAATCCTTAGTCAATCAGCTCAAAGGCACGCTGAAGTCGAATCAGGCGCAAATCGACGCTGCCAAGCTTGAACTTTCTTATACCGAAATCAAAGCGCCGATCAGTGGCCGGTTGGGTTTACGCCGGGTTGATCCAGGTAATTTAGTCCAGGCCAATAGCGCTGACGGTTTAGTCACGATCACTCAAAGCTCGCCAATTGCGGTGCAATTTACCATTCCAGAAACGCAATTAGCCCAAGTGCGCGATGCGTACCGCAAAGGTGTGGCGTTGTCGGTGGAGGCCTGGGACCGTTCTGAACAACAACTGACCAGCGGTGTGTTAACCACGCTCGATAATCAGATTGATTTGGCCACCGGCACCTTAAAACTGAAAGCCGAATTTGCCAATCAACATGAAGAATTGTTCCCGAATCAGTTTGTGAATGTACGACTGAACGTCGCGGTGCAAAGTGGCGCTGTGACCATTCCACAAGATGCGGTGCAATATGGCTCACAAGGCACTTATGTCTATACCGTTGATCAAGCACAAAAATCACAGATTAAAATGCTGAAATTAGGCGCCGTGGATAACGGTCTGGTCGCGGTAGAGGAAGGTTTAGCCGCTGGTGATTTAGTGGTGTTGGAAGGTTTGGATCGGTTAAGGCCAGGTCGGCAGGTTGAGGTGATTGCAGATGCGGGCAGCGAAGCGCCGGTCAACAGCGAAGCCAAGGCGAAAAAAACCAAACCAGCGCGGCAGGCTAACTAATGAATATGTCCAAACCTTTTATTCTGCGACCGGTTGCCACATCCTTGGTGATGTTAGCGCTGCTGATCGCCGGGATGCTCGCCTGGCGTTTGTTGCCGGTGGCGGCATTACCGCAGGTGGATTATCCGATTATTCAGGTATTTACCTTTCAGCCTGGTGCAAGCTCCGATGTGGTCGCCAGAACCATTACTGCGCCACTTGAACGCAGGCTCGGCCAAATTCCCGGCCTGAAACAAATGTCGTCAGCCAGCTCCAACGGTGCGTCGGTGGTGACGTTGCAGTTCGCCCTCGTTGTAGATATGGGCGTGGCCGAGCAGGAAGTGCAGGCGGCCATTAATACCGCAGGTTCGTTACTGCCTAATGATTTACCGGCACCGCCGATTTATCGCAAAGTAAACCCGGCTGACGCGCCGATATTAACGCTGGCGGTGACGTCCGAGACGCTGCCATTGCCGCAAGTGTATGATTTAGTCGATACCCGGATGGCGCAAAAACTGGCGCAGGTGACCGGTGTCGGGATGGTGAGTTTGGCCGGTGGTCAACGGCCGGCGATTCGGGTGAAAGCCAATCCGGCGGCTTTAGCGTCACTTGGGCTCAGTATGGAGCAACTACGCGCGGCTATTACTTCAGCCAATACCAATCAGCCGAAAGGTAGTTTTGATGGCCCGTTTCGCTCAACGATGTTGGACGCCAATGACCAAATTCGCAGTACCCAAGAATACGAAGAGTTGATTATCGCCTGGCGTGGTGATGCGCCGGTGCGGATGCGCGATGTGGCAACGGTTGAACAAGGCGCGGAAGACCGGTTTTTAGCGGCCTGGGCTAACCAAGAAGCGGCGGTGCTGGTGAATATTCAACGCCAGCCCGGTGCTAACGTCATTGAAGTCGCTGATTTAATTCAGCAATTATTACCGCAACTGACCGCAACGATGCCAGCAGCGGTCAAGGTACAGATTTTAACCGACCGCACTCAAAGTATCCGTGCTTCGGTGCACGATGTGCAGATGGAACTGATTTTCGCCATTTGTTTGGTGGTGTTGGTGACTTTTGTGTTTTTACGCACCATTCCGGCCACTATTATTCCAAGCTTAGCGGTGCCACTCAGTTTAGTTGGCACCTTTGCTGTGATGTACCTGCTTGATTTTTCAGTGAATAACTTAACTTTAATGGCGCTGACCATTGCCACCGGTTTTGTGGTCGATGATGCGATTGTGATGCTGGAAAACGTTGCCCGCCATCGCGAACAAGGCGCCAGCCCAATGGAAGCTGCGCTCAAAGGCGCCCAGGAGATTGGTTTTACGCTGATTTCACTGACTTTTTCATTGATTGCCGTGTTGATCCCGCTGTTATTTATGGCCGACGTCGTTGGCCGATTATTTTATGAATTTGCCGTGACGCTGGCGGTGGCTATTCTGATTTCGCTGTTGGTGTCACTGACGTTAACGCCGATGCTGTGTGCCCGTTTACTCACTAAAATGCCAAAACATGATGATGAACATGACTGGATGTCGCGAATTATCCGTCGTTATGGCGTGATGTTGCAGTGGGTGTTGCGTCATCAGCGGCTGGCGATGCTGACGATGTTTGGGACTGTGGTGTTAACAGGTTTGCTGTATCTGGCGGTGCCCAAAGGCTTTTTCCCGGTGCAGGACAGTGGCGTTATTCAGGTAGTGACCGAAGCGCCGCAGGATATTTCGTTTCAGGCGATGGCCCAGCGCCAGCAGCAACTCGCAGCCAATTTACTGCAACATCCGGATGTGGCGAGCTTAAGTTCCTTTATTGGTGTTGATGGTAGCAACAGCAGTATCAACAGCGGCCGGATTTTGCTGAATTTAAAACCGCATGGTAGCCGCAGTGAAAGTGCGACCGTTATTTTGCGCCAACTGGAGCAACAAGCCGCAGAAGTGAGCGGTATCAAAGGTTGGTTCCAGCCAGTGCAGGAATTAAGTATCGAAGATAAAGTCAGCCGAACTCAGTATCAGTTCACGCTGACCACGCCGGACAGCGAAGTGCTCGGGCAGTGGTTACCCGATGTGCTGGCGGCGCTGCGTAGCAGGCCAGAATTATCCGAAGTCGCGCACGATTTGCAGCAGCAAGGCTTGCAGGCTTATATCGATATCGACCGCACTGCGGCGTCCAGGCTTGGTATTAGCGTCAGTCAGGTTGGTGCGGCGCTGCAAAGTGCTTATAGCCAGCGTCAAATCAGCACTTTGTTTACCCAGGCTAACCAGTACCGGGTGATTTTGGAAGTGGATCCGGCACAGGTGCAAGGTGTTGATGCGTTGAATAAACTGTTTTTAACCACCGCATCTGGCGGCACAGTGCCGTTGTCGGCAGTGGCCAAAGTGACACAGCGCCCAGCAACTTTATTGATTAACCATCAGGGGCAATTCCCGTCGGTGACGTTATCTTTTAACTTAGCAGCTGGTTATTCGTTGGGTGAAGCAGTGGCAGCGATTGAACAAACCCAGCAACAACTTCAATTACCGGCCGAGATTGAACTGAGTTTCCAGGGCGCAGCTGAAGCGTTCCGGGCGTCACTTTCTAATACCTTGTGGCTGATTTTGGCGGCGGTGCTGACCATGTACATTGTGCTCGGGATTTTGTACGAAAGCCTTATTCATCCGCTGACCATTTTATCGACCTTACCTTCGGCGACTGTTGGCGCTTTACTGGCACTCCTCATCATGAACCAACCGCTGGATCTGATTGCGGTGATTGGTATCGTACTGTTGATAGGGTTGGTGAAGAAAAACGGCATTATGATGGTCGACTTTGCGCTTGAAGCGCAGCGTAATGACGGTTTAACGCCACGCGAAGCAATTTATCAAGCAGCGTTATTACGGTTCCGACCAATTCTGATGACCACCTTAGCGGCGTTATTTGGTGCTATTCCATTATTGCTGGCCAGTGGTTCGGGCGCAGAACTACGCCAGCCGCTCGGTCTGGTGATGGTCGGTGGTTTGATCGTCAGCCAAATTCTGACGTTGTTCACCACGCCTGTGGTGTACCTGTGGTTTGACCGGCATTTAAGTCGCAAGCACGCAACTGTACCCACGACAGAGGCAACCGTCTGATGAATCTGGCGCAGCCTTTTATCGAAAGACCGGTCGCCAGTGGCTTGATTGCTACGGCTATCTTGCTGCTCGGTTTGTTGTGCTGGCGGTTGTTGCCGGTATCGCCGCTACCGGCGGTCGATTTCCCGATGATCGTCGTCACCGCCAGTTTGCCGGGCGCCAGTCCGGAAAGTATGGCGGCCACAGTGGCGACACCGCTGGAACGGGCACTTGGCAGCATCGCCGGCATTAACCGCATTAGCTCCAACAGCAATCAGGGTTCCACCCAAATTCGGCTGGAATTTAAGCTCGATCGCAATGTCGACGAAGCCGCACGTGAAGTGCAGGCGGCGATTAACGCGGTACGCGCCCAGTTACCGGCTGGGATGCCCGGCAATCCGATGTACCGCAAATTTAACCCGTCACAACAACCGGTGATGGCGCTGGCCTTAAGCTCCGATAATCTGGCGTCCAGTGTGCTTTATGACGCAGCTGCCACTGTGATCGCGCAGAAAATACTGCAAATCCAAGGTGTGGGTGAAGTTGAGGTGACCGGCGCTTCATTGCCTGCGGTGCGGGTGCAGCTCAATCCGGCGATGCTCAGCCATTTTGGCATTGCGCTGGATGAAGTGCGCACGGCGATCAGTGGCGCCAATGCCACAGTGCCGCTCGGCTTAGTCGAACAGGACGAACAGCGTTGGCAGCTGGCGACGAATCAGACAATGCGCCGCGCCGCCGATTATCAGAACTTATTGATTAAATACCAAAATGGCTCGCCCATTCGGCTGACCGATGTGGCGACCGTTACCGATTCCACCGAAAACCGTTATGCCTCGGGCTTTCATAACGAGCGCAGCGCCGTTATTTTGCAAATCAGCCGTCGTAGTGGTGCCAACATAGTCGCGACCATTGATGCCATTTACGCCCAGTTACCACAGTTGCAGGCGCTGATCCCAGCCGATGCAGATTTATCGGTGGTGATGGACCGATCGCCGGTGATCCGCGCCACCTTAAGTGAAGCGCAGCTCAGTTTGTTTATTTCGGTGTTGTTGGTGGTGATTGTGGTGTGGCTGTTTTTAGGTAGTTTCCGCACCGCGCTTATTCCGACAGCTGCCATTCCGGTGTCATTAATTGGCGCTTTTAGCGTGATGTATCTGTGTGATTTTTCACTGAATAATTTGTCGGTGATGGCGCTGATTGTCGCGGCGGGTTTGGTGGTCGATGACGCTATTGTGGTGCTGGAAAATATTAAACGGCATATCGAAGCGGGCTTAACGCCGATTGCAGCGGCGCGTAAAGGCGCTGGTGAAGTCGGTTTTACCTTGATTGCGATGAACGCGGCGCTGATCGTGGTGTTTTTATCGATTTTATTTATGGGTGGTTTGGTCGAACGGTTGTTCCGTGAATTCTCGATTACTTTAGCTGGCGCCATGTTGATTTCGCTGGCGATTTCACTGACGCTGACGCCAAGCTTGTCAGCTTTGTTATTAAAACCGCTCACTCAAAAACCTGCAGGCACTTTAACCAGCACAGCAACCCGCACCGAAGCCGGAGCTTTTAGCCGGTTTGCCGCCGGTTATCAGCGTAGTCTTGGCAAAGTGCTGCTGCATAAACGCTGGGTACTGCTGGTGATGGTGGTAATTTTTGGTAGCACCGGTTGGCTCTATAACCAATTGCCAGGCGGCATGTTGCCAGATCAGGATACTGGTCAACTGAATGGCTTTGTCCGCGGCGACGATGGCTTTTCTTATCAGGTGATGCAGCCAAAAATTGAAATCTTCCGGCAATATTTACTCAAAGATCCAGCCATTGCCGATATCACCGGTGCCAGTGGCGGCGCGATGGGCTTAAGCAATTCACGCATCCAAATCCGCTTAAAACCTTTGGCCGAGCGCAAAATTTCGGCGCAGGCAGTGGTGGACCGGATCCGAATGAATGCGCCCAAAGTGCCGGGCGCCATTGTGTTTTTAAGTGTCGATCAGGATATTCGTTTATCATCGCCTTTTGGCAGCAGCGATTTTGAATTGTTGTTGTTATCCAGTGAGTTAAAGCCACTGCGGGAATGGGGCAAAAAAGTCGCTGAAGGCATGAAAGAACTGCCGGAACTGACTGACGTCGATGCACCTGGCGGCGAAGATGCGCAGCAAGTGGTGCTGAATATCGATCGTGAAGCGGCGCAGCGCTTGGGGGTGGATATGCGCACTGTCGCCACGATGCTGAATAACTCGTTTTCACAGCGTCAGGTGGCCACGTTATACGATGAAATGAACCAATATCGGGTGGTGATGGAGTTGGCTCCGGGTTATACCGCGCAGCCGGAAGTGCTGAAACAGCTGATGCTAATTAGCCGTGATGGCAGCAGAGTGCCACTCAGCGCCATCGCCAGTTATGGTTATGGGTTGGTGAGCGACCGGGTGCGCCACGACGGTCAGTTTGCGTCGATGGGCATTGGTTATGCGCTGGCGCCTGGCGTCACAGCACAACAGGCTGCAGCGGCTATAGACCAACTGCTGGCCAAGTTAATGTTACCTTCGACAGTGCATAGCATTAACGGTGAAGATCAGCGTAACGCCATTTTCGAAAGTCAGGATAATTTCTGGTTGTTTGTCGGCGTGGTGCTGGCGGTTTATCTGGTGCTTGGCGTGTTGTATGAAAGTATGGTGCAACCGTTGACCATTATTTCCACCTTACCTTGTGCGGCGATTGGCGCTTTGCTGGCACTGTATCTGACCAATTCTGATTTAAACCTGATTGCGTTATTGGGGTTGTTTTTGCTGATTGGTATTGTGATGAAAAACGCCATTCTGCTGATTGATTTTGCGCTGGAAGCCGAGCGCACCCAAGGCTTATCGCCAAAAGAAGCGGTATTGCAGGCGGCCGGGCAAAGGTTAAGACCCATTTTAATGACCAATTGCGCGGCCGTGTTAGGCGCCGTGCCGCTGTTACTCGGCATGGGCGAAGGCTCCGAGCTACGTCAGCCACTGGGGATTACCATTGTGGGTGGTTTGTTGGTCAGTCAGTTGCTGACGCTGTACAGCACGCCAGTGGTGTATTTGCTGCTGAGCAGGTTTCGGCGTAAAGCCACGACTCCAGGCTGGGGTCAGAGTAGTACTCTGACCCCAAAGGTTTTAGTTAAAAACGTCGATTAACACTTCAGCAATCACCTGGCTGGCGATTGAAACCAACACTAAATCGGTACCACAGGCCTGCCACTCATATCCCGGGTGATGGGGCAGTTGTTGCAACATCGGTGATGAATGGAGTTTTTTCGCGATACCCGGTGGTAGTGGTTTGCCGCGCGCCAGGTTTTTGCGAATGCCTGGCGGCAAGCTGCTATAACCTGTTTGCTGATAGCTGACGGCCATTTCCCGTGCCTGACCGACGCTGATGCCGGCATTGATAGTGATGCCACCGATGCTGGTGGTGGCGACGATACCCGTACCGGCCGCCGCTAAAGTAGCGTTACTACCGGAGACGTGTTTTGCTGCGCCTTTTTCGGCTTTTTTACCGGCCTTTTGTGCGCCCTTGGCATGCGCCGGTGGTTCAGCCAGCGCTACAGTGCTGGTGCCAATCAAACTTAAGCTAATAAGTAATAAAGTGATTTTTCGATAATTTGCCATGGTAATCTCCAAAACTGCTGACTCTGTAACCGTGTAAGTTCAACTTAAAGTCTAATATCACATGGATCGTAGGGCGTCACTCACCGCGTAAGTGTAGTGCGCCAATGCCCAAAAACGCGCGAACCCGCTCATACCCATCATGGCAGTTTAGTTTGTACCGCAACTGAATATATTATCTTTTACTAAAACTAGCCGTTTCCAATGAATAAAATACGATTTATCGCTGTGTTTTCACCGTTTCGCTGCTATCCTGCGCGCCTTTCCCTTCCCCTGCTATTTTGGAATAAATTTCTGTATGTTTAATAATCAATTCAGTCAGTTAGAATCAGCTATTCAACGTTTAGTCAGTGAAAACCAGCAATTAAATCAGGCTTTGCTACAAAGCCAGCAGCAGTTACAGCAAAAGCACGAAGAGCTGGAAAATTTTCAGCTGCAGGCGATGGAGCAGGAAGAGTTACAAACGGCCACAGCCCAAAAGCTGGAGGCGTTATTAGCATTGTTCCCGGCTCAGGCTTAAGCCGATGTTGCACAAAGAATTTTCCGAAGTCAGTCTCGACATTGCCGGGCGCAATTACAAGCTAAAAACCCCACACCATCAGCAACAAGGTTTGCAGGAAGCGGCGATTTTACTCAATGAAAAAATCGCTGAGCTGAAAAGCAAAAGCCGCACTTTGTCAGCCGAACAAGCGGCGGTGCTGGCAGCGCTGAATTTAAGTTATGAGCTGTTAACGGAGCGCGAGCTACTAGCCCAAGATCGCCAGCAAATCGCCGAACGGCTGGCGCAGTTGCAGCAACAAGTTGAAAGTTCGTTGGATTAAATCGCCAATTGTTAATTAAGGGGCCAGAGTCAATTGTTAATTTTATTTTGTTAACAATTGACTCTGACCCCATAAGTAACATTTACATCTCAATATACTGCGGCCAGCCGAGCAGCGGGTTTAGCATGCCTTGTTTGTGTTCAAAGGCGTCGCGACGTTCCGGTGAGGCGTTGTCGGCGAGTAGCTTTTGATAACCTTTGGCAAACTGCAGCGTTTTTAGGAGTGCCGGTGCGAAGTTGGCACCGACATCGGCTTGCACTGCTGCCGCAAAACCTGGTGGTAACAAACTGATGGTTTGCTGGGTCTGAATTTGCAGGAAGGTCACATCAAACCAGCTATCTTGCAGTTCGATGTTTTTCAGCCGCTGTTTTAAATCCTGTTTTACCTTGTCGCCTTTGCAGCACAACCGGTACAACACCACTTCGGCCAGCATGCCTTCGAGGTTAAAATGCTCGAATGGGTCAAGTTGGGTGTGATAAAAAAACGTCTGCTTTAATACCGCAATCGCCTGACGGCGCTGCCATTCCTGCAATGCATGTTGATACTGTGCCAAGCCTGACCATTCTTCAGCGTCGGGTGGGCTTGCGATATCAGCCAGCAGCTGTGCTTCGACATCGCCATACAGCGATTTACGGCTTGGGTTCAGTAAACTGACCTGACTGAGCATGCTCCAGCCTTTTTGGAACGGCTTCACAATACCTTCCGGGCTTTGCAACAGCGCCAGTGCGCGGTCTAAATCCTGCTCTGAAAGTTCGGCCAAGCCTAAACTAGCAACGCCAATAATGTCGTGCGCTGCTTGTTCCAGCAGATGCATTTTGTATTTGTTATAAAACTTGTCGGCGAACTTAAGGCTCATCAACACCGCTTTGCTTTTAATGTTTTCAAGGTCCGTGGCGCTGAGCTTGCCCTGCGCCTGACCATAAGCGATAACCTTGCTTAAAAATGGTCCTTGATTGGCGTCGCGTAACGCTAACTGCATGTCGATCCCTTAATAAAGTGCTTAATCCAGAAAACTAAACATATCGTCCACTTCAGCGTATTCGTCGGTGGCCTGGTTTTTCTCTTTGGCTTGCATCACCAGCTCGGTCGCGAACTTGTTGATGATATGTTCCCAGCCAGAATTTTCGTTACGAACCAAGCTTTTAATCGATTGCTCCACTGCCGGTGTCAGCTGACGAATAAGCGCCAGCAAACTGCGTGGGTCGTCATAACCTAAACCATGCACTTCTTCGTTGATATTGCGCTCGGTGTAGCTGATGGCTTCTTCCAGATCTTCCTCTTCTTCGTGTAGCAAATCGTGGATTTCGTCTTCATCTTCAATCACTTCGCCACGATACAACTCGATAAACGGAATGGATAAATAAAACAAACCGGCTGGATCTTCCGCGATACATTCCAGAATTTCAGCCTGCTTTTCTTCGCTGTCCTGAGTGCGGATTAAATAGGTCAGAAAATCAAAGGTGTGCTGTTTCAGTTCATCAGCGTTGTTTTTGATTTTTTCTTCCCAGTACAACGGCTGCTGGCAGACGATGTCGCGGATTTTTTCCGGTGTCATCAGCTCGGAGATAATCGAAGGGAACGAGATATCGTGTTGGCTGTTGATTTGGGTCAGCGTCACAATGTCTATGTTTTCAATCACTTCAACCAGCTGGGCGTCTGACATGGTGTTGGCCATCAGCTCGAATTTTTTGCTGGCTTGTTTTGGCTCAACCACCGCCAGTTGTTTAATTTCGGCGACTGCAATTTCAATCAGACTATTCATCAGCGACCTTCCCTGTTAAAGGTAATTTCATCATATTGATCGTCATAGCCGTCTTCATCTTCTTCGTCGCGGCCTTCGTAATCATCCTGCGCTTCGTTACGCTCATCGTCATCATAATCTTCTTCATAACCGTCTTCATCACCTTCATCTTTGCTGCGTTTGGCCGGGGTTGAAGATTCGTTCGACAGCATAAAGAGCACGGCGCAGGCTTCGATCAGCAGGTTTTCGTCATAACCGCGGATGGTTTTAACCAGCGGTAAATCATCATTATTAAAGGCGACCGAAGTTTTAAAATCATCCCATAATGGGAAAGTGTTGCTTTTTAGCCACTGCGACCATTTTAATTTGGCTTCGCCGGTGAATTTCACCCGGCCATATAAGGCCACCGGCAAATATTCCGGTACCGATTGCAGCATTTCCGGATCGGCTTCTAAGACTTTTTTAATCTGGCTGGTAAAGTTGCCGAGTGCTTTTGGTGTGTCCGGATCGTTATAAGATTCAATGTTTTCAAAGGCATCAGTTTTCAGTTGTTGTAATCTGGCCTGATCAAATTTTTTGCTCATGGTGGTTCCTGTCTGTGGTTCGTTAACCGGCTGGGTAATATTGGTCCCACAGCTCTTTCATCGCTGCGGTCGGGTCCGGCACTATCACGTTATTAAAATCTTTGATAAAAGCAGCGCGTTTTTTAGCATCAGACAGTACATCGTAGGCTTCTTTTACCCGCTGTAACTGCAACGCAGCCTGATCTTTGGCGTCATCCGACTCAGACAGCAGTTTGTCCGGATGATATTTATTCGACAGTCGTTTATATGCTTTTTTGATTTCTTCATCGGTCGCGGTGGCTTTAACGCCAAGGACCCGGAAATAGTTAATCATGCTAAACCTTGTGAATACGAGGTGGTTAAACGAGAACAAGGGCAGGTGTTGCCAGCTTGGGTGCTGGTCACTGGCCGCAGACAATAGGCCGATCATAGCAGAAAAAGCCGGGTGGGCAGCAGCCTAAATGGCGTGGTCAGAGCATTCAGGGTTGAATACCTGCTATCGCCGGACAAATCCTTGCCTTTTACCACAAAAAACGCACAATGCAGCAAAATGTTCCTTTGGCAGAGCCGCTGATGCAACTGATCCCAACCGCTATTCCCGACGTGCTGATTTTACAACCCAAGGTGTTTAGCGACGAACGTGGTTATTTTTTGCAGAGTTTTCAGCAGCAACAATATGAGGCTTTACTGGCGCGCCCGCTGCATTTTGTGCAGGACAATCATTCGCACTCCAAACAAGGTGTACTACGTGGTTTGCATTACCAAATTGCTCAGCCGCAGGCGAAATTAATCCGGGTGGTGCAAGGCGAAATTTTTGATGTGGCGGTCGATTTACGGGCATCTTCTGCCACTTTTGGCCAGTGGGTGGGACATTTTTTGTCGGCATTAAACCAGCAGCAATTGTTTATTCCGGAAGGGTTCGCCCATGGTTTTCTGGTACTGAGTGACAGCGCCGATGTCCATTACAAAACCACTGACTATTATGCTCCGGTGCATGAGCGCAGTATCCGCTGGGACGATGTCGATTTGGCCATCGATTGGCCGCTGGCGCAGTTGCCGGAATTACCGCCATTAATCTCCACCAGGGATCAACAAGCGACCGTATTTACGTCTGCCGAATATTTCACATAAAAACATGTTGCAGCACCTTTGGGGTCAGAGTAGTACTCTGACCCCAAAGGTGCTGTTGTTAACAATTGACTCTGACCCCTTGGTTAACATTTGGGTTAGTTGATTTTAATTTCATCCAGTTCCAGGAAGTATTCTGGTTGCGGGGCGTTGGCTGGGGCTGACCATAACAGCATGCTGATGGCGGAAAGTTCGGCGCCTGCGAATTGGCTCAGTGGCATGGTGACTACTTGCCATTCGTGACTGACAGTAAAATCGGCCACTACTGGCAGCATGCTGCCGGCGCTGAATAGTTGTAGCTGATAGCTGCCCGGCGTGCCGCGAATGGCGAAACTCACCTGACTAAATGCACTTAAATCGGCACCTTGCTCCATGCTTTTTCCGGGCAGATAAGTCAATCCAGACCATGGATAGCTAAACCCAGGCTTGATGGCACCATCAACGCGGATGGCGCCGGTACTTTGGTAACCTTCGGCTATCCAGCTCATGTTCGCGCTCGACTGGCCTTGCATCATACTGTCGCTGCTGGCGCTGATGCCAAGCCCCTGCACCGTTTTGCGGCTTTGCACGAAATCAGCCAGTAATCCGGCGCTGACTGTGCTGGCCGCGGCGCTGATGAGAGGCTTAATCTGCACGCCATTTTTCCAGATTTTGTGTGGGCTAAATAACGCCGTTAAATCGTTTTTCACATTGCCAACCAACAGCAAATCGGCTTTGGCTCCCACTTTTAATAAACCAGCTTGCTGGATGCCAAAACTGCTGGCGGGCACCGAAGTGGCGCTTTTTAGTACTTCATCAAGGCTCAAACCGGCTTGTTGTAGCAACAACATTTCCAGCGGCAGGCTAATACCATGGGCGGTGCCTGGGTTTGGCGCGTCGGTACCGGCCAGAATGCGGATGCCGTGCTGATGCATGACGCGGGTGTTGTACAGCAGGTTGTCAAACAGCGCTGGTGGAATATTAAACTGGGTAAAACCTTGTTTTAGATTATGGCGTTGGTTGGCTCTGAGCTTTAAATCATCGCGATTCAGCACATATTTGGCATTGTGTTGGCGAACCGACATTGCTTCATGCACTGCCAAAGTTGGAATAATAAACACATTTTGCGCCTTCATCAGATCCAGCAACTTCTGTTGTACTCTGGATTCAATAAAGCCATGCACCAGACCATGAGCGCCAGCCCGCACTGCTTCTAATGCCGATTGTTGATCGCTGATATGCACCACCGCCAGTTTGCCTTGTTGCTGCGCCGCTTTAATCACTGCCGTTAAAGTGGCTTCATCTATTGATGGAAAATGCTTGCGCGGTGCTTTGGCCGACTCATAAACAATTTTAATAAAATCAGAACCTTCAGCGATACGCGCGGCGACAAAAGCATTGGCTTGCTCCGGCGTTTCAATGGTTGGGATAGGCATGCCATATTCAGTACCATGGCCTTTTGGCGCGGTGACGAGGGTCCCGGCACTGTATAAATCGGCGCGTTGCTGATTAGGCGTTTCGTCGCGGCCAGCTTGCAGTGGTTTCATCAGCTGCGCTGACATAAACATATCCAATACGGTGGTCACGCCATATTGCGGCGCCAATTCCAGCGCATCGTTATAAGTGTGGACGTGCGCGTCAATCAGCCCCGGCAGCAGACTCATGCCTTCGCCGTCAATTTGCGGCAATTCGTTTTTAATCGGGCTGGCACTAATTTGGTTGATGCGGCCTTGCCGGACTTCCAGATAACGTTGCCCTTGCCAGGCTTCACCATCAAACAGCTGCACCGGACCCAGTACAAAACTGGCGGGATCAGCGGTATTGGTTGAAGTAGTTGCTGTATCAGGCTTTTTCGGGTCCATAGGTGTTGGCAGCAGACTGAAAAAAACCGCCAGCGCCAGTGCAGAACCAAGGCCAATTATCCAGGGTTTTGATACCATCTCAGACGCTCCTGTTTTGACGAAAGGCCCGGCTGGCCAGCACAGCAAACAGCAGCGTAAACACTATTAACGCCAGTAGATGTTGCCACCATGGCTGCGCTAAATCGCGGCCAATCACACTAAGCGCCAATTGACCAAAGTGAAAGCTGGGCAGCAACTGGGCAAACTGTTGCATAAAACCCGGCAGGATATGAATGGGTAACCATAAACCACCTAAAAAGGCTAACGGCAGATAAATCAGATTGACCACCGCTGGCGCGGCTTTGGCGCTTAATGTTAGCCCCAGCCAGAGCCCAAATAAACAAAATGGCAGCGTGCCAACTAACACGAGTCCCGCCAGTCCCAGCCACTGGCTGGTGTATAACCGGACATCGCCAAACAGCGCCGCACAGACGAACAGCAACAGTACAATCACCAGTGCAAACAACAGACTCGACACCATTTTGCCGAACAGATAAGCCGACACTGGCGCTGGAGCAATTTGTTTCATGGTGAGCCATCCCTGAGATTTTTCGGTCGCCACATTGACCCCAAAGTTAAACAACGCCGGGCCCATCACCCCGAAGCAGCAATAAGTCACCAGTAAATAATCACTCTGACCGCCTTTGGTCAGAAAAACCCCGAACAGCAGGTAAAACATCACCGGAAAAATCAGACTAGGGGCGACAAAACCCGGCGAGCGCCATAACGTCAGCAAGTCAGATTTGGCTTCCATCAGCAGTAACTTCAGCGTTTGTGGCCAGCTTAGCCAAGGCAGAGTGGCGGTTTTAATGCCCGGCAAGTCGATGCCTGACATGTTGATATTTGGCGTGTTCATGCGCTGTGCTCCTGTGCTTGAGTTAATTGTAAAAATGCCTGTTCCAGACTCACGCCGCTGACGGTGAGGTCGGCCAGCTGCTCGTCCAGTGCCAATAACCGGCGCAAGGTTTGTTCAGGTTGGCGGCTGTGAATTTGCAGTTGCTGCCCGGAGGCGGCGTTTTTCGGTGTATCAAGCTGAGCTGCTGGTTGACCTTCGAGCTGAGCTACCCGCTGCACTTCCGGCCAGCTGCTGATTAGCGTCTGCGATAATCGGGTGCAGCAACAAATTTGCCGGGTCAAACCAAAGGCTTTTAACTGGGCCGGGCTGCCGTCAGCAATAAAATGGCCATTTTTCAGCACCAGAATTCGTGAAGCCAGTTGATCCGCTTCTTCCAGATAATGGGTCGTCAGCACCACACTGATGCCATCGGCTTTGGCCTGGCGAATTTGTTGCCAGAATGCCTGACGGGCGGCGACATCCAATCCGACAGTCGGCTCATCCAAAAACAACAACACTGGTTTACCAATAATGGCGAGTGCAAACAACACCGCTTGTTTTTGTCCGCCAGATAAAGACGCAAAACGTTGCTGTACGATGTCGCTCAGGCCACAACTTTGAATCAGTTCCGGCAAAGGTCGAGGGTTTGGGTAATAACAGCTAAACAGCTCCAGATGTTCCAGCACCGTCAGATTGCCCGGCAAACTGGCTTGTTGCAGCATCACGCCAATGTTGGCGCGTAGGGCCATTGATTGTTGCAGTGCACTGGCCGGTTGGCCGAACAACTGGATCTCACCGCTGTCGGCAGGCATCAGCCCCAGCATGAGGTTCAGCAACGTGGTTTTGCCAGCGCCATTTTCGCCGAGAATAGCGACTATTTCTCCGGCGTTAATCGTTAAATCCAGCTGATTGAGTACCGGATGCTGCGCAAATTTTTTAGTGAGATTGCGAATGTTGATATAGGGGGTGGTCATCAGATTACTCCGCTATGAAGGCTTCAGTGCAGTGTGCACGGAGCAACGTGTTCAAAGCAGAGGCATTCGTCATCAATATGAGGTGACAATTGTCATCTGTTGTGTAAAAAAATCTTTGGGGTCAGAGTAGTACTCTGACCCCAAAAGTTTAATTGGTGCGGTAATTTACTAATTAATGACATTCTGAAGCATAAGCGGTGATAGTCCTGTGACAAATATTTGATATTTTGTGGCGTTGCTTTTGACATTTCAGGCTTTGACTACAGTGGGGTACGGCAACCGTTTTCGCTGCCGCACACCATCAACAGTCAGAACAGCCGAGGTCATTATGAACACCAGGAAAATATCTACCATTTCGTTCATGTTGTGCAGTATGTCCGTTGCTGCGGCAACACCTTCCACCACCGAAAAGTTCGAAACTGCCGCACAGGAAATCGCGACGCAAAGTAAGCAGGCTGTACAGCGGCAACCCGCCAACCCGCTGGTGTACAGCTACGATGAAATGTTTAATTTTGATATTGAAGCTTATCTCGCCAGTCAGGCGCCGCATTTATTGCCGTATGCCGAGCAGATTTCGCATTGGGCCGGTTACAGCAGTATCAGTCCACGGGTGTTGTTGGCCCTGATGGAGCAGCAAAGTGGTGTATTACGTAGTCCAAATCTGAGCGCCGAACAACTGGCGCAGCCGTTTGCGAAATTATCGGCAAAACCTGATTTTGCCGGTCAGTTACAGGATGTCGCCGATCAACTGGCGACCCGGCTTTACAGCGCTCCAACACATCCGGCAGCTTCGGAATTCAGCAATCAGCAGGCGCCATCTGCTTTAGATTTTTTATTTGAAAATGCGGAGCCACATGCGATACAGCAACAGGCTGCAACGCGGCACTTCAACGACATTTACCAGCAATTGTTTGCTGAAGAATTTTCAGCAGCGCCGGTTCAGACAGAACAGCAGCAAGCTGCACAGCAACCAACAACGGGTGATCCAGTGATGTTGGCAGGCCCGGCTAATGGTTTTTTACAGTTTCCATTTCCGCTTGGCCAATCCTGGCATGTCGGTGGCGCCCATACCAATACTGGCAGTGGAAATTATCCGATGTCATCGCTGGATATGAGTCAGGGGGGCGGCTGGGGCAGTAATCAGTCCGGGCGTTGGGTGGCAGCTTCGGCGGCGGGCAGTTTTAAACGGCATTCGTCCTGTTTTGCCGAAGTGGTGCATAGTGGCGGCTGGTCGACCACTTATTATCATTTGATGAATATTCAATACAATACCGGCGCTTCTGTCAGTAAAAATACCAAAATTGCCAACCCGGCCAATACCCAGCCACAAGCTTTGTGTAATGGTGGCAGTTCAACCGGTCCGCATCAACATTGGAGCCTGAAGCAAAATGGCAGCTGGACGCACTTAAATGGTGTGTATGTTTCGGGTTGGCAAATTACCGCGACTGGCAGCAGTTATGACACCAATTGCAATCGTTATTATTTGACGAAAAGCGGCACTAAACGGTGTGCCGGCTATTTTAGTCATTAACCGGCTGCAGGCCGCGTTGGCGTAACCACATCAGCGACACTTGCTGTGAGGCCTGGTGTCGCTGTACATCATATTGCAACTTAAAATCGTAGAGCTGTTGCTGCGGCAATGCCTGTATCACACATTGCCGCGTCATCGTCGTGGTGCATTGTTTGAGTGCGCCGACCAACACCGTGGCCGCAGCAAAACCTTCCAGCGCGACGTCACTCAGGTGCACATTTGTTAGCGCCATCGTTGGCCGCGGTGCCTCGTTGCTAACCGCCTGAGCCAGCAATTGCTGGCGAAAAGCAGCAACCAAAGCCAGTGTCGACTGGTTTGGATCCGGCATCACCATCGACGCCAGTACTTGATGATTGTGGTCGAGTAAACTGGTCAGCTCCGAAACTCCGGTAAAAGAGACTACTGAATACAAAGGATTAAATCCTTGAGCCGCGCCAAGTTGGATAGCGTCAATCAGCACTTGATAAGTACCGACCGTCAGCACAACGTCGGGCTTTTGTGCAATTAGCGCTGCCACTGCATCGGCTAAATCGGCGGTATTGCGTTTAAATCTGCTAATGACTAAAGGTTTTAACTGGCGCTTTTTAAGCTCAAGCAAAAAATTGCGCTCGACACTGGCGCCAAATTCATCGGCCTGAATCAGCAAAGCGATTTTTTTAAACTGGCGCTGATCAACCAGATACTGAATTTGAGCGCTGGCTTCCTGCGCATAACTAGCGCGAAAATTATAAATAAAATGGTCGTCTTTTTGCCGCAGTAAATCGGCACCAGTAAATGGGGCGATAAAAGGAACCTGCTCATGTCGCAATAACGGCAACACGGCGTTTGAAGTGGGCGTGCCAATATAACCAAATAACGCCAGCACCTTGTCTTTAAACACCAGGTGCCGGGTGTTATCAACAGTGCGCAAGGGTTCATAGCCATCATCCAGTGTGATCAGTTGCAGCGGTCGGCCGGCAATACCACCTTGTTGATTTAACTGGTTAAAAACTAGCTGAGCGCCAGCTCGGTAATCCAGACCTAACCGTTCAGCGCGTCCGGTAAACGGTGCCGACATGCCGATTTTAATCGGCTCTGCCGCCAGAGCCTGTAGTGAAAAACAGACTAAAATGCACGAAAACAGCATGAGATATCGGCACATTAACGACAGACCCTGTAAAAGACACCGGAGTGGTTCAACTATAGCTTAGCTGGTAGGTACGGTCGGAGTTTTGATTTGGCTCATGCTAAAGTTCGATCAAGGGGAGTCTGTCGATAGTTGATTAAGGCCAGCACGGGCGACCAATTGGCGTATCTGATTGATCAGTTGTGGTTTTCCCTGACCAGGCTGTTGTGTCGAGAGTTCTGCCCAGCGGTGTTTTTGCCAGAGTTTTTGGACTAATAACGGTGTGATGTCACTCGGCAGGTCGTGAGCACACTGATTAAACCAATTCAGTAATATAAGCTCGACCAGCTCATAAGGCCGCTTACTGGCCGCGAACAATGCCAGTTGCTGTTTCATATTGGCATCGACTGTGGTCACAGGGGGCTGACATAGCTGCAGGGCCAGTTGCGGGTTTAAGTGGCGCTGGCTATCGGCCAATTGTAGGTACAAGTTGGCGCAGAACTGCTGGTGTAACTGCACTTGGGTGGCTGCCAGTGCGCTGTCGCAGGCTTTGATCAGTAAAACCGAAGGCTCGCCACTGGCTTGTTCAGCCTGGTTACTGAGTTTTACCGGCGAAAACCCCTGTTGGGTCCAAAAACGCAATAACGCCGTAGTTGCGCCAAAACTGCTGCCAACTGCCGCTATACCCTGCTGCTGGCAAAGTTGCTGAATTTGCTTGAGTAAATACTGGCCAAGCCCGCAGTTTTGCCAGGCTGGGTGGATCACAATCCGCTGCACCCTGGCCAGTGACAAGCTGGCTAATTCTGGCATCGCCAGATGAAAAGCCAGACTTTGCGCCAATAAATGACCTTGCACCCGTCGATCACCCTGAAAAACCTGAGTGGCCAGCTGCGGCGGTAATTGCCCTTCATAGCTGATGACGGCGCAGCCGAGAAGTTGTGGTTGAGCTTGTTCTTGTTCCGGTTGAGAGCCTGCTTGCTGATACAACGCCATCACTTGTAGCTGCGGATTATCCAGCAAAGCCCATAAATCAGTCACTTCAGTTTGATAATGCGCCAGACTTAACAGGCCAAAAATGCTGGCAAGTAAAGCCGGTTGCGATAGCAATTCCGACGCCGGATGCGGCTTGGTGAATAATGGCAAAGCCGGATCATAAGCCGGTGTCGGCTGCTCGCAGGCCAGTAAAAAACTGCGGAAAATTTGCTGTTCCAACGGGTCATCGCTGGCATAACGAATAGGCGTTTGTAGCCGCAGTTGCTGCCAGCCGGGGCGATGTTGTTGTAAATACGGCTGAAATTTTAAACTGAAACTACGGCCGGTCCCTTCGTAACCATGTTCGGTGGTAGCGAACACCAACCGGCTGTAGTGCTGCGTCAGCTGTTGTAATTGCGGTAGCGGAATGGCGGCAGCTTCATCGACCAGCACTAAATCGGCGCTTGGTTGTTGCTGCAATAACAAATCAATCGGCCAGAACTGCAGCGCCAGCGGTGTATTTGGCTGTAACTCTGCCAGATAGGCTGTGGCATGCTGCAATGCAACGGCGGCAGCGGCTGGATTTGGCGCGGTGATGATCAGTTTTTGTTTACCTTGCTGTTGCAAGGTTGCGGCGGCTATACCCAGCGCTGCCGATTTGCCGCGACCACGATGGGCGGTTAGCAATAGCGGTCGGCGGCGATGGCCTGACACCACTTTTAAGATGGCAGCAACCGCTTGTTGTTGCTCCAGCGTTGAAAAAGGCGCTGGTGCCGAATCTGCCTCAACACCACGATCTGTGTCGGGTGGAACCTGTGGATTTGCTGGGTGCGGATGGCAATTGGGCTGGCGGTGTAAACCAAGTTTGTTGTTGTACGACCACCAATCTTGTTGCTGCGACAGCCAAAACTGCTGAAAATTACTAACTTGATCATGCGCTTGCAGCGGATAAGACAACAAGCGTTGCGCTTGCGGATTTGGCTTTAGCGCAAATTGCTCTGGTATTGTGGTGATTAGCAACCACAAGCCACCGGCGCGTAAACAACCACTGCTGGCAGCGAACAAATCCCAATCAATAGCGGCTAAACCGTTGATCACAATCCAGTCAGCTTCAACGCCTAGTAACTGGCCTTTGTGTTTAATCTGCGATGTGCTCGCTGGTAATGGCAGCTCAGCGATAAGCTCTCCCAGCCAAAAACCAGCACTTTGAGGCTGAGCGGCCAGCAGTTCTGCCATGGTTTTCGGCAATCTGTCGCGTTCGGCGAGATCAGCAACCTGCAACCACAACGGCAAACGCCAGCGCCGTTGCCGGTACTGCTGTTGCAGTTCGCCAAGCTGCTGGCGCAGACCCACATCGGCAGACACTTTAAATCGCCTCTAACCTGGCATAAGAAGTCACCAGCCACTTGCTACCCAAATCATCAAAGTTGACCTGAATGCGCGACTGACTGCCGGTACCTTCATAATTGAGCACCGTGCCTTCACCAAATTTGTCGTGCAACACCCGTTGCCCCAGTTTAAAACCGGTATTTTCAAAAGCGCTGTGGGTCGCGGCGCTGCCAAACCGGTTAAATTGAGTGGGTTTGCTGACCGAAGTGGTCAGGCGGATTTCTTCGATATACTCGGATGGCACTTCCCGTAAAAACCGCGATGGTTTGTTGTACTGCTCTTGCCCGTATAAACGACGGCTTTCGGCGTGGCATAAATACAGTTTTTGCATGGCGCGGGTCATCCCGACATAACACAAGCGGCGTTCTTCTTCCATCCGGGTCGGGTCGTCGCCGGATTGTTGGCTTGGGAACATGCCTTCTTCCAGACCACAGATAAACACCAACGGAAATTCTAGACCTTTGGCGCTATGAAGTGTCATCAGTTGTACTGCATCCGAATGTTCTTCCGCCTGATATTCACCGGCTTCCAGCGCCGCTTGCGATAAAAACGCCGATAACGGGCTCATTTCTTCGTTGGCGGTAAAATTCTGGTTGGCGCAGGCGTTGACCAGCTCGTTTAAGTTCTCAATCCGGGTCTGGGCTTTTTCGCCTTTTTCCGCCTGATACATCGCATGTAAGCCGGATTGATGAATGACGTGATCGGCTTGTTCATCAAGTGACAAATCACGAATTTCGTCATCGAGCTTGTTGATTAGATCCATAAAAGCGCTGATGGCATTGGCGGCGCGACCGGTCAGCTCTTTTTGGAACACCATCTGCTGCAGGCTTTGCCACAAGGTTTGTTGCTCACGCTTGGCAAATTCACGCACTTTATCCATGCTGGAATCGCCGATACCGCGGGTTGGCGTATTGATGATCCGCTCCAGCGCCGCGTCGTCTTGCCGGTTATTAATCAGCCGCAAATAAGCCAGCGAGTCTTTAATTTCCTGCCGTTCATAAAAACGCAGGCCGCCGTAAATGCGGTAGTTGATGCCATCTTGGATCAGCGCTTCTTCTAATACCCGCGACTGGGCGTTATTGCGGTACAGAATTGCCGCTTCAATCAACTTGCCGCCCTGACGGCGCCACTCGCGAATACGGCTGACAATAAACCGCGCTTCATCCAGCTCATTAAAAGCGCTGTACAGCGAAATCGCTTCGCCGGCTTCACCGTCGGTCCATAAATCTTTGCCCAAACGGCCTTGGTTATTGGCAATCACCGCGTTGGCGGCTTTTAAAATGGTGGAGGTAGAACGGTAGTTTTGCTCAAGCCGAATAGTCACCGGCTCCGGGAAATCTTTCAGGAAGGTCTGAATATTCTCAACCTTGGCGCCGCGCCAGCCATAGATCGACTGGTCATCGTCACCCACAATCATTACCCGCGCATGGTTGCCAGCCAGTAACCGTAGCCATTGATATTGAATGGCGTTGGTATCCTGAAACTCGTCGACCAGAATTTGCCGGAAGCGCTGCTGATAATGGCTGCGGATTTCACTGTTGTTTTTCAACAGCTCAAAGCTTCTAAGCAGAATTTCAGCAAAATCAACCAAACCGGCGCGGTCACACATCTCTTGATAAGCGGCGTAAATTTTAATCATCGTCTCGAGATTAAAATCACCGCCATGTGCCATTTTGCCAGGTCTTTCGCCTTCGTCTTTACGACCATTGATAAACCACTGAATTTGTTTGGGTGGCCAGTGTTTTTCGTCGAGGTTCAGCGCTTTCAATACCCGGCGCACCAAGCGGTATTGGTCGTCCGAATCGATAATTTGAAAGGTTTGCGGCAAGTTGGCTTCAACAAAATGCGCGCGGAGCATGCGGTGCGACAAGCCGTGGAAGGTACCCATCCACAGGTTGTTTAAACTGACACCAACGGTCTGCTCAATTCGCGCCCGCATTTCCTGCGATGCTTTATTGGTGAACGTCACCGCCAATAGGCTGTACGGGGCAACGCGTTCGACCTGCATCAGCCAGGCCAACCGATGTACCAGCACCCGGGTTTTACCCGAACCGGCACCGGCTAAAATCAGCATATGCTGACTCGGCGCCGCCACGGCATCCCGTTGTTTGTCGTTTAAACCGTCGAGTAATAATGAAACGTCCATTGAGGCAGCCTATCGCTATACCGGTCGTGGCTGAAACCGGCGTTTCAGGCAAGGGGTATATATATGTACAGTGGTTCGAAGATTTTGGCAGTATATCAGGGCTTGGCGATGGGCTAAACCCGTTTAGGTTTTTTCCTGTTGGAGGTTCGAAAAACAGAGCTGTTGATGCCGCAAAACGCAGTGACATCCGTCAGTGGTGCTGCGGACTAGTTTTGGGTATGCTGCGAAAATATCAGATCAAACTGCAACATAAGGGAATAGCATGCGGGCTAAAGGAAAAATCAGCCGCTGGCAAGATGACAAAGGATTTGGGTTTATTCAGCCGATGCTGGGTGGGCCGCAAGTCTTTTTACATGTGTCTGCGTTACAAAACCGGCAGCGTCGGCCGCAAATCGACGAAGTGGTGACTTATACCCGGATGACCGATGAACAAGGTCGGTTTCAAGCGCAAGATGTTATTTTTGCAGGTGAACAGCCAATTCCACAGGCGAAACTTCAACAAGAATCAAAGCAACAACCTCAGCTAAAGCGCCAAGTGCCGTGGCAGCCGAAGTATTGGCAATATATGCTAGCCGCTGCATTTTTATTGTTGTTGTCGGCGGGTGCCATCGAGGCGTATGTCAGCTGGAAAATTGTTTTATTTTATTTAGTTGCATCGATCCTGACTTTAGCATTTTATTGTAATGACAAATTCGCTGCAGAAAATCGCAGTTGGCGCACGCCGGAGTCAACTTTACAAATGTTCGCACTGCTTGGCGGTTGGCCAGGTGCTCTGATAGCGCAGAATCTATTGCGGCACAAAATCAGCAAATCGGCGTTTATGACGCAGTTCTGGCTGATGGTGTTTATAAACGTTATTGGTTTGTACTGCTGGTATTTTACAGACTATGTGACTGAGTTCATCGCTTTTCTTGGGGTTTAAGGTGCAGGAAAATCAATGTGCTGATTAAAATTGACGATTTAACCGGTGACGCCATTATCGCGCTGCTACACCAACATCTGCGCGATATGCACCTGACATCACCGCCACAAAGTGTGCATGCGCTGGATTTAACCGGCCTGCGTGCGGCCGATGTTAGTTTTTGGACTTTGTGGCTGCCGCAGCAAATGAGTCAAAAACAGGCCGGACAGACTGATGCCGGGCAAATTCAGGACGAGCTGCAGTTAGCCGGTTGTGGCGCACTAAAACAACTAGATAGCCAAAGCGCTGAAATTAAGTCGATGCGTACCGCTGACAATTTTCGTCGGCAGGGTATTGCAGCCAGTATGCTAAGCCATTTGATCGCAGTCGCCGGTGAACGTGGTTATCAACGTTTGTATCTGGAAACCGGTTCGATGGCCTTTTTTGAACCCGCCCGCGCCTTGTATCAGCGCTTTGGTTTTGAATATTGTGATCCTTTTGCCGATTATGTGCTGGACCCGCATAGTGTGTTTATGGTGAAGCAGCTTGCTTGATTCGCTGCTGCTCGTACCGGGGACGATGTGCGACCAACGGTTGTGGCAACCGATGCTGCAAACAGCCGCTGGCCAGCAGTTACAGCAGCTGATGACCATGCAACATGCGGCGATCTGGCAACAACGTGATCTAAGTGGCATGCTGGCAACCATCGCTGCGCCGCAAGCTGCACATTTGATTGGTTTTTCAATGGGCGGTTATCTGACGCTGTCGCATGTGCTGTCGCAATCGTCAAACGAACGACCACAGGCCGAGCTGCAGCAAGTGAAGTCGTTGGTGCTGATTGGTGCCAGTGCCGCACCGCTGCCGCCAGCAGAATTTCAAGGAAGGCAACAGGTGTTGCAATGGCTAAGTCGCCATCGTTATCAGGGCATGTCGCGTAAACGGCTGGCGGAATTTGTGCATGCGTCGCAGCTGCAGAATCCGTTGGTAACAGAACCTTTGCTTGCCATGGATCAAGAGCTTGGTCATGAAGTGTTGCAAATGCAACTTAGCCAGACCAGCCTGCGGCCTTCATTGATGGATCAGTTGGTACAGATCCGCTGCCCGGTGCTGATTATCGCTGGCCAGGACGATCGGCTGGTCGCGCTGGTACAGCTACAACAGATGGCTGCGTTAATTCCGAATGCACGATTGGTGGTGTTACCTGATAGTGGCCATATGCTACCGCTGGAGCAACCGGCGGTCATTGCATCAGAACTCTTGGCGTTTTATCAGCGAGTTGTTACAACGACCTAGTTAGATTATGGCGATGATCGGTCAGCATCGGCAGCTGGTTTTTTCACACCGGGTAGATGTTCAGCAAAGGCAAAACCGCTATCGATGCGTTCAATGTCTGTCAATAATTGCGGTACAAGTTGCTGATAAGGCTGATCGCTGTGACATAACCGGCGCATCAGGTTTTCCATCTGTTGCTGACGTTTTTTGTAATGACTATACAAAGCATAACCAAAAGCGGTCAGGCCAGATACGGCAGTTTGGATGGCTGCTGACTCTGCAAAGCCCATGGACACTTCGACGTCATGGTAGATAAAAGCAATCACCGGCCACGCCAGCATCGCCAGTACTCCAAGCAAGGTCAGCACAAAACCGGTTTTATTCAACCATGCATAGCTTCGGGCTTTGATATACAAATCAAATAACAAAACATAACGTTTTTGCTGGTCGGGAGAACTTTCGGCGGTCAGCCAATGCTGACGGGCAAACGCTTCCATCAGATCAGCGCTGGTTTGGTTCGGACTAAACATGAAGCACTCCATTGCCGGATAAATGCCGCCTTAGAGCATTAGCAACAATTGCCTGATCTGCAAGTGGAAACGGGAAAATCAGCTGCCCTTTACACGTTGTGATAAATCTACCAACTCCAACACATCACTAATTTCCAGATGCGGCAGGGTTTTTAGCGCTTTCACCGAGCCTGGTGTCAGATTTAACCAAGCACTCTGGCAACCGGCAGTTAACGCCCCGAGCACATCAGATTTAATGTGGTCGCCAATATGCAGGATCTCGCATGGTTCCATCTGCAAGCGCCTCGCCGCATTGAAGAATAAATCCGGATAAGGTTTCATCCGGCCGTCCGGCCCGGCCCGCAGCGCAAACTGAAATAAATCACCGATGCCCATCTGCTGAATATCGGCGTTGCCGTTGGTGATGGCCACCAGCGGGTAACGACTTGCCAGTTGCTCCAGCAGTGGCCGAATATTCGCTGGGAGTTGAATGTCAGTGCGGGCGGTTAAAAAAGCCGTCATCGCCAATTCAGCAAGTTCCGCAGCCTCACAGCCGTTGATGCCTTGCGTGGTTAAACCATGCTCAAGTGCCAGCAAACGCCAGCGGCTGACATCATGGCGAATGTCCGGCTGCACCGCGGCCAACAATTTACGCTGCTGCCACCAATAATCCGGCTGATTGTAGCCAACATCACCAAGTAACTGCTGCAACCGCTGCTGCATCGCCAGCTCTGCCTTGCTGATCACATCGGTGTTTGGGTACAGCGTGTCATCCAGATCAAAGGATAAGGCTTTGATGGGGGAAAGGGCTTTGTAGATACGCATAAAGTCTCGATTTGGTTGGACGCGAACAAGGCAGCTGCAAGTATTACAGTTTGGCCAGGCAGATGCACCCTGTTGCGGTTATCTGGATCCGCCACAACAAATCCTCAATGTTGGCGCATCTGGTGTCAAAATGGCCACAAATTTATCTGTGAAACCCAATGTTATCTGGCTGTCATTTTTGTTATCTTCATGTGCCGATTGCAATCGACAAAAGTGTTAATACTAAATTTGAAGGAACAACAATGATTTTACGTGGACTACTTATCTCTTTTATGTTGCTGCTTGGTGGTTGTGCATCATCGTCGATGCTCAAAGCACCCCAACAACAACTAGCCAAGCCGGCCGCTGACAAAGCACAAATTATTTTTATGCGCTCGTCTCTTTATGGTGCAGGCATCTCGGCTCCGATGTTTGATGTTACGGCTGGTGAGCCAAAATTTGTTGGTATCGTCGACAACTCCAGCAAAGTGGCCGTTGAAGTGCCAGCCGGCAAACACACCTTTATGGTGGTGTCAGAAGCGGCTGATTTCCTGGAAGCGAATGTTGAAGGTGGTAAAACTTACTACGCCATGGTCACCCCACGGATGGGTGCCTGGAAAGCCCGTTTTTCGATTTGGCCAGTGCGTGGCAATGGCACCAGCGATTTTCACACGGCCGATCCGGCGGTGCAAAAATACATCACTAAAACAGTGCTAATGCAGAACACTCCAAAATCAGAAGCCTGGTTTTTGAAAAACAAAGCTGATGTCAAAGCCAAGCAAGCAGAATATTGGCCGGTATGGCAGCAGAAATCTGCTGCAGAGCTGGCTGAGCGCACCTTAGTACCTGCAGATGGCCAATAATAGACGTAGCTGATTACTTGATCAGAGTAAAATTTTGCTCATTAAATTGCTGAATGTCGAAGGATTTAATTGCAAGGTGGCTGGCAATACAAAACTGATAGTTTTGCTGTTGCCAGTGTTTCAGCTGCAACGCCAAATCCGGTTGTTGCTGTGCCAACTGCTGAAATAATTCGCCGCCGACCAGCTTAATGGAAGCCTCTATTGCGGTCCAGCGTTGATAAAACCGCAGGTCTGAATCGCACCAATGCCGCAAAGCCGGGTAGATGTCGGCATAACGGCGTTTGTCACGTTTTGATGAAATGTGCTCTACATCTAAACCGACTTCACCACTGCTACTTATCACAACAGCCACCAGTTGTTGGCTGTGACTAACTGAGCAAAACACGCTTTTTCCCGCCACCAACAGTTGGATTTTATTAGCTGCAGGCAGACTGATCTCTACCTGGCATGGTGAAACTTTGAGCTGTTGGCAACATAATTGTCGCAGCAATGCCCTCGACCAGACAAAAGTTACGACCCGCTTTGCCGATTTCCCTTGCAGCCATTGCAGTTCAGACGCATGCAACAAGGCCATTGGGAGCTGTTGATTTGGTTTAAAAAAAGTAAATCCAAGCCAAATATCATGTTCATCCATTGCTTTAGGATCCGGAATTTAGAAGGACGAATTCAGCAGCACTGACCACGCGGAACTGTAATCTCATGTTTACAAATTTGTGGCGATTTAGGTATAGTAACCAGATTACATGCAGCTATTGTCCGCGAATTCGCGTCTTTATAGAAGAGCTACATGAATATGACTTAGTTGAGTGGTTAGTTGAGTAGTTGCCATGGATTTTTTCATTCGAAGCTGGTTTTATTGGCCAGCTGACACAGGCCAGGATGCCGCACTTTCTGAACCAGCAGCCCCTGTTTACCATTGGCCAGAATTACCACAAGTACCGGCCATGCAACGGCGCCGCTTAAGTCCACTCACCAAAATCGCTTTCCATACTGCTTTTAGCCAGACCATCAGTAACACTACACCGCTGGTCTTTGCTTCCCGGCACGGTGACTTGCACAAAACGCTTGAATTATTACGGGATGTCGCGACGCAACAACCGTTATCTCCCACCCAATTTGCCTTATCCGTGCATAATGCGATTGCCGGCCAATATAGCATTTTCAGTCAGCATCAGGCGGAACATTCATCGGTAGCGGCCGGTGACAGTAGCTTACATTATGCTTTGCTGGAAGCTTTTGCCATGTTGCAAGCTGCCGATTGCCCTGACGTGTTGGTGGTGTATGCCGATCAACCAGTGCCTGAGGTGTATCAGTGTTTTACCGCTCAGCCCGCGGCGCCAGTGGCGATGGCATTACTGTTATCGAATGAGCAGGGGCTTGCGGTTACGTTACAACATCAGCCGGTAACGGCGGTACCAGTGGTTGACGAAGCTCGGGCACTGCAGGCGTTTTTACAATCGGATGCGCCAAGTTGCAGCATTCCAACCAGCCGGATCAGTTGGCAATGGCAACGGAGAGTTCATGTGGCAGCGGCTTAATCATGGTTATCGGATCCTGGCGACCGGTTTCTGTTTTAGTGTCTTTGGCATCGGTGGCCTGATATTATCCTTGTTGGTATTGCCGGTACAACGGCTTTGGATCCGAGATGTCGGGCAGCGCAAAACGGCAGCGCGGGTTCTGGTCCACCGTAGCTTTAAATTTTTTATCAGCTTGATGCGGGCGACCGGCGTATTTCATTTTAAATTTCCGGGTGAAGCCGAGTTGGTGCAGGCCAGCGGTAAAATTTTGATCGCCAATCATCCTAGTTTGATTGACGTGGTGGCACTGATTTCTTTGTTGCCGAATGCCGATTGTGTAGTGAAAGCGCAGTTGTTTCGAAACCCTTTTATGCGTGGGGTGATTCAATCAACGGGTTATCTGACCAATGCCGATCCGGATGCTTTGTTGCAAGACTGCAGTGCATCACTGCAGCAGGGCAATACGCTGATTATTTTTCCGGAAGGCACCCGCACTACGCCAGGAACACCGCAGCATTTTCAACGGGGAGCTGCCAATATTGCCTTACGGAGTGGCTGTAACTTTCTGGCTTGTCTAATCCATTGCCAGCCAACTACTTTAACTAAACAAGAAGCCTGGCATCAGGTACCGAAACAGCGGCCAACTTTAACCATCGCTGTGATCCGGGAGTTTGATGTGCAGCCATACCGACAACAGGAATCGTCGTCTTTGGCGGCGCGTCAACTGACCAGAAATTTAGAAACTTTTTATCATCAGGTACTTACAAATCATGGAACAACTTAAAACCGAACTTAAACTGCTGATCATAGAAAGCCTGGCGTTAGAAGATATCAGCGTCAGTGATATTGACGACGCCGCCCCTCTGTTCATCGATGGTCTGGGGCTGGACTCGATTGATGCGCTGGAGCTCGGTTTGGCCATTAAAAAACGTTATAACATCAAAATAGATGCCAACGAAAAACAAACCCAACAGCACTTTGCCAGTATTAATAATCTGGCCGCTTATGTCGCACAGCAAGTCGTCGTGGAGAACTGACATGAAAACCAAAGAAGATATTCTGGCCGTATTAACCAAAATACTGGTGGATGAATTTGAACTGGATGCAGACAAAATCCATTTGGATGCCCATCTGTACCAGGACCTGGATTTAGACAGCATCGACGCAGTAGATCTGGTGGTCAAACTGCGTGAATTGACCGGCCGTAAAATTGAACCTGAAGCCTTTAAGCAGGTGCGTACGGTTGGGCATGTGGTCGACGAAGTGTTCCAGCTCGCTCAAGCCTGATTATTTTGGCTGCGCCTCTGAAAAATATGTTGTTCGGCCTTGCCACTTTACTGATGCCAATCTGGGTGTTTGTGATGGTCAGTTCCGGTTGGTTATGGCTGGCACCGTTGCCATTGCTGGTATTGGTGTTGCTGCGGCTTGCTAACAACCAGCTCAGCCGGGCCCAACGTAGTTTTGCTGCATTGACGTTGCTGATTTTACTGTTGGCTTTGCTGGCAGGGCAGACTGAACGGGCGCTGTTGTATTATCCGGTGTGGATTAATGCCGGTTTTTTACTGTTGTTTGGCTGGTCGTTATTTTTTCCACCGAGCATGATCGAACGTTTTGCCCGGCTGATGGAAGGCGAGTTACCGCCCAAAGCCATTGCCTACACCCGAAAGGTGACGCAGGTCTGGTGTCTGTTTTTTATCGGCAACGGCGCTGTCGCTGGCTGGCTAGCCTGGACCGGCAACTGGCAGTGGTGGGCCTGGTATAACGGTGGCATCGCTTATGGCCTGATGGGGTTATTGCTCGGCATCGAATGGCTGGTGCGGCAGCAGGTTAAAAAACATGACTGATCACTGGCATTTTCGCTGGGCGTCGGCAGCGCAACCTTTGTTTGTTGATGCCACTTCAGCTGCAGCTTCCACCTCCACAGTCGGTGGTTGGTTAAGTCAGTTGGCGGCTTGTCGAGCTGCTGTTGCATCTATTTCCGGGCAGCGGGTATTGCTATACCTCGACGATACGACAGAGTTTAGCCTGTGGTTGTTTGCCTTGTTGCAGGCCGGAAAGACGGTGGTGCTGGCACCTAATGGTTTACCTGAGACGCTGGCACAGGCAATGTTGCATGCGGACACGCAACTTCTGGCGGACGCGCTGCCAGCATTGCCATCGTTGAACGACGATGCCAGCAGGTTTCTAAACCTGGATGTGAACAAAGCTCACACCAGTTTGCCGTTGTCCGCAAAGCTGGTTTTTTTCACTTCCGGTTCCAGTGGTCAGCCGAAGCTGGTCACTAAAGACTTGTGGCAATTGCAGACTGAAATTCAGCTATTGCAACAGACCTTTACTGGCTTAGCCGCGCACACGAATATGCTGGTTGCTTCTACAGTGCCGCATCAGCATATTTATGGGTTGTTATTTCGAGTGTTATGGCCGTTAAGTGCTGGTTGGACATTATTGCGCCCGACAGTGCATTTTGCCGAACAATGGCTGGCGCTTTCGCAGCCGACGCTGGACCAGCAGACACAGCCGGTGATGCTGATCAGCAGCCCGGCGCAGCTAAGCCGTTATGATGATGTCACCTTGGTGCAGCAATCTCCGGCACAGTTTGCCGCAGTATTCAGCTCTGGTGGGCCATTGGCTACCGCAGATGCGGTTCGTTTTTATCAACAAAGTGGTCTGGCGATCACCGAAATTTATGGTAGTACCGAAACCGGTGGAATTGGCTATCGCCAGCAACAAACGACGAATACGTCTTGCGTCTGGCAGGCATTTGCCGGAATACAGCTGGCGCAGGATGAGCAGGGTTGTTTGCTGTTGCGATCGCCTTATCTGGCAAAACAAGATCTATCAAAGCAAGAGTGGTTTGCCACCACCGATATGGTCACATTGCACACGGCGGATCAGTTCAGTTTGGCCGGTCGGGTGGATCGAATTGTCAAACTGGCGGAAAAACGGCTGTCGTTGGCGGAAGTGGAAAACCTCTGTGGCTCACTCAGTTTTGTGCACCAGGCGGTCGCCTTGATTTTGCCCGGCAGCGCAGGTCATGGCCGCGAGCAATTGGCGCTGGTGGTCGAACTGACGGACGCCGGGCAGCAGCTGTTAGCGACAGCAGGTAAACACGCTATCAATCAACACATTAAACGGGCTTTAGCCAGCCGTTTTGAAACTGTATTGTTGCCACGGCGCTTTCGTTATGTGCAAAGTATGCCATATAACGCTCAGGGCAAATTACCGCGGCAACAACTGGAGTTATTGTTTTTATCATGAAAAAACTGTTTCCAACCCTGTTGCAGCAACAAAACCGCGAGCAGGGCATCAGCTTATTACTGGATATCAGCGCCGACTTACATTATTTCGACGGTCACTTTCCCGGTGCGCCGGTGCTCGCTGGCGTCGCGCAACTGGACTGGGCGGTGCAATTTAGTCAGCAATTTTTGCTTGGCAACCGGCTAGTGGTATCCGTAGAAGTACTGAAATTTCAACAGATGGTGCAACCAGGTTGTCAGCTACTGTTAGAGCTGGATGTACAAAAAGCCGATACCAGCACTTTCAGTTATCGCTGCGGTGAACGGACGATGGCGTCGGGTAGGTTAAAATGGGGGCCGGCTGTTGAATAACGCCCTCAAGCACTGCTTTGTGATCCCGGTATATAACCATCCGGATACCATTGCCGATACCGTCCACGCCTTGTTGCCGTTTGACTTGCCGGTGGTGGTGGTGGACGATGGTTCTGATCCAAAGACTAAACAGGTACTGGCGAAACTTGCCGTTGCCATACCACAAATGCAATTGCTGACCTTGCCGCAGAATCTTGGCAAAGGTGGGGCGGTGATGGCCGGACTCACCCTGGCGTCGGAGCAGGGTTTTAGCCATGCGCTGCAGGTCGACGCTGATGGTCAGCACAATCTGGCGGATATTCCGGCGATGTGGCAGCTGTCAGCCCAACAACCGCTGGCGTTGATTAGCGGCGCACCGGTGTATGACGATTCTATTCCAACCGGTCGCAAGATTGGTCGTTATATCACCCATTTTTGGGTCTGGATCGAAACCTTAAGTTTTAGTGTCAAAGACACCATGTGTGGTTTCCGGGTTTATCCGCTGGCCGCTTGTATGCAGCTCTTTGCAAAGCAGCGGCCGGGTCTGCGGATGGATTTTGATATTGAAGTGATGGTGCGCTTGTACTGGCAGCAAGTGCCGATTGTGTTTGTGCCGACTAAAGTGATTTATCCACCGGGTGGGCGTTCACATTTTATGGTCGTGCGCGATAACTGGTTAATCAGCAAAATGCACACCCGGTTATTTTTTGGCATGCTCTGGCGTTTGCCTAAGTTGCTGTGGCGCAAGTGGCAGCGAGCAACGGTATGAAACAACTTCGCGCGAACCGGCCAGAGCACTGGGCGAACCAGCAAGAAAGTGGCAGCTATCTGGGGATCCGGTTTTTGCTGCTGTGTTATCGCCTTGGCGGTAAGCTTCTGATTTTACTGGCGCTAACGCCGGTGCTTTGGTATTTCGTCTGCACGAATAAACGCGCGCGCAGTGCCTCGTTAGATTTTCTTCAGAAAGTCCATCAGTTCGCTGGACATGACAGCCCTTTTGCCAAAACGCCGGGCTGGCTGGACGCATTCCGCCATTTCCGCTGTTTTGCCTTAGAAGCACTGGCGAAAATTGATGGCTGGTTAGGCCAAATAAAACCTGAACAAATTCAACAACAAGGTGCGGTGCATTTTGCCGATTTGCTGGCTGCAGGGCGAGGTGGCGTGCTGATCGGCAGCCATCTGGGCAATCAGGAATTATGCCGCGCCATGGCCACTGGTAAATACCAAACCAGAATTCATGTGCTGGTGTTTACCCGTCACGCAGCGGCATTTAACAAAGCATTGCGCCAGACCAATCCACAGGTCGAAGTGAATGTAATTCAGGTTGATACCATCGATCCGATACTGGTGATGCAACTCAAACAATATGTTGAACAAAACGAGTTTGTGGTCATTGTTGGTGACCGTATTTCGGTCAGCGCACCAGATAAAGTGCTGTATGCGCCATTTTTGGGTGAAGCCGCCCCGTTTGCCATCGGACCTTGGGTGCTCGCCAGTGTATTAGAATGCCCGGTGCATTTATTGTTTTGTATGCGTCACGGCCAGGGTTATCAGCTGACGCTGGAATTTGTTGCGGATCAGTTGGTGTTGCCGCGTAAAAGCCGGCAACAGGCACTGCAACTGTATATTACTGATTATGCAAAGGTATTGGAGCAATATGCGCTGCGTTACCCGTTGCAATGGTTTAATTTTTATAACTTTTGGCAGTTACCCGTCACTGCCGCCAAGGATCTATCATCGTGAACTCTGCCGTATTTGACTCACCCGAATTTTTGGCGACGCCACCCGGTCCGCAGCCAGCGTCGATGCAGCAGCCAGACGCGGCTGTTTGTTTTGGTCAACAGCGCATCAGTGTCTATGACGTGACGGCGATTGCCCGCGGTGAAAAACCAGTGCAACTGACGGAGCAGGCAGACTTTTGGCAACGCGTTGATGCCGGAGTGGCTTTTCTGGACAAGCTGCTGGAAGAAGATGGCGTGATTTATGGCGTGACCACCGGGTATGGCGACAGCGTGACGGTCAAAGTGCCTTTGGCGCAAGTCTATGAATTACCAATTCATTTGACCCGTTTTCATGGCTGTGGTTTGGGTGCCGAACTCACCAAGGCACAAAGCCGCGCGGTGCTCGCGACCCGCTTATGTTCGTTGAGCCAAGGATATTCTGGCGTTAGCCGTGATTTGCTGGCGATGTTATTGACCTTTTTAAACCAGGACATCGTGCCTTGTATTCCGGAAGAAGGCAGTGTCGGAGCCAGTGGTGATTTAACGCCGTTGTCTTATGTGGCAGGCGCGATGATTGGCGAGCGGGATGTGATGTTTCGGGGGCAGCGCCGCCCAGCAGCCGAAGTGATGGCCGAACTTGGTTTAACGCCTTTGACGCTGCGACCAAAAGAAGGCCTGGCGGTGATGAATGGTACGGCGGTGATGACCGCTTTGGCGTGTCTGGCGTATGAAAGGGCCGAGTATCTGACCCGCTTATCGAGCCGGATCACCGCGCTGATGAGTTTGGCGCTCAAGGGCAATAGCCACCATTTTGATGAGATTTTGTTCAGCGTCAAACCGCATCAAGGACAAAATGAAGTGGCGGGCTGGATCCGCCATGATTTAAATCATTACGAACATCCACGCAATGCCGACCGGCTGCAAGACCGTTATTCAATTCGCTGCGCCCCGCATATTATCGGCGTGCTGCGGGATGCTTTGCCGTGGTTTCGGTATACCATCGAAAACGAATTGAACAGCGCCAACGATAACCCGATTGTCGATGGCATTGGCGAACACGTGTTACATGGCGGCCATTTTTATGGCGGCCACATTGCAATGGTGATGGACAGCATGAAAACCGCCGTCGCCAATCTGGCTGATTTACATGATCGGCAAATGGCATTATTGATGGACACCAAATACAACAACGGTTTGCCTTCAAATTTAAGCGCTGCCACGCCAGAGCGACGTTTTATCAATCATGGCTTTAAAGCGGTGCAAATTGGCTGCTCTGCCTGGACCGCCGAAGCGTTAAAACTGACGATGCCAGCCAGTGTGTTTTCGCGCTCCACGGAATGTCACAATCAGGACAAAGTCAGCATGGGCACCATCGCGGCCCGCGATTGCCTGCGGGTATTGCAGCTGACTGAGCAAGTGATGGCCGCGTCATTACTGGCAGCGCAACAAGGGGTACAGATCAGGATGCAACAACAGGAACTACAGCATGACAGTTTGATCCCGGAGCTACAGCAAATGCTCGATCAATTACAGCAAGACCACCCCTTGCTGACCGAAGATCGGCCGCTGGAAGGCAGTTTACGGACACTCATCGATGCGATTCAGAACCAGCATTGGGCTTTATATCAGGAGTCATGATGAAAAAGGTCAGTGTGATCCTCGAAGTGCCGTTTTTTGATGTCGATGCGATGCAGATTGTCTGGCATGGTCATTATGTCAAATATCTGGAAATTGCCCGCTGCGAACTGCTGCGCACTTTTGACTACGACTACCCGCAGATGCAAGCTTCTGGTTTTATGTGGCCGATTGTCGATCTGAATCTGAAATACCGTGGCTCGGCGCGGTTTGGTAAAAAGATTGAAGTAACCGCCACTTTGGTTGAATGGGAACACCGCTTAAAAATCAATTATCGGATCACTGATGTTGAAAGCGGGCAGACGTTGACCAAAGCCAGCACGGTGCAGGTGGCGGTTGATCAAGCGACGCAACAGCTGTGTTTTGAATCGCCGAAAGTACTGCTGCACAAATTAGGGATTGAAGCATGAACTGGCGCTTAGGCTTATGGTGTTGGCTGTTGGCGTCGTCGAGCTTCGCGGCAGCAGCATCCGACACCGCGCAGTCGCAACAGACTGTAGCGCTACAACAGATGGCGCAGTGGCAATTACCGCAAGGCAAATTGTTGTTCTCGCAGCAGAAATGGATCCGCGGATTACAGCGACCACTGAAAAGTCAGGGTTTCCTGCAACTTGAACCACAGAGCCTGGATTGGGTCACCGAACAGCCGGTGCAAAGTGCAGTGCGGCTGGATAAACAAGGTGTGCAGCAGCAACTGGCAGGTACTTATCAATTACAAGCAGGGACTGAGCTGATTGGCCGTTTAATGCTGGCGATGTTGCAGCAGGACCAAGCCTTTTTACGACAATATTTCAGTCTGCAGCCGTTGCCGGAACAAAGTGGCGAATGTGTGCAGCTAACACCGCTGCAAGCGCCATTGACCAATTTTTATCGCCATATTGTACTTTGTGGGCAAACGAGCCTTTCGCGGATTGAACTGACCGAACTTGCTGGCAACCGCAGTGAAATTTTGTTAACTGCGGCCAGCATCAAGGCTGTCCCATGAAAAAAAGCACGCTGATTTGGGGCTGTTGGCTGGTGATGTTGATGCTGTGCGGTGCTTATCTGAGCCGGCAATTGCCAGAGCGGCATTGGAGCAGCAGTATCACTGCAGCTTTTCCCGGCTCAGATGCGGACTGGCAACGGGATTTAGTTGCCAATCACAGCGCCAACCGGCAGATCAGGTTGGCGTTGACGGGTTTACCTGAAGCCCAACTTGCCATTGTTGCGGCAGAATTTCAGCAACAAAACCCTGAATTGCGCTGGGTCACCCCACAACAACACTGGCAGCAATTACAAGCCTTTTACCAGCGTGCCGCCGGTTATATCGCGACCACCGCCGCCCACCAACACTTAGCTGCAGCGCAGTATCAAAGCCTGACGAACAGCGCCTGGCAGCAATTATTGAGCCCGTTACCGCTGGCTGACAATGTGCTGGAACGAGATCCGTTGTTATTGTCGCAAGCTGCCATGCAGCATACTGCTACCGGTTTAAGTCAGCAGTTTCAAGCGCTAACCCCGGCGGCGAGCTGGCTCAAGGGACGGTTTGAACAGCTGCCTTTTGTATTGTTGCAGGCCGAGCTGGCGATTGACCCCTTTGATGCCGAACTGGCAGTGCCGCTGCAGGCCAAACTCGTGCAGCAACTGCAACTATTGCAACAACAATACCCAGAGCTGCGTTGGCACCACAGTGGTTTATTGTTTCATGCGGTAAAAGCCGCGACCACCGCCAAAACGGAAATGAGCTGGTATGGCGGCTTGTCGATGTTCGCAATAGTGCTTCTGCTGTGGTGGGTGTTTGCCAGTGGTAAACCGCTACTGTTGGCAGTCATCACCTTAGGCAGTGCTGGGCTGGCCGGTCTGACAGCGGTGGTGTGGTTTTTCGAATCGCCGCATTTGTTGGCTTTTGTATTTGCCACCACGCTGATTGGCGTGGCGATTGATTATTCGTTTCACGGTTTGCTGGCGGTGCAACAGGGGCCCGTGTTTTTCCGGCGGATGTTACCGGGGCTGAGTTTGAGTTTACTGTCGACCTTGCTGGGTTATACCGCGTTATTGCTGCTGCCGTTAACCATTCTGAATCAGGTAGCGGTGTTTATGCTGGCCGGTTTAACTGCCGCTTATCTGATGGTGCGTTTTGTTTATCCGGTCGCGCTTGCACCGCAGTCAATGACCATTGCCGCCAGCGCCCGTTGTGGCGCTAATCTGCTAGTAAGGTTCTGGCAACGATTTAACCAACGCCAAGCCTGGATGTTATTTGGCACTGTGGCCATAAGCTCGGCGCTACTGTTTTTGCTGCTGGTCAAATTCAGCGATGATGTGCGGGGTTTTAACCAGTTGGATCCAACACTGCAGCAGCATGAGCAACACATAGTCAAGCTCAGCGGTCAACAATGGGACAATAAGTTTTTATTGGTCAGCGCTGAAACAGCTGAGCAATTGCTGGTGCGGGAGGGGCAATTACGCCCGTTGTTGCAGGCATGGCAACAACAAGGCCTGCTGCGCAACTGGCAGGCAGTTTCTGACTGGTTGCCGACGATTGCTGCACAGCAACAATTACAACAACAACTGCAATTGGTGTATCAGTCGGCAGTCGGTCAGCAATTTTTACAGCAACTTGGCGTGGCAGTGCCGCAACCGCTAGCTCAGTGGTTAACGGCCACAGATTTACCCGATTTTGTGCAGCAACAGCTTTACACGCCAGTGGCTGGTAAAGGCGCGCCGGCCAAAGTCAGTGTTATTTTGCTGCGCGGATCAACGCTTGGCAACACGCAATTAGCGCAGTTGTCGCAGCTGGGGTTTGCACAGCGGTTTGACCCGATTGAAGATGCATCAGCAAAAGTGGCTGGTGTGCGGCAGCAACTGGGTATCGGACTGGCCGTGGCGGTGCTGGCCGCAATCTTGATCCTGGTGTGGTATTACGGGGTCAAGCGCGCTGGTGCCATCACCTTGTTTTTGCAAATTGCCGTGTGCAGTGCGCTGAATATTAGTCTGTTACTAGGACAGACATTAACCTTGTTTCATCTGGTTGGCGTGTTGTTGGTGGTGGCTTTGGCACTCGATTACGCCATCTTTTTCGCCTCCAAACTGGCAGCGGCAGAAGTGCAGCTGGCAGTTGGCTTGTCTGCCATCACCAGTATGCTGGCCTTTGGCATGTTGGCTTTTAGTCAGACGCCGGTGATCGCCGGTTTTGGGCTGACTATTTTAGTAGGTATTTTGGTCGCGGTGCTGACAGCGCCGTTGTTAACAAGGATTGGTGATTTGGAGACGCAGGGCGAATGAACAATAGTCAATGTTATGATGTCGTTATTATTGGTGCAGGTCCCGCCGGTGCTTGTGCCGGTGCTTTGTTAGCCCGGGCGGGTAAAAATGTGCTTTGTGTCGAGCGTGGACATTTTCCGCGATTTTCGATTGGTGAGAGCCTGTTACCGCATTGTATGGAATTTCTGGCTGAAGCTGGCTTGTTGGACACGTTGGAGCTGCATGCGGCTGAACTTGGTTTTCAGTTTAAAAACGGCGCGGCATTTTTAAAAAATGGCATGCGCACAGAATTCGATTTTACCCGGAAAACTTCAGTCGGTCCTGGTACCACGTTTCAGGTGAAACGGGCGCCCTTTGATCAGCTACTGGCCAATGCCGCTGCCGCGCAAGGCGTTGATATCCGGTATGGCCTGGAAGTGATTGATTTTAGTTATCCGGATGACGAGCGGGTGACGCTCTGTGTCCGCGATGAACAAGGTGAAGTGAGCGAATTAACCAGCCGTTTTGTGCTGGATGGCTCGGGTTTTGGCCGGGTGTTGCCGAAACTATTAAAACTGGAAACGCCGTCTGGTTTTCCGGTGCGACAGGCTTGTTTTTGCCATATCCGCGATGGCATCGCCGACCCGTCGTTTGATCGTAATAAAATTCTGATCACCGTGCATCCAACCCAGCATGATGTCTGGTATTGGTTGATCCCATTCAGTGACGGCACTGCCAGCTTAGGTGTCGTTGGCGCCAGCAGCCGTTTTACTGAGTTTGAATCTTCCGCCACGGCCTTGTGGCAAAAAGTAGCGGATGAAACCGATTTGGCGGCTTTATTGGCAAATGCCGAGGCGATCAACGAAGTACGCAGTTTAACCGGCTATTCCGCCAATGTCGGTGCGCTGGCGGGTGATCGTTATGCGCTACTGGGTAATGCAGGTGAGTTTTTGGATCCGGTTTTTTCATCGGGCGTCACCATAGCGCTGCGTTCAGCCAGTACTGCCGTGCCTTTGGTGTTGCAGCAGCTGGCCGGTGAAGCTGTAGATTGGAATAGTCAGTACACCATCCCACTGCGCAAAGGTATCAACACCTTTCGCCAGTTTGTCGAAGCCTGGTATGACGGTCGGTTTCAGGACATTATTTTCAGCGAACAACGGCAGGAGCAAATCAGTCAGATGATTTCGTCAATTTTGGCCGGTTACGCCTGGGATGAAAAAAATCCATTTGTGGCGGATACCCCACGGCGGTTAAAAACCTTGAGTGAGATATGCGCCGGTTAGTTTTATTATTCATGTCGCTCTGCTTGGCTTTTAGTCTGGCGAGCTGTCAATTGTTGCGACCGCATAGCCTGGTTTATCAGGTTACCGGCGGTTCGTACCAGCTCAATACTGGCTGGCCGGGTAAACCACAGCAGTTACTGCAGCAGGTGCAGTTTAAATCTGCCAACACCAATCACGAGTTCCTGCTCAGTGTGCAGCTGCAAGCTGAGCAACTGTTGCTAGTGGCATTGTCGCCGGTCGGCCATGAACTGTGGCGGGTGCAACTCACGGCGGATGGTCAGTTACAACATCAGGGCATTGCACCTTTTTCTGAGCGCGCTTTTGCGCTGCGACTGCTGGCGGAAATGCAGTGGAGCTTATGGCCAGTGGCACAAGTTAGCCCCAACTTGCAAGGTTTGCAGCTGACTGAAAAAGCCGGTGTGCGTCAGGTTTTTGGCATTGCCGGAAGCCATGTCGGGAGCCAGCACCAGCAACCAATCCTGCAGATCAGCGGCGGTGGTGTGCCAGTGGTGGGGCAAGTAACGGTGTTGCAGCAAGCCGATTATCAACTGACGTTGACGACGCTGGAACAGGATTTTTTATGAGTAAAAGTATCAACTGTGGCGCACCGGTGTTATCGGCGCTGGGCATTTGTTGTGCGCTGGGCATCTCCAAAGCACAAGTGTGGCAAGCGGCCATCAGCGGCAGCCGTGTCGGCATGGTGTGGCGTGATGATTTATTGTTGGCTGGCCAGCCGGTGGTGGTTGGGGCTGTGACTGCGCAATTACCGGATTTTGACCCAGCCTTTGCTGCAGTCTATAGCCGCAATAATCATCTGGCTTATTGCGCCTGGTTACAAATTCAGGATGACGTGGTGCGCGCGCGCGAACAGTATGGTGCAGAGCGCATCGCCGTGGTGCTTGGCAGCAGTACTTCCGGCATCGCTGAAGGCGAGCGGGCACTTCAGCAGCGCTTACAGCACGGCGAATGGCCGGCTGGTTACGACTATCAAAAACAGGAAATGGTGGCGCCGGCGCATTTTATCGCGCAGTTGTCGGCGGTAACCGGGCCGGCTTATGTCATTTCCACCGCCTGTTCTTCCAGTGCCAGAGCTTTGATCAGCGCCCGCAATTTGCTGCGCGCCGGTTTAGCTGACGCCGTGATTGTCGGTGGCGTGGATTCATTGTGCCGGATGACGTTGCAGGGGTTTGCCGCGCTGGAATCTACCTCGGCGGGTCATTGCCAGCCGTTTGCTGTAGATCGCGATGGCATTAATATTGGTGAAGGCGCAGCGCTCTTTTTGATGGAGCGGGTTTTGATGGAACGCGATGCTGAGGCGGTGACAACAGCTGCAGATCAAAAGCTGATCCGCCTCGCTGGAGTCGGCGCAGCTGCCGATGCTTATCATATGTCGGCACCTCATCCAGAAGGGCGTGGCGCTGAAGCCGCGATCCAGCAAGCGTTAACGGAAGCGGGTCTGACGGCCAGTGAGCTGGGTTACATCAACCTGCACGGGACTGCGACGCCGCTGAACGATGCGATGGAAAGTACTGTGTTACAGCGGTTGGGGGCAGGCGAAGTGCCAGCCAGTTCCAGCAAAAGTATCACCGGTCATACGCTTGGTGCAGCTGGCGCCATTGAAGCCGGGCTCTGCTGGCTGTTATTGTCGGACTACAATTCAAATGATGATTTAGTGCCGCAGGTGCGGGATAATCCGGTAGATCCAGCTTTGCCAGCGCTGAATTTTGTGCAATCTGGCCAGCGTCAGCGGGTGAGGAGCTGCCTCAGCAATTCATTTGCCTTTGGCGGGAATAATGCTGCAGTCATACTTACCAACATAAATTGAGAATAACAAGATGCTAACCGGCTACGCTCTGGAGCAGTTACTGCCCCATGATCACCCGATGATTTTATTAAGCCGTTTTTGCCATGCCGACAACAATGTGGTGTCGTGTGTGGTGGAAATCCATGAACTAAGCCCGTTTTATCAGCCTGAGCTTGGCGGGGTGCCAGCTTATGTTGGCCTCGAGTATATGGCGCAAACCGTCGCTTGTTACGCCGGTGCGCAGGCGCTGTCGAAGGCCGAGTCGATTAAAATCGGTTTTTTGCTGGGTAGTCGCAAATATCAACCGGTCGTGACGGTATTCAAAGCGGGCAGCCTGCTGGAAATCAATGCGCAGAAGCTGGTGATGGAAAATTCTGGTTTAAGTGTATTTTCCTGTGAAATAACCTGCGATGGTGTGGTGTTGGTGCAGGCCAATTTAAATGTATTTCAGCCAGAGAATCATCTCGACTGGCTCAAGGAGTCGTAAATGCAACGTTGTCTGGTCACCGGATCGGGTCGGGGAATTGGTCGTGCTATTGCGTTGCAGCTGGCCAAAGATGGCTTTGATGTGACGGTGCATTGTCGTTCGGATGCCGTCAGCGCCGCTGCTGTGGTGCAAGAAATTCAAGCGCTGGGGCGACAGTCGCACCTGCTGCAATTTGATGTGGCAGATCGGGCCACCGCCCGTGAAATGCTGGAGCAGGACGTGGCAGCCCATGGTGCTTTTTATGCCGTGGTGTGTAATGCCGGGATCAGCCGGGATGGTGCTTTTCCGGCACTGACGGAGCAAGATTGGGATCAGGTGATCCACACCAATCTGGATGGTTTTTACAATATATTGCATCCGCTGGTGATGCCAATGATCCAACTGCGTAAAGGCGGCCGCATTGTGACGATTTCGTCGGTATCCGGCATTGCCGGAAATCGGGGCCAAGTGAATTATTCAGCGGCTAAAGCTGGCTTGATTGGCGCTACCAAAGCGCTGGCGCTGGAACTGGCCAAACGCAAGATTACTGTCAACTGTGTGGCGCCAGGCCTGATTGAAACCGATATGGTGGCTGATTTACCGCTCGATGAAATGATGCAACTGATCCCGCTGCGCCGTGCTGGCAAAGCGGAAGAAGTGGCGGCGACGGTAAGCTTTTTATGTTCGGAACCGGCCGCTTACATTACGCGGCAGGTCATTTCAGTCAATGGCGGGATGATTTAATGAAACGCGTTGTTGTCACCGGTATGTCGGCCATTACCGCCTTGGGTCAGGATTGGGCCACCTTCCGGCAAAATATTAGCGCAGGACGTAGTGCCACTCGCCAGATGCCAGAGTGGGATTGTTATGCCGACTTGAATACCCGATTGGCCGCGCCGGTGCTGGATTTTGAACGTCCGGCGCATTATTCGCGAAAATTAGTGCGCTCGATGGGCCGGGTGTCGTTAATGGCCACCCGCGCCACTGAAGTTGCGCTACAGGATGCTGGTTTACTGCAACATCCGGCGTTAACCGATGGCCGTTGTGGCATTGCCTATGGCTCGTCCACCGGCAGTACCGAACCTATTACTGCGTTTGGCCGGATGCTGGAGCAGCAGACAATGGCTGGTGTTACCGCCACCAGTTATATTCAGATGATGGCGCACACCACGGCTGTGAATATCGGGGTGTTTTTTGGCATCAAAGGGCGGATTTACACCACCAGTTCGGCCTGTACTTCGGCATCACAAGGCATCGGATATGCGTATGAAGCGATAAAATTCGGCCGTCAGACGCTGATGGTCGCCGGTGGCGCGGAGGAACTGTGTGTCACCGAAGCGGCCGTGTTTGACACGCTGTATGCCACCAGCACCCGCAATAGTCAGCCAGAGCAAACCCCGCGGCCTTTTGACGAGCATCGCGATGGCCTGGTGATTGGCGAAGGTGCGGGTACCCTCATTCTGGAAGAACTGGAGCATGCACTCGCCCGAGGCGCCAGAATTTACGCTGAAGTGGTTGGGTTTGGCACTAATTCAGACGGTTTACATGTGACTCAGCCATCGGCGCCGACGATGGAGCAGGCGATGCGGCTGGCATTGGCTGATGCCGAGCTTGCGCCTGCGACCATTGGCTACGTCAATGCACATGGTACTGCAACCGATCGCGGCGACATCGCCGAGTCTGAAGCGACGCATCAAGTATTTGGTGCCAACATCCCGCTCAGTTCCCTGAAAAGTTATCTGGGCCATACCTTAGGTGCCTGTGGCGCGATTGAAAGCTGGGCCAGTATTATGATGATGCAGGAAAACTGGTTTGCACCCACCTTAAATCTAACGCAGGTGGACTCTGCATGTGCGCCACTTGATTATATTATCGGGCAACCCAGAGAGCTACAGACCCAATATGTGATGAGTAATAACTTCGCTTTTGGCGGTATTAATACCTCATTGATTTTCCGCAACTGGCAAGGCGGCGACTGATGATTTGCGGTACTGGCCGGTCTTTCAGCGAATTCGTCTTTGACACTGGCGTCAAAAGCATCCGGCTCCTGATGTTAAGCTTTGGCTGGGCAAGTCTGCCAGCCCAAGCCGGTGATTATCAGCTCGGTGTCGGCGTGCTGGCGGGTTCACAGCCGCATTATCCCGGCGCCGCGCAGTCAAGTCGTTTTGTGTTACCTGTGCCTTATATCACTTATCGCAGTCCGAAGTTACAAATTGATCGACAAGGAGCCAGTGGCTTGTTAGCCGAAGGTGATGGTTGGTCGATTGATATAAGTCTGGCCGGTGCTTTAGCGGTCGACAATGACGATAATTTATTGAGGGCAGGGATGCCTGCTTTGGACTGGATTGGCGAAGCCGGGCCGGTGCTTAAAATAGATATCGCCGAACACTGGGCATTGCATCTGCCGGTTAGAGCGGCAATCGCCACAGATTTTAAACATGTTGATTCGATTGGCTGGCGGGTTGAACCACAACTTCGGTATCAACGCGAGATTTACCCGCTATTGCAATTCAGTTCAGTACTGGCTTATGCGCACAGCAGTAGCGCTTATCATCAGTATTTTTATGGGATAACGCCGCAGTATCAAACCAGTAGCCGACCTGCGTATACGGCAACAAGCGGTAGTAGCGGCTGGCGTTTTGCCAATGGTCTGAGTCTGCAGCAGGGGGACTGGCGGTTTGGGGTGTATAGCCGATACGATTATCTGGCTGACGCGGTGTTCGCCGACAGCCCGTTATTTGCAAAATCGCATCAGTTAAGTGCCGGTTTTATGGTGGTGCGTGTACTCAAAACCGGCGTGTGGTAGGTTGCCCATCGTTCCTGAAGCGGTGATGTTAGCCAGCGCTGTTGGTGAGGTTGGCGACATTCATTTTGATTTTGATGTCCTGGCGTAAGTTGGTGACCCAGTTGACATATTGGCGATGAATTTTACCGTTTTTGGCATCCAGATTGACTGAATCGACATAGTTGATTGAAAACGAAGTGGCATCGTATTTCACTAAAGTGATCACTTTGTGCTTTCGAATATTCAGTTCTGCTTTTATTTCACCAGGGCTCACCGGTGTCATCAACCAACCTCGGCCCATGCCCGCTTCCAGTATGATTTTCTGAAGTTGTGGCTGCGTTAAAGTGTAGGGAATTGGATCGGTATAAGTGGCTTGTAGTGGCGCTTTGGTTTGGCAGGCTGCTAACGCTAAGGTCAATAAAGTTGCGGCGACGATATTCCGGTATAACATAAATCTCTCCTTTTTATAAACGACGCTATTGTTCAGGATTTTGACCTAAACATCCAGTTGCATCTGCCTTTTAATAACGAATGTTCAACAATTTCGTCTCTTAGCCAGCGCAATTTTTTTCTGATATGCCTGTTTGTCCACATGGTTATTGTCTGCTGACAAACTTCAACATCACCGCCCCTGCCTCCTGCTGTACCAGATTGCGATCAACACCAGGCCGGTCGGTACAAAGCGCTACCCCCATTGCCTGATATTGGTGTTTGCATGGGTCGAGGTAGACAAAATGGCCTTCGCCCTGGTTGAAGCTCAGGCTTTGAGCTGCTGGAATATGGGAGGCGTAGAAACCTGCATGGCGATCATAGGGTAAAAAGTCGTTCTGGCGAGAGCCGATCACCAGCACCGGAATGGTCATTGCCTGCAAACTTTGTGTTGTGGTGGCATGACCGAGCGCCGGGTCCAGCGCTATCACACTTTTGATCCTTGCATCGAAAAAACTCTGCGCCGGGTTGTAACCCTTGGTATTGGCTTCGGTCTGAAATTTCAGATAGTGACAGCTTCTATCCGTTGCTGCGGCAGCAGTGGCGCAGTAGGTTGCGGCATCTTCAAACGCCAGTTGACTGCCGGCCATGGTCAGCATGGTGGCACCACCCGAGGAATGACCCACTGCAATGATCTGATCCCAGGCGATTTTCCGGTTAAAAATATGGTGTGCTGTTTTAGGCGCGACGGTCTGAGCCGGGGTTGATGCTGCTGTCGCCTCGGCCGGTGTTATAGCGGCAGTGGTCAACAGATTGCTTTGTAGCTTGTCCAACACAAAACTAATGTCCAGTGGCCTTTCCCAAAATTGCAGCGCTGCCGCAGGATTGACATGCTCAGGGCCATACACCCAGGACTCACCATAATGATTGACGCCAACCGTGACATAACCCTGCGCAGCGAACATCTTGCCAATCCAGCTGTACCCTTTGGCAGCACCCATAGCACCATGGGAGAACACCATGGCTTTATTGAGCTTAGTGTGCGCTGCCAGACAAATTTTTTCATCGTGACAGCCGGTTTGCGCCGGATACCACAGGGTGATTTTCACCGGGCGTTGGCGCTTTTGATCGTATAAATCGACTTCAGTGACTTGCACGAAGGGCGCCGGGGTTGTTGTTGCCGTTGCTGCTTTTGGCGAAACCTCAGCAGCCGCTGTCGGAGTAACCATCAGTGAAGTGGTCATGACAGTGCTGATCATTAAGCTGGTGAGTACAGTGAATAATTTCATGGTCGTCCCTGGAAGTTGCAAAACAAGTCAGTGTGTTGTTGCAGTTTGGGCGTTTTACGCGCTTAGCCATAGTGCCGGAAGTCATCAAATGATGTGTCGTCACAATAGTTTGCGAAAAGAGGGAAGTAGCAAAAGGTTGGTCACAACAAAGGAGAGCATGCGGCAGTTCCTGCTGAAACTGCCGCGAAATGCGAATTGTGAAAGTTATTTCGTTAAATGCTGAGCCAGATACTGCTGCACTTTGCTGAAATAAATCTGCTGATTGGTTTCTGAGTAAAAACCGTGGGTTTCATCGGCAAATTCCAGCCATTCATAAGGTTTACCGGCTTTATCCAGCGCTGCTTTTAATGCCGTCGCATGTTCCATTGGCGCCCGTTCGTCACGTTCACCATGGGCAATCAGTAAATGCGTTTTCAGCTGGTTCACCCGGTTGACCGGCGAAAATGCCGCCAACTGTGTCGGGTCTTTGCCAAGGACACGGTCCAGATAGGCCAGCCCACTGTCACGTTCTTGGACATCACCAAGTTTTTTCATTAGCGTTAGATCGTATACCCCGGCGACGGCCACACCACAACGATATAAATCTGGTTTGAGAGTCGAGGCCTGCACCACTGAATAACCGCCAAACGAAGCGCCCATAATACAGACGTTACCTGCTTTACCATGGCCCTGCGCTATCGCCCACTCGGTCCCGGCAATAATATCTTTTTGAATGGCATCGCCCCACTGCTTATAACCAGCTTCCTCATATTCCTCACCATAACCACCAGAACCCCGGTAATTAACTTGCAACACGTTATAACCGGATTTCGCCAGTAATTGCACTTCCGGGTCAAAACCCCAGCCATCGCGGATGCCATGCGGGCCACCATGCACCAACACCACCATCGGTTTAGCGGCGGATTGCTGTTCGGCCAACGTCAGGTAACCGTGAATTTCTTTGCCATCAAAAGATGCAAATTTAACCGGCTGCATTGGTGCCATTTTTTTGCCGGACAGATGCGGGTGACTGTCGGCAATTTTTGATAACGCCACTTTGTCATGGTCGTACAGGTAATAAGCGGCTGGATTAATGTCTGATTGCACCGCGACTAACCATTTTTTACCATCTTTGGTGTTGCTGGTGATGGTCACTTTCTCACCGGGGAACGCTGCCAACAAGTCTTTAAACACTTTGGCTTCATCAAAGGCAGAAGTCAGTAATAGATAAGCAGGTAAACCATCATCCACCCGTAAACCGTAGACTGAACGCAGATCGGCAGTTCTGTTGACCATCGCTACGTCGACCATCGGATCGGTATAAACCTCTTCATATTTACCGCTGGTCAGGTCCAGTTTAAAGACACCGGTTTTATCCTGTCCTTTATTATCAAAAACATACAAAGATTTGTTGTCACTGGTTACGGCGATTGGGTCAAATGTTGAGCCAAACAGCTGCTGTGGAAGTTCCTGCCAGTCGCTACTATCGGCTGAGCGAATATACACTTCGGTTTCATTTTTGTGATTGGTGCCGGTGACTACGCGCGGTTTACCATCGCTGCCAGCCATCACATTGGCATAAGGTACCGGCACCCGGCCGCGACCGAAGGTTTTCCCGTTATAGACGTTCATTTCCAGCACTTCGGCCAGCCGGTCACCTTTTTTATCTGCCGGTGTACTCTGGATCAGAATGCGATCGTTTTCATCCAGTTCTGTATCAATAAATTCGGCCCAGGCATTCCGCGATTCCCGTACTTTTATATATGAAGCTGAGGTTTTTTCCTCGCCAGCCTGATAGCCAAATAACAACCGGCTACGGCCACCATCCATATCAACCCCAAACAATTCACCGTAATACAGTGGTTCTTCTTCCCAGGGCAGGGATTCAACTATTTTAAACACCACCCGTTCGTTATTCACCCAGTGATATTCGCCCACTTCTTTTAGCCCGCTCATACCGGCTGCACCAACCGGTTTCATGGTGGCACTGTCGAAAAAAATTAAAGTCTTTTTATCGTTACGATAGATTTTTGCTGCCAAATGTTTGCCATCCGGAGAAATCTTAAAGTCCATAAAGCCTGGTTTCTGTGCCAGCAAGGCTGGCCAGTTTTCGTTGGCATTAGCATTGGCTGTGGGCAGCAATGTAGCAAATAAGGACAAAGTCAGCAGCGAAAGCGAGGCGAATAGTTTCTTTTTTGAACGAAATTTGTGCATGGAATTCAAGTCCTTTTGCAAGAGTGAGGCGAAAGATTATCGTAAATAATTATTTCAGGCAAATGTTTATTTAATGTTAACGGTGATGGCTGGGGTGAACCGAAAAAAGCTATGAAACAGCTACTTCTTTGCCCGCGGATGCGCAGCATCATAGACTTTCGCCAGATGCTGGAAATCAAGATGGGTGTACACCTGCGTGGTACTTAAATTGGCATGTCCCAGCAATTCCTGCACCGCGCGTAAGTCGCCACTGGATTCGAGCAAATGACTGGCAAAAGAGTGGCGCAGCATATGTGGGTGTACATTCTGATCCATACCCTGACGTTTGGCCCATAACTTCACTCTGTTGCGGACATGCCGGGCGGAAATGCGCAGTTTTTGCCGGCTTAAAAACAGCGCTTCTGGTTCAGTGCCAATAAAATCCGGTCTGATTTGCAACCAGCGCTGCAAAGCCGTGACGGCCAGCCGACCAATCGGCAACACCCGTTCTTTGTTGCCTTTACCGCGCACCCGGATTAATTTTTCGCTCCAGTTAATATCGCCAATGTTGGCGCTAACCAGTTCTTCCAGCCGTAACCCAGAGCTGTAAAATAGCTCCAGCATGGCCTGATCGCGACAGGCCAGTTCGTCTTCCTTCGGCAAGTCCAACAGCTTGTGCATTTGATCAACATCGAGATTTTTTGGTAACGGTTTGTCAAACTTCGGCACTTTTAAATATAAAGCCGGATTGTGGTCGATGAGCTTTTGCTGCTGCAAATACCGATAAAAACTCCGCAGAGCAGCAGCGCGAAGAGCCAGGCTGCGTGGTTTTAAGCTGGTGCGACAGGATAATAAATGTTGTTGTAAATGCTGCTGGGTTAATTCGCGCCAATGGCTGTGGCTGGCTACCAGCTGCCTGGCGACACTGTCGAGTTGTTGTTGATAAGTCGATAGGGTCTGCTTGCTATAAGCGCGTTCAAACTTAAGATAAGCCAGAAATTGCGTGAGCCAGGGGGTAAAAGCGCTGAGTGCATCGGCGTCGTAGCTGTCGTGGGTAGTGGCAGCGGTATGGGAAATAGGCTCAGCGCTGGTCATAACGTGGTAACGCCACGGCCAATAATTTCGCAATATGATCGATAAATAAGGTGTCCATACTCGGCTGGAAATGGTCGTCCAGCTCGCTGCCAAAAGCCAGCAAGGCTAAAGGTTTATCGCCCTGGCTGATTTGTAACAAGGCGACCGAATGAATGCTTCCCGGAAACAAGGTTGCCATTTCGTCTTTATTCAGCCTTCCAAAATAATAACTGCGATGTTGCAGTCGGTGCTGTAACACCAGCTGCAAACCGCTGAAATTATCGCCCATCGCTTCATGGTTAAAATCAAGCAAGGTACAGGCATGTACATGCGGCATCCGGTTGGCAAAAGTGCTGAGCGCGATGGTGATATCGGTACGCTGCCTGGCTGCTAATAAATCCAGGTGCAGCTGATTGAGTGCAAAGAAAATATGTTCGTTCTGGCGGGCAATGCTCATCAGGCGGGTGATATCTTCTTCCATGCCACGAATGCGTTCACGTTGCATTTCCAACTGACGTTCAACCAAAGACACCGCACCACGCTGGGCATGGGGTAAACGTAAACGATTGAGCAGTTCCGGATGATGCTGAAAAAACGCCGGGTGCTCCAGTAAGTACTGGTACACGAACTGATCGTGCAGCATGGCTTTTTCTTCTTCTTTTAATTCCGGCAGATCTGTCATTACACCTTCGCTCATGCGACTTTCACTTATAACACCAACTGTCCGTCAAACACATGCTCGGCCGGGCCGGTCATTTTCACCGGTTGGCCAGGACCATTCCAACGAATATGCAAGGTTCCGCCCGGTAAATCAACCCTGACGTTTGGGCCAAGGGTTTTTTGCATCTGCCCCACCACGGCAGCGGCGCAAGCACCGGTGCCACAAGCTAAAGTTTCGCCGGCACCGCGTTCCCACACTCTTAATTTGATATGCGCCGGATTCAGCACTTGCATAAAACCGATATTGGCGCGTTCCGGAAACCGCTCATGCAGTTCAAATTCCGGGCCCCAACTTAAGACGGGCGCTGCATCAACGTCATCGACGGTGATCACCGCATGCGGATTACCCATCGACACCACCCCACACAAAGTGGTGGCGTTTTCGGCGTGCAAAATGTAGTTAATTTCCTGCTTTTGCGCTTTAAATGGCACTTTGGCCGGTTCAAATTGTGGAATGCCCATATTGACCGTCACCTGACCGTCTTGCTCGATATACAACACAATTTTGCCAGATTTAGTGCTGACGTTAATTTTGTACTTATTGGTCAGGCCTTTGGTACGGACAAACTTGGCAAAACAACGGGCGCCATTGCCACATTGTTCCACTTCCGAACCATCGGCGTTAAAAATACGGTAATGAAAATCCAGATCCGGATCATAAGGCGGTTCAACCATCAGTAACTGATCAAAACCAACGCCAAAATTGCGATCGGCCAGTTGTTTGATCTGCTCTTTGGTCAGAAATACGTTTTGGCTGACGGCATCAACCACCATAAAATCGTTGCCAAGCCCGTGCATTTTAGAAAACTGTAATAACATGCCAACCTTATCTATTGTTGGTTAAGCGGGCAGCAGCTGTTCGCCGCGCCATAAGTCTTGCCATTGTTCCCGTTGCCGCACCAGATGCACTTGATCGCCGTCCACCAGTACTTCAGCAGCACGTAAGCGACTGTTGTAGTTAGAACTCATGGTAAAACCATAGGCGCCGGCAGAGCGCACCACCAGTAAATCGCCAGGTTCAATCGCTAAAGCACGATCTTTACCGAGGAAATCGCCGGTTTCACACACAGGACCCACAACATCATAGGTTTGCGCTGTAAGTTCAGGTTTCAACTGTGCTGGCACAATATTCATCCAGGCACTGTACAGCGCCGGGCGGATTAAATCGTTCATTGCGGCGTCGACAATGGCAAAATTCTTTTCCTGACCCGGTTTTAAATATTCGACTTTGGTCAAAAGTACACCGGCATTGGCCATAATGGCGCGGCCAGGTTCAAACAACAATGTTAAATGTGGATAAGCGGCCAGCCGTTTGACTACTTCGGCGGCATATTCAGCCGGATGCGGTGGCGTTTCATCCAGATAAGTCACACCAAGACCACCGCCGATATCGATATGCGACAGCACAATACCGGCAGCTGCCAGTTTGTCGATCAGCAACAATAACTTATCCAGCGCATCTAAAAACGGCTGGGTTTCGGTCAGTTGCGAGCCAATATGGCAATCTACACCACAGACTTTTAACTGCGGATACGCCGCAGCTTGCTGATAAATCGACAGCGCATGGTTGATGTCGATGCCAAATTTATTGGCTTTGAGGCCGGTTGAAATATACGGATGGGTTTTGGCATCAATGTCCGGATTGACCCGAATGGAAATAGGCGCCACTTTACCAAGTCGCGCGGCAACTTCAGCGATGCGATGTAATTCAGGTTCAGATTCAACGTTAAAACATTTGATGCCGGTTTGCAGCGCAAACTCAATTTCCGCTGCCGATTTACCGACCCCGGAAAACACCACTTTGGCTGGATTGCCACCGGCTTGCAGCACACGGCGTAATTCGCCTTCAGACACGATATCAAAACCGCTGCCAAGGCGGGCCAGCAGGTTTAATAAAGCGATATTGCTATTGGCTTTAACGGCATAACAGACTAAATGCGGCTGGCTACCTGCGGCATCAGTGAAAGCACGATAATGGCGCTCTAAAGTGGCGCGGGAATAAACATAAGTTGGGGTGCCGAATTGGCTGGCAATGGCGGCTAAACTGACGTGTTCGGCCTGTAACTGTGGCCCCTGATAATTAAAATAATCCACCGGCGTTACCTTTTTTTGTTGCTTGTGTTGCTTGTGTTGCTTGTGTTGCTTGTGTTGCTTGTGTTGCTTGTGTTGTTTGCGCTGGGTTGAGCTTGCTGTGCTGGATCAGAAGAAACAGTGCCGGTCGCTGCTGGCTGCTGTTGCTTGGTTGGTTGTGTCTGTTCAGGTTGCTGTTGTTCCGACGGCGTTGGTGCAGCGGCTGGTTCAGCTGGTGTCGCTACCGGCGGTTTTTCGGCCGGCAAAAATAAATCACCTTTTTGACCACAACCGGCAAGCCCAAGGCTTGTCAGCATCAATATCAACAGAGTTTGCATCACCGCTTTCATCGTTTCTGTTTCTTTAATTTTTGAGCGCTCTATAATCGCATCCTTAGCAGCAAAAGCAAACAGGTGAAGCCGATGAATGACGTAGAATATGATGAGTTGACCGATAGTGTTTTGCTGGCAGTGGAAGAAGCCATTGAAAAACTGGAGTTGGATCTCGATTATGAGAGCCATGGTGGCCTGCTCAGCATCACTTTTCCGGATCGCAGTAAAATAATCATTAATAAACAACCACCTTTGCACCAGCTATGGGTGGCAACCAAATTTAATGGCCATCATTTTGAATATCACAACGGCCAGTGGATTGATAATCGCACCGGCAGTGAATTCTGGCAGTTACTGAACGATGCGGCGTCAAAACAGGCCGGTGTTGTGGTCAGTCTTGCGCATTAACTCATGGCGTTAAAACCAGGCATTAAAATCAAGTATTAACATCAACAGTGACCGCAACAGCTGCAAACTACAGCGCAGACTGGCGCGGTTATGTTGCACTAATTTCGAGTAAAGCAATGAATCAGTTACCTTTTGTCGATGTTCCAGCCAGTGGTGAAGTCAAAGCGGCTGTGGTGTGGTTGCATGGTTTGGGCGATTCCGGCCATGGATTTTCGCCGATAGTACCGGAACTGCGGCTACCAGCCGGTCACGGCATCCGTTTTTTGTTTCCGCATGCGCCAGAGCAGCGTGTGACTATCAACAATGGCATGGTGATGCGAGCCTGGTACGACATTAAAACCTGGGACTTACAAAACCGCGCGGATGAAGCCGGCGTAAGACAATCGGCACTGCTGGTGCAAAACCTGCTGGATAAAGTCATTGCCAGTGGTGTTCCTGCTGAAAAAATTATCCTCGCCGGTTTTAGTCAGGGTGGAGTGATTGCGCTACATTTATTACCAAGGCTGCCTTATAAAATTGCCGGGGTGATGGCGCTGTCGACTTACATGGCAGTACCGGACAGCTTAAAAACCGAAATGAACACGCTGAATAAAACCACGCCGGTGCTGGTGGCGCACGGGAGTGCCGATCCGGTGGTGCCGATGTCGGCTGGTCAGCTGGCTTTTAACGCTCTAAAATATGCCGGCTTTAATGTGCGCTGGCAGGATTACCGGATGGAACACAGTGTTTGCGCGCAGGAAGTTACTGATATCAGTCGCTTTATTCAACAACAATTGTTAGTTGGCACCAGCGTTGAGTAAAGCTGTTATACCTAAAATCATTGGAGATTCGTGAAGGCGGCCAACAACCCCGAATCTTCAAGGATGACGGGTATAGACGGTGACAGAAGTTTGTAGGCAAAGGATTGAACGGACTGAATACAGCTGCTTCTACCAGCTGTTTTTATCGCTATTTTTGAAGAACGATTTTTGGAAGAGAGTGTGCTGTGATGGAACAAGCTGCCAAACTCAGGGTGCAAGTGAAGCTGCATGCGGCGCAACCGGTGATATTACCCACCAAAGCGCCAGCAGCAAGGCTTTCCAAATTAAAAGTGTTTTTGGGTTTCATGCTGCTGGTGCTGCTGACGGCGGCTGGCTATCTTTTGTGGCAACAATTTGTGGGTAAAGTGCCGCAGGTTGTCGCCGCGGAACAGCAACCGTTGCCGGACTTTGCTGAAACTGCGACCGAAGATCTGACCGTGAGTGCCGGATTGGAAGATAAACTACAGCCCCTGGCGACTGAACAGGAACCGGTATCCACTCAGGGAGAAGTTGAACAAAACGTGCTGGCAGAGCAGGTTGTAGCAGCACCAACAACCGCGACCACCGTGACTGAAGCTGCGACTAACCAACCAGCCACGATGCCGACGACCGGTCGCAATCTGCCAGAAGGCTTTAGTCGTATTGTGTTAGCGGCCACCATGGAGCAACTCGAACCCGGTACGGCGATTGATACACTGGTGGCTCAACAACACATTCAGCGTTTGTATTTATTCACTGAACTCAAAGGTTATGCCGGTCAGCAGCTCATTCATCGCTGGTCTTTTGCCGGACAAGTGCAAACCGAAGCTTTGTTGACCATTGAAGATTCACCGTGGCGAACTTACAGCGAGAAGTGGTTATTGCCGGATCAGCTTGGCAACTGGCGGGTTGAAATTGTTGATCAGCAGCAAAATGTGTTGTATCAGCACGACTTTCAATACCAATAACTATACCCTTCATCCTTGAAGATTCGGGGTTGTTGGCCGCCATCACTCACCCCAGTCACATAGAACAGCTATGCTCCTGGGGCTTCGTTCAGTTGCCGCCTACCCGAATCATCAATGATTTTGGGTATAAAGCCAATCTACTTGAAACTCGCTTCTTCAGGAGGTTTGGGTCTATACCCAAGCAACCCAAAGATACGTTTTCAGAGCTGCGTGGCCGATGTGATTGCCGCACGACACCGCAGCTTCCTGCGGACGGGGCTAAAAATCCTTGATGCCGCGTTAGCTCTTGTCGCTTTGGAACAACCAAAGCTTCCAAGTGCTGCCTTGCTTCAAGACTTTTTATCTCCCGCTGAAACTCGCATCTTCAGGTTGTTTGGGTATAATAGCGCCAGTTTTTAACCGGTGGGCGTGACAGGCCGCGACCGGTCCGGTCTTCAAAAACAGGTTCTTATCATGACGCAACGAATTCGGATTGCCACCCGTAAAAGCGCTCTCGCTTTGTGGCAAGCGGAGTATGTCAAAGCCCGCTTACAACATTTTCATCCTCAACTCGAAGTTGAATTAGTCCCGATGTCGACCCAGGGCGACAAAATTCTGGATACCCCTTTAGCCAAAATCGGCGGTAAAGGTTTGTTTGTCAAAGAGCTTGAAACCGCCATTTTAGAAGGTCGTGCCGATATCGCCGTGCATAGTATGAAAGATGTGCCGGTAGAATTTCCCGAAGGTTTACAGCTGCAAACCATCTGCGAGCGTGAAGATCCGCGCGATGCTTTCGTCTCTAATCAATACACATCCCTGGCTGCTTTACCCAACGGCGCTGTGGTTGGTACTTCCAGTCTACGAAGGCAGTGTCAGCTCAAAGCGCTGCGGCCCGATTTACAAATTCGCGATTTACGCGGCAACGTCAATACCCGGTTAAGTAAACTGGATCAAGGCGAATATGATGCCATTATTCTGGCGGCAGCCGGTTTGATCCGGTTAGGCTTTGAGGCACGTATTGCCACTTTTATTGACGTGGAGCAAAGCCTGCCAGCCAATGGCCAGGGTGCTGTAGGCATTGAATGTCGTAGTGATGACGCGCAAGTTCAGCAATGGTTAGCGCCGCTGGAACACTTGCCAACAAGGCAAGCCGTGCTGGCCGAGCGTGCGATGAACCGCCGTTTGCAGGGTGGCTGTCAGGTGCCGATTGGCGCTTTTGCCATTCACCAGGGCGACCAATTATGGCTACGTGGCTTAGTCGGCCAGCTGGATGGCAAACAGATTTTACAAGCCGAAGTGCATGGCGCAGCGGTTGATGGTGAAGCGCTGGGTGTCAAACTGGCCGAGCAACTATTGTCGATGGGCGCCGATGAGATCCTGGCGGCTGTTTATCAGGCATCCGAGTAGCCTATGAACCTGCCAGCCTCTGATTTTGGTGTGTTGATCACCCGACCTGCCGGCAAAGCCGATAATTTGCTGGCTGGCTTAGATGAGTTGGCGATTAGTTATGTCTATCAGCCGTTGATCACCACACAATTGATGCCGCTGCGTGCGCGCGACATTCAACATATTCAACACGCTGAGATCATTATTTTTGTCAGTGTGTCGGCAGTTACCTGTCTGGAACAACAATTCGATTTAAAAAGTCTGACCCAGCCGTTATTGGCCGTTGGTGCGACGACAGCATCAGCGCTGGAACGCAGTTGTGGCCATCCGGTAGTGGCGCCTGCTGATCAGCGCAGCGAAGGGGTGTTGGCGTTAGTGCAGCTGCAGAATGTGGCCGATCGTGACATCGTGATTATCCGCGGTAATGGCGGACGCGAACTGATTAAACAAGGTTTGCTGGCACGGGGTGCAAAAGTCAGTTATGTGCAAAGTTACAAAAGAGTGCCGCTGCCGCTCGATGGTCAGCGCTTGTCTGACCAGTGGCGTGCGCAGCAAATACAATGTATCGTAGTGACCAGTAATGAAATTTTATCCCTGCTGTTGACCTCTTTGCCCGACATTGCCTTGCCCTGGTTGCAACAACGGCAATGGATTATGGTCAGCCAGCGTATGGCAGAAACAGCCGTCGCGATGGGGATCCCGGCGACCAACATTGTTCTGGCCGCCAGTGCCAATGACCAGGCGTTGTTGGACGCCATTTGCCAGTTAAGAAGGAAATTCCATGAGCGAGCTCAGTCCAGCGCTGAATAACGAAGTTATTCGTCCGGCCAATGAAGCTAAAGTTCCACCTGTCACACCTCCTGTATCGCCGGCGGTGCGGCCGCGCGCCTCAGGTTCAACCGTGTTGGCAGTGATTTCTTTATTGGTAGCGCTTGGTAGCGCCGTACTGGTTGGTTGGTTTTTCTATATCTGGCAACCGCAATTAGCTGCGCTGCAACAGCAACAACAAACCTTATCGAATCAGCAACAAACCCAAACCACCTTGTTTCAAAGCAAACAGCTGGAGTTGCAGCAGGAAATGCAGCAACAACTGGTCGATGTGGTGGCGAACTGGGACAGCAAAGCGCAGCAACAGGCCGAAAAAAACCAGCTGGAACTGCATAAACTACAACTGCAGCTGGAGCAGCAAAGTGGCAACGTCAAAGGCTGGCAGCTGCTAGAAGTTGAATATTTCCTGCGCTTGGCCGAACAAAAACTGTTCCTGGAACAAAATGTCAGTGGTGTCGCGCAGGTGCTGGATTTAGCTGATCAACGGCTGAAACAAATGCAGGATGCCAGTCTGGTGGCGGTGCGCGAAGCCATCAGCCAGGACAAACATATGTTGTCAGAACTCAATACCCCGGATATGCACCAGTTGCATCTGACGTTATCGAATTTACGTCAGCAAAGCCAAACCTTACCGCTACGTCAATCCGAGCGGGCGATGGACAATCAATCGGAAGAAGAAGTCACCGATGACGCTGCCGACTGGCAATCTAATTTACAGCTGTACTGGGGCAATTTCTGGCGTGGTCTGGTGCAAGTGCGTGCCAGCTTACCGGAAGATGGCGTCAGTCTGACGGCTGAGCAGCAAATCAGTGTGCGTAATACTTTAACCCAACAACTGCTGCTGGCAGAGCTGGCAGCAATGCAGCATAACCAGGCGGTGTATGCCGCGGCTATTCAGCAAAGTGCTGATAGCCTGCAACGTTATTTTGCGGCCACAGAACCCGCAGTACAGCTGATGGCTGATGATTTAATTGCATTATCTGCGTTGCAGGTGAGCTTACCGTTACTGGCACCGCTAAAAAGCCCACAGCTGTTTGAAGCTTATCGTCAGGGTTCTGCTGCAGCGGAGCTGGCGTTATGATCCGGCTGGCCTTATTTGTCATTGTGCTCGGGCTTGCGATGCTGCTCGGGCCGGTGCTGGCCAACAATCCTGGTTATGTGATGATTGTGGTGGCTGGTGTCACCATTGAAGCAACTTTTGTTGGCTTAATATTGGTGGTGCTTGGGGTTGGCCTGGCCTGGTGGGGATTGTGGTGGTTATTAAAACGCTTATTCCATTTGCCGCGTATTAGTTTTAGTTTTTTACGTTCGCGTAAAGAACGTCGGGCCCGTCAGGCGCTGCAACAAGGCGTATTGGCGTTTGCAAGGCAGGATTGGCAAAACGCCCATCAGCTGTTTGAAATTGCCAAATCTGAACCCTTGTGGGACAAAGCCCGCTTAACCATGGCCAGTTACAGCGCACTACGCGCCGGTGAATATGCCAAAGCAAATCAACGTGCCGCAGAGCTTGATCCGGATGATGCGGACACCAGTTTGCTGGTGGCTGATTTATGGCTGGCACAAGGCGATGCGCTTAAAGCCGTTGCGATATTAACGCCAAAAATTGCTGCTGAGCCGAAAAACCAAGCCTTGGGCCGTAGTTATCTGGCCGCGCTGCAGCAAGCAGGGCAGTGGCAAACTCTGCTGGAGCAAGTGCCGCAAGCGCTGAAATATCAGTGGTTTAATAAGGTGCAGTGGGTACAGTACCGCTATCAGCTTTACCCGCAGGCGATTAGCGCGCTGACACAACAAGGTTTGTTTGATGAACAAGCCAGCTATTGGCAGAACTTAAATGCCAAAGAGCGTAAATCCGTTGCTGCGACTTTGGGTAAAGTTTGGGCCAGGGCACTCAGCGGTCAGGCAGAACAAGCTGAAAAATTGTTATTAGAAACTTTGGCGTTGGCTGATTTACCGCTGGCCTGGGGCGTGATCCAGCAAATCCCGTTAGGTCGCTTCGTGCTGCAATTGCGCAAGCAAATTCAACACTGGTTGCGTGACCACAGCAATAATGCCTACTTGTACGCGATGTTAAGTTATTGCGCGGCGCAAGAAGGCGAGGCTGAACAGGCGGCGGCCAGCTGGCAAAAAGCTTTACAATATCAGCCGGAATTAGTGGCGATTGGCAGTCAAGCGCAGGCTTGAGCATGGCGGTGATGTTACCGGTATTACAGGGCTTAGCGCCTTTGTATCAGGCCAATGCAAAAATCCTGATCCTTGGTAGTATGCCGGGGCAGGCATCCCTGGACAGTCAGCAATATTATGGGCATCCGCGGAATCAACTCTGGCCTTTGTTGCAGCAGTTATTTGGTATCGATGCCGGTCTGGATTACCGCAGCCGTTGTCAACAAGCGCTGGAAGCTGGCGTCGCGTTATGGGATGTGATTGGCCATTGTCAGCGTGCCGGTAGTCTGGATAGCGCTATCGTCCGCAGCAGTATTCGTTTTAACCCGCTGCTGGAGTTTTGTCAGCAACTTCCTGATTTACAACAAATCTGGCTCAACGGCAGCAAAGCAGCGCAAAGTTTGCGGCAGTATCAGCGCCAACAGGCAATGCTCTGGCCAGCGACCATTACCGTGCATGAACTACCTTCAACCAGCCCGGCACACGCCAGTTTAACTTTTGCCGAAAAGCTGGTGTTGTGGCGTCAGGCATTGGGTTCAACCAACACCTGAGGGTACCGTGTGATTACAAGGTGTCCGAGAGCTCCAGCGCCAAGGGATAGTTCTGCTGCCGTGCTTTAGCCAGCAGCGCTTGACCATTGGCAGTGTCGCCATCAAGTAACATCCTTGCACCAACCCAGGTTTGTACCTGCGGGTCGTCTTTACTGAGTAAATAGTCTTCCCATTGTTTATCGGTAGCAGCCAGAAAGCGTTGTGCCCGTAAATCGCCATTTTTGGCCGCGGTTTTCCACCAGTATTCATATTGGTAAAGAGGATTGATGGCGACTACTTTGTTGATCCAAACTTTTTTGTCGTGTTGGGTGATCAGGCTATAAACCCCTGCTTCTTTGACGTTGGACAGGGGCTTATTCAACAAGAGCGCCTCGGCCGAATGTGTTTTTTGATTTTTCGCAGCCAGAATTTCGGTGACGACACCTTCGTCATTGACCACGACTTTGGCATAACCGCTGAAGTGTTCAATGGGTCGGCTGCGGAAATGGCGATATTTGGCAAATAAGGATTTCGGCAACGAAGCCGCGGTAAAGGGGGCTTGTTCATCTTTTGCCAGATCAACGCCTGCATTGTTATCAATCAGATGCAAGATACTGCCAAGTGCTTCCTGATGCTGCGGTGAGCCTGCGGCGGCATAGGCCCAAACCTGATGTTTCTCCAGCCATTTTTCCATAGCTTTTTGCTGCAGTGGGCCGATAGAAAAAGTTAATTTCACCGAACCAATCTGTTTTTTTCCGGTAGGTTGATATGTCCAGCGTTTCACCGCTTTCATCGCGGCACGTTCAAACACGTTTTCCGGGAATGAGTCCAGCGTATCTACGGCAATCACTGCACCTTGTTCATCAACCACATAACGGATAGTGACATAACCAAACTGACCTTTACGTGCTGCATCCGCCGGATACTCCGGTGCCACCCGCTTCAGCACTTCCAGTTCAGGATGATTGCTTTCGGGTGAACTTTCTTGGATCACCACGCTTTGGGTTAACTTTGCCAGCAAAGTTGTGGCGGCGGCAGATTCTTCCGCAGTCAGCTTTGGCTTGAGTTTGTTGACCTGAGTTAAAGCGTTTTCATGGCCAAGAGTGGCTGCCAGTTCAAAATAGGCCAGGGCTTTGACGTTATCGACGGCCTGACCTTCGCCATTGACCGCCATCGCCGCCAGATTAAAAGCGGCCTGCTCGTTCGCAAGTGGTAGTAGTGCCGAAAACTCATATTGCGCTGCGGCGTAGTCTTTTTTCTCATACGCCTGCAATCCGGTCAGAAAGTTAGCGCAAGCAGCCGTGTGATGCAGTACGAAGGCAGTGAATAATATTTTTCGAAGCATAAAAAAATCCTTTTTAGACAGCTGATCACTGATGGTGATTGAAGCAGAGTGGTGCACGGCATAGCCTAAATAGGATGCCATTTTATTGCAAATAATTATTGCTGTGTTTACAAAATTTCCGAATTTATCTGATGGGTGGTGCGCAGTGAGCACTGCACATGGTCGTTTATGTCTTTATGCATTGTTGTCGGTCTGTTGGTGTAGTTTTATTTCAGGAAATCCTTGGCTATAGTCTTTGGGTCATTTGACATAACTCGAAGGATAACCAGATGGACATCAATTATTTAGCGGTGGTGGTGGCAGCAATTTCGGCTTTTATGCTCGGTGGTTTGTGGTATAGCCCGGTGATGTTTGCTAAGCGCTGGATGCAGGAAGTGGGGCTTACTGAGCAGCAATTGCAACAAGGCAATATGAAACTGATTTTTGGCGGTGCCTTGTTGTTTAATTTACTGAGCGCTGCAGTGTTTGCGCTGTTTCTAGGCCCGGCGCCAAGTTTAATGCTGGGAGTTGGCGCCGGTTTTTCTGCAGGATTTTGCTGGGTTGCCGCCAGTTTTGGCGTCTGTTATTTGTTTGAACGCCGCTCCATGGCGTTATTCTGGATCAACGGCGGTTATTGCACAGTGCAATTTACCTTGTATGGCCTGATCTTCGGGCTTTGGCACTAATTTGGTGCTTTGGGAGTCATTTTCCGCTCTAGTCGGTCAGATGTTTCGCCAACCGCTGTAACAGCTCACCTTCAATCGGCACCGCTTTGCCGGTTTTTTGGTCCAGACAAACAAAAGTAATATCGGCATCAGCGACCACAGTGTCGCTGCCTGCCACGCTAATCACCTGATGAATGACCGCGCTTTTACCACCGATCTTGCTGAATTGGGTGGCAATTTGTAGCGTCTGGCCATTGGTGGCGGCATTGCGGTAGTTAATATTGATATTCACAATCACCCACGCCAGGCGCATTTTGGCAAAAAACTCGACGTCACCACCATCTTCCAGATAGCTCCAGCGCGCTTCTTCCAGAAACTCCAGATATCGGGCGTTATTGACGTGTTGATAAATATCTAAATGGTAACCCCGGACTTTAATCTGCGTCAGGTGTGGCATGTTCGCTCTCTCTGGTAAGACCTGCTTCGCCGATTGTGACCGAAATCAGTGACAGCGGCAAGGTGTGGCTTGCCTTCAATGATTTTGGGTATAGATGAGTTCGCTTGTAGTTTTCACTGGAATTTTTCCGCCAACGGCAATAACAGGTGGCATTTTGCTATTGAATGTGGCAATTTTGTCGCAAAATGTCGCGTATCGCCGATGGTTGCACTATCGGCTCCAAGGTATTCAATACCAAGGTGTTTTTTCTGCATGGACAGGTAATCATTCATGAAAATATGGAAATCAATACTGCTAAGCCTCGTTGTGTTACAGATGAGTTGCAGTCAGCAAGTCGCTTCAATTAAACCTTCAACCCAAAATAAGTTAACCGATAACCATGGTTATTTGTTGCTAAGTGTAGATACCTCGATCGATTTGGAACAACTGAACGTCTCAGGTCAGAAAAGTTTTCATCTGGGCGCAGCCGATTTAACTGCCGGGACTCACCATATTTTGGTCGACTTACCCGCGGGGGATTATCAGATAGATTCAGTGAAATTGAACAATTGGTGGCGATTACAGCTGAAATCCGGTTATTGGAATTTCAAGGTGCAAGCGGGGCAGATTAGTTACATCGGCGATTTACAATTAAAAGGTCGGCTGCCTGAGCTGGAAAATCGCTCTTCGATGGCGCTGCAATATTTGGAACAGCAGCATAAGGCATTATTAAAAAACTATCAGGTGCGTTATTCAGGTCCGGGAGATGACCACTATTTCGAATTTGCGACAGCACAAGGAGTGACCCCATGAAGCTGTGGCTAACTCTTGCTGTTTGTTGGTTGTTAACTTGTTTTGTCGTCGACGCCAAACCCATTCCCGCGACCCAGTTGTTCCGCGATACCACCTTGTCTCAGGTGAAATTCTCGCCGGATGGACAGTTTATTTCGGTATTTGTTAATTTTGAAGATGGTAAAGGCCTTGCGCTTTACGATCGCAAAAACAATGACTTCCAGCTGATTGCTCTGGTCGCAAAGAGTGACTGGGTTCAACAGTATCGCTGGCTTGATCCACAAAATCTGTATTTAGTTTCGGGTCGTGACAATGTCATGATCCATTCGGTTGTTTCATTAAGTCGACAGCAGAACAAGGTTACGGCTGAAGTTAAAACCGTGCCGGCAAACGGTTATCTGGTGGGACAGTTAAAAGGCAGTCCAACCCGTTTGTTGTTTGCGACGGATGTTGGTCGTTCTGAGGTCGAATTTCAACTTTACGAACTGAGTATTTCCCAGCTGTTAAAAAGTGAGTTTCCAGCCGAAGCCAGGATCAAACACCTGTTAGATACGGACGCACAGACCCGCTTGCACTTTGATCAGCAATCCAATCGCCTGATCAGTACCCGCTTGGACCGTGAAGAGCAAAAAATTCACCTGCATTTTAGGGACTATGGCGCACAAAAGTGGCAGTCGTTATTCAGTTACAATCCGACCGATTTTAGTTTCCGGCCCCTACAATTTTTAACGCCGGATACACTGGCGGTGCTGAGTGATAAAAATTCAGATAAAACAGCGGTATATCGGTTTGATCTAAAATCTCAGCAGTTCACTCAGCTGCTGTTTGAGCATCCAAGGTATGACTTAATCGACGCAGATTTCAGTGGCAGTGAGCTGGCTGCGGTGAGCTATTTTGCACATGGCCGACTGGAGCAACAATTTTTCACATCGGAACAACAGCGGTTACAGCAACAACTAAGCCAGCATTTTGCCAAACAGCAATGGAAAGTGCTGAGCAGCGTTGCCGGGCAGCATTTGTTATTCGTGTTTTCTGCAACCAATCCGGGGCAGTATTACCTTTATCAGCCGGGTCAAAAGCCGCAATTGATTGGTGACGTGTTGCCGGAACTGGCTGAGTATCAATTGGCCGAAACGATTAAGCTGCAAGTACCGGCGGCAGGCGGGCGCTCGATAGAATCATTGTTGAGTATGCCGGTTATGGCAACAGGGCAACAACCACCAGCATTGATTGTGATGCCTCACGGGGGGCCGATAGGCGTCCAGGATACTGATCAATTTGACCCAACAGTGCAGTTTCTGACCAGCCGTGGCTACGCAGTGCTGCGCACAAATTTTCGTGGGTCGGCCGGGTATGGTAAAAGTTTTAGTGAAAGTGGCGTCGCTGAGCTGGGAAGTGGGATTGAACAGGATATCAGTAAAGCGGTCAGCCTTGTGCAGCAGCAATATGGGATCAAACAGGCCTGTGCAATGGGTTACAGTTACGGCGGCTACTCCGCCATGATGTTAGCCATTCGGCAGCCGGCGCTGTATCGCTGTGTGGTGGCAGGTTATGGTATTTACGATTTACCGCTGCTGTTTAATGCCAGTAACCTAAAAGTGCAGCCGGAGCAGCAAAAGCGGGTCGAAAAAGTGGTTGGCCCGTTAAATCCCGGTTTAAAACAACGGTCGCCGGTTTACCTGGCGGCTCAGGTGCAGGCCCCAGCGCTGTTGATTGCAGGCATGGAAGATGATATCGCTGGTTTTGAACAAAGTCACCGGATGTATGACGCTTTGACACGCGCTGGCAAAGATGTGCAAACGATGTTTTATCAGGATACCGGGCACGGCCATGATCGCTGGGATTTGGACCATCACCAAATTGGTCTGATAGAGCAGTTTCTCAGTAAGCATTTGGCTGCTGCTAACCTTCACTCAGCGAAAGAACAGGCCCATCAATGGTATCTGCAAGCTGAACTGTTGGTCGCCGGTGAAAAGCTGAAAAAAGATCTGCCGGCAGCAATCGGGCTTTACCAACAGGCTGCAAAAGCCGGGCATGCCAGTGCGATGGTGGCATTAGCTTCGGCCGCAATGTCCGGCGAAGGGCTTAATCAGGATCTGAATGTGGCAATAAGTTATTTAGAGCAAGCGGCAAAGCTGAAGGATGCCACTGCCGAGTTACAACTTGGATTGCTTTACAGTTCCAATCAGCAGCAACCAGCAGACCAGCAAAAAGCCAATCAGCATTTTGGCAGAGCCAAGCAATTTGCTCCCGACGGGGTTGCTGCGTTGTATCTGGCGCGTGCGGCATGTCTGGGGTGGGGGCAATCAGTGCAAATAACTCAATGTATTGATGGGCTTGAACAGCATCTGCGGCGATATCAGCAGCATGCGACAGACGACCAAAGTCAGTTGTTATCACAAACGGCACATCGTATCGTGGCCCAGCTATTAATTGAAGCTCGTTTACAGCCAGCTGAGCGGGACAAACTGATTGCACTTTTGAATCGGGAGATGACTGAAGGTGTCGCACAGCAGGCTGAACTCAGTGAATATCGCAGCGGGTTTTATAGTGGCAGCGGTTATAAATATGAAGAAACGGCAAGCTATCCTGTTGATCCTGAGCAGGAATTTGGTAGTGCTCTGAAAGTTTCGCGGGCAGATGGCGTTGCTAGTACCCCGATGGCCTGGTTGCTTGTGCGTTGGCAGCGACAACTTCCGGCAGGCTTAGCGCATACCGTCACTGATTATCCGGTGCTGGTGAAACTGAATGAAGTGGTGCAGCTGCATTCTGCGTTAACCACCGCAGTTGACAAGAAAACCGGGGACTGGACCTTGCAGGTGTATGATTTGAAAGGAACCAGGTTATACCAACAACAATTTAATTTTAAATCGTAATCAGCCAACCGAAAAAGCGCAATGCCAGAAGAACGAGGCTGAGCGCTTTTTGCAGTAAGTCGCCGGATTGAATAAGCGGCGCCAAGTTTTCGAATGACCATGAGCATTGTTTTCTATGCGATTGGTTCGGACTGGCGCCCCAGCTGAGAAAGCGCTGGCAACAAAGCTGTAGCAGCAAGGCTGACGGGTGAATGCCCTAAAGCATTGCTGTGACAGCGCGGCGCCAAGTTTTCGAATGACCATGAGCATAGTTTTCTATGCGATTGGTTCGGACTGGCGCCCCAGCTGAGAAAGCGCTGGCAACAAAGCTGTAGCAGCAAGGATGACGGGTGAATGCCCTAAAGCATTGCTGTTACAGCGCGGCGCCAAGTTTTCGAATGACCACGAGCATTGTTTTCTATGCGATTGGTTCGGACTGGCGCCCCAGCTGAGAAAGCGCTGGCAACAAAGCTGTAGCAGCAAGGATGACGGGCATTTTAGAGCCAGGCGAAAGCGTCTGCATACATCTGCGCCCGCACTGCACCTTTCGCCATAAATGCATCCCGCACCACGCCAACCATCGCAAAAGGCCCGGCGATATAAATATCAAAACTGGCTAAGTCAGCATGATCATCCAACACCGCCTGATGGACAAAACCAGTGCGGCCTTGCCAATCAGCATCGGGTTCCTGCACCACAATATGCAGCTGATATTCCGGATGCGCGGCTTGCCAGGCCGCGAGTTCAGTTTCGGCATAACCAGCCTGCGAATGACGTAAACCCCAGTACAGCTGCACTGGTCGTTTCACGTCGGCATTCGCAATGGCGCTGGCGATGCTGTGTACATAAGAAAAACCTGTGCCACCGGCTAGTAAAATAATCGGTCTTGCGCTGTCTTCACGCCAGAAAGCTTCCCCTAATCCGACCTGCACCAGAACTTCAGTATGCGCATGAAAATGTTCGGTTAAATGCGCTAACGCCTGACTGGCGTATGCGTCGGTGACCGCGCCGCCAATTTGCAGTTCCAGTGCAGGCTGGCCGTCGAAGCTAAAACCAGGCGCACAGGCGATAGAAAACGGTCTTTTATCGGTATCAGACAAGTAAATTTGCAGGTATTGGCCTGCTTTAAATTCGATCGGCGCTTTGGGGGTCAAAATGACTTGCTGCACCGTTGGCGTCAGCGCGCTCATACGGCTAACGGTACATAACACTTTGTTGGAGGCGGCTTTTTGTTGAGCTTCAGTCATTGTTTCAGTTCTTGTGCTGGCGGTATCAACCGCGAATAAATGGATGCTGTAATACCAAATCGCTGTCGGGATAAGCCAGACAACAGTAGGTAAAATTCACTGTTTTGTCGATATCAGAAACCGGCGCTGGTGGCAGATAGTGCACAGCGCCACTTTTCACTTTGCAAACGCAGGAAGTGCAGACGCCCTGCCGGCAGCGAAATGGAAAATCGATGCCATGCGCCAGGGCTGCATCGAGGATAGTTTGTCCGGCGGCCACTTCGAAAGTAACGCCACTTGGCAAAACTGTCACCCGATGGTTACTCATCTAAGGAAGCCTTTGCTTGAAACGGGCAGGTCGATCCCCAGTTCATCCCAGATGTCATCGATTTTTTGTTTCACCGCAGGCGTCATTTCAATCGGCACACCCCATTCGCGGCTGGTTTCGCCCGGCCATTTATTGGTCGCGTCCATGCCCATTTTGGAGCCTAAACCCGACACTGGCGACGCAAAATCGAGATAATCAATCGGGGTGTTTTCAATTAAAGTGGTATCACGCGCCGGATCCATCCTGGTGGTGATGGCCCAAATCACGTCCTGCCAGTCGCGGGCATTGACGTCATCGTCACAGACAATTACAAACTTGGTGTACATAAACTGGCGCAAGAATGACCAGACGCCCATCATCACGCGTTTGGCATGACCCGGATATTGTTTTTTCATCGTGACAACCGCAAGGCGATAGGAACAACCCTCAGGCGGCAGATAAAAATCGACAATTTCCGGAAACTGTTTTTGTAAAATCGGCACAAACACTTCGTTCAGCGCTACGCCTAAGATCGCTGGTTCATCTGGCGGCCTGCCGGTGTAGGTACTGTGATAAATCGGGTTTTCGCGATGGGTGATATGAGTCACCGTCAACACCGGAAAAGAATCGACTTCATTGTAATAACCGGTGTGGTCACCATATGGGCCTTCTGGTGCCATTTCACCGGGTTCCAGATAACCTTCCAGCACAAATTCAGCGCTGGCCGGTACTTGTAAATCGTTGCTCAGACATTTCACCACTTCGGTATTGTCACCGCGTAGCAGTCCGGCAAAAGCGTATTCAGATAAAGTATCCGGCACCGGCGTCACTGCGCCTAAAATGGTTGCTGGATCAGCGCCAAGGGCGACAGCCACCGGAAAACGCTCGCCCGGATGGGCTTTTTGCCACTCCAGAAAATCTAAAGCACCGCCACGATGCGATAACCAGCGCATAATCACTTTGTTTTTACCCAGCACTTGCTGGCGGTAAATGCCAAGGTTCTGCCGTTCTTTATGCGGGCCACGGGTGACGGTTAAACCCCAGGTGATCAGCGGCGCCGCGTCGCCTGGCCAGCAGGTCATCACCGGTAACTTGGTTAAATCGACCTGGTCGCCTTGCAACACAATTTGCTGGCAAGGGGCTTTTTTCACCACCTTGGCTGCCATATTCAGCACTTGCTTAAAAATTGGCAGCTTGTCCCAAGCATCTTTTAAACCCTTTGGTGGCTCGGGCTCTTTTAAAAATGCCAGCAATTTACCCACTTCGCGTAAAGCACTGACATCGGGTTGACCCATGCCCAGCGCCACCCGCTCTGGTGTACCAAATAAATTGGCAAGTACCGGAATATCAAAACCTTTTGGATTTTCAAACAATAACGCAGGGCCACCAGCACGCAGCGTGCGATCGGCAATTTCGGTCATTTCCAGCACCGGGTCGATTTCCTGCTTGATGCGGGTGAGTAAACCCCGTTGTTCAAGCTGGGCGATAAAATCACGCAAATCTTTATATTTCATGAGCTTCCAAAGGTTTTTTGCCTGCTTGAAGCGAGCAGCAAAGATGATTTGGGCAGAGTGCTGGCATTATACCCAAACCACCTGAAGATGCGAATTTCAGCGGGAGATAAAAGTGCTTGAGGCAAGGCAGCGTTTAGTAGTTTTGATTGTTTCAAAGCGACAAGTAAATAATGAGTGCCGCCATTTGTTGTTGGGTAATGCAGTCATCGTCTTTGGGCTTATAGCCGATCAACCATTGTGCGGTATGTAGCTCGGTTTAATGTAGAGGCGAGTCATCGATTCGCCTTTTGCCCTCCGACCCGTAAAGGCAGAAAGCAAGACGCGAGCCCATTGGTTCTGCTGGGACTGTTGGCTCCGGGCTTATTGGAACTCCATCATCAATATGAATATGGTCATTCCCACAACAAACCCTAACAAAATTGCCCCCCTATAAAACTTCAAAGGTAATAGAGCAAAAAACATAAATGGAGATAGTATAAAAAACGCTGAATAGGAAATGATTGTTAAAGCTTTACATAGAAATAATGTCAGTAGAGTCGTTCCGATAAAAGTTACCATTTTCTTTTTAGTGTGGTCCATGAATAACCCCCGGAATCATCTGTGCCATTTGTTTGCTGCAGAAAAATTAGAATTTTGGTTTAATCTAACTGCATTTTATATCGGTCCCTGATGTTTTACTAAATACCCATGACATATTAGCGCGCTCAGAAAGGTCGTCATGGCTTTGGAAAACTCTCTTTACATGCAATGGTTCAAATGGAAGTTTATCTTTTCCTTGCATGCCAATGATCTGGTTTGGATACAATAATAATATCTTGTGAAATTTCTCGCCAGATCTCAACTCAACACTAACAACGCTCGCATCTTGTTTGAACTCTTCAAATGGGCCATCCCGAAGAACTATTTTTTCGTCAATAAAACTATTGCTCATGGCGTATTGCTCATTCACTGGTCTAGACATAAATGTATAAGTGAGAAGTTAGGGTCATGCCACTTGTGATGATTCGTCCATTTTTGTTTGGTCACCTCATCCTAAATCAGAATGGGTGCTGAGTCATCACATTAGGCTCGGCCCCATCGGTGGATGTCAATTTACTATCTACCCATCATAACCCAAGTTAATATATTTCATCTTAATTGCAACCCCTTCATTAAAAAGGACATATAGAACTAAGCCTCCATCATAGCTGCTGAATTTAACTTCGACATCTGATGTTTTGTTTATTTTAGCAACTTCGTTCACTACACTTGAGTTCGTAAATAGTCGAATTAACTTGTCGTCATCAGATAATTCCGCACATAAAAGACTGTTTTTATCATGTTGAATGGATGATATGTACTCGATTTTTAATTTTTCCCCATTGAATTTTACATGATATTGAATGCTTGAATCATGCTCATTTAGTTCTTTTTCTTTAGTGTTATTGTAATTTAGTGATAGGTGTTCAAATATTCCATCATCACTAACTCCATCAAATGCACGGCCGTCTACTACGGAAATAAATTTCATTGCTCCAACCTTGGAGATTCTGCCATCAAGCATGCATGAATGTTCTTCTGAATGGCTGTAGAAACAGAATAGAACAAAAGCGGAAATAATATATTTAGTCATCAGCATTAATGATCTCGTTAAATTATTCTGGGGTGTGTTTTTTATATTATTTTCTTAGCAAGAAGGAACTTGAAAATAATTTGTTATGACTAAGTGATGGGTGTCACTATTTTCATTTCAACTATATGTCAAACACATAAAATATCGTTCCCAAGAACAAAATTACTATTGCAATCCAAATGTTTTGTTTTGACTGCTTAGATGCAAGATTTTCTTCGTGTTCTCCAAACTCAGATAAATCAAAAACATATAACTCAAAAATATATACTAAAACGAGAAGAAATAAGTAGCTGCAAAGTGTTATGACAGCAATTTTCAGCCCTTGGGCCATGAAAAAAAACAATAATAAAAAAATGCCAATCGAGGCGCCAACATAAGCTATACGCTTCGATAGCAGATGGCTTCTTGTTTGTTTTTTGCCGCAATAAATACAAATGATTGGAAAGCTTAGACTAGCACGCACGGCTTGGAATATGGCTGTGGGCGAACCACAACACGAGCATTTGTTTTTTATCATTCAATGTCGACTCCTACGGATTAGGGGGCCAGGTCTTTCATTTTGCCATCTAATTAAAAAAGGCAAAAAGCAGGACCTGCCCCCATTTTTCCAGTATCAAGTTCTGATTTCCTCACGAGAATTCGTGTTCATGATCGCTTATTGCTTCTTCAAGCGAATCGAACCAAGAGCACCGCTCATATGGCGCAACTTCAATAAAAAGCGCAGCGAATTGCCTTGCGAATTCAGTTACCGCGTGTCCTTCTAAAGGCAACCGGAAAAAATTGGCGCATTGCACAGCAAATTTACCATTCTGTAAATCATTCAGGCACGAATACCTAACGGCCGATACGTCGTCAAGACGCTTCCAAATCATGATTTCTCTAAAAAGTTCCATTATGGTTACCAATTATAGGAAAGAAGAGATGACTTATTTGTTAACCGTGCTTGCAATGGGTGGCTAGTCATCGATTGCCTTTTGCCCTCCGAACAGAAAAGGCAAAAGGCAAGACGCGACTATAACAATTAAGTTTTTGACAACTCGCGGATTTCATAGTCCATGGAGGGGGTACAATCCTCCGCTCCATATTTTATTGAAAACCAAGCATTTTCCAGAAATGTGTTTGGCAGAATAAATTCCGTGCTCAACATGGTTTCATTTGACTCCATTGGAAAGACCGCAACTGGCAACCCCCAGACTGGATTTTTTGTTTTGCCTGACATTCCAGCCAAATAGAGAGACTTAAATTTATGCCCATCTATAACCAACGGCAACTGCACATTAAAAATGACGTTTCCTGAAGCCTTCTTTTCAATATCGAAAGTAAATTTACTCTTATATAAATTGCTAAAACTTATAACATTCATTTCTGAACTTACACAGCTTGTTGCAACACATCTAAGCGAAATAAAAAGAAACATCAATATTATAATATACTTCATGAGTAAGCCTCGCTCATGGAAAGGAAAGGGGCAGGTCTAATGTGATGACTAGCCTCTTTTGGTTTGGTCACCTCATGCTCTCGCCCTGGGAGGCGAGTCATCACATTAGACCTGACGCCATTCATTCCTGTTCCTGAATTAATTTATTACGCTATTGAACGTGAATCGAATATGACGCAATTGCAAGGGATACCTCAAATATCATCATGAAAATTGAACCCGTGACATCAATGTACTTGTGCCAACCCGGTTTTGTCGTCCATATTTTTCTAATGACGTATCTATAATTTTCGGAGAAAAGAAACAACCACCTTCTGTAAAACCAAGGTGTAATGTAACCTGAATCGAACATGAGATATTCCTATTTGTTTTAATCATCAGTAGTAGATATTTATACGTATGATCTTCAGCAAGGTATTTATTTTAAAAGTAAAGAAAATGGTCAGACCTTGCGTTTTCCATCTAGCAAAAAAATGTAAAACGCAAGACCTGCCTCTTTGTTATTATTTTTCTGAGACAAAACTTCCTGTTATAATATTTAATTAAATAAAACAGATTACTTGTCATCAAAAAGCTCCTTAAACATTCTATTTGTGTACATTGGGGGGCCAGGTCTTGCTTTGTGCCATCTAACTAGAACAGGCAAAAGGCAATGTATGACTCGCCTCCAGGTTGCAAGCACTGATAACAATTAAGTTTGCGTCAATGTATCCGGAGTCTGTTTGCACTTGTTTAGTGTGCACGCCCGCTATG
>Ga0209504_1000050_pt1 | contig 118756 bp, 117 predicted proteins | sample COGITO_mtgs_1005_FD_184791 | JGI IMG/M metagenome (GOLD analysis project Ga0209504, IMG submission 184791) | Pelagic marine microbial communities from North Sea - COGITO_mtgs_100511 (SPAdes) (version 2) | ecosystem: Environmental > Aquatic > Marine > Epipelagic ... | reverse complement strand
CTATTTCCTGAACAACTTGTAATTTAAAAGACATAGAGTAGTCTTTTTGTGTACGCTTTACATAGCGTATTTCTTGAGGTACTTCCATAATGATACTTTTTGTGTATCGCTATTTCAGGACTAGACAACAGAAACACATAAAAAAAACCTGTTTGTTTGACAAACAGGTTTTTTTATGATTTTTTTAAAAAGTCAGAAATATTATCATGTCCCTTTATTTCTCCTAAATCAGTCAAATTTTCTTTTAAAACTAATTTTAAACTACTAAAATTAGTTAGGTAATAACTACAAATACAAACAACTCTTTTTCCTTTTTCAAGAACAAAAAGAGACTCCGAAATACCCAATTTTCCACTTTCGAATAAAACTACAAAACCATCTAATTCACTAAAGCTATAAACTATAGATCTACCTAATCCATAATAACGTTTAACTGTTATACTATTTTTTTCAACTATTACTTTGTGAATTCTGGTTCTCACTAAAGCAAACCAAAAATAAGCAACAATGACAAAAACCACCAAAGGAAAAACCACGCTTTCATTTGGAGAAATAATAAACATATAAATCGCCAAAAATGGAAAAATACTTAACATCGAAACTAACAAAATTGGCAGGAATTTAAATCTGGATCTCACAATAATCATGATTCTTTTTCAAATACTTAAAGAAAATTAACGTAAAACCACCTCTTTCACAACTTCACGACCTAATTCTTCATTAATCATTTTAACGATTTTAGATTTTCCGTGACTTAACTCTTCCCGCAAAACTGCCGATCCGAGTTCTACATACAATGTACTGCCTTTTAAGACAACATTCTTGGTATAGGTATTCACACCATTTCCCATAAGCTGCCTCCAAGCTTCTTTTACATCAATTTGATCCATTCCGGGCTGTAATTTATTAACCTGAATGATCTGTTGCAAAACAGCCCCAATCGTACTTTGATTATTTAGTCTTTTTGCCATCGTCTAATAAATTTACCGGTCCTGTTTTTTTATAGTGATATTCCTTATTCTGATCGTTTTTCACTACAAAATTCTCATCCGAAAGTGAAATCAATTCCTCGCTCCATTTTGCGTAATCTGTTTTATAATCCAGAAAAACCTGATCTCCTTTAAATCGAATTGATACATTCTCGAAAGTATCAGTTGTTAGAAAAGTTCCATCAAGCTGCGCCATAACCTTTGTTCGCGTTCCTTTGGTTCCTTTGAAATTAAAAAAATCGAAATTTTCATTCATTCCATAATCTTTCTCTTCACCTTTATCAAAAACCACTTTTTCAATTTCCCAGTAGCCATTCAGCTTTGCAATATCCGTCGGTTTAATTTCCTGTTTACAGCTTACAAACAAAAGCGATAAAACCAAAATCATAAAAGTGTTTCTCATAATAGGTGTATTAAATTCAAAAAAAATAAAAATTTGTAAAATGCCTATAAAGCAATTTTACAAATTTCAAATATTACAGGTAAAAATAAAATCTCAAAGAGATTTTTAACGTTTTGTTCGGATTCTTTTAAGCATGCCTGCAAAGAAAAGTACGAGCCCGAAAACCAATAAAATGTAATAAAAAGACAAACTGCTATCTTTTAAAACATTCGCCAAAACAAAACAGACAACACTCGCGAAATAAAAAGTAACCGGCGTTATATTTTTTAAAGAAGAAAAACTCATTGAATGATCTAAAAAAGATTACTTAAAAAAACTATCGACAAATTCATACTTATTAAAGACCTGTAGATCCTCAATTCCCTCTCCAACACCAATGTATTTTACAGGAATCTGAAACTGATCCGAGATACCTATCACAACACCACCTTTAGCTGTTCCGTCTAATTTAGTTACAGCAAGCGATGTTACTTCGGTAGCAGCAGTGAATTGTTTAGCCTGCTCAAAAGCATTCTGACCTGTAGAACCGTCTAAAACCAAAAGTACGTCATGAGGAGCATCGGCAACTACTTTTTGCATCACACGTTTTACTTTCGTAAGCTCGTTCATTAAATTAATTTTATTGTGCAGACGTCCGGCAGTATCAATAATAACTACATCAGCATTTTGAGCTACCGCAGATTGCAACGTATCAAATGCAACAGAGGCAGGATCACTCCCCATATTCTGTCTCACGATTGGAACATCTACGCGATCTGCCCAAACCTGCAACTGATCGATAGCAGCAGCACGAAAAGTATCGGCAGCTCCCAGAACCACTTTATAACCTGCTTTTTTAAACTGATATGCTAATTTACCAATTGTAGTAGTCTTACCTACTCCATTAACACCAACAACCATTAAAACATATGGTTTTTTATCTTTTGGAATCTCAAATTCTGTTGCCTCGCCTGTATTAGTCTCAGACAATAAAGCACCAATTTCTTCACGAAGAATCTGATTCAACTCATCTGTTCCTAAATATTTATCTGCAGCAACACGTTTTTCGATTCTGGAGATTACTTTTAGTGTTGTATTTACTCCAACATCAGAAGCTACCAAAATTTCTTCCAGATCATCCAGAACGTCGTCATCAACTTTAGATTTTCCAGCAACGGCTTTGCTTAACTTTGAGAAAAAAGTAGTTTTTGATTTTTCAAGACCTTTGTCTAAAGTCTCTTTCTTATCAGTAGAGAATAATTTTTTAAAAAAACTCATTTTTATAGGTTGTTAGTTTTTTAGATTATATGATTTTACAAACCAAATGATCTTTAATTTTTAAAGAAACCTAAAATTAGTCATGTTCCTTTAAATTTTAGACAAATATAAAAAATAAAAAAGCTACTTCCGAATGAAAGTAGCTTTTCTATATACTGTGATTGTTATTATTTCTTTTTCAAGAATTCATCAACTTCTTCAGGAGCCATAATAGATTCTACGAATGTATATGCACCAGTTTTAGGAGATTTCACCATTTTGATGGCTTTTGATAATCTCTTAGAAGATGTTTGTAACGATGCTACGGTTTTCTTTGCCATGATTTAAATGTTATTGAAATTCAATAAATCTTTAAATATTTTAATATTAACAGTATTACTAGTATTTCAAGTATTACTTAATAATTAACACTTAAGATTGTATTAAAATCTCTAATTATTACTTAATTTCTTTATGAACAGTTACACGTTTCAAGATTGGATTAAATTTTTTAATCTCTAATCTGTCCGGAGTATTTTTCTTGTTCTTAGTTGTTATATATCTAGAAGTACCTGGAACACCAGAAGTCTTGTGCTCAGTACATTCTAAAATTACCTGGATTCTATTACCTTTCTTTGCCATCTTGCTATATATTTATTTAGGAAAAGATTATTTGATAAATCCTTCTGACTGTGCTTTTTTCAAAACAGCAGTGATTCCATTTTTATTAATTGTTTTTATCGTAGATGCTGCTACTCTAAGAGTAATCCATCTATCTTCTTCTGGAAGATAAAAACGCTTTTTAACTAAGTTTACAGAAAACTTTCTCTTAGTTTTGTTCATAGCGTGAGAAACGTTATTTCCTACCATCGCTCTTTTACCTGTAAGGTCACAAACTCTTGACATTATACTTATCTTTTATCGTTATTCAAAATCAGGGTGCAAAGAAAAGAAAAATAAACCATTGTAGCAAAAAATTATTGCACAAATTTCAAAATTTCTTTCTGTAATATTTCTAAACTCTTGATAGTTGCTCTATCTATCACTTTTTCACGTGGTTGGCCAAAGTTAAATTCTTCGACAATTATTCCGTGCGGAGTGGCCAAAGCGATAAAAACAGCTCCAATTTCAGCATCAGAGTCTCCTTTTGTCGGTCCGGCATTCCCGGTTGTGGCAATTGCATAGTCGGTTTTAAGTATCTCTTTCACATTCAAAGCCATAGCAGATGCAACCTCGGCACTTACGACCGAAAATCGATCAACCAAATCCTGCGAGACACCGAGAACATTGACCTTTGCCTCTGTTGCATAGGAAACCACACTGCCTTTAAAATAATTAGACGATCCCGGAATTACCGACAAAAGCGAAGCAATTTTCCCTCCGGTAAAACTTTCGGCCGTCGAAATCGTTTTATGCTGTTTGGTTAAAATCTTTCCGACTACAGATTCTATCGTTTCATTTTCCTCATAGCCCACTATAATATCATTAATTATAGCATCCAAAGATTTCACATTCTCCTCAATTGCAGCTTCCAACACTTCTTTATTAGTTCCACGGGCAGACAAACGCAAACGTACTCGTCCCGGATTTGGCAGATAGGCCAGCTTAATAAACTCAGGCAGGTTATTCTCCCAATCTTCGATACGTTCCGCAACTAGACTCTCGCCCTGACCATAGGTTAAAATTGTTTTATGAATGATATATGGACGTTTGTATTCGCGAACTATTTTAGGAATTATCTCTTCTTCCATCAAATATTTCATTTCATACGGGACTCCCGGAAGCGAAACAAATACTGTATTTTCTTTCTTCATCCACATGCCTGGAGCCGTGCCCATTTTATTATGCAAAACGGTACATTTAGACGGAACTAAGGCCTGATCTTTATTTAATTGTGAAATTGGACGCTTGTAAAAACCCTCGATCAATTCTGTCACATGAGCCAGAACTTCAGGATTCATCACCAGCTCATCATCAAAATAATCGCAGAACGTCTTTCTGGTAACATCATCTTTTGTAGGCCCTAGACCACCAGTCACAATCACCACATCAACTTTATTCTGCAACTGAGCAAATGTGTCTAAAATATGCTTTTTATCATCACTTATCGAAATCATTTCATGAACTTCGACACCAATGCGATCCAGTGATTTTGCAATAAAACCTGAGTTTGTATCGACTATCTGACCTATTAAAATTTCATCCCCGATAGTAATGATGGTTGCTTTCATAGCTATAGAATATTTTCACTTACTTATCGTAAGCCATTATTATAAAACACAGATGTAGTTGTAGAGATTCGCAAAAAAGACAGACGTGAGATGCCTTTACAAGAAAGAAATCAACTCTGACTAAGACCCTTAAAACAAACACCTTAACATCTTAATCCACAGCAACTCCCTTCTTCTTCACCAACAAAAAGAAAGCAAAAAGATTACAGTAAAGACTTATAAATCAAAGTCTTTCTTTATCTCCTTGATCGCCTCTTTCACCTGTACCTTTATACTTTTAAAAGTTTCGATAATTTCTTTTTTCTTGCCTTCGGCTTTGGTCCAGGCCTCAACTTGCAGAATTTCTTCAAAAGCCACATTCAACCCCATTAAATCTAATGTAGGTTTTATTTTGTGCGCATATGAATAGGCATACTTATGATCCTTCTTTTTAATTCCTTCTTTGATTTGTTTCAAATCCTCAGGAACTTCAGTAACAAATAATTTAAGAATTTCGTTTACAAATTCCGGATCATTGTCTGAAAGCGCATATACTTTCGAAAGGTTGTATTTTAAAGCCATTATTTTACTTGTATTCTGAATAATTTTTTATCTTCTAAAAAGCCTTCTAAAACGTCGTTTGGTTTAACCGCAGCAACACCTTCCGGTGTTCCTGTAAAAATGATATCACCAATTTTTAGCGTGAAAAACTGCGACACATAAGAAACAAGTTCGTCAATTTTCCAAAGCATAAAACCAGTATTCCCTTTTTGAACAGTCTCAGAATTGTTTGTCAATTCAAATGTAAGATTTTCCATCGAAACAAAATCAGTCTTTGGCAAAAACTCTCCAATAACCGCAGAGCCATCAAAAGCTTTTGCTTTTTCCCAAGGCAATCCTTTTGCTTTTAATTTTTCCTGTAAATCTCTGGCGGTAAAATCAATACCCACGCTAATCTCATCGTAGTACTTGTGCGCAAACTTAGGCTCAATATACTTTCCTACTTTGTTAATTTTAACAATTATCTCTATTTCGTGATGAATTTCTTCAGAAAATTCCGGAATTACGAACGGATGCTGTTTCAATAAAACTGCCGAATCCGGTTTCATAAAAACCACCGGCTCAGTCGGACGCTCGTTTTTTAACTCCTCAATGTGATTGGTATAATTTCTACCGATACAGATAATCTTCATTTTTATATAAGTTGCTAAGCTACTAAGATTCTAAGGTTCTAAGAAACTATGCTAAAACTTAGCCCCTTAGAACCTTAACCCCTTAGAACCTTATTTTGTGTTTAACTTTCTTAATTTAATTGCGGTTAAGACTTTTTTGGTATACAAAGGAAAATCAGCATTTTGAATCCAGCTAAAATAGCCTGGCTCACTTTCTAAAATCTTATCCACTTTAGCTCCTTTATGCTTTCCAAAGGTAAAAATCTCTTCGTTGTCTTTATCAAAAGCAATCATTCCGGCGAAATCAGCGATTTTTTTACGTGTTGTAAATTCAGACAATGATTTCATATCATTTTCCAATTCCGGGTAACGGTCCAATTGCGCCTTTAAGATCTCGTAGGTCGCCATTGTATCTGCTTCTGCTGAATGCGCGTTCTCCAGACTTTTTCCGCAATAGAATTTTAGTGCCGCACTTAGAGTACGTTCTTCCATTTTATGAAAGATTGTTTGCACATCTACCGAAACTTTGTTCTTCATATCAAAATCAACTCCGGCACGCAGCAATTCTTCCGCTAACAACGGAATATCAAAACGATCTGAATTAAAACCACCTAAATCACTGTCTTTAATCATATTATAAACCTGTGGTGCCAATTCTGCAAAAGTAGGCTCATTGGCCACTTTTTCATCCGTGATACCATGAACAGCAGTTGTTTGTGGCGGAATTGGAATCGTAGGATTCACCAACCAGGTTTTACTTTCTTTATTTCCGTTTGGAAAAACTTTGAATATCGAAATTTCTACAATTCGATCTTTACCGATATCAATTCCGGTTGTTTCAAGATCAAAAAAGCAAATTGGTTTGTTGAGTTTGAGTTCCATTTTTAATTTTTATAAGATTACAAATGTAATTTTTAAAGCCGAATTTCCTCTTTTATTCTTGACTTTTTTAAACAAAAAGGGCTGTAATTGCTCGATTTTAACTTTTAAATTGATTCTAAAAGTAAGCTTCTGTTAGCATTCTTAACCTTTTCTTACAAAACAAAAAACCCGGGAAATGTTTAAATTTCCCGGGTTTGATTTTATTTTTAAAACAGAATTAGAAATCTCTGTTTACATCAAAAGCTTCTAAATATTCAGCTACTCTTTTTACAAAACTTCCTCCTAAAGCACCATCTACTACCCTGTGATCGTAAGAGTGCGATAAGAACATTTTTTGACGGATTCCGATAAAATCACCTTCCGGAGTTTCGATAACCGCAGGCACTTTACGAATAGCACCCAAAGCCAGAATTCCAACTTGCGGCTGATTGATAATTGGAGTTCCAAAAACACTTCCGAAAGTCCCCACATTAGTCACCGTATAAGTTCCGCCTTGTGTATCATCCGGTTTTAGTTTTCCTGCTTTCGCACGGCTTCCTAAATCATTAACTGCTTTTGCCATTCCAACTAAATTCAACTGATCTGCATTTTTAATCACAGGAACAATTAAATTTCCATTTGGTAAAGCTGCTGCCATTCCTAAATTTATATTTTTCTTTTTGATGATATAATCACCATCAACAGAAATATTCATTCCCGGGAAATCTTTTAAAGCCTTCGCAACTGCTTCCATCATAATTGGTGTAAAAGTCAGCTTTTCTCCTTCTCTTTTCTCGAAAGCGCTTTTCACTCTATCTCTCCATTTTACAATATTCGTTACATCGACCTCAATAAACGATTGTACGTGTGCCGAAGTTTGTACCGAAGCCACCATGTATCCTGAAATCAGTTTACGCATTCTGTCCATTTCGATGATTTCATCACCTCCATTTACAGATACCGGAACTGCTTGCTGGCTTTTTTGAACTGGAGTCGCAGGCTGAACCGTTTTTGGTGCTTCTACAACTGCTTTTGGAGCCTGAACACCCGATTTACGAGCTTCAATATATTTTAAAATATCTTCTTTTGTTACACGACCGTCTTTACCTGAACCAGCAATACTTTCTAATTCAGCAACAGAAACCCCTTCTTCTTTAGCAATGTTTTTTACTAACGGAGAAAAGAATTTATCCGATCCTGAAAAATCTTGTGGCGCCGTTACAGCGTCTTTCGCAACTTCGATTGTTTTTTCGATTTCAGCGACTTCTGCCGGAGCAGCAGATTCTACTGCCTTAACAGCCGGCGCATCACCTTCTGTCTCAATAATTGCAATAGTTTGCCCTACCTGAACCAAATCGTCTTTACCGAACAATTGCTCAATCAAAACTCCTGATACCTCGCTTGGCACCTCACTGTCAACCTTATCAGTTGCAATTTCAAGTACTGCTTCATCAGCTTCAATTTTGTCTCCCACTTCTTTCAACCAGTTTGTAATAGTTGCTTCAGCGACACTCTCTCCCATTTTAGGAAGTTTCAATTCAAATCTTGCCATATTGTTAATCTAAAAGGTGATTTTGATTTTCAGATTGCGAAATTACTGAATATTTTAAATATAAATTACACTTAATATAATTTTTTACTCGATTTTTACAATTTGCCCCCTGTCATTTCGCGAATTGCTCCCAATAATAAAATTTGCATTTTTGGGGAAAATCTTAAAAGTAATGTTCTTATCTTTAACAGTTTCTATGATTTTGATACATTTTTCGAACGAAACATATTGATTATCCAAAATAATCTCAACTCTTTTACCCTCAAAAACCTGGCACGAATTTACCATTTTTTCTTTTTTGAAATCTAAAAAGGTTACTTTATTTTTTAAAATTTTAGGTAATTTTTCAGACAAAATTCGATTTGAAGAGTAAAAAACGACTCTTTCCGGCAAAGGTTTTGATTTTGTTTTTCCTTGAAACATTTTCACAAATGAAAAGAACCAGATTCCGATTTGGATAAAAAATTCAAAAAACCATGATTTTCTAAAATGCTTCTGATAGAAAAAACTCATAGCTTCCTGAAAACGTTTCATATACTTTTCATCTTTTACCGTGCTTTCGCCTTTGTAATGCAAAACGGTTGTTTCATGATAATAATAGTTACATTTCTTTCTTTGTAGTGCTCTATACGACAAATCAATATCATCGGCATACATGAAGCATTTTTCATCAAAACCTTCTAATTCCAAATACAAATCACGCGTCATCAACATAAAAGCCCCAACCAAAACATCAACTTTTCCGCTTTCGTTTGTCCCTAAATGCTGTGCGTAGTACTGATTAAAAAGTTTCCATTTTGGAAAAATTTTATACAATCCGAAGATTTTAGTAAAAGCCACCCAGGGTGTCGGGATTCCCCGTTTGCTTTCGGGTAAAAAAGCTCCGGTACCATCGATTAATTTACAACCCACAATTCCTAAATTGACTTGCATTTCAGCGAAAGCTACAATTTTCTTAAACGTATTTTCGGCAACAACGGTATCTGGATTTAAGATACAAATATACTTTCCCCTAGCGGCTGCAACTCCAATATTATTCCCTTTTGGAAACCCAAAATTGGTATCGTTTTGAATTAGTTTTACTCCCGGGAACTTCGTTTTCATCATCAAACAGCTCTCGTCTGATGAATTATTATCCACTACAATGATTTCGGCATCAAGCGACGAAATAGCATCCTGAACACTTAAAACACATTGTTCCAAAAAGTAACGTACATTATAATTAAGAATAATTACCGATAATTGCATGAAAAATAAGGGAATTGATTTTTTTTGGAAAGTTAGAAATTTTCGGCCAAACCTAGCCTTAATGACCAATCGTTTTTACTGACCCCAAAATCCAGCACCAGATTACTGTTATTTTGTTTGCTTCATTTAATCTTAATTTGGTTCCAACAATAGGATTCCATTTCCTCAAATTACAGGTATCTAATTTGAATACAAGACAAAAAAGCATATTTTTGAGTTGAAAAAACCTTTGTATGAAAATCAAAACCAAGATTGGGACTCCTTTTATACTTTTATTATTAAGCATTGGATTTCTCTTCTCTGGCTTTACTTTCTTTAAGGGACCAGATAAAGACTTAGTCAAAACCTCTGTCTGGTATATTGCAGGTCCCGCTGTAGAAAGTCAGAACACGATTAATGAGGTTCGTGAGAAAAAAGGAATCGTGAAAGTCACCGCAAAAGAAGAACCTTCGGGTGAAATTGAACTAAATGTCCTGATAACAAATTCTAATTCAAATGATGGACCTCCGACCAATTTATCGAATGATTCTAAATTTGTAAGCATCACTTATAAATCTTCGCACCTCATCAAAATACAGGCACGCGAAGGGAACGAAGAAGGAACCGGTTGCATACATGGCGGATCTCACCCAAGTGTTGACCTTCCTCCTTCTCCTAATCATTTTAAAACTATAAAAATTCCATGGACAGCCTTCAGACAGGATGGTTTACCAAACGGAAAGCTTCTCAATATTCATAATTTATGCAAATTCAATTTTGTGAACTACCATCCGGTTTCGAGAGCCTTTTTAGAAATAAAATCAGTTACTTTTTAAATTTTAAGAAATATGAAAACAAAGCTTTGTCTTTTACTTTTTACTGTTCTATTCTTTTCAAATAACAGCTATAGCCAATCGAAAAAAATCGATATTAACGGCGTCTGGGAAGACATAAATCCTGGAGTACAAAATGCTGTCGCAATTATATCAGAACAAAACGGGAAGGTTATTTTCTCTCACTATCTGGAATGGAAAGGACAGAAATTTGTAGAAAGCGGTACAGGAAAACGAACCGGAAACACTATTGTATATATGGTAGAAGTTACATTACCCATTGAAGGCTGGGCAACACAAGGCACACATACTTTAACACTGTCTGAAGACGGCAACACGCTCGAAGGTACTTTTATTGACAATAAGAAAAGAACCGGACCGATTTCGTTTAAAAGGGTACGCTGAATTTTTATGTTGAAAAGTTTCAGGTTTCAGGTTTCAAGTTCAAACTACACCTGAAACCTGAAACTCCATCTCTTTACAGATGCAATTGAATTTTAAACCTATTCATGATTTTCATCACATAAAGCATAATAACAGAAAAAACTAAAGACCAGATAATCCCCGGAACTCCTTCTCTAAAATATCCCGGAATAATATGAATATTAATAGTCTTGCAGAAATAATAGATAACACCCGGCAGAATATAAATCAATAACGGATTTGCAGCAGCGGGCATAAAGAAATTACTCCATTTGGTTTGTTTTTTAAGTTCCATAAGCCAATACAGAAAATAGAACAAAACGGTACAAATTGCCGCCGAAAACATTGTCCAGGATGGAGTTCCTTTTATTTTTGAAATTCCAAAATACGGTCGCAACAAATATCCCGTTACAAAAAATAAAACAACAAAACCTAATACTCCCCAATTGATTTTAGCAGGTATTTTTCGATCGAAAAACAGTAACGAAATTACTACTCCGGCAGCAACTAAGGAAGCATGAGTTAAGTGTCCTGCAATAAAACTCAACCATTGTATTTGATGCAAAACGGATCCTTCTGTCAGATTTACCGAATTTGCTGCAACGCATAGGACTAAAAAAGCAATCATTGCCCCCAATTTTCCACAAACCAGCCAGTAATACACCACTGTAAAAAGATAAGCCCAACCAATTAATCCCAGAATTCCCCACCATTTTGGCGTCATTCCAATGTTGCCGGTATCCTGAACATATAAAAAGTAGAGTGCTATTAAAACCACTATTCCACCATATTGCAGACTATTTTTTAACCACAACGGAAAATCCTTAGCATATTTATTCCAAATTGGAATAGGCATTAAATAAGCTAAAAATCCCCAAAATGCCGGTGAAATAATCATCTTAGCGGCATCGTAACCTTCAGCGGCATTGACCATAAAAACACCTATAATTATGAGAGCCAAAGCTCTTTTTAAAGTATGTGTCCAAATCGTTTTTACACTGTCTCCTTTGATCAATCGGGCATTAAAAGCAAACGGAACAGACATTCCCACAATAAATAAGAAAGCCGGAAAAACCAGGTCTACAAAAGTCATGGCATCAGCATCTGCCGGCATATGTTTCATCCATTGCGGCACATTGGTAATACTGGCCAGCTCATTTACAAAAATCATAACAAAAATTGTGATTCCGCGTAAAGCGTCTATCGAAATAATTCTTTTGTTGTATAAATTTTCTTTTATTTTCATAAATCATTAGATTTTTAGGAATCTCAAATATAATATAATTCTGAAATGACGAGTTATATTCGTTACATTAAAATTAAAGCATCACAAATTCTTCTTATTTACATACTTTTGCAACATGTTATCCTTTTTAAAATCAAAACCTCTTTTAAAAGACCTGTTGTCGGATCATTATGTTGATATTCATTCGCATATCTTGCCCGGAATTGACGACGGTGCAAAAACGACAACCGATACAATAAAACTTGTCAATGCTTTTCGAGAAATGGGATTGTCGCAATTTATCACTACTCCTCACATTAATCATTATGTATGGAATAATTCGGCTCCGATTATTACAACAAAACAGCAGGAGACTACGCTTTTATTAGAAGAAAATCATATTAAGATTCCTTTTCAGGCTGCCGCAGAATATTTTATTGACGATTGGTTTGAGAATCATTTCAAAAACGAAAAGCTTCTCACACTAAAAGACAATTATGTATTAGTAGAAATCTCGTATCAAAATGCTCCTCTCCAACTGTACAAAACTCTTTTTGAATTACAGGTAGCCGGATACATTCCGGTTTTGGCACATCCGGAGCGCTATTTGTATTATCGAAAAGACTTTAATGAATATGAAAAGCTAAAAAAAGCAGGCTGTTTATTTCAGTTAAATTTGTTGTCTATTGTAGGGTATTATGGAGAACGAATTAGCAAAACGGCAGAAGAACTTCTCAAAAAAGGGATGTATGATTTTACTGGAACCGATGCACATCACATGAATCACATCAGAGCTTTTGATCAAAAAATAAAGATCAATAGTATTTCTAACCTAAAAGAAGTTATTTCCAACAATCAGTTTTTTAAATTCTAAACCTTATCAGTACGCATTTTCTTCTCCTTTTGCAATGTTGATGATCGTTTTTATAATGATTTTAATATCTAACATCAGACTCCAGTTCTCGATGTACCAAATATCATATTCTACTCTATTTTCCATATCAACTAATTTTTTGGTTTCGCCACGGTAACCATTTACCTGTGCCCAGCCAGTAATACCAGGCTTGGCATACTGACGTACTAAGTAATTATTAATCAAATCGCTATATTCTTTAGCTAGATTTATCATATGTGGTCTTGGCCCTACGACTGACATGTCACCTAAAAAAACATTAAAAAACTGCGGCAACTCATCGATACTGGTTTTACGAATAAACGAACCAAATTTCGTTACACGACTATCTCCTTTTTCGGCTTGTTTTCGATGCGCCAAACGATTGACATACATACTTCTGAATTTATAACACATAAACGACCGATTATCACGACCTGACCTTTCTTGCTTAAAAAATATTGGGCCCGGAGATTCAATTTTAATAATCAGCATAATTATAGGAAACAGCCACGGAAATACCAGCAAGATTACAGAAAGTGAAAAAACAATATCAAATGCTTTTTTCACCAGTCGGTTTACCGCAAACTCCAAAGGTTCGGTTCGAAACATCAAAACAGGTGTATTTTCATAGAATGCAACTTCGACTTTACTGGATTTTGTATACAATTGAAAATCCGGAATAAACTTAATACGCACCATGTTTTGCTCGCAAATCTGCGTCAGTCTATTTATGATTTCAATTTGATCGATGTGCAGTGCCACATACATTTCATCGACCTTACTTTGGACAACAAATTCATGAATCGCATTAAAATCGCCTAATACAAGAGCTGAATCCACAATTGAAGCATCTATATCCTTATCGAAAAAGCCTAAAAACTTATACCCGTAAGTCAGGTCTTTTGCCAGTATCTTGCGCATTCTTTCTCCAGACTCATTGGCTCCAACAATCACAAATGTTTTAAAATTATAGCCCTTAGCCCTGATATACTTTAAAAGCTTCATTGATAAATAGCGGGAAATCATCAATAATCCGAAAAAAATCAAATAAAAAGAAAGTAATCTGAGCCTTGAAATTTCATAGTATTTGAGGTACACCACAAAAATTGAAATTAAGGCAGCGTGAATTATTAACTTCTTAACTGTTCTAACCAATATCGATTCGATAGGCTCAACCCTTACACTTCTGTTCGAATCATTTTGAAACAACAACCCTACCCAAATTAAAATCGCCAACAATGCAACTGTTCGTTCTTCTTTTGATAAAAGTTTATCTAAGCTACCAAATCTTGTCAATGCAGACAACAGCGTTGCTAAATTTAGCAACACAACATCAACACAAACAAATAAAAGCTTGAAATAGCGCGAAAAACGATAATGCGACAGTTTCTGTAAAATTTCCATATCTGGGGTCTATGACTTATTCTGGGCTAAATAAAAACTGATTAAAAATCCGTTAAAAATTAGTAGTGCAAAATAGTATTTTAATTATATTTTTTGGCACTATTTAAAATCTATATTTAAAAGTTTACTTTTATGTTATGCAAATTTAATATTGCAGATCATGATTAAGACTATTTTATTCTTTTGCTTCACTATCTCTTTTGCTAATGCGCAGGTTTTAGACTGTACCGATCCGCTTTCTAAAAATTATAATCCAAATGCAACAGTCAATGACGGAAGCTGTAATTATAAAAAAATCAAGTTAAAACCTATATATTCCAAACTCCTTAATGATTCGATCAAAGAAACCTCGGGATTAATTGCCTTCGATAATTTACTTTGGACACACAATGACGATCATGACAAAACGATCTACGGCTTAGATTCATTGGGGAAAATTCGAAAAAAAATTGTTTTGGAGCAAGTCGTTAATCACGACTGGGAAGAGATCTCGCAAGACAGTTCTTATCTGTATGTTGGCGATTTTGGAAACAATCTGTCCGACAACAGAACGGATCTGCACATTTTAAAAATAGAAAAAAAATCATTCTTAGAAGGAAACCCAAGGATTGAAAACATTTCGTTTCGATATGCCGATCAAACGGATTTCTCTCCTAAAAAACCGAACACAGCTCGCTTTGACTGCGAGGCCTTTATTGTATCTAAAGACAGTATCTATTTGTTTACCAAACAATGGAAGACATCCAAAACAAATATTTATGTTTTGCCTAACCAATCCGGCAGTCACGTTGCACAGCTAAAACATAGCCTAAATACAAAAGGCCTGGTAACCGGAGCTACTTATGTAGCGTCTAAAAAACTAATTGTACTATGTGGTTATTCCAAATTTGGCAAACCGTTTCTGTACCTGTTATACGATTACAAAAACACTGATTTTGTATCGGGAAACAAACGAAGAATCAATTTAAAACTCCCTTTTCATCAAATAGAAGGAATCACAACATTAGATGGTCTGCATTATTACTTAACAAATGAAGCTTTAGTTCGAAAACCAATCCTCAATGCACCACAGCAGATTCATTATTTTGATTTGACTTCACTATTGAATTCCTATCTCCATAAATAAACTTTTGCGGAATTTGATTTTGTATTAAACCAAATTCCACAAAGCACATTTTTATTTTATTTTAGACAGCAATAAATTAAAATTATCGATCACCAAATTGGGTTCATCCTTCATAATGTAATGCCCCGATTTTGTAGTTGTAATGTGCATAAAATCAGAAACTCCTTCTTTTAATAATTCATGCGCCTTAAACCATTTTTGTTTATCTGATTCAGAAGTAGATGCATCGACTTTTAAGCTCGAAATTACAATTACAGGAATATTTGGCAAATGTGGAAGTGTCGCCATATACTGAGAATCTTCTATTATTTCTCTGGCTTCTAGTGTTCCTCCAAAATTTTCTCCAAAATTGGCCTTATAAAGATTATAAAGCATATTCTCCTCCTCTTGCGAAGGCTGATTATAATATTCGTGCGATGGATCTATAAATAATAATCCGGCAACTTTAGAAGCATTTTTAACAGCATAATCTCTAATAACCATTCCGCCAAGCGAATGCCCGATAAGAATAACTTTTCTACCATTCGAAAAATTATTAATTACCGTTTCGAGTTCACTTCTTAATTGATTTATATTTCTTGGTTTTGAATCTTTTTCAGATTTTTCATAACCGGCTCTGTCGTATGTTAAGACATCTAATTGGGTACTTAATTCTACGGGGATTTTTTTTTCGTTCCAAACAGAATGTCCGTCTCCGAGTCCAGATTCAAAAACTACCAAATATTTTGAGTTGTGAATAATGGAGTAAGCGGCCAATTTATGAGTTCCAACTTCTACTTTTGTTTCTGTTAAAGCTTCAGTATTATTATCACTGTCTTTATCGCACGAAACGAATGTAAAGAATAAACTTAGTCCAATTTTTGCAATACTTTTTTTTGCTGATTTCATTTCTTTAAGATTAAAATTTTCAGCAAAAATCCCTTAAAAACAAAAGCTGGTCGTTCGGGTTTATAAAGTAGTACCTATTTGTTTCTTATATTCTGACGGAGTTTGTCCTGTGACTTTTTTAAATGTGGTATTAAAAACCGTTTTTGAATTAAAACCTACAGAAAATCCAATTCCGAGTAAACTTAAACGATCCGTTTCAGAATCAATCATTAATTTTTTAGCTTCTTCAATTCGGTATCTGTTTATAAACTGATAGAAATTTTCATCAAATCCATTATTGATTACGTACGAAAGTATATGGGTAGAAATTTTCATCAAACCAGCCAGTTTTACCAAACTTAAACCAAATTCTAAAAAAGGCTTTTCGGTTTCCATTAATTGTAATAATCTGATTTTTTGTTCTTCCAATTCTTCAGGAGTCAGCAATTGTTTTCGTTTACCTTCCGGCAGAGAAGTTTCTACAATAATATTTTCTATTTCTTCTTTCTCTTTTAAACTATAGGGAAAGATTTCTTTTTGTTTCTGCCAATAATAAGTTATGTAGAGAATACTTAAAAAGTAAATCAAACTTGTCAGGACATCGAAGGTTTTGTTTCCTTCGGATATTTGAAACACAATATCAAGAATCCAAAAAATCGTGATAAAAACAACACCGACAATAATATTTTTCAGCCATTTTAAATCCAGATTCTCAGAAGTAGAATTTAAAATTTTAATCGTTTTTTCATGTTTAACAATTTTTTGGTAAGCCAGAAAACAATAAATAAAAACGTATAGGCTGAAAACAAAATTAAATATTGCTATAGTTTTCTGTACAATTTCCGGACTTATGTCTTCAGGTTTATTGTTGTCGTCTATTACCCAGGAACTAACAAGAAGAATAAAGATTAGGAAAGCGAAACTAAAATGCAAGTAATCAATTGCTTTCCATTTTCTAACTGGCTCGATATAATAACTCACACTTAGATAAAATATCGGAGCAACAACAAAACTGGAAATATTTATTAATTGATTCAGAATATCATCTTCTCCAAGTATTTTGTCGTCTACAATAACATTTTCAAGTAAGATTAAAAAAATACAGCCGATAAAAGATCCAAACCAGCGATTGGCTTTTATGTTGATCCTATTTTGATTTACAAAAATTATAAATGTCAGTAAAAATGCTGCACCGCAAATTATTGCATTGAATATTGAGTACATAAAACAATTTTGATCACAAATCTAAGTAATTAAGTTTGTCTTAGTCAACTTAAATAAGATTAACAATTCGCAAATCGTAAGATAAAAGTTTACTTTTGCAAAAAGTTATGTTTTCTAAAATACTCATAACTCATAATTTATAACTTACAATATACAAAGTGAATTACTTATCTGTAGAAAATATATCAAAGTCCTTTGGCGAAAGAACCTTGTTTGACAACATCTCTTTCGGAATCAATAAAGATCAAAAAATTGCCTTTATCGCAAAAAATGGTTCGGGGAAAACAACCATTATGAGCATTATCAATGGCTTGGACGAACCTGATACAGGCCAGGTTGTTTTGAGAAAAGGAATCAGAATGGCTTTTCTTTCTCAGGATAACAACTTACAAGAGGAGTTGACTATTGAAGAAAGTATCTTTGCTTCAGACAATGAAACGCTTAAAATTATTGAGGCTTACGAAAAAGCACTTGAAAATCCGGACGATGAAGAAGCCTATCAAAAAGCTTTTGACGGAATGGATCAGCATAACGCCTGGGATTTTGAAACGCAATACAAGCAAATTCTCTTCAAGTTAAAACTGGAAGACTTTAAACTAAAGGTGAAAAATCTTTCAGGAGGACAAAAGAAACGTCTTTCATTGGCGATTATTTTGATCAATCGTCCTGATTTATTGATTCTGGATGAGCCAACCAACCACTTAGATCTGGAAATGATCGAATGGTTGGAGAGTTATTTTGCCAAAGAAAATATTACCTTGTTTATGGTAACGCACGATCGTTTCTTTTTAGAGCGTGTTTGTAACGAAATCATTGAACTTGACAACGGGAAACTATACCAATACAAAGGAAATTACTCTTACTATTTAGAAAAAAAAGAAGAGCGAATTACCTCTGAGAACGCCAGTGTTGACAAAGCCAAAAACTTGTTTGTAAAAGAACTGGAATGGATGCGCCGTCAGCCAAAAGCGAGAACTACAAAATCGAAATCCCGTCAGGATGATTTTTATCTAATTAAAGAAAAAGCACAAAGTCGTCGTCAGGAAAATAAAGTAGAACTTGAAATTAATATGGAACGTATGGGAAGTAAGATCATCGAGCTTCACAAAATTTCTAAAAAATTCAAGGATCATGTGATTCTGGACAACTTTAGTTTCGATTTCCAACGTGGAGCACGTATCGGAATTATTGGTAAAAACGGAACCGGAAAATCAACTTTCCTGAATCTGCTTACCGGAACACTCCCATTAGACAGTGGACGTGTCGTAAAAGGAGATACCATCAAAATTGGCTATTATACACAAACGGGAATCAACCCAAAACCCAACCAACGTGTAATTGATATCATTAAAGAATACGGAGAATTTATTCCGTTGGCCAAAGGCCGAATGATCTCAGCTTCACAATTATTGGAACGTTTTCTTTTTGATGCCAAAAAACAATATGATTTTGTCGAAAAATTAAGTGGAGGAGAATTAAAACGTTTGTATTTATGTACCGTTTTGATTCAGAATCCGAACTTTTTAATTTTAGATGAGCCTACGAACGATTTAGACATTGTGACGCTAAACGTTTTAGAAAGTTTCCTTTTAGATTATCCGGGATGTTTACTGGTAGTTTCGCACGACCGTTATTTCATGGATAAAATTGTTGATCATTTATTTGTCTTCAGAGGAAATGGCGAAATTGAAAACTTCCCAGGAAACTATTCTGATTTCAGAGCCTACGAAGATAGCGCCGATGTGGCTCAAAAAGAAGAAAACAAAGCCGAAAAGAAAGACTGGAAACAAAATAATCCAACCGGAAACTTAACTTTCAACGAGCAAAAAGAATATCAAAAACTGGAAAGAGAAATCAAAGATCTCGAAATTGACAAAACCAAAATCGAACAATTATTCTCTGACGGAAAAGTTGCAGATACCGATATCGAAAAGAAAGCAAACGAATTGCAAAACATCATCAATAAAATAGATCAGAAAGAAGAACGCTGGTTCGAGCTTTCGGCTAAGATCGAGGGATAATTTTAGTTTTTCAGTCTCAGTTTTTCAGTCTCAGTTTTCAGTCCTGTTTATAATGAAAGAAAAATCTTAATTTAGCAGAAAAAACTAGTTATGGATTTTAAAGATTTATTGGCCTATAAGAAATCATTTGAACTTGCAATGGAAATTTTTGAATTGTCGAAAACGTTTCCTAAAGAAGAAAGGTTTTCTTTAACGGATCAAATACGTCGATCTTCAAGAAGTGTTAGTGCTAATATTGCTGAATCATATAGAAAAAGAAGATATACAAATCATTTTATAAGTAAATTAACGGATAGCGATGCCGAAAACTCAGAAACAAGTACTTGGCTCGAATTTTCGTTAGAATGCCAATACATTACAAAAGAAACATTTGACAAACTAAATATTAAAAATCTCGAAATTGGACGATTAATAAATTATATGATCAACAATCCAACTAAGTTTGGATGTGGATAATACTAATTACCATTACAAAACTGAAAACCGAGACCGAGACCAAGACTGAGACCGAGACTGAGACTGAAAACTGAGACTAATTCCTTATATTTACGACCTTAAAAAACACCATAATGAAAAAATTATTAGCTTCACTACTACTTGCTGTAATGCTTTTTGTTTCTTGCTCAAAAGATGAAAAAGAAAAAGATTACACAGCTCAAAACGAGAAAGAAATTGTCGATTATATTGCCAAAAACAAACTAACGGCGCAAAAAACCAGTTCTGGACTATACTACTTTATTGACGTTCCCGGAACCGGAATTCAGCCAACGGCAAAATCTAATGTAACCGTAGCTTACAGAGGTTCTTTTATCGATGGAACGGTATTCGATCAAAGTAATTCAGATGGAATCTCTTTCAATTTAGATGAAGTTGTAAAAGGCTGGACAGAAGGTATTCCTTATTTTAAAACTGGTGGAAGCGGAATTCTTCTTGTTCCTTCGCATTTGGGCTATGGCAGCAAAGGAAATAAAAAAATCCCTGGAGGTTCAGTACTTATTTTTGATATTAAGTTAATCAAAGTAAACAAATAAAACTGGCTTGCTCAATGACCATTCCCATTTTTAAAGCAGAGCAAATCACAACTTCAGAGCATCATTGAAAGATAAAACATCATGTTATTTCAAATAAAGTCTTATTTAAAATTTCTTTGGAATTCCAAAAATGAACACGGAGTGCATTCGCCCTTCGTGTTTCATTTATTGACGAAATGTTTTTATGATAAGAAACCCAAACCGGAGTACAAAATCCTTAAGAACTACAGGAAATCACTTTTAGAAAATAAAAATTTCATTGAAGTAACCGATTTTGGTGCCGGTTCAAAAGTTTTCAAATCTAACAGAAGGCAAATTTCAAAAATTGCTTCCGCAGCCGGAATTTCTCCAAAACGAGCTGAATTGTTATTTAGAGTTACCCAATATTTCAAGCCCGAAAATGTATTAGAAATAGGAACTTCGTTAGGTATGGCAACTGCAGCTTTGTCTTTAGGAAATACAAAAGCAAAAGTTATTACATTAGAAGGCTGTCCAAATACGGCAAATGTTGCTCAAAATCAATTTACGAAATTTGATTGTTCTAATATAAATTCGATTGTAACAGAATTTAAAAACTATCTTCAGGATATTCAATTGAGACTGAAAACAGAGACTGCAAACTTCGATTTAATCTATTTCGATGGTAATCATTCTAAAAAAGCAACTCTGGAATATTTTGAGCTTTTACTACCAACAATCAACAACGATTCGGTTTGGATCTTTGACGACATTCATTGGTCAGAAGAAATGGAAGAAGCCTGGGAGATTATCAAAAATCATCCTAAAGTAACCGTTACGATTGATACTTTTCAATGGGGATTTGTCTTTTTCAGATACGAGCAGGAAAAAGAACATTTTGTGATTCGCACTTAACAAATTTCAGTATACAATTTTTATTACATTTGTTACTATACGAAGTTTATATGAATGCAATCAAAATTGATACACCTTTAGAATACTCTATAGCCGTAACTGAATTTCTTTCAGACAATCCAAATGCCAATTGTGTTATTATTGCTTCTGCCACAGGAGTTAAGCAAAATTATTATCAGAATTTTTCAAAGTTTTTATCTAAAAACAATTACTCTGTTTTCACCTTTGACTATGGAGGAATTGGCGATTCTAAAATTCAATCACTTTCTAAGTTTTCTACAACAGCTTCAAATTGGGCACAAAACGACTTTGAAAGCGTAGTTAAACATGTCAAAAATAAAAATCCAAACAGCAAATTATTCATCATAACACACAGTATTGGCGGTCAGCTTATTGGTTTAGTTCCTTCGAATAATTTATTTGACGGCGTTATAATGGTTGCATCGCAATCTGGAAGCTGGGTACATTGGAAAGGATTTGACAGATTAAAAATGAAATTTTTATGGTATGTAATTATCCCCTCTTTCTGCAGAATTTTCAACTACCTGCCTTCCAGTCACTTCACCCGAATGGAAGATTTACCTAAGGGAATGGCACTCGAATGGGCTAAATGGTGCAAAAAACCGAACTATCATTTTGACTCCATCGAAAATGTAAAAGAGAGCTATGACAAAATAAAATGCCAATTAAAATCCTACAGCATCGACAATGATTTTTATGCCACAGTGCCAGCAATCAACTGGATTGCATCACAATTCAAAAATGCTGAAGTCACCAGAACGCATTTAAAAGCCGAAGAATTTGGCGTAAAAGATATTGGGCATTTTGGCTTTTTTAAAAAGATATTTAAAGAGAGTATTTGGGAACTCTTTTTAAAGGATTTAAAGAAATTCGAGAATTAGCATCTTCTAAATTAAGGTATAATATCTGACAAAAACAGATGTTTTATGAGATGTTTTTTTATCTTTGAAATTTACACTTTTAGTACAGATAGCTTTATCTTTGAACCTTCAGAAAAAAGACACTCATTATGGAACAGAAAATTCATCAGGGAAGAAATGTAAAACGCTTCAGAGAAATGCTTGGCATCAAACAGGAAGCACTGGCTTATGATTTGGGAGAAGACTGGAACCAGAAAAAAATTTCTATGCTGGAACAGAAAGACATAATTGAAGACAGTTTACTAAGACAAATCTCTAATTCCTTGAAAATTCCTGTTGAAGCTTTTCAAAATTTTGATGAAGAGCAGGCGGTGAATGTTATTGCGAATACATTTAATACCAATGATAATGCAACTGGATTTGTAATTAATAATTATAATCCTATTGAAAAGATTATCCAATTACATGAAGAAAAAATTGCATTATACGAGCGTATGCTAAAAGAGAAAGATGAAATGATGGCAAGGCTTGAAAAATTAATCAAATAGACGATCTAAAAAAATAATTTAACACATAGAAACATAGGTTCTAAATGTGTAAAGAAGAATACAAAAAGAAACACGTTTCTTAAACATAGTGCTCTCTGTGTGTTTTAAATTAAGTGAAACGCCTTTTTTAAGAGTGTTAAATCTATGTCCCTATGTGTTTAAAAATACTATGCTAAAAGAGAAAGATAAATTGATGGCAAGGCTAGAAAATTAATTATCAAATAACTTTCAGAATTACCACATTATTAGAACATAAAAAAGGCGATCATTAACTGATCGCCTTTTTCGTTTCATTCAAAATAATTATTTATTTTTTAGCAGCTGCCGTTTCTTCAGACTTCGCACCCATTCTATTTAAGGTGTACATTGGAGCAAATTTCAACTTCAAACCGGCAATTTTACGATTGTCTTCGCCTGTTAAGCCTTCCTTTTCTACTGTATTTTTTCGGCTGTCAAGTGCTTCATACATCAATTTAATTTCGTCCCAGTCTTCACGGGAATAACTGTCTTTATTTTTTTCCACCGTATGCACAAACTGTTGATATACACTATGAATGTTTTTAGCATTCACCCAGGCAAAACTCATATCTTCTCCAATCTTTCCTTCACCAAATAGAGCATTACGCAACTGCTGTTTTGGACTAGGCGCTGGAGGAGTAAGAATAGTTACCATATTATTTCTAAATTCTTCGTATTTAATCTTACTCGTATTTATTTTCTCTGTTGCGGCACTATTTTCTTTAATATCAGCAAGTGCCAGTTGAGCATTAGCAGCTCTTGTTTCATACTCTGCTTCAACGGCTTTCCAATCAGCCTTTAAATCCTCAGCCTTAACATTTTTAACGGAGTCGACATAAGCAACATAAGAGTCGATTGTTTTTTGAGCCTGTTCCTGTTTTTCATCTTTACACGATACAAAACCTAATGCGATTAACGCAATTCCGGACAACAATGGTATATTTTTCATAATCTGATTATTTAAAGTTAGATTTCAAATATACCTCTAAAAACACTCTTAAAATCAATAATTACAAATATTTTAACATTATAAATAAAAATAAAACATAAAAAATGGCAATTATGTAAATTTAATTTAAAATTATACAACATTTTTTTAGTCTTTAAGCATTTAGTCTAAAAAAGTTGAAACAACAACCGAATTCATATACAGCAATAGAACTTCTGTAACAAAAATCAATTTGAGGCTACTTATCGTTTATTGAAAAGTGTTTTGTACTTTTAAAACCAAAATTGTAAATCGAAATGGCAAATCCATTAATTAAAATAACCAAGATCAAACGAGATTTTGTGCTAGGTAACGAAATTGTTTATGTTTTGAAAGGAATCAATTTAGAAATCAACAAAGGTGAATATGTGGCTTTAATGGGGCCATCAGGATCCGGAAAATCGACTTTAATGAATCTGTTAGGTTGTTTGGACACGCCAACTTCAGGACATTATATTCTGAACGGAAAAGATGTCAGCCAAATGGGAGACGATGAACTGGCAGGAATTCGAAACAAAGAAATTGGTTTTGTATTTCAGACTTTTAATCTATTGCCCAGAACAACTGCCTTAGACAATGTTGCATTACCCATGATTTATGCCGGATATTCAAAATCTGAGCGCACCAAACGCGCTGAAGAGGTTCTAAAACAGGTAAATCTCGCAGACCGAATGGACCATCAGCCTAATCAGCTTTCCGGAGGACAACGCCAACGTGTTGCCATTGCAAGAGCTTTGGTAAACAAACCTTCGATTATTTTGGCCGATGAGCCAACCGGAAACTTAGACAGTAAAACCTCTGTAGAAATCATGAAGCTTTTTGGCGACATTCACGCGCAAGGAAACACAGTGATCCTTGTAACCCATGAAGAAGATATTGCAGCTTATGCACATAGAGTTATTCGTTTAAGAGATGGATTAATTGAAAGTGACACCACGAAATAGTTTAATCGTTTATTTGGTTAATTGTTTAATCGAATAAAAAACTTAGTCACTTAGCATCTTAAAATCTTTAAAAAAATTCTGATTGTAAATTGGTTCAAACGTGAAAAACCTTAGAATCTTAGTGCCTCAGAACCTTAGCATCTTTAAAAAAAATGAAAGTATATACAAAAACAGGAGATAAAGGAACAACCGCTCTTTTTGGAGGTACACGTGTTCCTAAAGATCACATTCGAATTGACAGTTATGGTACTGTCGACGAACTAAACTCTTATATAGGACTTATTCGCGATCAGGAAATGGATGCCCATTATAAAACCATTTTAATCGAGATTCAGGATCGTTTATTTACCGTTGGTGCCATTTTGGCAACACCACAAGAAAAAGAAGTCTTAAAAAATGGTGAGCTTCGTTTGAAGAATCTTGGAATAATTGATTCTGATATCGAATTGTTAGAGAACGAAATTGATCAAATGGAGGAAAGTCTTCCACAAATGACTCATTTTGTTCTACCTGGAGGACATCCCACTGTGTCACATTGTCATATAGCACGTTGTATTTGTCGTCGCGCCGAGCGTTTGGCAGTACATTTAAGCCATAATGAACCCGTTCCTGAAATCGCAATCCGATACTTAAACCGACTTTCTGACTACCTTTTTGTATTGGCACGGAAGTTGACCTCTGACTTACATGCGGAGGAAGTAAAATGGATTCCGAGAAAGTAATTCAGTCGCAGTTTTCAGTTTTCAGACTGTAAACTGTCACAGAAAACTGAAAACTAAATGAAACGTTCTTAAATTTTATTAAAATAAATCAAATTTTACTTGTCTTTTTCGGTAAAAAATTTATTTTTGCACAAACTAAACAGATAACAGATGTATTGGACATTAGAATTAGCATCTTATTTAAGTGATGCGCCATGGCCTGCTAACAAAGACGAACTTATTGACTACGCTATTAGAGCTGGTGCTCCATTAGAAGTAGTAGAAAACCTTCAGTCAATTGAAGACGAAGGCGAGATATATGAATCAATGGAAGAAATTTGGCCTGATTATCCAACAGACGAAGATTATCTTTGGAATGAGGATGAATATTAAAAAATAAACCAAAGGAAAAAGTCTCATCACCGAGGCTTTTTTTTTGGTTCAAATACACATTTACATAAAATAGAAATACAATAAATCATGAGTTTCATAAACAGTATTATAAAAGTCTTTGTAGGTGATAAATCACAGAAAGATGTCAAAGCTTTACAGCCTTACTTAAACAAAATTAAAACATTCGAAACTAGCTTAATGAGTTTGTCTCACGACGAATTAAGAGCGAGAACCGTATTTTTTAAGGAGAAAATAAAAGAAGCCAGAGCTGATAAAGATGCTAAAATTGCTTCGCTTAAAGCAGAAGTAGAAAACATCGAAGACATCGACAAAAGAGAAGATCTTTATGATGCTATTGATACTCTTGAAAAAGAAGCTTACGAAATCTCAGAAAAAACTTTATTGGAAATCCTTCCTGAAGCTTTCTCTGTAGTAAAAGAAACGGCACGTCGTTTTAAAGACAATTCGTTTATTGAAGTTACTGCAACAGCAAAAGACCGCGAATTCTCTGCTGCAAAAACATATGTTACCATTGAAGGCGATAAAGCGACTTGGGCTAACAAATGGAATGCTGCCGGTAAAGAAATTACCTGGGACATGATTCACTATGATGTTCAGTTAATTGGTGGTATGGTTTTACACGAAGGTAAAGTTGCCGAGATGCAAACGGGTGAAGGTAAAACTTTAGTTGCGACGCTTCCACTTTACTTAAATGCTTTAACCGGAAACGGAGTTCACTTAGTAACTGTGAATGATTACCTGGCAAAACGTGATAGTACCTGGAAAGCACCTTTATTTGAATTTCACGGTTTAACGGTTGATTGTATCGACAATCACCAGCCAAGTACAGAACAAAGAAAAAAAGCATACGACGCCGATATCACTTACGGAACCAATAATGAATTTGGTTTTGACTACTTAAGAGATAACATGGCACATTCGCCAAGCGATTTAGTACAAAGAAAACACAATTATGCTATTGTCGATGAGGTCGATTCTGTATTAATTGATGACGCCAGAACTCCTCTTATCATCTCTGGACCAGTTCCACAAGGAGACCGTCACGAATTTAATGAACTGAAACCAAAAATCGAAAACTTAGTAGCACAGCAACGTCAGTTAGCGAACGGTTTCCTGTCAGAAGCTAAAAAATTAATTAAGGAAGGAAACACTAAAGAAGGTGGATTCTTATTGTTAAGAGCTTACAGAAGTTTACCTAAAAATAAAGCATTAATTAAATTTTTGAGTGAAGAAGGAATCAAACAATTACTTCAAAAAACCGAAAATCAATACATGCAGGATAACAATCGCGAAATGCACAAAGTGGATGAAGCTTTGTATTTTGTAATTGAAGAAAAAAACAATCAGGTTGAATTGACTGACAATGGTATTCAATACCTTTCAGGAGATACTGATTCGGACTTTTTCGTACTTCCGGATATTGGAACTGAAATTGCCGCTATCGAAAAACAAAAACTGGACAAAGACGGTGAAGCAGAAGCTAAAGAAAGATTATTCCAGGATTTTGGAGTAAAAAGCGAGCGTATCCACACCCTTACCCAGCTTTTGAAAGCATACGCTCTTTTTGAAAAAGATGTAGAATATGTGATCATGGACAACAAAATTATGATTGTCGATGAGCAAACAGGTCGTATCATGGACGGTCGTCGTTATTCTGACGGTTTACACCAAGCGATCGAAGCTAAAGAGAATGTAAAAATCGAAGCTGCTACACAAACTTTTGCAACAGTTACATTACAGAATTATTTCAGAATGTACAGCAAATTAGGAGGTATGACAGGTACGGCTGTTACAGAAGCCGGAGAGTTATGGCAGATTTACAAATTAGACGTTGTTGAAATTCCAACCAACCGTCCGATCGCGAGAATAGACAAAGAAGATTATATCTATAAAACTACACGTGAGAAATTCAATGCTGTAATCGAAGATGTTACTGAACTATCAAACGCAGGAAGACCAGTTTTAATTGGAACAACTTCTGTAGAGATTTCAGAATTATTAAGCCGAATGTTAAAAATGAGAGGCGTTACGCATAACGTTTTGAATGCTAAAATGCACAAACAAGAGGCACAAATCGTAGAAGAAGCAGGAAAAGCCGGAGTGGTAACTATTGCAACCAACATGGCTGGTCGTGGTACCGATATTAAATTAACACCTGAGGTAAAAGCTGCCGGAGGTTTAGCCATCGTTGGTACTGAGCGTCATGATTCACGTCGTGTAGACAGACAGTTACGTGGTCGTGCAGGTCGTCAGGGAGATCCGGGAAGTTCTCAATTTTATGTTTCGCTTGAAGACAACCTAATGCGTTTATTTGGTTCTGAAAGAGTAGCTAAAGTTATGGACAGAATGGGACTTCAGGAAGGTGAAGTTATCCAACATTCTATGATGACTAAATCTATCGAGCGTGCTCAGAAAAAAGTAGAAGAAAACAACTTTGGTGTTCGTAAACGTTTATTAGAATATGATGACGTAATGAACTCTCAACGTGAAGTAGTATACAAACGTCGTCGTCACGCATTATTTGGTGAGCGTTTGAAACTGGATATTGCAAACATGCTTTATGATACTTGCGAATTAATCGTAAGCAACAATAAAATAGCTAATGATTTCAAAACATTTGATTTTGATTTAATTCGTTATTTCGGAATTACATCTCCAATTTCTGAAGCAGATTTTACAAAATTATCAGATATTGAAGTAACTGGAAAAGTGTACAAAGAAGCTTTAGCATTTTATACTGAAAAAACAGAAAGAAGTGCCAGAGAAGCTTTCCCAATTATTAAAGGAGTTTACGAAGAGCCAAACAATCATTTTGAGCGCATTGTAGTTCCTTTTACTGACGGTATCAAAACGCTGAATGTTGTAACTGATTTGAAAAAAGCATACGACAGTGAAGGAGCTCAGTTAATTGCTGATTTTGAGAAAAACATCACACTTTCTATCGTTGATGAGGCCTGGAAAAAGCACTTGCGTAAAATGGACGAATTGAAACAATCTGTTCAATTGGCCGTTCACGAGCAAAAAGATCCATTGCTTATTTACAAATTAGAAGCTTTCAATTTGTTCAGAGGAATGTTAGACAACGTTAATAAAGAGGTAATTTCATTCTTATTCAAAGGTGATTTACCAGCTCAAAACGTTCCTGAAATTCACGAAGCTAAAGAAGTACGTCAAAAAGAAAACTTCAAATTAAGCAAAGACGAAATCGTAAACAGTGAGGAAATCAATCGTGAAGCGGGAGAAACACAACAACGTCAGGTTACAGAAACAATTGTGAGAGACATGCCAAAAATCAACCGTAATGATACCGTAACAGTTCAGGAAGTTGCAACTGGCAAAACAGAAACAATGAAATTTAAAAAAGCGGAATCTTTAGTAGCCTCAGGCGAATGGGTTATCGTTAAATAAAGTAAAGCCAACAGGTTTTTTAAAAACCTATTGACCTTATTATTCTGAAAATATCCGTAGGTACAAAAGTACCTACGGATATTTTTTTATAAAAAAATCAGTATTTGTTCGTTCAAAAAACGATTATAATGTATTTTTGCATTCGAAACAACGAAATCAACTCTTGAAGAAGTTATTTACCATATTTCTTTCCTGTATGCTCCTAGTGCCCTCATTCGGCAGTTTTGTTGTTTATACCTCTTTCAAATTAAATCAGGACGAAATATCAAAAACAATTTGTGTACAGCGTAAAATGGTTTTTAATACCTGTAACGGTCGTTGTGAACTTCAAAAAAGTTTAAAAAAATACGCTGACAACGAAAAGAAAATGCAAAACAACCTGAAAGACAAATCAGAAGTAGTTTACATTCAAAATACAAGTACAGCAGATTTCAAACTGGTAACTCCAATAGCATCTAAAGCAAAAAATTATGCTTCTTTAGACGAAAAACCAATTTCGGTTTGTATTGCTACCTTCCACCCTCCATCCTATTTTATATAATTTTTAAATCACATTTCAACATCAATTGAAATGATTTTCATTGTACCCAGAAAACAATGAAAACGTGTCTACGCACACCTTACATTTAAAATTACAATTATATAAAATTCATAAAATGAAAAATACTTTATACAAAGCCCTTGCTATTGTAGCACTATCTATATCCTTAATCTCATGTTCAAACGATGACAACCAGGAAGTTTCCGGTAATGGAAAATTAATCCTGAAGTTTGACAACTCCTACGGCGCCAACGATCTTATCCTCAATACTCAACCCAATAAAACTTCAAATAACGAAGTATTAAAAATCAGTCTGGTTAAATATATCGTGAGCAATATTGTTTTAACGAAAGCCGATGGTACCACCTATACTTATCCAAAAAGCAAAAGCTATTTCATTGCAAATGAAGCAACTGCCGAAGGACGTGCGTTTGAACTGACTGATATTCCTGCGGGAGATTACGTCAAAGTAAAATTCGGAATTGGAGTTGATGAAGACCAGTGGAAACTTGGTGCTGCCGGACAGGGTAACTTTTTAGCTCAGGCCGACGCAGCAGGAATGATGTGGTCATGGGCAGCGGGTTACAAATTCTTTGCTTTGGAAGGAACTTTCACCTCTGCAACCGTTACTAAAGCAACTCCGTTTATGATCCATACCGGTAAAACAGGAACTGACTACAACTATACCGAAGTTGCACTTGATTTACCAACAAAAGCACTTGTTCGTACCACTATTACACCGCAAGTTCACTTTATAACTGACTTGTCTAAAATCATCGACGGAACCAACAAAATCATCCTTTCCGACAACAATATGGGCGGCATGGGCGCTATGATTATGGGCGGTGCAAAACTACCGTTAATCACTAAAAACATTTCAACAATGTTTAGAGTAGACCACGTACATAACGACTAATTTATTTTTAAGAAGTACAAACCTTAGGGGAAATAAAAGCTGAGTTTTCCAACATGCCTTATCTTTTGTGTCCGCCAAAATGGACATAAAAGAATATTGGTAAGGAAAAACAACACTGCTGCTTCTACAAATCAAAGAGTAATCCCGATAAAAAAACTACTTGTTCTACTTGCATCAATTCGTGTAAGTAGTGGTAGAAAAATTCTCTTTACTCTTTTTATACTTTAAAAATCATGCTGAAAATAAAACATTTTCTATGGTTACTGCTTCCGCTGATGTGGAGTTGCTCTGATCAGGAAGAAGAATACGTAAACATTCCTTTAGAATTTACTGTTCCCTCGAACTTTCCTGCTTTAGCGTATAACATTGCACAGAATCCTCCGACTGAAAAAGGATTTGAACTGGGCAAAAAACTATTTTATGACGGACGTTTAGCGTCTGACGGCGTAGTTTCCTGCGGCTTTTGTCACATACAGGCCAACGCCTTCACCCATCACGGACACACCGTAAGTCATGGCGTGAATGATGCTCAGGGAACACGAAATACACCATCGATTCAGAATCTGGCTTACCAGCCGATATTTATGTACGATGGAGCTGCAGACCATTTAGACCTGCAACCTATAGTTCCCTTAACGAGCATTATAGAAATGAATGGAGATCTGAATGCTATTCTGAAGATGATGAAAGGCGACAAAGAGTACAAAAAATTATTTGGACAAGCTTTTAATGACGGGGAAATCTCAACCGAAAATATGCTAAAAGCGCTTTCGCAGTTTATGGTTATGGTTACTTCTTCTAATTCAAAGTTTGACAAATACAGACGTAAAGAAGCCGGTGGAACTTTAACAGCTGATGAATTGGCCGGATATGATTTATTCAAATCTAAATGCGCCTCCTGCCATGCCACCGACTTACAGACAGACAATTCTTTTCGCAACAACGGCCTGGCAGTAAACCCAATGGTGAACGATGTTGGGAGATATAAAGTCACTGAGTTAGCGAGCGACTATTACAAATTCAAAGTACCCAGTTTACGAAATGTGGAAGTTTCAGGACCTTATATGCACGACGGACGATTTGGCACTTTAGAAGGTGTTCTGGAGCACTACGCAAGTGGTATAGAATCTTCGCCAACGCTGGATCCGATATTAAAGCAAAATGGAAAGTTTGGAATTCAACTTACGGATACCGAAAAAACAAAAATAATAGCGTTTTTAAAAACGCTAACAGATAATCAGTATTTGACAGATAAGCGTTTTGCAGAATATTAAAGAAAGACATTAAACCGTTTTTTTTATACATAGAAACATAGATTCGTTTAATCGCAAAAGACGTTTCACTTACATTAACAAACATAGCTATGTGTAAATGATGTGTCATTTATTTTAACCTTTTTCAAGAGACTTATTTCTATGTGTTAAAATTAATTGTACATAATGGCATAAAATTAAAATAAAAACCGGAGTCCTAGCCCCGATTACTTCACCTAACTTTTATTTTCATAGGAGTTCAGTGAATTATATTTGAAGTGAAAAGCCTTTTTGAAAAAAGACCTAATTTTCCCTGGGTTTATAAAGCGACCAGCGGAAGCTTTGTAAAAACATAGAAAAATTGGATTTTGAAAAAAGCTTGAAACGAAAAGCGGAATCAGCTCCTAAAAACAATAAAAATGAAAATAAAAAAAACAATAGTAATATTAATGCTTTTGGTTGGTTTTTCGGCCTTTAGTTTTACTGCAAAAGATAGTATTTCGGCCTTTACTTTTCAGCGTTTGGCAATGATGGAAGATTTTGATTGCGATGCGTGCGGATGTTCAGCAAGTGGTGGAAGTATGGGTTTTGGCTCGATGCTAAACAATAATTTTGTAGGCTTGAGATATATGAAACAAAGCTATACAAGTCGCGACGGAATCTTTGCCAATTCACCTTGGATCGATGAAAACTTCAATACGATTCAGGCTTGGACGCGAATTCCGGTGACGGAGAAAATTCAGATTTCGGCGTTAGTTCCATATCATTTTAACGAAAGACAATTAACTGCCGGAACAGAAAACATCGAAGGATTAGGCGATATTACTGTAATGGCTTTGTATACGGTTTTTGAAACCAAAAAAGACAGCACCTTTTTTACGCATAAAATAAATTTGGGTGGCGGTATAAAACTTCCTACCGGAAAATTTAAAGAAGCAAATAATTTAGGAAGCATTAATCAGAGTTTTCAGTTGGGAACCGGAAGCTGGGATTTTCCGTTAGTTTCTGAATATGTGGTAAAGCATAAAAACTTAGGCTTAAACACAACGCTAAACTACATTTTTAAAACCGAAAACAGTAAAAATTACCAATACGGCGATCAGTTTAATTATGCCGGAACGTTCTTTTATTTGTTCGATTTAAAATCAATTCAAATTGTTCCGCAAGCAGGTTTAGCGGGCGAGGTCTACCAAACCAACCAACAACACGGATTGAATTTACCCAATACGGCCGGTGATATTTTGTTTGGCAAATTTGGCATCGAAGCCGGAAAAGATAAATTTTCGGTAGGAATTAATGCGATGTTGCCTATTAACCAAAACTTATCAAGCGGTAATATGGAGGCAAATTACAGATGGAGCATCAACTTAAATTATACCCTGTAATTTTTAAAACAGAAGAAAAACAACGAAACAAGCTTTGAGAAAAATTGTCATCATATTTCTTTCCTTTATGCTTTTAATGCCATCATTTGGCAGTTTCTGCGTTTACATGGTATTTAAGCTCAATCAGGAAGAGATATCAAAGACTATTTGTGTACAACGCAAAATGCTTTTTAATAGTTGTAATGGTCGATGCGAACTTCAGAAAAGCTTGAAAAAATATGATGATAACGAAAAAAGAATGCACGACAATTTGAAAGAAAAAGCAGAGGTAGTCTACATTCAGAATATCATTATAGCCGATTTTAAAATAATCCCACCAACAGAATCGACAGCGAAAATTTTTGCTCCCACGGATAAAAAACCTGTTTCGGTTTCGAATACTACTTTTCATCCACCGTCTTATTTGATATAGATTTTAGTCCCGCTTTTCAATTCTTTTGAAAAGCTTTTTCGGCATTCTGTCAAGAAAATGTCGGGTACTTTTTAAAATTTATATCATTTAAAATGAAGAAAATATACTTCGCTCTATTCATTGTAGGGCAATGTGTCTTAGCACAAAACAAAGTCAAGCAAGATACAACACAATCTCAGGAACTGGATAATGTTTTTATCACCGCAAATCGTACCGCTACCTTGCGTAAAGAAACTCCGGTTGCCATAAGCAAATTGACCGCTAAAACGATCAATGAAACTAAGGCGACAGCGGTTTATGAAATCATCAACAAAACACCCGGAGTTTTGATGGTTAATTTAGGTAACGAGCAACACATGATGTCTATTCGTCAGCCTATGACAACCAATGCTTATTATTTATATCTCGAAGATGGTTTGCCTATTCGTCCAATGGGAATCTTTAACCACAATGCTTTATTAGAAATTAATCAGTTTAATATACAAAGTATCGAGGTTGTAAAAGGTCCAGTTTCGTCTTTGTACGGACCTGAAGCGGTTGGCGGAACGATTAATTTAATTTCGCAAAAACCTCCTGTTGATCCGGAATTTAAATTTGGCGTTCAGGCTGATAATTACGGATATCGAAGATTTCAGGCGGCTGGCGGTGCAACAATTGGAAAAATCGGTTTTCATATTGCCGGAATTTCGAGTTTGCAGGAAAACGGCTGGATGACGTATTCTGACTATAATAAAAACAATCTAAATGCGAGAATTGATTACAGCATCTCCTCTTCGACCCGATTAATCAGCAATACGATGTACGGAAAATATTATTCGGACATGAGCGGAACTGTTAATGAAGCTGCTTTTAATAACAGAACTTACCAAAGCACCTCTAATTTCACTTATAGAAAATCTGATGCATTAAGAACACGATTAACATTAGAACACGACTGGAACAGCAATTCGAGCAGTTATATTACAGCATATTTGCGCGATAATAAATTAGGACAAAATCCTTCTTACGGAATTAGATGGAGCCCAACGGTAAATCCTACTATGGCAAAAGGCGAAGTTAACTCGAATAACTTTAAAAGTTATGGCGCGATTGGGCAGCATACTCAAAAATTCGATTTTTGGAACACCAAATTGGTTGCAGGAGCTTTATACGATTATTCCCCCGTGACCTATTGGTCGTATGTTATCGATCTAAAAGCCAATCTAAATCCTGGACAAGCTGGCAAACAAACCGTTAGTTCATACGAGATTGTTGCCCAACATCCGGACTCAAAATTAGCCAATTATACGGCAGATATTTTCAACTCCGCCGGATATGCGCAATTGAGTTTTAACCCGATCGAAAAACTAATTATTACCGTTGGCGGACGCTACGATAATATGAAAGTCAATTACAACAATGCGCTTGACAATTCTACAGGAAGTAAAGTTTATGATAAAATGACTTTTAAAGCCGGTGCCAATTACAATCCAACTGAATTTGCTGGTTTTTATGGCAATTATTCTCAGGGTTTTGCTCCTCCCGGAATTACGTCAATCTTTAGAACCAAACCCGGAACTGGCGGAACAACTGGCGTTCCTGCTGACTTTTATTATAATCTCGATCCCGCAACTTTCAACAATTACGAAATTGGCGGATGGCTTTCTTTTCTTGAAAGCAAATTAAATTTTGACTACGCTTTATACTATATGGAAGGAAAAAATGAACTTTTGAACATTAAACTTCCTGATAATTCAACAGATTATCGCTCGGCTGGAGAAACGCGTCATAAAGGCATTGAGTTTGGCGCTTCATATCGTCCTTCAAAACAATTCAATATTCGTCTTGGCGGAACTTACGCACAACACACCTATATCGATTTTAAACTTTCTGACAAACCAAGCGATCCTGTTCAAAATCTGGACGGGAGAGAAATGCCGGCCGCACCAAAATGGTCTGGAAATTCTGAGGTAAGTTATTACCCAAACTGGCTTCCAAATTTTCGAACTTCTGTCGAATGGCAATTGGTTGGGAGTTATTACCAAGATCAGATTAATACCGTAAAATATAGTGGTTATAACTTATTCAACGCCAGAATAGGTTATCAATGGAAAAGCATTGAAGTTTACGGAAACGTACTCAATTTAACCGATAAATTATACGCTTATAATGTTTCGAGAGCCAATACCGCAAACGCTCAGCCCACTTATACAGCAGCAGCTCCAAGAACTTTTGTGTTTGGAATACAGTATAATTTTTCATTAAAAAAATAGAATCCTTTTTGCCACAGATTAAAGAATTTAAAAGATTATTTTAAAAAATCATTCTAATCATTTTAATCTGTGGCACAAAATAATAATTATTAGAAGCTAATCCCGCTCTCGGCTTTATCTTTTTATGTCCGCCGCGGCGGACATAAAAAGGATATCGCCTCCATCGGGCTAAAAAACCTAAAAATGAGCAAAGAAATAAACAAAGACAAAAAATCTAAAAAGAAAGATTCAAAATTTGTCAAGAAAGTCAAGCAGCACATGTACAAATGGCATCGAACAATTGGCTTAATAACCATTGTTCCGGTTATTTTCTGGACTTTATCAGGATTAATGCATCCGTTTATGGCGCATTTTTTTAAACCCGAAATTGCGCACGATAAACTAGAAATACCAATAATTGATAAAACCCAACTGCACTTTTCGATTCAGGAAATTTTACAAAAAAATGAAATCACACAATTCAAAAATTTCCGAATCGTTTCATTCAACAACGCTATTTTTTATCAGGTAAAAACAATCTTTGGCGAACTGATCTATTTCGATACTTCAAACGCAAAGAAGCTGGAAAACGGAGATCAAAAATATGCCGAATGGCTTTCGCGCTATTTTCTGGACGATCAAAAAAGCGCCATTAAACAAAGCGAAGTCGTAACCGAATTTACGTCGCAATACAAATATGTCAATCGTTATTTACCCGTATACAAACTAAGTTTTGATCGTCCGGATGCCATGCAGATTTATGTAGAAACATCATCAGGCAAACTCGCCACTTATAACCCAACATCGAGACAAGCGTTTATCTGGTTCTTTGATACGTTTCATAATTGGTCGTTTATCGATGCAATATCAAACAATAGTATCCGAATTATAACGATGATTTTTTTGTTATCTATCATTGGCTTTTCGGCCATAAGCGGAATCGTGATTTATGGTTTATTATGGAAACAATTTAAAAAAACAGACTCTTTACAACCTAAAAAAGGCATTAGAAAATACCACCGCCAAATTGGTATTTGGATTTCGCTTTTTACCTTAACATTTGCTTTTAGCGGTGCTTACCATGCCACTACAAAATGGAATCCGTATACTTTATCGCAAATGGTTTACGAACCAACTTTCAAAACCAAAGAAATTTCTATTGCCAATACTAATCTGGATTTAGACTGGAGCCGTTTTCAGAATGCGAGCATTATTACTTTAAATGATACAACCTATTTCCGTTGTCAATTGCTTGAAAAACAAAAATTCAAAACATCGAAATCAGATTCTAATTCAAAATGGAACAAAAAAGAAGATCCAAAATCTGAAGTCGTTTATATTAATACCGCAACCAATAAAGTTATACCAGATTTGGATTTTCAATACGCTGAATTTCTCGCTTATTATTTTACAGATGGAGCTCCAAAAGCCGCTTGTTGCGAAATGGATCAAAGTTCAGATGAAACCCACATCTCTTTAGAAAACTTAAAATTACTAGATGCTAAACTCTTAACTGATTTTAATAGTCGCGAATATGGCTTTGTCAACAAAAGATTACCGGTTATAAAACTAGCTTATGACACACCCGAAAAAACTACTTATTTCATTGAGACTTCGACCTCAAGATTAGCCGCAGTCATTAAAAATAGTGATAGGACCGAAGGGTATTCTTTTGCTATTCTTCACAAATTTTTATTTATGGATTGGGCAGGAAAGAATATTAGGGATCTAACAATGGTTATAGCCGCATTAACTATTTTAATTGTTAGTGTTTTGGGGTTTATTTTGTTTTTGAAGAAATAGAAAGAAAATCTCGCAAAGTCGCAGAGTCGCAAAGGTTTTTAAAAGGCAATAATTAGACGCCTAGTTTGTCATTTCGAGGGACGAGAAATCTCCGTTAGAAGCTCTACGAAGATTGGAATCTCTTTACGGAGTTACTTGCGAAGATTTCTCGTCCCTCGAAATGACATAAAATGAGAAAAACTTTGCGACTTCGCGCCTTTGCGAGATTCAAAAAAAATTATACTTTGTCCTTAGGATTCTCTTCGTAGTACCTTGCTTCAATTCGTTTAATATCTTTAATCGAATTTTTCGCCCAGGCCAAACGTTTCTCCAGAATTTCTTCTTCGGATAAATGCCAGTCAATATCTGATTTTTGCAATCGATTTGTTAGGTTTTGAATGATGATAGCCGCCGAAACAGAGATATTCAGACTCTCAGTAAAACCTACCATTGGAATTTTAAGAAATCCATCGGCTTTGTCTAAAATTTCCTGTGACAATCCGTCTCTCTCTGTTCCAAAGAATAATGCACTCGGTTTTGTGATATCAAAATCTTCCAGCAAACAATCATTTTCATGAGGCGTTGTAGCAATAATTTGATATCCTTGATCTTTTAACGTAGAAATGCAAGTACTAACAGAATCATACTGATGAATATCTACCCATTTTTGGGCTCCCATAGCGATTTCTTTATCAATTTTCTTCCCGTAACGCTGTTCGATCACATTAAGTTCCTGAATTCCAAAAACCTCACAACTGCGCATCACGGCGCTTGTATTGTGCATCTGAAAAACGTCCTCTACCACAATTGTAAAATGCTTTGTACGGTTTCCGAGTACTTTCAGAAATTTTTCTTTTCGGTTATCAGTTAATATATTTTCAAGGAAAGCGAGGTAATCTAAATCAATCATTTCAATCTTATTTGTCGCAAAAATACATTATAAATAAAACACAAAGAAAAATTCAGGATTATTTTCAATGCGCTACATCTTCCAAAAGGATATTCCCCAGCCTTTCATGTAAACTCTTTACTAATATCAAATCGATCTCTAAAGGTTCTTCATTGAAAGAATCCCCTTTAAAAACTGCCTTTTCATTTTTAGAATGTGTATTAAGTCGTTCGTACATCCCCTGAAGTTCACTAGCACTATAATCAATATCAATAAAAGATATAAACTTCTCTATAACACCTTTCATTCCATCGTTATAATTGAGTTTTACAACATTCTGATCTGCTTCATAAAAATCCAGAAAACCCTGAAAATATTTCTCCAGTACCAAGGCTCCGTATTGCTGAAAACTAATCTCGCTGATTTCTTTAGCAGAAATTCCAAAAACATCAGGTGGTAACAAATTCGGCACCATATGCATTCCCATCATTTTTTGATGGGATTTTAAAACTTCGGTGGGATTTCGATAGAGCAAAGCAAAAGGCAATTTCGGAAATATCGATCTCAGATAGCCCGCTTTAAAAATATGCCAGGCATCCAGTTTTACAATCAGATTATTTTGTTCCGGAAATCTTTTCTGACCCAAAAAGACTAGAGCCGCCTTTAAAAGCACATTTTTTTTCTCTAAGCCAAAATTATGACTTCTTAAAATTTCATCAATAAGAGGTGCTTCCGAAATCATAATGTTTTCAGTAGAAGTGGCCAGAGACTGACTTAACATTGTAGATCCGCATCGGGAGACATGAAACACCAAGGCCTTTAATTCAACCGAAACAAGCTCCTGAGACCACTCTATTAAATTTTCAACGGTACTTACGGCTTTAATTAAACTCGAATTATAGGCATGACTTTTACATTTAGAAATGGTTTCATCAAAAAAAGGATCAACATACCTTTTGTCGTCCAGGTACAGCCATTCCAGATAAATCTCATTTTCTTTCTCGACTAACTTATAGGGAATCCAATTGAATAAAGGATGATTTGTATTTTTCATTTTCAGCGCTTATTTTGATTGTAAATCGGCTATAATCTGAGCTCCTGCTGCCGATGGATTTCGGAAAAGTTCTGCAATAATCTGTTGTTTTATCTCATCAGAATACTGTTCTTTTTTTCGGGAATAATGAATATCAAACCCCATATCTGTAAATAATTTATCTGACCAGTCATTTCTGATACAATCCAGTGTAAGATGGATACGCGCTTCAGAACTTTTGTTTGCTACGCTATGTGGAAGCTGAAAATTAGCATACCAGCACTCTCCCATTTCCATAGGGACCCGTTTTTTATCTACATAAAAGTACACGTCAGGATTTGTTATGATCGGAACATGAATTCTAAAAAATCCATCTTCATAAGAAGTATCATTATCGGTATGCTCTTTTATTTCGCTTTGAGGTCCTAACCGAAGCAATCGTACAGCCTCCTTTTCGCATTGAAACCAGTCCATAATCTCTTTAAAATAATGACACCGATCCAGCAACTCTGTATTCTTATAATCTGTATTAGCAAAAGAAGTGATATCGTTTATCAAACCAGACTGTGATCTTAAAGACACACTTGTCCAATTGCCTTCGTAGCGGCCAGTATTAAAATGGGGCGTCCATAAATCATTTTCACATAAAGCAAATTCTTTCTGCAATTGTTCTATTGAAAAAGAAACGGGAAGTTTACTCGAGGAAGGATTCATATGCTTTATAAAAAATTAAATTAGTAAGTATTCTTTGGGGCCTGTAAATATATAAATTTTACAAAAGCTTTATCATCAAAGAAATAAGTAAAACAAATACAATTAAAAAACCTGCAGCTATTAAAAGTTAAGCCAAATCAGGCAAACTGTCTATAATAAAATCATACAGTTTATGGGTTGAAAAAGAGACCGTTTCAAAATCGGTTTTCAATACTAAATCAGCGTTTGCAGGAACTTCGAAGACATCACTTATTCCTGTAAAATTATTTATTTTGTCCCGATCGTTGTCCGGTAACAACGCCTTTTTATAGAGTCCTTTTGGATCTCTTTTTATTAAATTGTTAATCGAACAATCTAAATAAACGGTTCTGACAAACTCATGATTCCTAAGTTCATTTCTCAGATTCTCATAGGGATTTATGACCGACATCAAAACAATCGTATCCGACACGACAAAATTTCGCCCGACATTAAAAAGCCGTCTCACATTCTCACAGCGGTCTTCTTTAGAGAATCCCAAATCTTTGCAAATTGTTTTCCGATAGACATCGCCATCAATTATCTCGACTTTATATTTTTTTTCTAATAAAAGCTGTCGAACATTTTCAGCCAATGTCGTTTTACCCGAACCCGATAATCCTGTAAATTGTATTAAAATCATTGAAAAACTCTTTTCTTTATATTCCTCACTAAAACTAAATCATTTGCAAGACCCAAACAACAAGTATAAATACGCTTTTATGGCACACCTAAACTACTAAAAGAATTCTACGAACCACGTCGCTTTTCTCCAAAATCAATAAGTAAATCACTATTTTTATCCTTTAATTATAGCAAGATGAAAAAGAAGTTAGTTGTTTTAACCGGAGCCGGAATTAGTGCCGAAAGCGGAATAAAAACTTTTCGCGACAGTGATGGCTTATGGGAGGGCCATGATGTAATGGAGGTCGCTACTCCTGAAGGCTGGCGAAAAAATCAGGAATTAGTTCTTGACTTTTACAACAAAAGGCGCCAACAGCTTAAGGAAGTAGAACCCAATGCCGGGCATAAAATTCTGGCCGAATTAGAGCAGGATTTTGACGTGTATATTATTACTCAAAACGTAGATGATTTACACGAACGTGCCGGAAGTACAAAAATATTGCATTTGCATGGAGAATTGCTAAAGGTCCGAAGCACATACAACCGAAATGTAATTCTAGATTGGACCGACGATTTGTTTACTGGCGACACAGATAAAAACGGACATCAGTTACGCCCTCATATTGTTTGGTTTGGCGAAGATGTTCCGGCCCTTGAAGAAGCAATCGAAATTACCGAAACGGCAGATTATTTTGCAGTCATTGGAACATCTTTACAGGTATATCCAGCCGCAGGATTAATTTCATATACCCCTTCGATTACTCCCGTTTTTTATATTGATCCAAATCCAATTGCAATCCCGAATATTCGAAACAAAGTTGAAGTAATTTCTAAAATTGCTTCAGAAGGCGTTGCTGAATTAAGAGACAAACTAAAATCAATTCCAGGCGCATAATTATTAAACACAAATTTCACAAATCAACAGGAAGATGATTTCTTTCAAACCAATTGATTATTTATAAATTAATTGATCTGTATAAATTAGTGAAATTTGTATTTCTTTTACCTTTTAAATGCCTTCAATTGACGTGTAGACTACTTCTAATTCGCAAATTCTGTTTATATTTGTGCCTTTCGAACAAACAACATAACAATGACTACTTTAAACGAATTGAATGCTATATCTCCAATTGATGGAAGATATAGAAATAAAACCCTTTCATTAGCACCATTTTTCTCAGAAGAAGCTCTAATCAAATACCGTGTATTGGTTGAAGTTGAATATTTCATCGCTTTATGCGAAGTGCCTTTACCGCAGCTTGCAGGCATAAACTCTGATTTGTTTGACAGTTTGAGAAATATCTACAAAAATTTCTCTACTGAAGACGCGCTTTGGATTAAGGAAACCGAAAAAGTAACCAACCATGATGTAAAAGCTGTGGAATACTTTATCAAAGATGCTTTTGAAAAACTGGGCTTATCTCAATACAAAGAATTCATTCACTTCGGATTAACTTCTCAGGACATTAACAATACTGCGATTCCGCTTTCTACAAAAGAAGCTTTTGAGCAGGTTTATATGCCTTCGCTAATTGCTTTAATTTCTAAATTAAAAGAATTAAGCGTAGAATGGAGAGACATTCCAATGTTGGCCCGCACACACGGACAGCCAGCTTCTCCTACTCGTTTAGGGAAAGAAATTTTAGTTTTTGTAGAGCGTTTAGAAGAGCAAATGCGTTTGCTATTTAACATTCCGTTTGCCGCTAAATTTGGTGGTGCAACCGGAAATTACAATGCGCATCACGTAGCTTACCCACAAATCGACTGGAAACAATTTGGTAATAAATTTGTAGAAACTGATTTAGGCTTACACCATTCATTCCCAACAACTCAAATCGAACATTACGATCATTTTGCTGCATTTTTTGATGCTTTAAAAAGAATCAATACAATTATCATCGACTTAGATCGTGATATCTGGACATATGTTTCGATGGATTACTTTAAACAAAAAATCAAAGCAGGAGAAATTGGTTCGTCTGCTATGCCACATAAAGTAAACCCGATTGATTTTGAAAATTCAGAAGGAAACTTAGGAATTGCCAATGCTATTTTTGAACATTTGGCAGCAAAATTACCGGTTTCAAGATTACAGCGCGATCTAACAGACAGTACTGTTTTACGTAACATTGGAGTTCCTATGGGACACACAATTATTGCTTTTGAAGCTTCTTTAAAAGGTTTAAACAAACTATTACTAAACGAGGCTAAATTTGCTGAAGATTTAGAAAAAAACTGGGCTGTTGTAGCCGAAGCAATTCAGACAATTTTACGTCGTGAGGCGTATCCAAATCCGTATGAAGCTTTGAAAGGTTTGACCAGAACAAATGAAGCAATTGACAAAAAAGCCATTCATAATTTTATTGCAACTTTAGAAGTTTCTGACGCTGTTAGAGCCGAATTAATGGCCATTACCCCTAGCAACTATGTAGGAATCTAAAGAAAACCTATAATATTTTCGCAAAAAAAGCTATCTTTATCGATAGCTTTTTTTATTTACAAATCGTACTAAAAAATTAGCCGGACGATTTCACTCTCTCTTTTATTTTTTGAAGGAGTTGTGAGTGAACATAATTTACATTGAAAAGCTGTTCTTTCAGAAAACTGTTTTTTTTTAGCAAAAAAACTGAAACAACAAGCTGAATGATTTTCTTAACAAAAAACACTACTCTATGATCGCCTTAAATGCCGCTGCAGAAACTACCCACCATTTACAACCCTTAATTAGCGACTTAGGTCTAATCTTGCTGACTGCAGGAATTGCTGTTTTATTATTTAGATTAATCAAACAACCCTTAGTTTTAGGATATTTAATTGCCGGTTTTCTGGCAGGAAATCATTTTGATTTCTTTCCTACCATTACCGAAATGAAAAGTGTTGAAGTCTGGGCAGAAATTGGTGTAATCATCTTATTATTTAGCTTAGGTCTCGAATTTAGTTTCAAAAAACTAATGAAAGTCGGAGGTACAGCATCTATAACTGCTATTACTCAGATTATTACCATGGTTGTAATTGGTTATATGGTGGGGCGCTGGATGGGATGGGCGCAAATGGACAGTATCTTTCTAGGAGTTATACTCTCTATTTCTTCTACAACAATTATTTTAAAGACTTTTGATGAACTGGGTGTAAAAGCTCAAAAATTTGCCGGGATCGTAATCGGATCTTTAATTGTACAGGATCTTGTTGCCATTTTAATGATGGTATTACTGTCAACTATTGCAGTAAGTCAGCAATTTTCGGGAAGCGAATTAATGATGTCTGTTTTAAAACTGATTTTCTTCCTGACGGTATGGTTCCTAGGGGGGATCTTTTTTATCCCAACCTTACTTAAAAAGGCCAAACATTTACTGACTGACGAAATGCTGCTGATTATATCGCTTGCCCTTTGTTTAACAATGGTAAGTTTTGCTGCAAACGTAGGTTTTTCTCCAGCATTGGGTGCTTTTATCATGGGCTCTATTATTGCCGAAACCACACAGGCAGAACATATTGAGCATCTTATAAAACCTGTAAAAGATTTATTTGGGGCTATTTTCTTCGTATCTGTTGGTATGCTTATCGACCCTAAAATGTTATACACGCACGCACTGCCAGTTGCTATTTTAACTTTTGTAACTATCATTGGACAATCTGTAAGTTCGACTATTGGGGCGTTACTGGCCGGTCAGCCCTTAAAACAATCCGTACAAACGGGAATGAGTTTATCGCAAATTGGGGAGTTCTCGTTTATCATTGCTACCTTAGGAATGACTCTGAACGTAACAAGTTCTTTTTTATACCCTGTGGTTGTTGCCGTTTCTGCCATTACCACTTTTACAACCCCATTTATGGTAAAATATGCCGTACCTTTTTCTGATTTTCTGGAACGAAAACTTCCTCGAAAATGGGTTAAAAACATCAACCGTTACAGTGTCAATGCTCAGGCCATAAAATCAGTTAGTGTCTGGCAAAAAGTACTAAATGCTTATATCATACAAATCGTTTTACACACTATCATTATCACGGCCATTATTTTATTATCTGTAAAATTTGTTGCGCCTTTGGTTGCAGAAACAAGATTCGGAAATACACTGGCAGCACTTATTACACTGGTCATTATCGCTCCGTTTTTATGGGCACTCTCCCTTCGAAGAGTTGCAGTAGAAGAAGTTGATACTTTATGGGAAGAGCGCAAATACCGTGGTGCTATATTGATGTTGATTCTAATTAGGATGAGTCTTGGTTTGTTCTTAATTGGATTCTTGCTAAACATCTTCTTCTCTCCTTTGGTTGCTCTGATTGCCTTAGTGGTTGCCGTTGTAGTTTACCAAATATTCCCTAAAAAACTAAACGAACAATATCATAAAATTGAAAATCACTTTCTAAAGAATCTAAACGATCGTGAAAACAAAAAAATTGATAGACGTTATGCTAATTTAATGCCATGGGACGGTCACATGTCGTTTTTTGATATTGGAACAGAATCAAATTTAGTGGGCAAAACCCTTGAAGAATTGCGTATTAGAGAATCAATGGGAATTAATATTGCTTACATAAAACGAGGAGATATCACTATTCCAATTCCGACTAAAAACGAACGTTTGTTTCCTGGTGATGAAATTTGCGTTATTGGTACAGATGCTCAGGTTACTGAATTCAACAAATATCTCAATCAAAATGAAATTGAAGCTCGTAAAAATGTAGAAGAATCTGAAATTGTACTTCGCCAGTTGGAGATTGCTCACGAAGATTTTGTACAAAAAAGTATCGGTCAGTTTAGAGGAAAAACCGGTGGTCTTGTTGTGGGAATTGAAAGAAACGGTAATCGTATATTAAACCCGGAATCTCACTTAATTCTCGAAAAAAATGACATCATCTGGGTTGTTGGCGATAAAAAACGAATGGCTGAGCTTATGAAGAAATTCTAAGTTTTTAAGGCACTGAGGTACTAAGGCCCTGAGATACTAAGGTTCTAAGGTTTGGAGTTATAAAACTTCTTACCTTAGAACCTTAGTCTTTTAACTTACTTACTGAAAACACTTAGTCTCTCAACACTATAATATTTACAAAAATCCATAAGAAAAAATCTTGTGCCTCAGCAGCTTAGTCCCTTACTTATTCGGCTGCGGTGTTATGCGTAAATAAGGTTTTATTGGTGTATATCCTTTTGGGAATTTCGCAGGAATATCACTATCAGGAACTGCCGGTGTAATCACAACGTCTTCTCCGTCCTTCCAGTTAGCAGGAGTTGCTACACTATAATTGGCTGTTAATTGCAAACTGTCAATCACACGAAGCAATTCATCAAAGTTTCTTCCTGTTGAAGCCGGATATGTTAAGGTCAATTTTATTTTTTTATCGGCACCAATTACAAACACAGAACGTACGGTAAATTTATCGCTTGCATTTGGATGCAGCATATCGTATAAAGTTGCAATTCTTTTATCTTCGTCGGCAATTATAGGAAAATTAACCGTTGTATTCTGGGTTTCATTGATGTCTTTTATCCACTCTAAATGGGATTCCAAACCATCTACACTCAGTGCAATAACTTTTGTATTTCTTTTGGTAAATTCCGGAAGGTAATTAGCAACTGTTCCTAATTCGGTAGTACATACCGGAGTAAAATCAGATGGATGCGAAAATAAAACACCCCAGGAATCTCCCAACCATTCATGAAAATTAATTGGCCCTTCGGTTGTTTCTGCATGAAAATCCGGAGCAATATCTCCTAATCTTAATGTTGACATAATTGTATATTTTTTAGTTTCTCTAAAATTAGTCAAAAAAAGAACAAAGAAAACACTGTTTTTCTAAAAAAACGTTAAAGTTCTATTTAGTCTGTCTAATTAGTATTTAAAGCTAAATAAAATGCACTATGCAATACCAGACAGCAAGGGTGATAAACGAAATTGGGATTCCGAAACCAATCATCATACTGCTCAATTTTGGTTTTAATCCATAAGTCGAAGCTAAGATTGCACCTGTAATCATAGGAGCCATTGCCATTTCCATAATGGTAATTTTAATGGCTTCAGAATGTTGTCCGAGAATAAAAACGTACAAAACCAAAATAACAAACGGAACTGCTATAAGTCGAAAGAAAAGTCCGAGACGCAAAAATTGCCAATGCTGGCTTTTTCGGTCAAAAGTAAGCTGTAATCCCACCGAGAGTAGCGCCAAAGGGGTTACAAAACTTCCCACTTTCAATAAAACAGACTGAACATTCAAATCTAAATCGTATTCAAAGACATTCAGCAGACAGGCTGTCACAAAAGTAACAAACGGAGGAAATAAAATTATTTTCTTGAATATGCTAAAAGAATCCGCACTGCCTTTAGAATAAAAAGCGGCTACAAAAACCCCCAGCGTCGAAACCACCACAAAAGTGCCCGGCTGATCGACAAGAATTGCCGTTTCTAAACCCTTCTTCCCAAACAGAGCTTCAATAATAGGGTATCCCAAAAAAGAAGAATTACTTAATCCGGCAGTTAAAATCAAACAGCCAATTAATCTGTTAGACCAGCCCAATCTTCTGCCTAGAAAATGAAAAAACGCAAAAGCCAGTAAAAAGCTAATCCAGCCTGATAGTATCGGAAACAGTAATTCATTACTCCATCTTATTTTAGGAATATGATACAGAGTTATTGCGGGTAGACAAACGTAAAGGACAACCTTATTTAAAACCTTATAAATATGAGTTGGAAATTGCTTAACATGCTGCAAAAACAAGCCCAAAGCAAGAAATAGAAATATTTGAATAAAGTTGTTCATATCGTTGAGTCCTGACAAAAATAGACATTTATTATCTGATGTATAAAACATTTTAAATCACTTCTCTAAGTTTTTTGTTACTTTTAAGTTCTAATTCCAAAAAACAAATGCAGTTAATACGAGACAATTTTGAGCGAATAACCAAGCTTTCGGATACCGAATGGAATATTTTTTCATCCAAACTTGTACGTCAGGAATTTTCAAAGAAAACGTCAGTACTTGAAACAGGCACAATCGAAAACTACCTCTCATTTGTAGAAAAAGGTTTGGTGAGATATTACATTCCCGGTGAAGATCATGACCTCACTTTTACCTTTGTGTTTGATGGCGAATTTACAAGTGGTTACGATTCCTTTATCACCAGATTACCGGTAAATTATACAATCGAAACGCTCTCAGAAACGGTTCTTTGGCGCATATCCTATGAAGATCTACAGGATGTTTATGCCGAAACTAAAATTGGCAATACCATTGGACGCATTGCAAGCGAAGGGCTGTTTCTTAAAAAAGCCAAAAGAGAACTTTCACTGCTTAACGAGTCGGCTGAGCAGCGTTATCTCAACCTTTTTACCGAGCAACCACAACTCATACAAAGGATTCCTCAAAAATACCTTGCCTCTTATATTGGTATCACTCCACAGGCATTGAGCAGAATAAGAAAACGTATTTCTTAACCCTGGTTCATTGTTTCAGATCCCTTTACTACGCAACTTTGTAAAAAAAAGATATGGAAACTTTAATTGTGTTACTAGGTGTCTTTACAATTGCACTGCTCTTTGTAAAACTTACTTCAAAAAGATTTGAAATCTCAAAGGCGGCCAGAATTGCCATGGCAGCCATGCTTGCATTTACAGCTGTAAGCCATTTTGTATTTACCAAAGGAATGGCTATGATGGTCTCTTTCTTACCCTGGCCAACCGGAATTGTTTATGCAACAGGAATTATAGAACTGGTTGCAGCAGCCGGGCTCTTGATTCCAAAAACAAGATTGCTTACTGCTCAACTTCTTGTCCTCTTTTTTATTGTTTTGCTTCCCGCAAATATCTATGCAGCCAGCCACACTATCAATCTGCAAACGGCCAGTTACAACGGTAAAGGTCTCTCCTATTTATGGTTTAGAGTACCGTTACAACTGTTGTTTATCGGTTGGGTTTATTTTTCTTCTATCAGAAATCAGATGCTCAATAAACGTGTTACCACTTACTAAAACAAGTCCTTTACTACATTCTCTTCTAAAGTTAGGTTATGTTTTTTCTGTGTAGAAAATTAATTTTTAGTTAAAACTTTTTTTTAATTCAAAAAACACCTTAAATTTGTAACATATTTTATTACAGTATGATTTCAGGTAAGTTTGCCATAACGATTCACATTTTAACTTTACTCACTAAATTCCCGAATGATTTCTTATCCTCGGAGTTTATTGCGGGAAGTATTAATCTTAATCCGGTATTGGTGAGAAAAGAAATTGCCAATTTAAAAGCGCATCATATTGTGGAAAGTAAGGAAGGTAAAAACGGCGGTACAAAATTGGCTGTCGATCCTTCAAAAATTACATTAAAAGAAATATTTGAAATGACTTTTGAGACCATCAATCTGGGTTATGCCAAAAATCAGCCTAATCCGGATTGTCCGGTTGGAAAAAAGATCAATCAAAATTTGAGTTCTTTGTATGCTGAAATGAATCAAAAAGTTAGTTTACAATTAGACGGAATCACACTGGAAGATTTTTCTAATCAATTCTAAAACTATTTTTTTACACAAAACTGTAACATTTTTTATTACTAATTAAATTTATATATTATGAAAATCGCAATTATTGGAGCAACCGGATTTGTTGGTACTGCTATTTTAAACGAGCTTACAAGCAGAAATCATGAGATTACTGCCATTGCCAGAAACCCAAAAGACAACGCAAATGTGATCTGGAAAAGCGCAGACATTTTTAATGTAGACGCTCTGGCAGAAATTTTAAAAGGAAATGACGTCGTTGTTAATGCGTACAACTCAGGATGGACCAACCCAAATATCTACGACGATTTTATTTCCGGATCAAAAGCAATTCAGGAAGCAGTAAAAAAATCCGGTGTAAAACGTTTCATTACCATAGGAGGAGCTGGAAGTTTATTTGTAGCTCCTGGCTTACAAGCTGTTGACACCCCGGACTTCCCAAAAGAATACCACGCCGGAGCATCTGCCGCGAGAGATTATTTAAACTTTCTAAAAGAAGAAAAAGAACTTGATTGGGCATTCTTTAGTCCGGCTTTCGAAATGCACCAGGGTATTACCACCGGAAGAACAGGAAAATACCGCTTAGGCTTGGAAAATCCGGTTTTTAATGACGAACAGAGAAGTATTCTATCTGTAGAAGATTTAGCAGTTGTAATTGCTGACGAAACCGAAACCCCAAAACACCACCAGATTCGTTTTACAGCAGCTTATTAAGACAATTTTTAAGGGACAAAGGTACAGAGAGGCAAAGGGACAAAGGTTTTCCTCTCTGTACCTTTTTACCTTTGCAGCTTTGAACCTTTGTACCTCTGCACCTTTGCAAAAAAAATCCTTTTTGAAACTGTTTTTGTTTTCTGTACTTTTACACTACCAAAAAGTATATTTTGTCAGCTTCAGAAAAACGATCAGGTAGTTTACACGAAAAAGCCGGAATTTCTCCTCCAGAAATCACCAATGTTACCGCTATTCGTCAAATCAAAAAAAACAGAAGACAACAACCTTCTTCATCTGAATTGATTGAAGGTGTCTTATTGGGAAATATTACCGCGCTGAGTCGTGCAATTACTTTGGTGGAAAGTACTAATCAGGAACATGTTGCGAAAGCAAACGAGGTTGTAAACGGTTGTTTACCACATGCCAATCGATCGATTCGTATTGGAATCACGGGGGTTCCTGGTGTTGGAAAAAGTACTTTTATTGAAACTTTTGGAAGCTACCTGACACATTTAGGAAAAAAAGTAGCCGTCTTAGCCGTTGACCCAAGCAGCTCGATTTCGCATGGAAGTATTTTAGGAGATAAAACCCGTATGGAAGAACTGGTAAAAGACGAAAATGCTTTTATCAGACCTAGTGCTTCCGGAGATACTTTGGGCGGCGTAGCGCGCAAAACAAGAGAATCAATTATTTTATGTGAAGCTGCAGGTTTTGACACAATTGTTATTGAAACAGTTGGTGTGGGTCAAAGCGAAACCGCTGTTCACAGTATGGTCGACTTTTTTCTATTACTCAAAATTTCCGGTGCCGGCGACGAACTTCAGGGTATTAAACGTGGCATTATGGAAATGGCTGATGCCATCGTAATCAACAAAGCAGATGGCGACAACATTAAAAAAGCCAATCAGGCAAAACTCGAATTCAACAGGGCTTTGCATTTATTTCCTCCAAAAAAATCAAACTGGCAGCCAAAAGTAACGACTTGCAGCGCTGTTACCAAAGATGGCATTTCAGAAATTTGGAATACGATTTCCGATTATACAGAAGCAACCACGGCATCAGGTTTCTTTCAGGAAAGACGAAAAGAACAAAATCAATTCTGGATGATGGAAACTATAAACGAGCAACTGCGACTAAATTTTTACAATCAGCCCGGAATTATAGCTCAATTGGAACAAAACAAAAAAGCAGTGCAAAACGATGAAATTTCACCTTTTGCAGCTGCTCAAAATTTGTTGGAATTGTATTTTAGAGATACTAAGTAACTGAGATTCTAAGGTTCTGAGTTTTTTTTTATTCTTAGAAACTTAGCACCTTAGCTACTTAGTCCCTTTTCCTCTTAACTTATACTTATTCTCCTTATATAAATTTCCTGCTGTAATTACATGTGCCAAAGCATCTTTTGCTAGGTCTTCATTTAATTTAACCGGAATTAGAGTGGTATCATTTTTAATTTCAAACTGTAACGGTTTCAAATTAGGTTGCATAATAACGACTTGATTTTCGACTCTAAAAGCATTGATATCATTAAACTGCATGATAGCTCTTCCTTGTGTTTTCGCATCCAGTTTGTTTAGATTTCTTCCAACCATAGGTGTTTCAAACGGAAGTCCCAAATAACTCAATAAGGTTGGCGGAATATCAATCTGACTGGCCAATTTACTGTAAACGGCTCCTTTTTGAACGCCAGGTCCCATTATAAGAGCGGGAATGTGAAACTTATTAATTGGCACTAAATTTTTACCATACGTTCTGGTGTTGTGATCTGCGATTACAATAAAAATCGTGTTTTTGAAATAAGGCTCTTTTTTAGCCATTTCAAAAAATTTCCCAATCGAGAAGTCAGCATATTTCATAGCATTGTTTACGGTTGCCGGTTTGGCATCATAAGGTTTGATTCTTCCCGCAGGATATTCAAAAGGCTCATGATTGGAGGTCGAAAACATTAAAGAAAAGAAAGGTTTGTCTCCTTTTGCTTTAAAATAGTTATTGGCTTTGGTTACCAGATCTTCATCTGAATATCCCCAGGTTCCTTTAAAAGCATATTTGTTCCCATCAGATTCAAAATCTTCCTGGTCTACGATATCCTGAAATCCATTTCCGTTAAAAAAGGATGCCATATTGTCAAAATTTGCCATTCCACCATAAATAAAACTGGTGTCATATCCTTTTTGTTTTAACGCATCGGCCAATGTAAAAAATCCTTGCTGTGAGTTTCCTAATTTCACTACACTTTCTGAAGGTGAAGGTAAAAATCCAGTCACTACCGCTTCGATTCCGCGTACACTTCGCGTTCCTGTGCAATACAAATTGGTGAACAATAAACCTTCTTTAGATAGTTTATCAAATTCAGGTGTTAGTGGTTTTCCGCCCAAAATACCAACGTACTCCGCCCCTAAACTTTCCTGTAGAAAAATAACCAGATTGTATGGTTTCTTCAAAAGCGTGTCCGGTTGCTGTACATGCAGAAATGGAATTTCAGCGTCTGTAAAATCACCAGGTCCGGCCAACATGTATTTTTTTACACGAGCGATTGCCTCGGCTTCTTCCATTTTACCATACATCTTGGTATTCCCTTCATTTTTAATCGAGTAAGCTGCAAAAGCTACCGTATAAAAAGAATTCAATCCCAAAGTATTGGTTAACTGATCTGTTGAAAATACAGCATTACTCGCATTGATCGGGCGTTTTGAAGTAAGACTTGAACGAGCTCCAAAAAACAATAAAAAAGCCAATACTGGAAAAACCATCAATTTAAATTTATAGTCAGCACTGCTGGTATAGAAGTATTTTTTTCCCTTCTTGAAAGCAAAATACAGCACTACTCCTAAAATTAAAAAAGTCACGATGATCGAGGTCAGATAACTTTTTAAAAGCATTCCGACTACTTCTTTAGGGTAAATCAGGTAATCTAAGAAAATTTTATTCGGACGTGTGTCGTATTGTTTTACAAAATCCGGTGTTGCCAACTCCACAAAAAGAATCAGAAACAGGAATAAAAAGCTGTAAACTACAAGGAATTTATTGGTAAACTTTAATGCTTTATTGGGCAAAAAAGTAATTAAAACTGCCGGCAGGAAAGACATATAACATAGTAAGATCATATCCATTCGAAGTCCGATTGGGAAAATGTACCAGAAATTTGGCGTTTCTACTACTCTGTCTTTAAAAATAAAGAACAAAAATAATCGGCTTAAAGTAGTAATCAACAATCCAATTAAGATGAAATTGATGATGGGTTTTAAAAAACTTAATTTTTTCATTAGAAAGATTTAAATGTTTTTGGATTGGGGCCTATCATAAAGACACACTGTATGACTTTACTCTTCGTAACGGTTTATTTCCCGATCGTAAAACTCATTCGCTAAAACAATTAAACCTTCCATCTCTGCATTTAGCTCTGCTTCGTCAAGATCTTCGGCTTCTTCCATGAATTCTACCTCATCATCTTTTAAATTGATTATGAATCTTGGATAATCCAGGTGAATGATAAAAATATCATCTGGAAAATCAGTATTGTCTCCGAGTAAAAATTTAGGTAATTCCATTTTTATTTATTTATTATTTTATTTATTGGTTTACAGACTGCAATGATTTAAAGAGCTTTCAGGATACTTAGCGAATCCTTTTTATCTGTGGCTGATTCTTTTGCCGTTCAAATTTAAGTATTTGAAACTGAATTTCTGATTAATTTTTTGGTCAGGTAATGAAAACGAATATAAAGAAATATTGCTGCTGTGGTAAGTCCGGCCAAAAGTCCAATCCAGACTCCCTCTGCTTTTAATTCGGTATATTCAGCAAGATAATATGAAATTGGAAAACCAATGATCCAATAGGCTACAAAGGTAATGTACATTGGGATTTTCACATCCTGCAAACCTCGTAAAGCTCCGAGAACGACAACCTGAATTCCGTCAGAAATTTGAAAAACGGCCGCTATTAAAAGTAATTTTGATGCAATACCAATTACCTCGTTATTATCCAGAAGCTGACCTCCGTTTTCCATATTCAAAAAGATATGCGGCAGAAAATCATGAAACGCCACAAAAAGTATAGCGAAAAAGGTTTCAATTATAATCGCCAGTAAAAAGATCGAACGGGCTACCACAACTAAATTTTTATAATCCATTAAACCTCTTTGGTTACTCACTCTAATCATCGAAGTCACACTCAATCCCATCGCAAACATAAAAGTCATTGACGCAAGACTTAAAGCAATTTGATTGGCTGCCTGACTGGTTTTTCCAATGTTACCGCAAAGCCAGATAGAGGCAGTAAACAAAACCACTTCAAAAAGCATTTGCATTGCCGATGGAAATCCGATACTGATTATTTTTTTCAGAGTTTCTTTTTTAATTTCGTCAAAGCTGAAGTTTTTGAAGAAACGTTTCAAATCTTCTCTTCTCGACAGCATAATATGCATGAACATAACCAAAAATATTCTTGAAATTACAGTCCCCAAAGCAGCCCCAATAATTCCCATTTTTGGAAAAATCCAGATTCCGTAAATCAATACATAGTTAATTCCAACGTGTAGTACGTTGGCCATAATCATGGCGTACATTGAATATTTGGTCATCGAAAGTCCGTCAGCAAACTGTTTGTAGCCCTGATACACAATTAACGGAATTAAAGAGAAAGCAACCCAATCCAGATAAGGTTTTGCAAGCGCGATTACATCAGCAGGCTGTTGCAATAACTCCATTATCGGTTTTGCGAGAACAATAATTCCGAAAAGTAATAATCCTAAGAGTATGCATAAAAACAATCCGTGGTGAAATGCAGAACGGATTTTACCATCATTTTTTTCAGCATCTCCTTCCGCTACAATTGGTGTAATGGCGGTAGAAAAACCAATTCCTAACGACATAGCGATAAAAATCATACTGTTTCCTAATGAAACTGCCGCTAATTCTGTACTTCCTAACTTTCCAACCATTATGTTATCGACAATACCAATTAAGGTATGCCCGACCATTCCTAATATAATGGGATATGCTAATCTTAAATTATATGAAAACTCTTTGGTATACTGCTTTAAATTCACTTCTATTCTCTTTTAGTCGGCAAAGATAATCAGAAGCTTTGGATTCTTTGATACTATTAAAAACATAAGCAAATATTAAGGCTTTTTTAACGAACACAGATATTATATAACAATTACTAAAAATTATATAACAGCCCCCTGAGGTCTTAAAAGTATTTTTACAGTATTAGAAATTTAAAAAAGATGGTCATGAGAAATTTAAAAATGTTATGCCTCGCTGCTTTCGCTTTACTATACGCCAATACAACTTTCGCTCAGGACAGTGCCGTTAAAAACTATAATCAGGGCTTTAGATTAGGCTTTGGTTTAAATGGTGGTATCCCGACCGATAATGACTACAAATGGTCACTTGGTGGAGATGTTCGTCTGCAATATGATTTATCTAAAAGAACATCGTTGACCTTAACTACAGGTTTTACAAACCTTTTTATGAAAGACGAAGCAAAAGATCTTGGATTTATTCCTGCTAAAGCAGGTTTTAAAGCTTTTATCTGGGAAGATCAGTTTTATATTTTGGGAGAAGTGGGAGCTGGTTTTGCCGTAACTAACGGTTATAACGACACTACTTTTTTATGGGCTCCGGGAATTGGGTATGCCACTAAATACATCGACATTAGTGTCCGCTACGAAGATTATAACAAATTCAAAACCAATCAGGTTGCTTTACGTTTAGCCTATGGTTTTGATTTATAAAAGTTAGGTTTAATTTATTTTTTTGTTTTTGGTATGAACCCGGTAGAGAGTAAGCTCTATCGGGTTTTGTTTTGTCTTTTACCATTGGTCAAAAGATAACTGCCATTAGTCAAATGATTTTTCCGGATTGGTTTAGAACGCGGTAATTCGCTGAAAAATTAATCCAATCATGAACAAAACAGTTTTTTATCTATCACAGCTTTTTATCTTTTTTCTGATCAGCATTTCTGCACGATCACAATCAAAATTTTCAGGAGAATTTAAAGTCGATTATGTTCCGTTTTCTAATTACGTACGCCCAATGGACAGTACCAAAACAAGCGCCGAAAGTAATTTTAAAAGGGCACAGATCGCATTCGAAGTGCCTCTTTCTTTAAAAATGGACCAATACAATCATCCAAGACTCTGGTCTCTTTTTATGGATGGAAGTTATGCCCGAATGGAAAATAAAAATTATGAAATTCCTTCTCTTCCGGTAGAATTCCAGGGCGGATTCCCTAATGAACTGCTGAATGCGCAAATTGGAGTCAAACACCTCCGCTCTATTTCTCCCTCCTGGTCTTTAATGGTTATGCTCTCCGTTGGTGTTTATACGGACATGGTCGAAATCAATAAAGATGATGTTTTAATTCAGGGTGGAGTTCTTTTTATCAAACAATTCAATCCCAATCTGGCTTTTGGTATGGGGCCGGTTTTAACCAATAGTTTTGGTGTTCCAATGGTGCTTCCCGGAATTTATTTTAATTGGGAATCCAGAGGTGCTCTGCATTTTAAAGTTGCATTTCCTGAAGGTTTAGAACTTGGGTATCGAATGTCTGACACTTTTGATTTGAAAGCGGTTGGAGAACTCAGCGGTATGACCGCAGAAACCAGGGTTGGAAACAAATCTTCGTTATTGGGATATCAGCAAATTATTGCGGGAATAAGGCCGCAGATTAAGTTTGGTAAACATTGGACTTTAGAACCGACTGCCGGAACGACTATTGTGCGAAACTTTTCTACTACAAGCCGAAAAATAAAAGACATTTTTAAAGAAAAGGATATTGCTAATCCAAGATTTACAACCACCTTTTATGGAGCGGTCGCTTTAAAATGGAAGTTCTAAAGCTATTTTCTAACTGTTGGAAATAAATAAACAGCAAGAAACAGCAATTTAACACCTAAAAAAATCTCCTCTATAACCGGCTTTGTTCGTTTATAGAGGAGATTTTTTGCGTTTTTTTAATATAAACTTATCTTTCTTGAAGGTAAATTTATTTTTTAGAAATTACCTCAACGGTTTATCTGCTTAGTAAGTTTTTATAAACTACCTCTTTCAATAAAGCTTCGCGGCGTGTTCTTGAAATGGGTAGTTCTTGTCCTTTTACGAACAATCGCCCACCGGAAACAGAATCAATATGGGTAATATTGACAAGGAAAGATTTATGAATTCTGAAAAAAATCTCTGTTGGAAGTGTTTCTTCTAAAGAGATCATTGTCTGGTGAATAACAAGAACCTTGTCTTTAAAATGAAGTTTTGCATAGTTTTGCATGCCTTCGATATAGAGAATATCAAGCCAGGAAATTTTTTGAAAGCCCTCTTCCTGACGCACGTACAAATAAGGATCTAATTGATTCTGCTTCGGAGAAACTGTCATCTGATGCCATTGTTTTGCTTTTAGAGCTGCCTGATAAAAACGCTGAAACGTAATGGGTTTTAATAAATAATCGACCACCTGCAAACGGTAACCCTCCAGAGCATATTCCGAATAAGCTGTAGTGAAAATGACCAAAGGCGGATTATCCAGCGATTCCAAAAACTCTAATCCGGAGAGATAAGGCATATTAATATCCAAAAACAACAAATCAATCTGTTTTTCCTGAATGTAGGACGTGGCTTCTAATGCAGAGGCACAGGTACCCGCAACTTCAAGAAAATCAATTTTAGAGACAAAATCTACTATTCCGTTTCTTGCGATAGGTTCGTCGTCGATAACCAGACATTTCATGTTCATATTTTGATGTTTTTTATTATTTTTTTTCTCTCGCAGATCTCGCAGATCAGGCAGATTTTTTCTTTCTTTTCTACCCAATCAAAAATCTGCAATCGTCAATCTTCAATCTAAAATCTCTTAACTTCATGATATTGAACTATCGGGAACGTTACACCCATTTACTTTAAATCTAAAACCACCGTTACTGTAAAATCCGAATCGGTTTTATTGATATTTAGCTGGTGCTTTTCGGGGTATTGAATCGCCAGTCTTTTTTTGACATTTTCAAGTCCAAGTCCCTGATTTTTGGAAGGAATTTTATATTGCTCGGTATAGGAGTTTTCGATTTTAAATTGTAATTGCTTGGAAGTTTGCCTGCAGGATAAGTGTACATATCCCTTTTGATTGGGAAGTCTTGAAACGTGTTTAAAGGCATTTTCAATTAAAGGCACCAAAAGCAAGGGCGTAATCTGAAGCTGAGTGTCTTCGATATTCCATTTGCATTTTACTTCCAGTTCATTACCCCATCTTGTTTCTTCGACCGCAATCAAATCTTTGAGATATTTTATTTCGAGATGCAGTGGTACATATTCTTTGTTACATTCATACAATTGATACCGCAGAATATCCGAGAACTGAACGAGTAAATCCGATGCTAGTTTTACATTGCTCTGCATTAAAATATGGATATGATTGAGTACGTTAAACATGAGATGCGGATTGATCTGATCCTGCAAAATCCTGATTTGTGCCTCGAGATGCACTTGTTGCAACTGCGCATGATTTCTTTCTATTACATTGTGTTCCTGATAAAATCGGAGTCCGCAGGCAGTACCACAGATTAAAATAGCTGCGGGGATACTGCCACAGAATCGCGCAAATAAAAACTGAATCATGGTCATGTTTGCTTCGTCCGGATACAATCGTGCGCGGGTATGCGAATTTGAAAAGATGGCATCGATAACGGCCAGACAAAATGAAAGTATAAAAACTACAATGACACTTTGCACCGCAAATAGTGCCATTCTTCTTTTGCGCAACGCAACAGGCAAAACAATATCGCTAAGAAAATGCGCCAAAAGACTTGAACACAGTAGAACCAAAAAAGCCTGAGAAGCTGCCGATCGAACGCCGTAAGCCTCTATCATCTGTGACCAGATCGTTATCCCGAGTAAGCACCAGAAAAAAACTAAAAATATTCGATGTCTGTTTTTATTTATTACAACCATTCTAAAAGAATAAAAAATTGATGAGAAACTTCGCGTTCAAAAATAACCCTATATTTTTCAAACAAACAGCAAAGAACCCAAAAAGATTCTTTGCTGCTGACAAGGCCAAACCAAAAAAGCCTGCTTAAAATATAAAATAACCAACCCCAATGTTAAACGAATTTGGCTTCGAACTAAACTCCTTACTTAGGTTATTTAACCCTCCCTGATACGTAACATCCAGAGTAAATTTCGAAATTTCGATTCCTGCTCCAACCTGATAGCCTATATTCGATTTATCAAATTTCCCATAGCTCGTCTTTAATTGATTCAGCGAAGAAAAATTTTCATCCAGCACATAAGAATAAACTCCTCCGCCAAAAACTCTAACATTCAGAGCAGATTGGTCGATTACTTTGTAACCAATTAACAGCGGTATTTCGAGACTTCTCCAGGTTGCATTTTTAGAAGATGACTGGGCTGTTCTTTCAATTTTAGAAGATTTCTCACTATACAAAATTTCATTTTGAACATAGAAACGTTTGAAGTCAAAGCGGGCCATGGCACCACCGAAAAAACCAGCGGCATACTTTGAATCAAAACCATTTGAAACAGGCAGTTCAGAATAATTTGATCCTGCTTTTATTCCAACATGAATAGGGAGCGGAGATTGTGCATGCAGTTTAGAAGAGATTAAAGCAAATGCGAAAACAGTTGTAAGCAATACTAATTTGTACGTGTTCATGATAATAGTTTTTATTAATTTGATGCAAAGGAGCACAAACCTGAAACAGTATTAAAATTAGTTTGATGAACGGCAGCTGGGTTTTGACTAACGGAAGTGTTAATTGACTTTTCATTACGCAAGAAACCCGACAGGTTCAAAAAGCTGTCGGGTTTAGTTTTCTAAAGCTATGGATTATTTCAAATACTTTTTATCGGTCAAAGTTCTCATGAAAGCGATGAGCTGCTTTTTTTCCAAATCGGATAAGTTTAATTTGTCTTCCGGTAACGTCTGGTTCGGAACATCGAATCCCAGGCCTAAACCTCCTCCTTCGTTATAAAAATCAACTACCTCTTCCAGAGTTTTGTAAACGCCATTGTGCATGTATGGAGCGGTAAGTGTTATATTTCGGATAGTTGGTGTTTTAAACGAATTTTTATGAATCGCGGCCTGTGTAATTACAAACTTACCCAAATCTCCGTCTAATTTTTTACTTTTATTCGGAACACCCAAAATTTCGCTTTCCGATCGGTCAAAATTAGGAGGAACAGTTCCATTGGTGAGCGGAATAAAATGACAGGTTGCACATTTGGCCTTCCCAGCAAACAAATTAAAACCTGCTTTTTCATCCGCTGTAAAACGCTCTTTGTTTTGCATATAAGCATCAAACTTCGAATCGTACTTACTTAACGAACGAATATAAGAAGCCAAAGCATTTTTGATCTCAAATTCATTTATTGCTCCTTTTGGAAAAGCTTTTTTGAAATCTCTCACATAGTTCGCATCCTTTTGAAGCACTAAAGCCGATTGCTCCAAAGAACCGTGCATTTCGTTTTCATTTTTAATCACGGCCACTGCCTGATCTTCGAGATAACTTACCCTTGAATCTGCAAAAAATACGCGTTGAAAAGCAATATTGTTAAGTGTCGGCGTATTGCGCTGAAGCATTGATTTTCCGTCTAATGAAACCGCTGTTTCCAATCCATCTGTAAAAGCTTTATCAGCATGATGGCACGAAGCACAAGAACGGGTGTTGTTACCCGATAAAACAGGATCGTTGAACAGTTTTTTTCCCAACGCAATTTTCTCCGGCGTTGTTTTATAATCCGGAAAACCTGAAAAAGCTTCGGGATCAAATGCCTCCGGATCGAATAATGTTTGTGCCGTAACTTTTAAACCTCGTTGCTCTTTCATGAGCGGAATCCCCAATTCAGATCTGGTTTGAAATAATCCTTTGCTTAGCGGATTGGCAATTTCTTTGATAAAATAAGCACGGTCAAAAGCGTTAAAGTTGGTATTTGTTTTTAAATACTGCTGCCCTTTCTTCAATATCCCGAGTACCTGATTTGAATTGGAAACCGCATTGTTTTCAACATAAACCTGATAATATTTTTCGATGGTTTCTAAAGCAACCAAAGCTTCGGGAAGTGAATTCAGTACAACCGGGGAATCAAATCCTGTAATTCCTAAAGTAACCATTCGGTATACTTCCAATCGCATGGCGTCAAAAACATGCGCGTCCGTTAATTGATTTGAATTGGAAACTTTTTCCAGACGAACCAAATTAGCCGACAAGATACCCAATTCCTGAAGTAGTTCTTTTTTACTCTCTTTGTTATACTTCGGAAAAACCAATTCCTCAATAACCTGAAATCCCTCGGGCGGAACTGTTACTTTATCATTTTCCTCAAACTCAGGTATTGCAGGACCGTTTATTGCTTTGGAAACGGCCGGCGAATAATACTCACTTATCATTTCGACCTTTTTATAACCTTGATGTGCTTCCAGAAATTGTCTCTGAATTTGTGCTTCGGTAGAATCTGACTGCACGGAATATTTAAGCTTAGCAACCTTCTCAATCAGTAAAGTAATATCAGACTGAAACAATTCATTTACTTCCTGATGTTTGTCTTTTTTCTGACAGGCTACCAATGCCAGCAGGAAAAACAAACCGTATATTTTTTTCATGTGTATTAAAAATTAAAAGGGAAATATTCAGAAAAACAGAAACCACTACCTCAAATTGAAATAGTGGATGACTGTTTTATAATGCTTTAAAAATTTATCTCGCTAAACCTTTAATCACTACAATTTGACTTGCTTGTTGCTCGTTCGGACGATTTGTTCCTCCGTCAACTCCTTTATATTTTTCGCCAGTCCAGGTATGAGGCTGGATGCTTAGCATGAAAGTATCAGGAATACCCAACTGATCTGATACATCGATCATAGCACCGTATTCCCAATCTCCGAATTTTGATAGTTTACCTACGTTGTATTTGGCAGCATCAGCCTGAGTACGACGGTGATCTAATTCTAATACTACTTTCAATTCTTTTGTAGCGATATTGTATTGATAGATATAAGCATCGTGTGTTTCATCACCGTATCCGTTTGCATCTTCCTGAACGTAAACATAGTTACTGGTTACACAAATATTATCCGGGTTTTGAAATTTCCCTGCTTTTCCACTGCGGTTATCTCCATCTAAAACCAATTCTAAAGTTCCTTTTAACGGATCGGCAGCATCAAGATTTAATCTGTAAACTCTACCGTATTTCGTTCTTGAAGCATCGGCATTCGTTCCTGTGATATCTTGTCCGGTTACGTTAAAATACAATTCACGGTCAGCATTGTTACCTCCTTTGCGGTAATCTAAATCTTCAACACGACCAAATTTGATTGCTTTCAAAGTATTTACAGATGCGTTGATCTGAGCTCCTGTTAAAGTAGTGTGGTTGTCAATTTTCACGAAAGAAACAGGATAAGTTTGATCCACAGTCATGTCTTTTTCTCTTTGGTTGCTGTCATTTCTTTTTAACATGTACAAAGATCCACCAGTTAAATCACCAACAATATTTGATACATACATAAAAACCTGACCTCCGTAAGTTCCAGAGTCATCGTCACCAATTACTACAACTGTTTTTCCTTTGTAAGCAGAAGAACGTAATGGTAAAGCATTTTCGGCGCTTAAACGTCCAAATCCTGATAATTCTTTAGATACTGATGCTCCTCCAGCACTAGCGTACGGATCTAAAGCATGTGTACGAGACTCTTCTCCTGACTCTCCACAAGTTAAATAAAGCGGTCCAAAACCATGTTCTTCTTTAGTAGCCATAGTAGCCCCACACAATCTCCAGGTTCCTCCACTAGAGTTTAACAAATATTCTCCTTTTGTAGGTTTGAATGTTTTGTCTAAAGTAATTCTCGAAACCGCAAAATTGTCTTCGTTGTTTACTAAGAAAGTAAAAGTTCCGTCGGTATTTTTCAATAGACCCGAACCATCAGCAGAACCTCCAAAAACAAATTTAGGACTGTCTGCAAAAACATCATCTGAACTAAAAAGAGAATAAATTTTCAAACTTTCAAATCCTGCCTGAGCTTTTATTAAACTTGGTGTTACAGATTGATCCTTCAGTACAACACTTGTTGTTTCTGCTTCGTCTTTAGAATCGTTATTACAAGATGTAAGTAACGAACCTAACATAATTAGGGGTAAAATAATTCTTTTCATTTAGTTAAAAATTGGTTTCTATTTTTTTTTACAAAGTAATCCCCTACTCTTTAAATTAAAATGATTTAGATATTATCAAAAAAACAACAGTTTGCAAAAAAACTGCTTTAAAGCAAAAAAAAGTTAACATTAAATTAGTACTACAAAACACTCATAAACTTGCAGTAACATTAAAGCAAAAAAAAGAGCCTTATTTTAAGACTCGTTTTCTAATTGCTCTTTATATATTTTAATATTAGCCTTTATACTCTCCGATAACTCAGGCTCTTTAATGTCGGTATGCTTCTGCATTTCTTCCCAAATGGTTTTAGCAACAATGTAACGGGCCATTTCTTTATCATCGGCCGGAATTACATACCACGGAGCATCTTTTGTCGAGGTTTTATTTATGGCCTCTTCATAATATTGTTGATATTCCTCCCAATGTGCACGTTCTTTCAAATCCGCAACCGAGAATTTCCAATTGTGTTTTTCTTCTTCCAATCGTCTTAACAAACGTTTACGTTGTTCCTCTTTACTCAAATGCAGGAAAAACTTCAGTACAATTGTTCCGTTTTGCGTAATATGCTTTTCAAAATTATTGATTTGCTCCATTCTGTCTTTCCAAAAATCCTTCGGAATATCTTCTACCTTTTCAATTCCGGGTAAATTTTCATTCAATATATACTCAGGGTGCACGCGGGTAACCAAAATATTTTCATAATGGGTACGATTAAAAATCGCATATTTCCCTTTTTCGGGTAAAACCACATAATGTCTCCACAAATAATCGTGTTCCAACTCTGCCGAAGTAGGCGTTTTAAAACTATGTACCACTACTCCACGCGGATTAAATTCTTTAAAAACTTCCCGAATCAGACTGTCTTTTCCGGAAGTATCCATTCCCTGCAAACAAATCAAAACGCCATATCTGTTATGAGCATACATGGCATCTTGCTGTTTACTCAATTTAGCCTGAACTTTATCGAGTTTAGCTTCTTTTTCCTCACTGTCCGCATCAAGGTCGAGCAAAGTAGGAATCTTTGATAATTTTATTTTATCTGTGATTTTAAAATCATTCGGATCTATTGATTTCATATTTATGAGTTTTTTCGTAATAGTAAATATACTATTTTTACAAAGCATATTCCTGCTGTTCCATGTAATACTTTCGGAGACAGCAATTTTATTTACAAAACAACATTCATGGAAAAATTCACCTTAGAAATATTATTTCAAATCATCGGAATCGGGTCGGCATCAGGATTATTTTTCAATAACAATTCGCTTTATATTATTGGTGACAATAGTGGCTTCTTATACGAATACCACATGCAGGATCAGCAATTGAGTGAGCATGCGTTAATAGACAATCCAACAAAGAATATTGCAAAAAATCTTAAACCTGATTTTGAGTCTTTGACACATCATAACGATACACTTTATGTTTTTGGTTCCGGTTCTACCGAAAACCGAAACAAAATGATTGCATTCGATCTTAAAAAGAAAACTATACTGCAAAAAAATAATTTGGTTGATTTATATGCACTAATGCAAAGTTTTGGCGAAATAAAACCGGAAGATTTTAATCTGGAAGGTGCTATTTTTGATGGTGAGAACTGGTACCTGTTCAATCGTGGTAATGGAATCTCGAACAAAAATACCATTTTTACTATCCATGCTAAAAGTCTGGGAGAAGAATTTGCTTTGGTTGCAACCAATTATAAGCTTCCAAAAATAAAAGGGATTCGCTCCAGTTTTACAGATGCTATTTTGGTTGAAGATAAAATCTATTTCCTTTCTACAGTAGAAAACACTAAATCAACTTATGACGACGGTGAAATTTTGGGAAGCTTCATAGGAAGAATCGACCTTAAAACCATGAAAATCGATTTTACTCAAAAAATTACGGCAACCAATAAATTCGAAGGTCTGACTTTTTATCAAAAAACAAATGATAAAATCGAGTTTTTGCTTTGCGAAGATAATGATACAGAGGTTCTCGAAACGAAAATTTATAAATTGAGTTTGCCTGTTAAGTAAAACGAATTTCCATGAAAAAAATAATTCTTTCGCTATTAATCGTTTTTATGATTTTGACCAGCGGTTATCTATTTTATGACTTTAAAACAACTAAAATAAAAAAAGAATATTACAAGACTTTATCGCCTAAAGATTTTAGCCCAAAATCTTTTATTCTTTTTTTTAAAGAGAAATACAATAAAACCCCTCTAAATAGCGTAACAATGAGTGGTGAGTTTCCTGATAATTGGGTAAAACCAAATGATGTAGCTTATCTAATTTCCATCATGAGATCTAAAGAAAAATGTTGCGGATATACAAACGTATTCTCTTCTAATCTATCTGACGGCCATGGTGAGATTGGTGGTTTTGCAATAATTTTTCTTAACTCTTATATCTCAAATACTAAAATTAATCTAGGTTTAAATTGCAATCCTAAAGTAGATGAGGAGTCGGTTGTAAAAATTGAAAAATGGTTTAAAAAGACGACCTACTTTAAAAACAATTCATCTTTTAAATAATATGAAAAGTAACTCAATGACATTAAAAAGGGACTTTTCATATTGATATATTTCTTTTTACGCTTAAAATTAAACTTTACTTTGTGAGGATAATGACACAGAAGTTCTCGAAACGAAGATTTATAAATTAACTTTACCCAACAAACTATAAACTACCACAAAAAAATGATCCGGAAAACCACTTTAGCTCTTCTAATTTTTATTACAAGTCAGGCCACACAAGCCCAATATAAATATCCTACGACTCCTGAACGTCCTGTTGTAGATGATTATTTTGGAACAAAAATCACAGATTCATACAGATGGCTTGAAGACATGAACAATCCTGAAGTTCAAAAATGGTTCAAAGACGAATCGGATTATACCAACTCTATTGTGAAAACAATTTCTGGACGCGATGCTCTTTTTAATAGAATGAAAGAGATTCAGGCTTTGGGTGGAGATCAATACGGATCTATTATACAGGTTGGTGATATTTTCTACTATACAAAAAATAAAAAGCAAGAAAACATATACAAGTTGTATTTCCGTAAAAACAGAAATGGAGCTGAAGTTTTATTGTTAGATCCTAATACAATTACTAAAGGTGCCACTATCACCAATTTTAATATTAGTCCTGATAACAAAAAACTAGCTGTAACCATATCTGAAGGCGGTGCAGAAGTTTGCGACCTAAAAATTATGGATCTCGAATCGAAAAAATTCCTTTCAGATAAACTTACTCCTGTTTGGAGCGAATTTCCTTTTGAATTTACTCCGGACAGTAAAGCCATAACATATACACAAATGGCTACGAGAGATAATACAAGTGACATTTTTTTGAAGAATATGAAAGCTTTTTTACATGTTATTGGCACTGATCCAAAAACAGATAAAATATTGGCTTCAAAAGAAAACAATCCTGAATTAGAAATTCTAGCTGCACAATTTCCTTATGTTAAATTTCCTGATGATTATTCATATATCATTTTAGATATTGGATCTACAAAAAATGAAGAATTTTCTTTTTATGCGCCATTTTCAGAACTAGGAAAATCAAAAATTAATTGGAAACCATTAGTGAAATATGAAGATGATATAACGGATAGTCAAATTATTGGTGATAAACTTTTTTTCCTTACTCATAAAAATGCTCCTAATTATAAACTGGCATATACAAGTCTAAAAAATCCAGATTTTAATAATCCAACGATTCTTGTTCCAGAAAACGATAAAGTTATACGAAGACTAAGAAAGTCTAAAAACTTCATTTACTATAATTTGAGCGACGGAATCAATCAGGAAACTTTCCAAATTAATGCCAAAACTTTAGAAATCAAAAAAATTCCACTTCCAGCGGGCTCTAATTCAGTATTTTCATTAAGTCCACGTCAAAACGATAACATGATGCTTTTTAACAATGGCTGGGTTACTCCTTCTACTGATTATGATTATGATGCCCAAACTGGAAAATTAGGAAAAAGTAAAGAATTAACCGCAAATGGTTCTTTTCCTGACTTTAGCAAAAATTATGTTGTAAAAGAAGTAGAAGTACCAAGTCACGATGGAGTAATGGTGCCTTTATCTATAATTTATCCTAAAAACATTAAAATTGACGGTTCTACACCTTGTTATATTACAGGATACGGCGCTTATGGGATTAGTCAATATCCATATTTTGTAGGATCTAGCGTAATGACTTTATTAGAACAAAATACTATTGTGGCTTTTGCGCATCCTCGTGGAGGAGGTGAAAAAGGCAATAAATGGCATGCTGACGGAATGAAAGCTAAAAAGTCAAATACTTGGAAAGATTTTATTGCTTGTTCAGAATATTTGATAAAAGAAAAATATACTTCTAAAGAAAAACTTATTGGAAATGGAGTAAGCATGGGAGGTATATTGATTGGAAGAGCAATTACAGAACGTCCTGATCTTTATAAAGTAGCTCTTGTTGAAGTAGGTTGTACCAATGCAATCAGAATGGAAACTTCTCCAAATGGGGCAAATCAAATTCCAGAGATCGGAACTTTAAAAAATGAAGAGGATGTAAAATATATTTTAGAAATGGATTCGCAAAGCAAAGTGAAAAAAGGCGAAAAATATCCAGCTACTTTCATACGCACAGGAATTAATGATCCTAGAGTTGCGCCATGGGAGCCAGGCAAATTTGCTGCAATATTGCAAAATTATAATAGCTCCGAAAATCCCATTTTATTACACGTTAACTATGCCAACGGTCACCATTCAAGCGACTTAGATGTTACTTACGGTGATGAAGCAGACATGTGGGCATTTGCATTGTGGCAGGTTGGAAATACTAAGTTTCAGCTTAAAAAGTAAAATCTCGAATATAGTTTAATAAAATCTGTAGATGCACTAATTTATTTCTACAGATTTTTTTTTGTTTTCACTACAAAGCAAAATTGATTATTTTTATTTTTTTTTACACCGCTCCCAACCTTTTTATCTTTTAAGCCCTCTTTAGTATAAAGACAACAATTGTGATAAACGAAACTCTCATATCCAACTGCAAAAAAATGAACCGCGATGCTCAGCGTCAGGTTTATGAGCATATGGCTCCAAAACTGTATCGCGTTTGCAAACGATACCTTAAGAAGGAAGAAGAAATTGAAGAAGCTATGGCTGATGCTTTCTATACCATATTTACAAAGCTGGAACAACTGAAAGAAGTTTTGGCTTTTGAGGCATGGGCCCGAAAAATTACGGTCAACCATTGTTTGGCAACCATCAAGAAAAACACCAATTTCAATATGTATCTTGATGATGTCAAATTGCTTTCGCAACCTTTTACCGAGGAGGTGAACGCATTGGAAGAAGAAGATTTACTGAATTTACTAAACCATATTCCGGACGGCTGTAAAACGGTTTTCAACCTTTTTGTTATTGAAGGTTTCGGACATAAAGAAATAGCCGCTATGCTGAACATTTCTGAAGGCACATCGAAATCACAATTGAATGCCGCTAAAACCAAACTAAAGGAGTTAGTCAATAAATTGTATTACCAAAAAGCAAAATAGTCATGGACAATCAAGATAAAGTATTCGATAAATTTAAAGAGGCCGCACAGAACTCGGAAACTAAAGATTTCCCGGGAATGGAAAAAGTCTGGTCGCGCCTTGAAGATAAACTGGACAAAAAAGAGGATAAAAAAACCATTTCGTTATGGAAAAAAATTGCCATTGCAGCCTCTCTTTTATTGCTCATTTCTTTAGGAGCCCAATTTTTAAAATCAGATAAAACAACTCCACTATCAACCCCAAAAGTTGTAGTTAACGAAACAGAGCAGCCCGCTTTGGAAAAAGAGAACGCAATTGTTTCTTCAGATTCTATAATAGTTCCCAAAGCAGAAGCGGTAAAAATTTTAGACCAGCAAATCAAACAACAGCAAAAAGTAGCATTACAGGAAATACAATCTTCTCCCAACAATGCTGTAATAACGGAAGTCGCTCCACCAGCTGTTGCAGATCAAATTGCTGCTCCGGTAGCTGTACAATCCGAATCTTATAAAAATAAAGAAGAGGAAAGCAGCGTCACAAAAGACAAAGCCGTTGCCACTTATGGATACGCCGGATCAATGCAGCGAGAGTCAGCCAAAATGGCTTATGCAGAAAAGCAGGCAACAATGGCCAGAAAAAGCGCTCCTTTAATTGTTTTGAACGGAAATCCAATCTCGCACAAAGACGATGCCAAAAGGGATCAAATGATGCAGACAGAACTTCCGAATTTACAGCCTGAAAATGTGGATTCTCTTGTCGTACTGGATGCTCCATTGTACATTATTGACGGAATTTACTATTCTGAAAGCGACTTATTTGGTCAGAATCCAACCAGTCCGTATGCTCCTTTAAACAAACAGGAGATCAAAACAATTACCGTTCTTCAGGATCTTGAAGCCACCTCAAAGTATGGCGAAAAAGGAAAAAAAGGAGTGGTAATCATTACAACCCGAAAAGGAAAACCTGCAGCAAAAGACTAACGGCAAAACTCCAATTTAATTCCAAAAAATCTTTGTCAGGGCTTTAAGCTCTGACCCCGGTCAACCTGATTATTCATCTAAAAATTACTACCATGAAAAACGTAAAACTTATTTCATTAGCCCTATCTATGCTTATATGTTTCGTAGCATCGGCACAGGAGAAAATCATTACAGGAATAGTTACCGACAAAGCCAACATACCGCTTCCGGGAGTAACTATAGTGATTAAAAATACCAAAAACACAACGCAAACCGATTTTGATGGTCGTTATTCCATTAAGGCTCAAAAAGGCGACATTTTGATCTTTAGTTACATTGGATTCAGCTCTCAAACTCAAACTGTGGATGATAAAAATGTGATTAATGTTAAACTAAATATTGATCAGGAATCGCTTAAAGAGGTAGTAATCGTAGGTTATGGATCTTCAAACGCCGACTACCAAAGCTCAAATTACAGCCGTCGTGATAAGAAAATGGCTGCTAAGACTATTACCTCAACACTTCAGGGAAGAGTTGCCGGACCACAAATCACTCGCAATTACGTTCAGCCGTCTCCCAATCAAAACATAATTATAAGAGGAACTGCATCTATTTCTTCTAAAAATGAACCTTTGTATATAATCGATGGTGTTCCTGTGAAATCTGATCAATTCTCAAAAATCAATCCGAATGATGTGGAAGAAGTAAAAGTTATAAAAGAAGCAGAAGCTACTTCACTTTATGGAAGCAGAGCCTCAAACGGAGTTGTTATTGTGGCTACAAAAAACGGTATTTACAAAAACCTTACAGAGAAAGAATTAAATACCAAACTGAAAAAAATAACTGTTCCGCAACCGGTAGAACCTAATGAGGAAGACTACAATACTTTTGTAGAAAACGCCTTTGAGAGCCCAAAAACAGCACCTCTTTCTACATTTTCCATCGATGTTGATAATGCTTCATACACCAATGTGAGACGTTTTATCAATAACGGACAAACGGTTCCCAAAGATGCTGTTCGTGTGGAAGAAATGGTGAATTTCTTTAAATATAATTATCCACAACCTAAGGATCAAAATCCTTTCTCTATTCATACAGAGCTTAGCGATTCTCCATGGAATGCGAAAAACAAAGTGCTTAAAATTGGTTTACAAGGCAAAAATATTCCAACAGAGAATTTGCCTGCCTCCAATCTCGTTTTCTTAATTGATGTTTCAGGATCAATGAGCGACCTAAATAAATTACCCTTACTCAAACAATCTCTGAAAATATTGGTAAATGAGTTACGCCCGAAAGACAAAGTTGCCATGGTCGTTTATGCCGGTGCAGCAGGACTGGTTTTACCTCCAACTTCAGGTGACGAAAAGAAAACTATTATTGAGGCTCTTGAAAAATTAAATGCCGGAGGAAGCACTGCCGGAGGTGCCGGAATTGAACTGGCTTACAAAATCGCAGCAGAAAATTTCATCAAAGACGGAAACAACAGAGTGATTCTGGCCACCGACGGAGATTTTAATATAGGAAACACTTCTAATTCAGACATGGAAAAACTAATCGAAGACAAAAGAAAAACCGGTGTTTTCCTTACTTGTCTGGGCTACGGAATGGGAAATTATAAAGACAGTAAAATGGAAATTATGCCTATATCGATAACATTCAGGAAGCCAATCGCTTTTTAGGAAAAGAATTCAAAGGTTCTATGTTTGCCATTGCCAAAGATGTAAAAATTCAAATCGAATTCAATCCGAAACAAGTTCAGGCCTATCGTTTAATTGGATACGAAAACAGAAAGTTACATCCGGAAGATTTTAAGAATGATGCTATTGACGCTGGAGAATTGGGAAGTAATCACACTGTTACGGCTTTGTATGAAATTATTCCTGCAGGAGTGAAAAGTGACTATTTAACACAGCAACCAGACGATTTGAAGTATACGAAAACAAAAGAAACCGGAGCAAACTACAGCAATGAACTTGCAACTATAAAATTCCGTTACAAAAAACCTGATGGTAACAAAAGTATAGAACTGGTACAGGTAATCGAAAACAAAACCGTTGCTTTAGAAAAAGCTTCTGATGATTTTAAATTCAGTTCTTCAGTAGCCTGGTTCGGATTAAAACTAAGAGATTCAAAACTCATTTCAGATAAATCTTCGGATGCGATTCTGAAATTAGCCAAGCAAGGACTTTCTAATGATGCAGAAGGATATAAAGCAGAATTTATTCGTTTGATTGAAGCTGCTAAATTCAATTAAATTCTAATCCTGTCTTTTTTTTAAAATCTTAAAAAATATCATTGTCATTCCTGTTTGATTGGAATGACAATGATTCTATTAATTTGAAGTGAATTCTCGATCTAAATATTTACCCCTGTTTACTAATAAAATTTGCCAATCTCCTGTCTAAAAACTTTGACAAAGATAAATGGCAATACTTATTTAAAATTTTAAGATGAAAAATATAAAACTTATTTCATTGGCTCTCTCTATATCTTTCTGTTTTACAACACATGCACAAGAGAAAACCATTTCTACTGTAGAACCAGTAAATACTAATAATCGGATCATAATATGTGCACCATCAAAAAAATCTCTTCTCAATGCACCTTTGGTAATTATTGACGGAGTTACAATAAATTCGGAACAATTTTCTAAAGTAAATCCAAATGATATCAAAGAGATAAAAATTGTAAAAGAAACTGAAGCAACTTCACTCTATGGAAATAAAGGAATAAATGGCGCTATAATTATTACAACAAAAGAAAATAATTAAAGATTTAATGATGCGGATTTTACTTTAACAGGGTCTTATTAACAAAATTATTTTTACATTTGATCTTCTTTAAAGAAAATTCAAACTACAATCTTTAAAGGATTATTTACAAATCAATTTCATACTTCATTTAATGAACCCTATCTTAAATCAGAATTTATTTCTTGTAAAAGAACATGTTGGCATGTTTAAAGCAGCAAACAACTATGATATTTACAATCCCGAAAACAATCAGATCATCCTGAATTGCAGAGAAAATAATCTGGGATTTTTTACCAAAGTATTTCGTTTTACCGATTACAAAAGAATGACTCCTTTTAATATTGAAATTACAACGGCTTCAGGCGAGAAAGTAATTACAGTTAAACGTGGTATTGCCTGGCTCAGATCAACTGTTGAAGTTTTTGACGAGAAAGACAGACTGATAGGAACGTTTAAGCAAAAATTCTTTTCTTTTGGTGGCAGATTTGAGATTTTAGACAAGAATGAAAAACCGGTTGCTACGCTTCAGGGAAAATGGACAGGCTGGGATTTTAAGTTTACACATGAAAATAAACAACTGGCGCAAGTAAGTAAAAAATGGGCCGGGATGGGAAAAGAACTCTTCACCAGCGCCGATAATTATATCCTTCAAATTGAAGAAACTGTAGTTGCTGACAGCTCGCAAAGACAACTAATCATGGCAGCAGTAATGTGTATCGACATGGTTTTGAAAGAATAAAAAAGTTGTTAAACTTAGATTAAGAAAACACTTAAAAGCATCATTTAGGAAGCAAAAGCCTTATTTTTGTTGTACTAAAATGATGCTTTTGGCATTTCTAACATTACAATCATGACAGACTTAAAAAATAAAAATGCTTTAATTACAGGAGCGGGAAAAGGAATAGGAAAAGCAATTGCTCTTGCACTTGCAAAAGAAGGAGTTAATGTAATTTTAGTTTCAAGAACACTGGCCGATGTGGAGCAACTGGCCATTGAAACCACTAATTTGGGCGTAAAATCTCTGGCTCTATCTGCTGATGTTTCTGACATAAATTCTATAAATAATACTGTAGAAAAAGCCTTAGCCGAATTTACGCATATTGACATTCTGATCAACAATGCAGGTACTGGTAAATTTGGTAATTTTCTGGAACTGGAACCGAAAGAATGGGAAAATATTATCAAAGTAAACCTTATGGGGACTTATTATACAACCCGTGCTGTTGTTCCAAACATGATTGAAAGAAAAACAGGTGAGATTATCAATATTTCTTCAACGGCCGGATTAAACGGAAATGCTTTAACAAGTGCCTACAGTGCCTCTAAATTTGCTGTTTTGGGACTAACGGATTCTTTAATGCACGAAATGAGAAAACATAATATTCGTGTTACTGCCTTAACACCAAGTACCGTAGCAACTGATTTAGCTATTGACTTAAAATTAACCGACGGAAATCCGGAAAAAGTAATGCAGGCCGAAGATGTAGCCGAATTGATTATTGCACAATTGAAATTAAACCGTCGCGTTTTCATTAAAAACAGCAGCATCTGGTCTACTAATCCTTAAAAAAAATAAATTCCAATACTTAAATCCCAAATTCCAATTTTTGACATTTTTATAAAATTTCAACTCGTTTTGGAATTTGGGATTTCAGTATTGTGATTTCAAAAAAAATATATGATGGAACAATATTTAAGACAATTAATTGCAATAGAATTTACAGATAAGAAAGAACTTTTTACAGGATTTCTTATTGACTATTCAGATGAATGGATTTTATTGCGAAACAATCCCGTAGATTTTATTCTGGATGGTTTTGTAGTGCTCAAAAATAAAAACATCGAAGCCATTCACAGGGATCAGGATCTGGCATTTACAGAAAAAATAATCCGTTTAAAAGGACTAAAAACAAATGCCGAAGATATCATTCCAATAAGAGATTTGACTTCCATTATAAATTTTATTACCAACAAGTATGGTATTTTCCAGATTTCTAAAAAATCAGCAAAATCGGCTTATTTAGGAAAATTAATCGAATTGACGGATGAAGAACTTACCATCGATTTCCTGGACACAAAAGGTCAGTTTGGCGGAGAATTAAGCTTTAATCCGCAAAAAATAAGAGTGATTGAATTTGATACCGATTATATCAATTCGCTGAAATTGGTCGTTCCGGAAAATCAGAATTAATTATTTTAAAAACAGAAAAACCCTTTTTACAAAGGGTTTTTCTGTTTTTCTGTGATTTCGACGTGAGGAGAAATCACACCAGTAATTCCGTTCCTAAATTCACCAATCTTTGTTGAGTTTCTCGTGTGATTTCTCCTCACCCCGAAATAACAAGATTGGAGTTACTTAGTCTAAAACTCTACTCTTTGTCGAATTTCTAATGCGATTTGCTTCGTCAGTTCACTATCGCCTGATTCTCGTTTCTTGAAATGGCAAACTAGATTTAAGCCTCTGCCAGTTTATTCAAAAACTCGAGACGAACACTTCCGTCTTCGTCAATTTTAGTCAGGTTTATTTCTTGTAAAGTATTGACCAATTCTGGATTCCAGGGTGTTTTTACTTTTACATAATTCTCTGTAAAACCATGAATATATCCTTCTTTATTTTCGCTTTCGAACAAAACTGTTCGGTTTGATCCTAATTGACTTTCATAAAAAGCACGGCGTTTTTTAACCGATAATCCGCGTAACATTTTACTGCGCTTCGCTCTTACATTTGCCGGAACAATTCCTGGCATGTTTGCAGCTTCTGTGTTATCTCTTTCCGAATAAGTGAATACGTGTAAATACGAAATATCCATTTCGTTAAGAAAATGATAGGTTTCTAAAAAGTGCTCATCTGTTTCACCCGGAAAACCAACAATAACATCGACACCTATACAAGCATGAGGCATTACTTCACGAATTTTATTGACACGTTCAGTATAAACTTCACGCAAATAACGGCGTTTCATCAATTTCAAAATATCATTACTTCCGGATTGCAACGGGATATGAAAATGCGGTACAAAAGTTCGGCTTGTTGAAACAAATTCAATCGTTTCATTTTTCAACAAATTGGGCTCGATAGATGAAATTCGCAAACGCTCAATTCCGTCAACCTTATCCAAAGCCTGAACCAGTTCAAGAAAGGTATGCTCGTGTTTTTTATTTCCAAACTCCCCTTTCCCGTAATCACCAATATTAACTCCGGTTAAAACAATTTCTTTAATATTCTGAGCCGAGATTTCCTTCGCATTTTGCAATACATTTTCCAAAGCATCACTTCTCGAAATTCCTCTTGCTAATGGAATGGTACAATAGGTACATTTATAATCACAACCGTCCTGAACTTTCAGGAAAGCACGGGTACGATCTCCAATAGAATAACTTCCCACATAAAAATCAGCTTCGGCAATTTCACAGGAGTGTACTTCACCCATGTCATTCTTGCTCAAATCGTGAATATAATCGGTAATCTTAAATTTTTCTGTTGCTCCCAAAACCAAATCAACTCCATCCACAGACGCTAATTCCTCCGGTTTTAACTGGGCATAACAGCCTACTGCCGCTACGAAAGCTTTTTCATTAAGCTTCATTGCTTTTTTTACCACCTGCTTAAACTGTTTATCGGCATTCTCTGTAACAGAACAGGTATTGATGACATAGATATCTGCTATTTCCTCAAAATCAACACGATCAAAACCTTCATCGTTAAAGTTTCGGGCAATAGTTGAAGTCTCTGAAAAATTCAGTTTACAACCAAGTGTATAAAAGGCAACTTTTTTTCTATTTTCCATAGGAATAAACTACGTTTTAAGTAGTAAGATATTATATTTACATCTCTTTTGAAGAGTTTGCAAATTTACGTACAATATTCTTTAAAATAAAATCAATAATACACTATATATCAATATTTTGCAACAAACCTCTATTTTAATTCATTTTAAAAAACTACAAATCAAACAAAATAAAGGTTTAAAAAAAGTGTCTCTAAAAAAGTAAAACAACAAATCGATAGGAATAAATTGACAAACAAATCGATTAAACGCAAATAATATCGATTAAGTACAATTTTACACCCATTAAATTGAAATTTTCTTACATTTAGCTTTGTTTGAATTGTTTTTAGAAGTACTTTCACTTCTCCAAAAAATAGTGAGCGAAAGTTGTATTATTTAAATCATAAATAGCACGTAACAATTTTGATTTTCCATCGTTATGTTGTTGTTTTGTTACAGTAAAAAATGGGAAGGCCGAAAACCAGAAAGAGTAGGCAAAAATTAAAAATTAAAACTCCATATGAAAGCATTTTTACCCACAATCTGCTTGATGTTCTTAACCCTTTTTAGCGCCCAGGCACAAACTGCTCCAGCTGCTAATCCATTTCCATCTATCAGCACATTGACAACCTGGGCGAGCTTAAACTCTCAAACTCAATTTGATATTGCAATTCGTGCGGTTGGATTTAAATTTGAAGTAAAAGAACCGGGTGAAGGCTCAACAGCTTACACTTATATCCGTAAAGTAACTGTAAACGAAGTAAACTATACTGACAGAATTGTTTACAGAATTACAAACAATAATTCAGCAAGTATCATTTCGTTGGTAACTGCTTCTACTGATTTAGTAAGCTTATACACGCCACAATTGTCAACTTTTAAAAACAACAATTGCAAAACCGAAATGTCTAAAGACAAAAATACAACCTGTACTTGTTACGAAAGTGCCAATTTTGCAATCGATCTTTGTGACGAACGTGTAAAACTGACAATGGGTGATGGAAATAAGTATTTTGTTTCTGTAGCTAAAAAATAATATTTAATACTTTAGTTTAGGTATTAAGAACTTCGAGTTGTTTTCCAAATCTTTGCAAATCTTAAATGAGTTGAGTTTGCAAAGATTTGGAACACATTTCTTAGGATTACTTACAAGTTTGGATTTTTTAATTCATACCAGACTTCCAACTCTCCTTCATATTCGAAAGAATTGACATAGCAAAAACCTAGTTTTTCTAATATTCTTCTTGAGTCTTTATTTCCTTCATCGGCATAAGCATAAAGAGCTTCTGCTTTTATCACATTAAAAGCATAATTAACAAATGCTATTCCGGCTTCGGTAGCATAACCTTTCCCCCAATGTTTTTCGATGAAACGATATCCAATTTCATAAAAATCTTTATGGTTATTAATTTCCGTGGTAATAAACTTTATTCCGGACCAACCCAAAAACTCATTGGTTTCTTTTGAAATTACTGCCCAACGGCCTATTCCAAAAGCTTCATATTGTCCCTGAATATGTTTTATCATATCTACACTTTCCTGAATTTCTTTCACGGGTTTATTTCCCACAAAAAGATGCACGTTTGGATTAGAATCTAATTCAAACATTCCATCAGTATCCGAAAGAAGTAATTCTCTTAAAAGTAGTCGTTCAGTTTCAATTGGATCTTTCATAAACTTTAATTTAAAATATAGCGTTGCACTACCTCAGCTACGCCATCATTATTATTGGAAGCCACGATTAAATCTGCCTTATCTCTTAATTCCGGCGTTACATTATCTACCCAAACACCAAGTCCTGCATATTCGATCATGGTCAAATCATTTCCAGCATTTCCAACGGCAATAATCTCACTCTGGTGAATGTTCAACTTTTCGGCTAGAAGTTTTAAGCTGGCTGCTTTATCAATTCCATTCTGTGCTGCTTCCAGAAAAAAAGGTTTTGACATCGCAACACTCAAATGTGGCATTGTTGCTTTTAAATCACTTTCGACTTCTTTCAGATAAGAAGGCTCCTCCAGCAGTATACATTTTACTGCAGCTTCAGTCACAGCTTCTTTAAAACTATATACTTTATTGTGTGGTAATCCGGTAATTTCTTTTTCAACTTCAATGTATTCCGAATCGGTTTCACTTATAATCTCACCGTTCAGATAAGTGATGATGTGAGTATTCTTTTTTACACTGTAGTCATACAATTCATGAATTTGCTCCACCGTTAACTTTTGTTCAAACAAAATCACATCATCTTTAACCGTACTTATGATTGCACCATTGAACGAAATGATATAGGAATTATACAAATCTAACTCTAACTCCTTAGCATAAGCAGTCATTGCTGATGTAGGCCTACCGGAAGCCAAAACGACGTATACGCCTTTTGCTTGTGCTTCCAGAAGTACTTTTTTATTAAGGTCTGAAATTTTATGATCGTCTGTCAACAGGGTATCATCCATGTCAAGCACTAACATTTTATATTGCATATTTTTTATTTTCAGCTGCCTGTTATTAGTGTGCAGTTGCAGTCACAGTATTCAGTCTCAGTCTCAGTCTCAGTACTCAGTACTCAGTCTCAGTGCTCAGTCACAGTTTACATCTCACATTTCACACTTCACATTTCACATTTCACACTTCACACTTCACACTTCACATCTCACACTTCACAAAACAACTACAATTATTAAAGACTCATTCTAAACTCTTCGATAATCGGATTAGCTTTTGCAAAATCGGTTTCCTGAATAAATACCTCTACTGCCAAATCTGAACCGCCATAACCAGCCATACGAGCCGATTGAATGTTATCTTTCTTTACTGTTTCCAATCCTGCCTCTTCCAATCTTTCCTGTAAAGCAATTGCTAACACCTCACTACCTGAATACACTTTCATTAATCCCATGACATCTTATTTTTATTGTTATTTATTTTTTACTCTAATATTCTTTTTAATTGATTTTGAAAATCACTGTTTTCATTCATACCAATATGCCCCTGCCCTTTTAACAGATAAAGATGACCATTGGATTTTATCATTTTACTCAATCGAACCGAATTTTCATAGGGGATTAAACGATCTTCCATTCCGTGAAAAATATAAATCTGTGTCTTAATTTCTGGCAAATATTCATAGGTTTCAAAGCGGAATTTCTTCATGAAATTCGGAAAAAACGGTACTTTACTACTTGATAATTCTGTAAAACTATAATAAGGCGATTGCAGAATCAATGCTTTTGGTTTATTCTCAGAAGCCAAAATAGCAGCTAGTCCGGAACCTATTGAATAGCCCGCGATAATAATATTACTTTCAGAATATCTTTTAGATAATGTTTTATATGCAGCAGATACGTCTTTGTTTAATTGCTCTTCATCATTAATTTCGCCTTCACTCTTACCGAAACTTCTGTAATCTAATATGAAGATATCATATCCCAATCTGGTATAGATTTTTGCAATTTTCCCCCAAGTTTCAAGTGTCCCCGCATTTCCATGGAGATAAAAAACTAAACCTTTTGAATTCTCAGCCTTAAATAATAATCCATTCAATTCTACTCCATCAAAAGACTTAATGTTTAGCTCCTCAAATTTTTGCTGATAATTGAATTGATAATCTTTAGGAAGCTGCGCCCTCTGGAATACCATTTCAGTCTGATTGAAATATACGTAAGAAACGATCAAAACATAAATTACAATAAAAAAAACTAAAAGTGTAATCATTAAAAATTTAAATGTTTTGAAAATCTCCATATAAATCCATTATTTCACAAATTTATTCTTCTTCAATATCCTCCTCATCCTCAAGTTCCTCTTCATCTTCCATATCAAACACATAAGGCTCCAGCAACATTTTATCTGCTAAAATTTCGATGCGTTCTGTTAAGGTTTCTGCAAAAATAATACGTTGTGTTTTGGTAATACTGTTTGAAATACGCATAATCTTAGTTTCGTGACGTAATTTCAAAATAGGATCAGCATCATCCAGGATAAACATTTTCAACCGATTTACATTGTAGCCCGCCGTTGTAAACATATCGCTCAATTTGTTTGGCGTTCCAATCAGAACATCAATTCCGGTAGAGATATAGTTTTTATCGTAATCCATATCACCTTTGTCGTGTACTCCGTAAACTTCAAGGTTGGTATATTTTCCGTATTTTTCAAAAAGCGCTTCCATTTCTAACACTTTGGCCTTGTCCTCTACAAAAATCAACGCACGTGGCGATTCTTCTGTCTGACCTGCCAATTGCTGAATAACATTCAATACAATTGTTGTAGATTTTCCGCTCCCTGCCGGGGAAAGAATGATACAATCAGCCCCACTTTTAATAGTCGAAAAAGTTTCCTGCTGCAAAACATTTGCCTCTGTTAAACCATTTTCAATTAGAGCCTCTTGTAACTTCTCGTTTATTTTTTTTAGTTTCATTTTTTTTATGCTTTACGCTTTAAGCCTTAAGCCTTAAGCCAAAATTCATTTTATTTCTTATGCTTACACCAGCAAAAAGCTTAAAGTTTATAGCCTATTGCCCTTACTTGCTTGCAAACATTTTAACATCGGTTTCAGAAATTTCATTTCCTCCCAAAATAATTAATCTTTCAACTACATTTCGTAGTTCACGAATATTTCCTGTCCAATCGTACTCCTGCAATAATTTGATCGCCTGTGGCGAAAACACTTTTACCGAATTTCCTTGTTCTGAAGCAATTTTCTCTGTAAAATGCGTAATCAATGCCGGAATATCATCGCGTCTCTCATTCAATGGCGGCACTTTAATTAAAATTACAGCCAGACGGTGGTACAAATCTTCACGGAAACGACCTTCGGCAATTTCAGTCTTTAAATCTTTATTTGTTGCCGCTACAACTCGCACATCAACTTTGATATCTTTCTCTGCTCCCACTCTGGTAATCATACTCTCCTGTAGCGCCCGTAACACTTTGGCTTGTGCCGAAAGACTCATATCTCCAATTTCATCTAAGAAAATAGTTCCTTTGTCAGCAGCTTCAAACTTTCCGGCACGATCTTTCACCGCCGATGTAAAAGCTCCTTTTACGTGACCGAACAATTCACTTTCGATCAATTCACTCGGAATTGCAGCACAGTTTACTTCTATTAATGGAAAATTAGAACGCTCACTTTTTTCATGCAATTGGTGCGCTACCAATTCTTTTCCAGTTCCGTTTGGACCTGTAATCAAAACTCTCGCTTCGGTTTGAGCAACTTTATCAATCATTAACTTGATATGACTGATTGCTTCGCTTTCTCCTACCATTTCGTAGTTTTTACTTACCTTTTTCTTTAGGATTTTATTTTCAACCACGAGTTGTTTTTTATCTAAAGCATTACGAACCGTGTTCAGTAATCGGTTTAAATCAGGTGGTTTCGAAATATAATCAAATGCTCCCAAACGCATCGTATGAATCGCGGTTTCCATATCGCCATGACCAGAGATCATCACCATCGGAATTTCCGGTTTGATTTTTTTTACTTCTTCTAAAACCTCAACTCCGTCCAATTTTGGCATTTTGATGTCACATAAAACCAAATCGTAATCATTGTTTTTTATTTTCTCAAGACCCACCGCACCATCTTCAGCTTCATCTACCTTATAAGTATCATTTTCTTCAGATAAAATTTTCACCAAAACTCTTCTAATGGATGCTTCGTCTTCTATAATTAGTATTTTACTCATTCTTTTTGAGGTTCTAAGGTTCTGAGTTACTAAGGTTCTAAGTTCTTCTTTTCTGCCTAAACTAAAAGCTTAGCAACTCAGAACCTTAGTATCTTAGCAACTTAAAAAAAATTAATATTTAAGCCATTTATACAATTCTTTCCAGGTTGGTTTTTTGCCGTACATCAAAATCCCTATTCGGTAAATTTTGGCAGCGAACCATACTACAAGAAAAAAGGTAGCAAACAATAATGATACCGAAATTGCAATTTGCCACCACGGCACTCCAAACGGAAGTCGCATTAACATTACAATTGGCGAGGTCAACGGAATCATAGAAAACACAACCGCAATGGTTCCGTGAGGATCATTGACCACTGTAAAGAAACCTATATAAACACTTAAAATAAGCGGCATTAAAATAGGCAATAGAAATTGCTGCGAATCGGTTTGATTGTCAACCGCTGCACCAATAGCTGCATAAAAAGAGCTATATAAAAAGTATCCTCCGATGAAATAAACCACAAAACCAATGATAATACTGGCAATAGGCAAATTCCATAATTCACTAATATACATTTGAGCTGTCCCCGACATTTCATGCTGAGCAGATTGCATTAATTCAGGTGAAATTCTGGCTGTTGGACCAACATTAACACCAAAAAAGGCCGAAGCCGCAAACATCAATCCCAGACCAATGATCGCCCAGATAATAAACTGAAGCAATCCGGCAAGAGAAGTTCCCACAATTTTACCAATCATCAGCTGAAAAGGTTTTACTGAGGAAATAATAATTTCAATGATTCTATTTGTCTTTTCTTCGATCACACTACGCATCACCATATTTCCGTAAATGATAATAAACATCATGATCAGATAACCAAAAGCACCACCTATACCAATTTTTATTTCATTCAGTCCTTTTAAGCTTTCCTCTCCGGATGCTTTTACTAAATGAATATTAACCTCTGACTGTGCTTTTTGAATGGCCACTGTATCCAGTTTTGCCGTTTCAAGATTTACTTTGGTAATTTTTGATGCAATAACACGCTGTGTTCTTTCGATAAAAGAAATACTCGGACTGTTATTCGAAATAAACTCGATTTTACTTTCTAAATCAGCTAAATTATTGGTTTTTGGAATTACAATTAAACCATCAAAGCTTTCATTAGTAATACTGTCTTTTAGTGCTTTTGTATCAATCTCAGATACATTGAGGTATTTAAACTCGGCCTCTTCTTTATTCTGTTTTACAAAATCCTGGGCAAACAAACCCGTTTCGTCATGGATTGCGATTCTTTTCGTCTCTGCTTTCATTGAACTCAGATAACCAATAAAACCTGCAATTGCCACAAATAACAACGGACTCAAAAACGTCATGACAACAAAAGACTTATTGCGCACTTTTGCAATAAATTCTCTTTTTATAATTAATGAAATGATGCTCATAAATATTTTAATTTTCAAATTCCAAATTCAAATTTTGATTACTCTAACATTGGAATTTGGAATTTAATTTTTGAAGTTTAATTTTTGTTTTCGGTAACTGTTTGAATAAAAATATCGTTTACGCTTGGTATTTTCTCTACAAAATGAGTAACCTGTCCTCGTTGCGTCAACAGATGCAATAACTCGTTTGGCGTTGCATTTCCAATTTGAATGTCTAATTTCAAATCATCATTCAAGGATTTAAAATTTGCAGGCGAAACGGTAAATTTTTGCGTGATATCATACATCAGGCCTTCTACATTATCCGTCAGAATTCCCACTTCAAAACTATTGGTTCTAAATTGACGTTTTACATCACTCACCTTGCCTTCAATCAATTTGTTCGATTTATGAATTAAAGCGATATGATCGCAAAGTTCCTCTACACTTTCCATACGGTGTGTCGAAAAAATAATGGTAGCTCCCTGTTCTTTTAATGCCAGAATCTCATCTTTAATAACATTTGCATTTACAGGATCAAATCCGGAGAAAGGCTCATCAAAAATCAACAATTTAGGCTTGTGTAACACACAAACTACAAACTGAATTTTTTGGGCCATTCCTTTCGAAAGTTCCTGAATTTTCTTGTTCCACCAGCCCTGAATTCCCAGACGATCGAACCAATATTCCAATTGTAATTTTGCCTCGGCTTTAGAGAGTCCTTTCATCTGTGCCAGATACAAACATTGTTCTCCAACTTTCATAGAAGTATACAATCCTCTTTCTTCGGGAAGATAACCAATATGCTGTACATGTTTGGGCTGCAATTTTTCTCCATCCAAAATTACTTCACCACTATCAGGCAATGTAATTTGATTTATAATTCGGATCAGGGAAGTTTTTCCGGCTCCATTCGGACCTAATAGTCCATAAATACTACCTTTTGGTACATTTAATGAAACTTCGTTAAGCGCTACATAATCACCGTATTGTTTTACGACTTTATGTACTTCGAGTAAGTTGCTCATGCTATAATTAAGATTTTCTGCGTCAGTTTGACTATTGTGGCATTATGAGTGTAAAAGTAAATAAATAGTATCGAAATTTTGTACTATTCATACAAAAAACCCATTCTATGATTTACTATAGAATGGGTTTTAAAATTTACTATTACTCCATTTTAGAAAAAGTTCTGATTATGAAAACATATCTTTTACTTTTTCAAAAAATGATTTTTCTGATTTTTCAGGGCTCGGAATAAAGTGATCGTCGTTAAGGGCATTTTCAAAAAATTGCTTTTGCTCTTTATTCAACGTTTTTGGAGTCCATACATTTACATGAACTAACAAGTCTCCACTTCCATATCCATTGATGCTTGGAATACCTTTTCCTTTTAATCTTAAGATTTTTCCGGATTGAATTCCTTCTTCTAATTTGATACGAACTTTTCCATTGATTGCTTCGATGTCTTTAGAAACTCCTAAAACGGCTTCCGGGAAACTGATGTATAAATCATAATGAATGTTCTCACCTTCACGTTTCAGAAACTCATGCTCTAATTCTTCAATAGCAACAATTAAGTCTCCAGGAATACTATTTCCGGGAGCATCGTTTCCTTTATTAGAAACTTTCAACTGCATACCATCAACAACTCCTGCAGGAATTTTGATTGAAACGGTTTCATCTTCTAAAATCATTCCCTGTGCATCAGCTTCAGATGGTCTTTTATCTAAAATCTGGCCAGACCCGCCACAAGCAGGACAAGTTGACGCAGATTGCATTCTTCCTAAAATAGTGTTGGTTACACGCATTACCTGTCCCTGACCGTTACAAGTCGAACACGTTTTGTAAGTAACTCCTTTTGCCTGAACTTTACGTTTTACTTTTACTTTTTTCTCAACACCATTTGCAATTTCTTCTAAAGTTAATTTTACTTTAATTCGAAGATTGCTTCCTTTAGCACGACGAGGGCCACCGCCTCCGCCTCCGCCGAAACCACCAAATCCTCCACCAAAAATATCACCAAACTGGCTGAAAATGTCATCCATATTCATACCACCGTGACCACCGCCAAATCCGCCAGAACCATCAAAAGCCTGATGTCCGTACTGATCGTATTTCGCTTTTTTGTTAGGATCGCTTAGTACTTCGTAAGCTTCTGCCGCTAATTTAAAGTTTTCTTCTGCCTCTTTGTCGCCCGGATTTTTGTCCGGATGATATTTCAATGCACTTTTTCTATAAGCTTTTTTAATTTCGGCAGCATCAGCATTTTTTGAAATGCCTAGTATTTCGTAAAAATCTTTTTTCATAATTTAGGTTAAATTGCTTCGCCAGTTCGCTAGCGCTTGTGTCCAAATTTAAAATTCCAAATTCCAATACTTTAAAAATTGACTTTCAGAATATGTCATTTGCTCTTTTTAGTTTCCGATAACAACTTTAGGGAAACGGATGATTTTGTCTCCTAATTTGTATCCTTTTTCAATAACATCAACAATTTTCCCTTTTAATTTCTCAGACGGAGCCGGAATTTGGGTAATTGCCTCTGCAAAATCAGCATTAAAAGCATCACCTGCTCTTACTTCAACTTGCTCTAAACCTTTAGAAACTAAAGTGTTTTTTAATTTTTCATGAATCAACTCAACTCCTTTTGTCAAGGTTTCATCTTCCGATTTGTTGATTTCTACTATAGCTCTGTCAAAATCATCTAAAACTGGTAACATAGCCAATAAAACATCCTGGTTTGCAGTTTTAAACAAGTCGATACGCTCTTTTGAAGTTCTTTTTTTGTAATTTTCGAATTCGGCAAATAATCTCAAAAACTTATCTTTTTCTTTTGCCAAGTCTTGAGCCAATTGCTCTTCAACACTTAATTCTTCAACAATTAACTGCTCACCGTTGGCATTGTTCTCTAACGTTACATCATCTAATTCCTGATCGAATTCTGTATTTTCAGTAGTCATATTACTTTTATTTTTAAAAATATTCTTAAACTTCATTTTTTATTCTTTCTTTTGGATTGCAAAAGTACTGCCAAATCTTTCAAAATGTCAAATTGTCACTTTCTTAAGACTGAGTCATTTAAAAAGCAAAAACAACCTTTTAAAATTTAGTATAATTTTAAGACTAACACGATATAGTTTATGGTATATTTGAAATTCAATTGAAAACTAAATTATTACCTAATCAAAATTGAATTTAAGGGTTGGCCTCGGCTTCATAAATAATTATTAATTCAAGTTTACCTTATATTAAAAAAAGCTTCGCCTATTTCAGACGAAGCTTTTTTTTATGCTTTTTACCTTTAACTAAATTCCTTGAAAGCTCCTGATAAATATTTAATAACGATTGTTATTTTTTATTGCACGGGCGGAGGGATTCGAACCCCCATCAACGGTTTTGGAGACCGCTATTCTACCCTTGAACTACGCCCGTAATTTAGAGCGGCAAATTAAAAGTATTTTTTCTTCCAAAACAATTATTTCACGCAGATTTAAGAAGTTTTTTTTTAATCAACCTGCTAAAATCTACCGAATCTGCGTGAAACAAAATCTTTACGAACCTAGCACAAATCCTTATGTTCTTAACAATTAAGCATTAACCCAACAAAGCATTCTTTAATCCGTCAAAATCAACCGTAACCTGATCACCTGTCACTAAATTTTTAAGCGCATACGAATTTGTAGCAATTTCCTGATCCCCCGCAATTACTGCAAACGGAATTAAACGCTTATCTGCATATTGAAACTGCTTCCCTACTTTCACATTGTCCGGATAAAGCTCTACTTTTATATTTTCCTGTCGTAATTTCTGAATGGCCTGCGACGCGTACAATGCCTCAGCATCTCCATAATTAATGAACAATGCTTTTGAAGTTGCCGAAACAGCTTTAGGAAACAATTGCAATTCTTCTAAAACGAGATAAATACGATCCAATCCAAAAGAAATTCCAACACCACTCATGTTCTTCAATCCAAAAATACCCGTCAAGTCGTCGTATCTTCCACCGCCTCCGATAGAACCCATCGAAACCGATTTTGGGGCTGCTACTTCAAAAATTGCTCCTGTATAATAATTTAATCCACGGGCAAGCGTCACATCCAAATCTAAAGTTGCCGTTGACAACCCTAAAGTTGCCACATTGTCACAAATAAATTTAAGCTCCTCAACTCCTTTCATTCCTTCTTCCGACGTTGCCAATAAATCTGAAAGCTGGTTGATTTTATCTGCGAAGGTTCCTGTAAAACTAAACAGAGGTTGCACTTTCACCAATGCTTCTTCAGAAATACCATTTTCGATCATTTCTTTTTTCACACCATCTTCTCCAATTTTATCCAATTTATCAAGCGCCACCGTAAAATCAATTAACTTATCCGAAGCACCGATAACTTCAGCGATACCCGATAATATTTTTCTGTTATTGATTTTGATAGTAACACCTTCTAAACCTAAAGCCGTAAAAACAGTATCGTACAACTGCACCAATTCTACTTCCTGCCACAACGATTTTGAACCAACAACATCGGCATCACATTGAAAAAATTCTCTAAAACGTCCTTTTTGCGGACGATCAGCTCTCCACACCGGTTGAATCTGATACCTTTTAAAAGGAAACTCAATTTCATTTTGATGTTGCACTACATATCTCGCAAACGGAACTGTTAAATCATAACGCAATGCCTTTTCAGAGATTTGTTTTGTAAAAGAATTCAATTCGATTCTTTCTGCAATAGTAATTTTATCAGCAGAAGAAGCCTGAAGCTCCTCAATAGATTTTGGTAATTCTATTTTGCTTTTGTTATAGAAAAAATTACCTGAATTTAATATTTTAAAAATCAAGCGATCGCCTTCTTCTCCATACTTCCCCATCAGAGTATCTGAATTTTCAAAGGAAGGGGTTTCGATCGGCTGAAAACCAAATTTCTCAAAATTATGTTTTATAACCTGAATAATATATTGACGTTTTGACACCTCTGCAGGCGAAAAATCTCTTGTTCCTTGTGGTATGCTTGGTTTTGAAGCCATTTTTTAGATTATTAGATTTCTGGATTCTTCAATTCTTCGATTTCTTTTTTTTGAAACCTTAAATTCTAAAACCCTTCTTATGGATTATTGTATTTTCAGAACTCATTTTTACGTAAATTCTTAACGACTGCAAATATCTTATTTTTTAAAATAAATTTTCAGTAAAAATCCATCAAAGATTAAAAATAGCTAATCTCGTATTGAAATATACGTTTCGACCTCAGCACTATTTCCATCATAATACTTTCTTCCATGAATAGTAAAGTCTGATTTGTAAGCCCTATTCAAACTTTTATCCTGCCACACTTCGAGCCAGGTATTAAAAACAGCTTCGGGCATTTTACCTTTTGAAATGTACTTTTGATACAAGCCGGTTTCAACTGTAATCCCAACGAAACCTTTAGGAATATCTTCTAATGTACTTACTTGCAAACCTATCACTAAACTATAAAATCCATTAAAATCTGTTTCGTAATCCTTGTAAACAGCATAAATATCATCACTGACTTTATTTGGTATTTGTTTTTGAATTTCCTCACCCCAAAATCTTGTCCATAACGCCTCTATGTCTATGGCCGACTTTCCTTTTTCATTTATAGTTCTTGTTCCTATACCAATTACGTAAAATTTCTGAATAGTAGGATTCTCCATGGTTTTTGATTGTTTTTGTGATTGAGCTGTGAAGGACAAAAGTGTAAATGCAAGCAGCATTATACTTCGAATTCTGTTTGTTATCATCTTTCTTTATTTTAGTACACAACAAAATTAGAACATCCCTGTGACAGCCTTATGGCAAGGGTGTCAGACATTTTTTTCTGGTCCTGTCAAAATATTCTTCAAAAGTAATTTTGTGTGGTTCAAATGTTTCTTCCTGCACCATCAAACCAACAATCCTGTCCAAACGAAAAGCCCTGTAATCATTCCTTAGTCTACAAAATGCAATAAGCAACCAATTCTCTTCAAAGGTATAGATAGCAAAAGGCTCTACCATACGATTCGTTTGCTGGTTATTATCTGGTGAAAAATATCTTATACAGACAAGCTTAAAATTGGTCAATGCCAATTGGAGAATAGATAAATTATTACTTGTCCGATTATTATCACTGTTCTGACCTGAAACAATGCGATCTGAAAGCAGATTAACTTTGTCTTTTGTGTTGTTGCGCAGTACAGATTTTATTTTACTAATGGCTTCCGTGTATTCTTTTACAAACGAAGCATCTTTATTCTTTAAAACCAACTGCTCTGCAGTAATCAAAGCATTAGCCTCACTTTCAGAAAACATGACAGGTGGAATTTTGTAGCCATCCATTAAAGTGTAGCCCTCGCCTTCTTCTGTCACAATAGGCACTCCTGCTTGCTCTAAAGCTCTGATATCTCTATAAATTGTTCTTTTGCTAATTGAAAATTTACCAGCCAATTCACTAGCCGTTAAGATCCTTTTAGTTTGTAACTGTATAAGGATTGCTGTAAGACGCGAAAGTCTCTTTAAATCAGTATCATTCATATTAATTACGCTTTTGATTTTCCTTTACTTGGTTCATTTCTGAAATTGGCAGCATCTAAAAACCACTACAAATTAAGAAATACTACTTTCATTTTTACCCAATCTTGTTCGTTTTGAGACATCCAATTTAATAAAAAAGACAAGACAACAGGAATAAATCATGATCGTCGCCTTACTTTTAAAACGCTTGGTTACAAGCCTAACACAACTCTTCCCCCTATTAAAACAAACCCTCTAAATCCAGAATCTTCCTTCAAGATAAAAATTCCTCAATATTTTTCTATCAATATTACCTCTCTATATCATTTTTCTGTAAAACTTTAAAATAAATAATAACAGTTCGAAAACAAACTTGTAACAAAAAACGTATTTTCGTGACAAATTGGTCATGATGCTAAAATTATTTAAAGAAAATATCCGAATTGCTTTTGGTTCTATCAAAACTCAATTATTAAGAACTATTCTTACGGTAGTCATTATTGCTATCGGAATTACCGCTTTGGTGGGAATCCTGACCGTAGTTACAGCACTTGAAAACACGGTCTCTACTAATTTTGCCTCGATGGGCGCCAACACCTTCAACATCAATCAGTATGAAAACACGGTTAAAAACCGCGGTGGAAATGAGCGCGAAATCATCAATCCCATTATTTCTTACCCTGAAGCAGTAGCGTTCAAAAACAAATACAAATACCCTTTTACAGAAACTTCCCTTTCATTCACCGCCACATCAAAAGCTGAAGTAAAATACTTAGATCAAAAAACCGATCCCGAAATTACCATACTTGGAGTTGACGAGCATTATATTTCAAATTCAGGTTTAGAAACGACTTCCGGTCGTTCTTTCAATCAGTTTGATATTGACAACAATACTTATTCTTGCGTTGTAGGCTCCGATTTTGAAAAAGGTTTACTAAAAGACGTCAACCCAATTGATAAAATCATTTCGATACGAGGTGCCCGTTTCAAAGTTATTGGCGTTTTAAAAGAAAAAGGATCTACGTTCGGAAATAGCCAGGATTTAAGAGTATTAATTCCAATTCAGGTAGCACGTTCTTTATTTACCGCTCCAAGCATTAATTATACTATTAGCGTAATGGTTTCTAAAAAAGAACTTTTAGACGAAGCTGTAGACAATGCAACAAGTACCATGCGCAGGGTTCGTAAATTAAGTCCGGTTCGCGATAATAATTTCGGTATTGGCCGAAGCGACGATTTAATCAACAGAATCCTCGGAATTACACAATATCTGGGTTGGGCAGCATGGATCATTAGTGTGATTACCATTTTAGGATCTTCTATAGCTTTAATGAACATTATGATTGTATCCGTTACAGAACGCACAAGAGAAATTGGTGTCCGCAAAGCTCTAGGTGCCACTAAAATAACTATTTCGGTACAATTTTTTATTGAAACATTATTAATTGGACAAATAGGCGGCTTGGTAGGAATTGTATTGGGAATCCTTGTTGGCTTTGCTTTCGCAGCCGCAATGAATTTTGCTTTTGTAATTCCATGGATGGCCATTTTTGCGGCTTTTGGCACCAGTTTTATGGTCGCTATTGTTTCCGGTTTGTACCCGGCAATAAAAGCATCACAACTGGATCCTATTGAGGCTTTGCGTTACGAATAGCTTTTTTTAGTCGCAGTATTCAGTCGCAGTATTCAGTTAGTTGTATAACTGCAAACTGCGACTGCGACTACAAACTCTAAACACCCCCTTTCATCATCCTGTCGTTATCATAAATATCTTTTCGCAATTCAATATTCCTGAAATCCATTTTCTCAAGTAGAGCCGTCATTTCCGTCCCTAAGTACTGATTGATTTCAAAATACAATTGTCCGTTTTGCAAAAGATTTTCCTTAGCTAATTCGGCAATTTTTCTGTAAAAAATCAAAGCATCATTGTCGTCTACAAAAAGAGCTAAATGCGGCTCATAATCCAAAACATTCTTTTTAATTTCTTCTTTTTCTAAATTCCGGACATAAGGTGGATTTGAAACGATGATATCAAAATTATGCTTTAATGCTTCAGTTTCTAAAATATTCTGAAGTATAAAAGTAACTTCAACTTTGTTCTGAATTGCATTTCTTTTGGCGGTTTCTATTGCTTTTTTAGAAACATCAATTGCATAAACCTCTGCGTTGGCAATGTTTTTTGCCAATGAAATTGCAATGCAGCCACTCCCTGTGCCAATATCAAGAATTTTTATTTTTTTTGCTTTGTCTCCTCCGGAATTCTCATTAATAATCCATTCTACCAGCTCTTCTGTTTCCGGACGAGGAATTAAAACATTCTCATTAACTTCGAAATCCAAACCATAAAAATTAGTCTTACCTAATAAATACTGAATTGGAACTTCTTTCTTTAACTGCAATAATAAAAAGTCCCATACCACAAAATCATCTTCCGAAAAAGTCAATTCATGATTTAATGCCAGATCAATTTGTCGCAATTGGTGCTTGTTTTCTAAAATTAAATAGAAAAAACTCTCCGCTTCGTAGGCGTCGTAAAAAGGTGACAAATCTTTAATGAACTGAGTCCGATATTGTTTGATTTTCATTTTAGGCATTTGAACATTATTCTTTAGATAGGGGCAACGATATTACAAGATAAGTATTGTAATGTAATTTCACTACAACATTATCCTATATTTTTTTCAACATCCACACAGGACAAGAACTATGACCGGTATTACCCAAAGGCGCATCTAAATATTCAAAACCTGATTTTACATATAGTTTTTGCGCAGCATGCATAAAAGGCATCGTTTCGATATAACATTTTTCAAAACCAAAAATCCTTGCCTGTTCTAAACATTTTTCCATCATTTTACTTCCAATTCCCAAACCGCGGGTTTTCGGTAAAAAATACATCTTCTGTAACTCACAAATCTCCGGAGCACCATTTTCTAAGGGTGCAATTCCGCAGCAGCCTAAAATTTCGCTGTCTTTTTCAACCACAAAATAAACGGACTTCGGCTTATTGTATTCTTCGAACATTAAGTCTAAATACGGATCTTCATAAGCCGTTCCTACTTTAGGTATTTCCATCTCATCAAATACAGACCGTATTAAATTCGCAACTTCCTGATTGTCTTCTTTTTTAATGGCTCTAATGGTCCAATTTCCCATATTTTCTTCTTCCTTTAAGATCATTACAAAAATAAAAATAGTTTCCCAATAGTTTCTTAACTACCCCAAAACTATCGGGACTATACTCAAAAATAACTATTTTTGCACTGTGAATATACATGAAAAATACATAAAACGTTGCATCGAGCTGGCTCAAAATGGTTTGGGCACCACATATCCAAACCCAATGGTCGGAAGCATAATTGTTTACGACAATCAGATTATTGGAGAGGGCTGGCATAAAAAAGCAGGAGAACCGCATGCGGAAGTCAATGCCGTTCGTTCGGTAAAAGACAAATCACTGTTAAGCAAAGCTACCATTTATGTTAGCTTAGAGCCTTGCAGCCATTTTGGAAAAACACCTCCGTGCAGCGACTTAATTATAGAACACAAAATTCCACATGTTGTTGTCGGAACTGTTGATCCTAATGAAAAAGTGGCAGGAAACGGCATTAAAAAACTAATTGCTGCAGGAATCAATGTTACTGTTGGAGTTTTAGAAAAAGAATGTTACGAACTCAACAAGCGTTTTTTTACTTTTCATCAAAAAAAGAGACCTTACATAATATTAAAATGGGCCGAAAGTCAGGACGGATTTTTATCCCCTGAAAAACAGGAAAACCCTGAGCGAAAGCCCATCTGGATCACCAATCCTTATTCCAGACAATTGGTACACAAATGGAGAAGTGAAGAGCAGGCAATCCTCGTTGGAACACAGACAGTAATTGACGACAATCCGAAATTAAACACCAGAAATTGGTCAGGAAATAATCCGGTCAGAGTCATTCTAGACCAACACAATCGCATTTCAAAAGAGAGTTTTGTTTTTGATGACAGCGTAAAAACCATTGTATTTACAAAATCCGAAACCGGCTTTTCGGCAGAAAACACTACCTTTACTGTAATCGATTTTAGCAGCAGTATTCTACCACAGATTTTAGCCGTTTTACATCAAAATCAAATTCAATCTGTTATTATCGAAGGAGGTGCTCAAACTTTACAATCTTTTATCGATCAGAATATTTGGGACGAAGCCCGAATTTTTATCGGAAAAGCCATTTTCAAAAATGGAACTAAAGCACCGCTTATTCAAAAAGAAAACCTAACAAAAATTAATATTCTCAGCGACGAATTATTAAATATTAGAAATCATGATTGATACTATCATTTTTGACTTTGGAGATATTTTCATCAATTTAGACAAACAAGCCACTATTTCGGGATTGCAAAAATTAGGATTAACAGAATGGAATAGCGAGCTGGACCGCCTAAATCTTTTATTTGAAACCGGAGATATTTCGCGTGACGATTTTCTGGCGGGTTTTCAAAAACAACTTCCAAATGCCACTGTCGAAGAAATCCTGAAAGCATGGAATGCCATTTTAGCCGATTTTCCTTTGTACCGCTTGGAGTTCTTACAACTGCTTTCTCAAAAATATCGATTGTTTCTTTTGAGCAACACAGACTCTATACATATTGAAACTTTTGAAAACAAAACCGGGATTTCGTTTTACAGCGATTTTTACCAATGTTTTGAAAAAGTTTATTTTTCGTTTGAAATTGGAATGCGAAAACCTAATGCTGAAGTTTTTCATTACCTGATCAACAAACACGAATTATCACCCAAGAGAACTTTGTTTGTAGACGACAAAAAAGAAAACACAGACTCAGCAGTATCGCTGGGCTTTCATGTCTGGAACTTACAAGTTGGACAGGAAGATGTTGTTGACTTATTTGACAAACAAATACTTTAGCTGTTATTTTTGCCACAGCTTAAAAAATCAAACTCAATTTGGAAATTAACGATACGTACCAAACCATTGCTTTTGAATCTGAAGAAGTGCTTTTAAAAGAAAAAGGCAGTAAGTTCTTTGGCTACGCCTTTCCAATCGAAAGTGAAGACGAAGTAAAACCCATTATCGAAAATCTAAAAAAACAGCATCCACATGCCGTACATTTTTGTTACGCTTATCAATTAGGAACAGCTCCTAAAATTTCGTATCGTGCCAATGATGATGGAGAGCCAAGTAATACGGCTGGCGCACCAATTTACGGACAAATACAATCTTTTGGACTAACCAACGTTTTAGTTGTAGTGGTTCGGATTTTTGGCGGAATTAAATTAGGTGTTGGCGGCTTAATCAGTGCGTACAAAACAACAGCGCAAATGACACTTGAAGCCTGTGAGATTATCGAAAAGACAATTGACATTCATTTTCTAATCTCTTTTGATTACAAAAACATGAATAAAGTAATGCGTGTTATAAAGGAAAAAAAACTGGAAATCACCGCTCAGGAAATGGAAATTAATGAAGATACGGGACTCCCAATTGGCAAGATAACGACTAAAACGCGCAAAAAAAATGCCGAATCAGTATTCGACATTTTTGATTTAATGTTTGAAATCGATATTAAAATTATATAATTTAGCATTAAAAGGCATCACATTTTAACAATTATACCAATGTTTTAAACAATTCCAAAATGTAATCTGGAGGTGCTGTCGGACGACCTGTTTTTAACGAAATAAATACTAAAATAAACACAGCAGTTGTTAATAACTCACCTGCTTCATTATAGATTGCGCAATCAAATTCAATCTTAACAGATGACTGACTTTTGAAAGCAGTATGAATTGTAAGAAGCTCATCATAACGCGCCGATTTTTTATAATTTATTTGCATCGAAACAATCGGCAGTCCAATACCGCTTTCTTCCATGCTTTTATATGAAATCCCTTTATTTCTAAGCCATTCCACGCGTCCGATCTCAAAATAAGGCACATAATTTCCGTGGTAAACCACTCCCATTTGATCAGTTTCAGAGTAACGAACACGCACTTGCGTTTGATGATTTTTCATTATTTTCAGATTAAAAAAAATTAAGTTTAAAAAGTTTACTTACAACTTTTTTTTATAAAATTAGACTTCAAAATATTTTTTTTTACAGAAATTTGTTCACATATTTGTTATCCCGAAATACGGAATAAAATTGCTCCTTTTTTATTAGGAGAATCTTTATCAATAATAAGAAAATTTATTTGAATCTATGACTAAAACTGCTCAATCGGTATGGGAAAACTGTTTGTCTTTTATAAAGGACAATATTCAAGATCAAGCATACAAAACTTGGTTTGAACCAATCAAATCAGTTGAGCTAACCGACAACGCGTTATACATTCAAGTACCAAGTAAATTTTTCTATGAATGGCTCGAAGAGCATTACGTAAAATTATTGAAAGTTGCGCTTACCAAAGAACTGGGAAAAAACGCAAAGTTACTCTATAAAATCAAAATGGAGAACACTTATGGAAATAAACAGCCGTTTACCGAGCAGCTGCCGAGTTCCAACAGAGTTCCGATGAAACCGCAAGAGGTTGACGCTCCGTTTAAAAACTTAAATCCTGAACTTAAAAATCCGTTTGTAATTCCGGGGATCAGAAATTTAAAAATTGAATCACAGTTAAATCCTAATTATAGTTTTGACAATTTCCTTGAAGGAGATTCTAACCGTTTAGCTCGTTCTGCAGGTATGGCTGTTGCCAACAAACCTGGAGGAACATCCTTTAATCCGTTATTGATTTTTGGAGGAGTTGGACTAGGAAAAACACACCTTGCACACGCTATAGGTGTGGAAGTAAAAGATAAATATCCTGAAAAAACGGTTTTATACATTTCTGCTGAGATTTTCACACAACAATATATTGATTCGGTAAAAAAGAACAATCGTAATGATTTCATTCATTTTTACCAATTAATCGACGTTTTAATTATTGACGATGTTCAGTTTTTATCTGGAAAATCAGGAACTCAGGACGTATTTTTCCACATTTTTAACTACTTGCACCAAAACGGAAAGCAGGTAATTTTGACTTCAGACAAAGCTCCTGTTGATATGCAGGATATCGAGCAACGTTTGTTATCTCGTTTTAAATGGGGATTATCTGCTGAGTTACACCAGCCGGATTACGAAACCAGAATTTCGATCTTAAAAAACATCTTATATCGTGATGGTGTTGAAATGCCGGAAGATATTATTGAATATGTAGCGCGCAACATCAAAAGTAACGTTAGAGAATTAGAAGGAGCTATTATTTCCTTAATCGCTCAGTCTTCTTTCAACAAAAAAGAGGTTACTATTGAATTGGCCAAAAGCGTTGTAGAGAAATTTGTTAAAAACGTAAAGAGAGAAATCTCTATCGATTATATCCAAAAAATTGTATCTGATTACTTTCAGCTTGACATTGAAACGCTCCAATCGAAAACCCGAAAGAGGCACGTGGTACAGGCGAGACAATTGGCCATGTTTTTTGCAAAGAAATTCACAAAAGCTTCTTTGGCAAACATTGGCTCACAAATTGGAGATCGCGACCACGCCACCGTATTACACGCTTGCAAAACAGTTGATAATTTAGTCTCTACAGACAAACAATTCAAAAAATTTGTCGAAGACATTAACAAAAAACTAACGCTATAAACGCGCACCATGCCAGTAAAAATCTTAATGGTTTGTTTGGGAAACATTTGTAGATCCCCTTTAGCTGAAGGTATTTTAGCTTCAAAATTGCCCAAAAATAATTTCATCGTTGACTCAGCCGGAACCGGATCCTGGCATGTAGGCCACTCCCCTGACAAACGATCTATAGCAGTTGCCAAAAAAAACGGCCTTGACATTGGAAACCAAAAAGGAAGACAATTCAAAACTGCTGACTTCACTACTTTTGATTACATCTATGTGATGGATTCTTCGAATTATGACGACGTTATCAAACTGGCTCAGAACGAAGCACAAAAAAATAAAGTTTGTTTAATTTTAGACGAATTATTTCCGGGCGAAAATGTAGATGTCCCGGACCCCTACTTCGGTGTCACCAACGGATTTGATAATGTATATCAAATGTTAGACGAAGTAACCGATATCATTTCGAAGAAACTTATCGAAAAACACTTATAAGTTCTTCTTTTCCTAACAACATAAAAAGACAGACATGAAACTTCTCGGAAAACTTTATTTAATTCCAACAACAATGGGTGAAAGCGATCCGATGGATGTTTTACCTCAAACTGTTAAAAGAAGTATTGATTTTATAGACCACTATATTGTTGAAAACGAAAAAACGGCTCGAAAATCCATAAAAGCAGTATCTCCAGAGAAAAAACAATCCGAACTAATTCTTTTTACGCTTAACAAACGTACAGAGCCAAGCGAGCATTTAGACTTCATCAAACCTTTACTCGAAGGAAAAAATGTGGGTTTAATGAGCGAAGCCGGTTGTCCCGGAGTAGCCGATCCAGGTGCTGTAATTGTAAAATTGGCGCATGAAAAAGGAATTCAGGTGGTACCATTGGTTGGCCCGTCCTCTATTTTATTAGCCATGATGGCTTCTGGTATGAACGGCCAAAGTTTTACTTTCAACGGCTATTTACCAATTGATAAAGACGAGAAAAAATCGGCATTAAAGTATTTTGAAAAACTGTCTCAGGATAAAAATCAGTCGCAGCTTTTTATTGAAACACCTTATAGAAACAACAAATTAGTCGAAGACATTTTGCAAATTCTGAATCCTTCTACGCATCTGTGTATCGCAACAGACATTACATTACCAACTGAATTCATCAAAACTATGCGAGTTTCTGATTGGAAAAAATTGAGAGTTGATTTGCATAATCGACCAACGATTTTCATTATTCATAAAATGTAAAAAACATTATTTATGAAAAAATTATTATTCCTTATTTTAATTTGTTTTGCACAGAATATGTTTTCTCAAAACAAAGAAGTTAAGAAGTCCCAAGATGATTTACGAGACAATCTGAAAAATTACAAAGAGGAAGAAATAATTATTGATAAAAATCACATCTATAATACTGCTGGATTAGAAATTCTTCCCAGATTTCCCGGAGGACAGCAAGCACTGGATAAATTTATTAAAGAAAATTATAAAAATCCAAAAGATAAAACACTTAAAGGAAACGTATATGTAACTTTTATAATTGAAAAAGATGGCTCATTAAGTGATATTAAAGTATTAAGAGATATTGGTTACGGAACTGGCGCTGAAGCTATTCGTGTTTTAAAGACTTCTCCAAATTGGATTCCCGGAAAACAAAACGACAATGTTGTTAGATCTTTATATTCATTACCCATTTCTATAAATAATTTCTTAAAGTAATTATTTATAGAAATAAAAATTACCTTATATTGTACTCAAAAGTTTCCCCTAATCAAACTTTATCATGAGTAAACTTCCAAATGTAACGACCAGCATTTTTACGGTAATGTCTAAAATGGCAACCGAATATAACGCAATTAACCTGTCGCAAGGATTTCCAAATTTCTCCGTTGACGAAAGACTTACAGATATTATTGCAAGATTATCCAAAGAAAATGTACATCAATATACACCAATGGCAGGTTTTCCGCCATTGATGAATCAAATTGCAAAATTAGTTCAAAGCTCTTATAATAGAACTATCAATCCTGAAACTGAAATTCTGGTTACGGCCGGAGCTACTCAGGGAATTTTTACTACCATTCTGGCTTTGGTAAAAACAGGAGACGAAGTCATCATCTTAGATCCGAGTTATGATTCGTATGAATCTCCGGTTTTATTGTGTAATGCAAAACCAATTCGTGTTGCGCTGAATGACGATTATACGCCTAACTGGGAAACGATAGCAAAAGCCTGTTCTTCAAAAACGAAGATGATTATCATCAATAATCCGCACAATCCAACAGGGAAAATTTTGACTCAAAATGATTTTCTTCAACTTGAAAAATTATTAGAGCAACACCCAAATGTACTGGTACTGTCTGATGAAGTCTACGAATACATCACCTTTGAAGAAAAACACATTTCGGCACATACTAAAGAATTTCTTCTAAATCGCTGTATAATGGTTTCTTCTTTCGGAAAATCTTTTCACATTACGGGTTGGAAAATTGGCTATACCGTTGCTCCGGAACATTTAATGAAAGAAATCAAAAAAGTACATCAGTTTCTGGTTTTTAGCGTGAATAGCATTTCACAAGCTGCTATCAGTCAGTATTTGGATGTTGTGGATGTCAGCCTGCTTGGGAAATTCTATCAGGAAAAAAGAGATTATTTTCAGAAACTGCTTAAAAACAGCCGATTTGAATTGAAACCGTGCGAAGGAACTTATTTTCAGGTCGCTTCTTATGTCGGCATTTCAAATGAAGACGATGTTACTTTCTGTAAAAATTTAATCACGGAACATGGCGTTGCCGCAATTCCAATTTCTTCTTTCTATTCCGATCACAAAGATCAAAAGCTAATACGTTTTTGTTTTGCCAAAGACAATGCCACCCTCGAAGCAGCTGCAAAAAAACTATGTGATATTTAAAGTTTATCAAAAATTTATAACATTATTATGCGTGCATCCTATTTATTTAATTAATATTGTAATAAAAAGAAAATCATATGAGCTATACAGATAAAATGTTAAGAGATGACGCTTTAAAAGGCAAAGTCATTGTTGTTACTGGCGGAGGAAGCGGTTTAGGAAAAGCCATGACCAAATACTTCTTAGAATTAGGGGCTCAGGTAGCCATTACTTCAAGAGATTTAGAGAAGCTTAAAAATACTGCTGCCGAGCTTGAAGCCGAAACCGGAGGAAAATGTTTACCGCTTCAATGCGACGTTCGTCACTATGAAGAAGTGGAGAATATGCTTCAGGAAGTTTTAAAAACTTTTGGAAAAGTGGATGTTCTTTTAAACAATGCTGCCGGAAATTTCATCTCTCCAACAGAACGTTTATCTGCCAATGCTTTTGATACTGTTATTGATATTGTATTAAAAGGATCTAAAAACTGTACGCTAGCCTTTGGTAAACACTGGATCGATACCAAACAAACCTCTGCTACAATTTTAAATATTGTAACGACTTATGCCTGGACAGGATCTGCATATGTAGTACCAAGTGCGACTGCAAAAGCAGGAGTTTTAGCTATGACCCGCAGTTTGGCAGTGGAATGGGCAAAATACGGAATCCGCTCTAACGCAATTGCTCCAGGGCCTTTCCCTACAAAAGGAGCCTGGGACCGACTGTTACCGGGAGATTTGGCCGAAAAATTCGACATGGCCAAAAAAGTACCATTGAAACGCGTAGGCGATCATCAGGAACTGGCTAATCTTGCCGCTTATTTAGTTTCCGATTTTTCAGCTTATGTAAACGGAGATGTTATTACAATTGATGGTGGCGAATGGCTAAAAGGTGCGGGACAATTTAATCTGCTGGAAGCAATTCCTGAAGAACTTTGGGACCAGCTTGAAATGATGATTAAAGCAAAAAAGAATAAATAATTACAAGTGCTTACTAAATTCAGAATACTTTTTTAAAACTATACTGATTGCACAAAATCCCGATGGCCTTGCTATCGGGATTTTTTTGTATAACTAACTAAAGCTCATAATACCAAAATGGCAGTAGAGGTATGCCTGTACGCATTTCCCTATATCAAGTCCCTCATAGGAAAATCAAAATTGCGATTTGATTTACGCAATTCACAATTTATCCAACCAATCCGTGATCTCTATTAAACTTCTGCTTATAAACTCAATTTTACAGTTCGGATTCCATTATCAATCCAGTTAAATTATTATTTTTGCCGTACAAATATATAACACAAATTTTATGCTCATTATTGGACTTGCAGGAGGAACAGGAAGTGGAAAAACAACAGTAGTACACCAAATCATGAATGAATTACCGGACACTGAAGTGGGCGTAATTTCTCAGGATTCGTATTATAAAGAGACTACCAATTTGTCGTTTGACGAAAGAGCATTAATCAACTTTGACCACCCGCGTGCGATAGATTTTGAATTACTGGTAAAGCACCTTAAAGCACTAAAAGCTGGCGAAACTATCGATCAGCCTGTATATTCTTTCATACAGCACAATAGAACTGATGATACGGTTTCAACTCACCCGAGAAAAGTTATGATTGTTGAAGGAATTTTAATTTTAACAAATCCGGAATTACGTGATCTTTTTGACATTAAAATCTTTGTTCACGCAGATTCAGACGAAAGATTAATCAGACGTTTAAAAAGAGACATCTCAGAACGTGGACGTGATATTGACGAAGTTTTAACTCGTTATCAAAACACTTTAAAACCAATGCACGAACAGTTTATAGAACCTTCCAAAGCTTTCGCGGACATTATCATTCCAAACGACAAATACAATACCGTTGCAATTGATGTAGTCCGGGCTGTAATTAATCAACGAATTTTATAATTTTTATTGTAAATTTATTGCATCAAAATTAGAAGATCCATTTAGCCTTTTGTGCCTTACACGGGCACAAAAGGATTATCACTTCTACCAGAATCAAAAACACCAATCGAAATTACACAATACAAGCGGTTAAATTAAAACTAAAATGAAAAATCCATATAAAAACAAAAAATGGTTCAAACTCCTGGGAAACAAATATGTTTGGGTGTTATTATTTTTTGTAGTATGGATGTTATTCTTAGATAATTATTCTTATTTTGATCATCGTTTTCTGGACAACCAAATCCACGAATTACAAGACAATAAAAAATACTATCAGGACGAAATAAAAAAAGATCAGGAACAGATCAAACAGCTTAAAAATCCTGAACAAATAGAGAAATATGCCCGCGAGAAGTACTTTATGAAAAAAGACAGCGAAGATATTTACATCATCCAATTTGAAGGAGACACCATTCAAGATAAAGAATAACCCGAAAAAATACCCAATGGCCACTACCCTATTCGACGATTTTAACCCGATTTCATCCAAACAATGGAAACAAAAAATTCAGTTTGAATTAGATGGAGCCGATTACAACCAAACTGTAATTTGGAATTCTCCCGAAGACATTCAGGTAAAACCATTTTACCACAGTGATGAATTCACAAAAGCTGCAACTGTACAAACTCAAGCTTCAAACTTTAAAATTTGCCAAAACATTTTTGTTTACGATATCGAGAAATCGATTCAAAGAGCTATCAATACACTTGAAAGAGGTGCTGAAAGCTTACGATTTACAATCGAAAACGAAACCACTGATATTGAAAAATTACTGGAAGCACTCCCTTTAGAAAATAGAATCGTTTACTTTAATTTGAATTTTATTTCAATCGATTTCGCACAACTATTAGACCGTATTTCAATTCAAAAGAAAGCGATTTTCTACTGTAACATTGACCCTATTGGTCATTTGGCGAGAGAAGGAAACTGGTTTACAACAGCCGAGAAAAGCAATTTTGAGACCCTCGAAAAAATATCAAAAACTGTATCCAATATTTCCTTTTTAAGCATCGATTCCGGTTTATATCAAAATTCCGGCGCTAATATTACACAACAAATCGCTTACAGTTTAGCACATGCTAACGAATACCTAAACCGATTTCCCAATTCTTCCCAACCAATTGTTTTTGAAGTCTCAGTAGGAACCAATTATTTCTTTGAAATTGCCAAGCTTCGTGCATTGCGAATGCTTTTCAACTTAATAGCCGCTGAATACAATTCCGGTTTAAAATGTCATTTATTGGTCACTCCAACCAAACGAAATAAAACGATATACGACTATAACGTCAACATGCTGCGTACCACAACAGAATGCATGTCGGCTATTTTAGGCGGTGCAGATGCTGTAGCCAACTTACCTTACGATTCTTTGTACCATAAGGACAATGAATTTGGTGACCGAATTGCCCGCAATCAATTGCTGGTTTTAAAACACGAAAGTTACTTTGACAAAGTCGACAATCCGGCAGATGGAAGTTATTACATTGAAAGCCTGACCCTACAGCTGACCGAAAAAAGCTTAGCCTTGTTTAAAGACATCGAAGCAAACGGAGGTTTCTTAAAACTTTTGAACGACGGATCAATCAAAAAGAAAATCCAGGAAAGTGCCGCAAAAGAGCAGGAATTGTTCGACTCTAAAAAAGAAATTTTGTTAGGTACGAACAAACATCCGAACAAAGAAGACAAAATGAAACATGATTTAGAATTGTTTCCTTTCGTGAAAGTAAAACCAAGAAAAACATTAATTACTCCAATAATAGAAAAAAGACTGGCTGAAAAACTCGAGCAGGAACGTCTAGAACTTGAATAAACTTTTAAAGTAGTTAATTAAACCATACAACGAAGAGTCTCCATGATTAGAAAAGACCTTACACATATTACGTTAGATGTCGACAGTGCAAAGTTAGACGTGCAGAAGCCTGACTCAGAATCCCCACTTCAGAACTTCACAACAGCTGAAGGGATTGAGCTCAAAAAAAAGTACGCTGACAAAGATATTGAAGATTTAGAGTTCCTGAATTTCGGAGCCGGATTTGCACCCAATTTGCGCGGACCTTATGCTACAATGTACGTGAGACGTCCGTGGACGATTCGTCAATATGCAGGATTTTCGACCGCAGAAGAAAGTAATGCTTTTTACAGAAGAAATTTAGCTGCCGGACAAAAAGGACTTTCCATTGCTTTTGACTTACCAACCCATCGAGGTTATGATTCAGATCATGAGCGGGTAGTTGGTGATGTTGGAAAAGCCGGAGTAGCAATCGATTCTGTCGAAGACATGAAAGTATTGTTCGATCAGATTCCACTAGACGAAATGTCGGTTTCGATGACGATGAATGGAGCCGTTTTACCTATTATGGCTTTTTATATTGTTGCTGCCGAAGAACAAGGTGTATCTATTGAAAAATTATCCGGAACCATCCAAAACGATATCCTGAAAGAGTTCATGGTACGTAATACTTACATTTACCCACCAACTCCTTCGATGAAAATCATCGCTGATATTTTTGAATTTACGAGCAAAAAAATGCCAAAATTCAATTCTATTTCTATTTCTGGATATCACATGCAGGAGGCCGGTGCTACTGCCGATATTGAATTGGCTTATACCTTGGCCGATGGTCTTGAGTATATTAGAACCGGTCTCTCCACCGGAATGACAATTGATGACTTTGCTCCCCGATTGTCTTTCTTTTGGGCTATCGGAATGAATCATTTTATGGAAATTGCCAAAATGAGAGCAGGTCGAATGATCTGGGCTAAACTGGTTCAGCAATTCAATCCTAAAAGTGACAAATCTTTGGCGCTAAGAACCCATTGTCAGACTAGTGGATGGAGTTTAACAGAACAGGATCCTTTTAACAATGTAGCCAGAACTTGTATCGAGGCCACAGCGGCAGCCTTTGGCGGAACACAATCACTCCATACAAATGCGCTAGATGAAGCTATTGCTTTACCTACTGATTTCTCGGCAAGAATTGCCCGAAATACACAAATCTTTCTACAGGAAGAAACTAAAATTACCAAAACGGTTGATCCTTGGGGAGGAAGTTATTATGTCGAAAGCCTTACCGATGAAATCCTGAAAAGTACCTGGAAACTTATCGAAGAAGTCGAGGAACTAGGCGGAATGACAAAAGCCATTGAAGCCGGAATTCCGAAATTAAGAATCGAAGAAGCAGCAGCAAGAAAACAAGCAAGAATAGACAGCGGACAAGATATAATTGTAGGTGTAAATCAATATCGTTTAGAAAAAGAAGATCCTTTGCATATTCTGGATGTTGACAACCAAATGGTACGTAAACAGCAAATCGATCAGCTTACAACAATTAAAGAAACAAGAGATACTGAAAAAGTAAATCAATCACTCGAAAAATTAATTCATTGTGCAAAAACCGGAGAAGGGAACTTACTCGCAATTGCAATTGAAGCCGCCCGAAACAGAGCGACTTTAGGAGAAATTAGCGATGCTCTTGAAAGTATATTCGGCAGATTCAAAGCACAAATTAAATCCTTTAGCGGTGTGTATAGTGCAGCAATAAAAAACGACGAGAATTTTGAAAAGGCAAAACAATTAGCAGATGCCTTTGCCAAACAGGAAGGAAGACGTCCGAGAATTATGATTGCAAAAATGGGTCAGGACGGACATGACCGAGGCGCAAAAGTAGTGGCTACGGGTTATGCCGATGTAGGTTTCGACGTAGACATAGGTCCGCTTTTCCAGACGCCAGCTGAAGCTGCCAAACAAGCTGTTGAAAATGACGTTCACATTCTAGGTGTTTCATCACTTGCTGCCGGGCATAAAACTCTGGTGCCTCAGGTAATTGAAGAACTTAAAAAACACGGACGAGAAGATATTATGGTCATAGTGGGAGGAGTAATTCCGGCACAGGATTATCAATTTCTCTTTGATGCCGGAGCAGTAGCTGTATTTGGTCCAGGAACAAAAATTAGTGAAGCTGCTATTAAAATCTTAGAAATTTTAATTGATTAAAATGTAATATACAAAAGATAAACTAATTCCAAGAGAGACAAAAGTCTCTCTTTTTTTATCCAGTATTTTCAATTTTCACTCCAACGAAAAACCTTCAACCTTTATCAGACTCCTACTGTCATTTGAAATGACACACAGCGACAATTCACATCTAAAATATCATTCAATATTATCAATTAAAAACAAGCATAAAAAAACCTGCTTTAAAAAGCAGGTTTCTTATAAAATTTACATTTTTTTAATGCTGTATTGTAGCGTTACTATCGGCTTCAATATAAGAAAGATCGTAACCTGCAAAGGCTTTCAGGTAACTTTTTAATGAAGTTCCGTAGGCATCTCTAAAGTGTTGGCCTCCTTTGTTCTTAAAAAAGTTTTTAACTGAACCGGCACCTCCAAGATGTGCAGCAGCTAAAATACCAGATTCGGTAATTTCAATACCATTGATCACTTTCCCTTCATACCTTTCAATTTCATTACGCAAAATCCACTTGTTCTTAGACAATAGCGCAATAAATGCTTTTTCTTGTAAGGCAGGATCTTTTAAAAAGGCTTTGTTGTTTCGAACACCTATGGCTCTCAGTGCCTGAGTCCCAAATTGATATTTTCCCATATAACCAAGTGAATTTACCAAACGATATTTTCCTTGAGATTCTTTAAAAGCGACGGCCTCTTTGAAACCAATAAGACGCTTTCCGGTAAATGGGGTGTTTAATTTGTGTAAGGTAGGATAATCATCCTCTTCCTGCGATGGAAATAAGTATTCAGATCCATCTGTTTTTTCTATTAGAAACCACGGTTTGGTTTCCAGATTAAAGGGTTTAAAACCCAAAGTCAAAAATGTAATAATAACGATCAAACTCGCATAAAAATACCACTTCTTTATCATAAATTGTTTTTCTTCAAAACGCTGTCACCTTTTTGAAATTTCTACGGTGCAAAGGTAATAAAAAACAAACAATATTGATAACCAACAAGTTAAGGTTTTCTAAAAATAGAAGGCATGTGCTTTAAGCCCTTTATTGGCGGAGTATTCGAGAGTTGGAGCCGGAATTTTTATCGTGTTAAAAACGGAAAAAATAGTTTTCAAAAAATGTGATTTTGTTTCAATTTTCGTCAAATCCACATCAAAACTAAGATAAATCTGACGAAATCTTTCAGGATTTTGAGCTAAATCGGGATTATCTTTTTGTAAATTTCCTGTTAACATTCCCTCCGCTCCATAACCAAAAGCAAGATTTAACCACTTTGGAATTTTGCTTTGTTTTGCAAAAGAATGAAGGTTTACAGAAAGCCAATAAGTCTGCCCATTGTAATCTTTTAGGACCTGTTCGTTTAACGAACTTCCCAATACCTTAGGTCTTAAATTTGCGTAATGTGTAGTGTGAAAAGAGAATTTTGGAGTAATGCGCTGTTCTTTCCAAAGTAATTCCTGAGAAACATATAAGGCAGTACCCGTTGCATTGGCAATAATATCTCCTGAAGAAGCACCCCATTCGGTCGAAAAGCCATCCAAAACTTCAACGGCAGTTAAAAAGGCAAAACCTAAACCTGCTCCATAAATCAGTTTCTTTTTTTGATCGGCACCACTCCAGTTCATCATTTCAGCTCCAAACCTACCTAAATGATACGCAGAATACATATGCCCTACTTTATCCATCTGAAGCCATTCGTTATTATCATTTATAAAATGAAAATTAGAACGAGGATAATCAGCATACCAAAGCTGGTTTAATCCTAGTAATGTTACTGAAGCCAAAGTAGCTTCAGTAACGATAACTGTATTTTGTCGCTTATTATTTAAAGTGTCCGAAGGCGTTAAAAAACTTTCGAACCTGCTTTGGGCGTTCACAGAAAAAACACCCGGCAACATCAAAACCGATAAGAAAAATATATTTTTAAAACTCAAAACTATCTTGTTACTCCCTGACTGGCAATCCAGTCTGAATATTTTTTTGCATTTACATTATGCTCGGCCAAAGTAGAAGCAAACTCGTGGTATCCAAAGCGTTCAACACTGGCACAAAAATAAATATAATCGTTTTTTTCCGGGTTTAAAACGGCTTCCAGAGCTGTAATATCAGGCATCGCGATTGGTCCTGGGGGAAGTCCAATATTCACATAGGTATTGTATGGAGATTTCATAATCAAATCGTTATAAAACACTCTTTTGATTACCTGATCGAAATTATTGTCTTTTAGTTTTAAAGCATAAATTACGGTCGGATCTGCCTGTAGTGGCATTTCTAAACGCAAACGATTCAAATAAACACCGGCAATACGTGGTCTTTCATCTTTTTTTACTGACTCTTTATGAACGATCGAAGCTAGAATAGTAACCTGAACCGGAGTTAATCCCTGTTTTTTTGCTTTTTCAATTCTCTCAGCAGTCCAGAAATTATGGTATTCCTTGATCATTTTATCACGAAACTTCTCTGCAGAAGTATTCCAGTAAATTTCATAAGTATTCGGAATAAACATGGCAAAGACATTGTCTTCGTTGAAACCGTTTGCTGCCAAAAATTCCGGATCTTTAAAAGCTTTCATTAAAGATAAACTATCGGCCTCGATTTCAGAGCCTACTCTTCCGGCAAAATTTTCCAATCTCTCCTGATTATTAAAAGCTAATTTTACCGGAACATTAGAACGCATAGCACGAACCAAATCCATATTGTTCATGTCTTTTTTAAGCAAAAAACGACCTGGCTTTACATTTTCAGGATAACTTCTTTTGTTAGCCACCATTTCAAAATCTTCAAAATTCTTGATATAGGGCTCCAATATTTTCTTCACATCGGTGTAATTCGCTCCCGTTGGAACATACACGTACAATTCTTTCTCCTCGAATTTGGTATTGGCACTGAAGATTTTACTAATTAAAATAAATCCGTAAATCATTAAAACTGAAATTACGGCAACAGCAGTTAACGTGATGATTTTTTTTATGCTCAAAGTTTTAAATTTAAATTTGTTTGTTAATTAACTGAAACATTGCTTCGTCCTGATATTGGTTGTGGAGCAAAATCCAATCTTTCTTAATTCCTATTTTCTCAAAGCCAAATTTAGTAAAAAGAGCTACACTTGGTGCATTTCCCACAGCAATATTTGCATATAATTGGTGCAAATTTAAATTGTGAAATGCATAGTTAATTAAAAGCCCTAATGCCTCAGATCCAACTTTTTGATTTCTGTTTTCATCCTTTTGAATGACAATTCCAATACCTGCTCTGTTATTTTTTGGATCAAATTCAAACAAGTCAATTAATCCAATCGCCGGAAAGTCCTGATCCTGACAAATAGCCAAACGCAATTGCTTGGCTTCATAAATATCCTGTTGTGCATTTTCAAGATACTGGCGTATCAAAAACCTACTGTAAGGTGTCTGTGTGTTACTCACTTCCCAAATGCTTTCATCATTTTCCATGGCATACACAAACTCCAAATCATTAGGTTCTAATGCACGCAGATAAATCGAATCGCCTTTGAGTGTTATCATGTAATTTTAGATTTTAGATTGCTGATTTTTGAATGGTCTTTGTGCTCTTTATGCTCTTTGTGATTAAATTTCAATAGTTCCTTTGAAAACAAATTTAGCAGGTCCTGTCAAAAAAACATTGGTAAAATGATCTCCAGATTTGTCAAAAGAAACGACCAGTTTACCGCCTTCAACATTCAGATTAATGGAAGTTTCATTTGTTAAACCAATAGCATTCATCGCGATTGCTACTGCGGTTGCTCCTGTTCCGCAAGCCAAAGTTTCATCTTCAACACCTCTTTCATAAGTACGCAATGAAAAGGTACTGTCATCTACTTTTTTCACAAAATTAATGTTACTTCCTTTTTCTCCGTATAACTCACCATAACGAATTGCCGCACCATTTTCTTTCACATTGTAATGCTCTAAATCATCCACAATCTGCACATGATGTGGCGAACCAGTATTTAAAAAAGTATAAGAATCATTCTTTTGCACTTCATCAACATCAATCATCTGCAATGAAATAATAGCATCCTCCCCTACCGAAGCATGATGCAAACCATCGGTCGCAATAAAAGTAGTTTTATCTTCAATCACCCCCAATTGATTAGCAAAAGCGACCAGACAACGGCCACCATTTCCACACATCGAACTCTGATTTCCATCTGAATTATAATAGACCATTCTAAAGTCGGTTTCCGCATCATTTTCTAACAAAATAAGTCCATCCGCACCTATCCCGAAACGTCTGTCGCACAAGCGTTCAATCAATTTAATATTTTCTTTTGGAAAGAACTCTGATCGGTTGTCAATCATAACAAAATCGTTCCCTGTACCTTGGTATTTATAAAATTCTATTTGCATTTTTTTTACATTAATAAACACAAAAGTACGAACAAATAATTAATGAAATGTTAATCAATGTTAAAGAGCGTTAAACCGTTTTATCAAATAATTTTTTGAAGTATTTTTACGTTAAAATAACCAATAATATAAACTGTAATATGAAAAGATTTTCGACCTTATTTTTAGTTTCACTACTTAGTGGTGCAACTACCCTTGGTGCTTACAAATTATTATTTGAAAGCAACAATTCTTTTTTTGGAAGAGGAAATTCTGTTGTTACTCTTGCCCCAAATTCATTTGGAAGAAACGTAGCCTTATCTGCCGAAACGGTTGATTTTACAGCAGCCGCAGATAAAACCATTCACACTGTGGTTCACGTAAAAAATGTTTCGCGAAGAACAGTCAGCAACCCAATGATGGAATTTTTCTACGGTTACGGAGGTCAACAGCAACAAGAGCAAGTTGGAACCGGATCCGGAGTTATCATTTCAGAAGACGGATACATTGTAACCAACAATCATGTGATTAAAGATGCTACAGAAATCGAAATTACTTTAAACAATAAAAAGTCATACAAAGCTAAATTAGTTGGTACCGATTCTAAAATGGATATTGCCTTACTAAAAATTAATGCTGATGAAAAATTACCTTATACCGCTTTTGCCAATTCTGATTCTGTAAAAATCGGAGAATGGGTTTTGGCAGTAGGGAATCCGTATAATTTAACTTCTACTGTTACAGCCGGAATTGTTTCGGCAAAAGCCAGAAATCTGGATACAAACGGAATCCAGTCTTTCATTCAGACCGATGCCGCAGTAAATCCCGGAAATAGCGGTGGTGCCTTAGTAAATACCAGAGGCGAACTGATTGGTATTAACACAATGATATCTTCGATGACAGGTTCCTATGTAGGCTATTCGTTTGCCGTTCCGTCTAATATCGCCCGAAAAATAATCGAAGACATTATGGAATTCGGGAATGTACAAAGAGGTATCTTGGGTGTTGAAGGTGGCGAATTAAACAGTACCGCTTCTAAAGAATTAGGAATTACAGAAACACAAGGATTCTACATTAGTAAAGTATCCAAAAATTCCGGCGCTGAAAAAGCTGGGCTTGGTAAAGGAGATATCATCGTTAAACTGGACGACCAAAATATTGCAACTTATGCAGATTTATCAGGTTACATCAACACAAAACGCCCGAATGATGTCGTTAAGGTAACCTATATCAAAGATGGAAAAACCAAAACAGTACCGGTAACTTTAAGTAAAAATGAATTTTTCAGTACCGAGTTTAAAGGAATCGAATTAGAAAATATCGATACTTCGGATAAAAAGAGATTCAAAATTGATTATGGTGTAAAAATCAGAAGTATAACCAACGAAAATTTAATGCAGTATCAAAATGAACTGCAAGGCAATATCATCTTGAGTATTGATAATGTAAAAGCAACCAATATAGAAACGGTTTCTAAACTTTTAAACAGAAAAAATGACGGACAAAGTGTACGTCTTGAAATGATTAGTAAATCGGGTGAAATTCTCCGAATTATTATTTAAGTTTCCCTTTTGCAGTCTCAGTTTTCAGTCTCGATTTACAGTTTGTTTTCCACTGGAAACTGCCAACTGAGACTGAAAACTCATAAAAAAGTCATCTTAGAAATAAGGTGACTTTTTTGTTTTCCTTCACAAATGAACTCCCATTCTCATTATCATAAGCTCATTTTTTAACTAATTAGGAAAAAATATTTTTTATACAAATTTCAAAAATAAATCATAAAACAGTTTACGAAATCGATTGAAATGGGTACTTTTGCGCAAAATTTAAAAATATTCGTGTATTTATTTTTTCAATTTAATCAATTATGAGCAAAAAATCTTTGTACCAAAAAGAGGTATCATTACAAGTCGACCGAAGAAGAGCTGGTGTCGAATTAATTAAAATCATAAGCGATTTATGGTATGACAAATCCATTGAGATGGTTCTTTTCAAAAACCAATTACTGGATCAAAATGTCAGCGATATTATCAATTTGCATCAATATGCCGGTGAATTTGTAGGCAAGCCTATCACCATTTTTGATTCAGTTGAAATCGCCAGAGTAGTTTTATCTTTAGATCTTCCACCTGCAAAATTAGATCTTGGAAAACTAACTTATGAATATCGTTTGGAAGATGAAAAATATCCTGATGCGCGATATTTTGTAATCGACAAATTGAAAGAAGCAAAATCTTCTGAAGAAATTCAGCCAAAAGATGTTGTTTTATATGGTTTCGGAAGAATTGGTCGTTTATTAGCCAGAGAATTAATGTCTAAAACCGGTAAAGGAAATCAATTGCGACTAAGAGCGATTGTTACCAGAGACAAAAATGACGCTTCGACATTAGAGAAAAGAGCTTCTCTTTTAAGATACGATTCAATACATGGAGATTTTCAGGGGTCTGTTACAGCCGATCCAAAGAACAATGCATTAATTATCAACGGAACCACCGTTCATATCATTACAGCAAATTCACCGGAAGAAATTGATTATACTTTATACGGAATCAATGAGGCCTTAGTTATTGACAATACCGGAGCTTTTACAACAGAAGAAGCTTTAAAAAGACACTTAACTTCTAAAGGAGCCAGTAAAGTTTTATTGACTGCACCTGGAAAAGGAGTTCCAAATATCGTTCACGGAGTAAACCACAACGAGTACAATCCTGACGAAATTGATATTTTCTCTGCTGCATCCTGCACGACAAATGCTATCACACCAGTATTAAAAGCTGTTGAAGATACTTTAGGAGTAGTAAAAGGACACTTAGAAACTATCCATGCCTATACAAACGACCAGAATTTGGTTGACAACATGCATAAAAAATACCGTCGCGGAAGAGCTGCAGCTTTAAACATGGTCATTACCGAAACGGGTGCCGGAAGTGCTGTTGCAAAAGCATTGCCATCATTAGAAGGAAAATTAACATCTAATGCCATCAGAGTCCCTGTTCCAAATGGTTCATTGGTAGTTTTAAACTTAGAAGTTAAAAAAGCAACTTCGATCCCGGCTATCAATAAGATCATGAAGAAATACGCTTTGGAAGGCGAACTAGTAGAGCAAATCAAATATTCGTTGAATAACGAATTGGTTTCATCTGACATTGTAGGAACATCAGCCCCTTCAATTTATGACAGTAATGCTACAATTGTCTCTAAAGACGGAAAGAACATTGTATTGTACATTTGGTACGATAACGAATACGGCTATAGCCACCAGGTAATTCGTCTGGCGAAATACATTGCCAAAGTAAGACGTTTTACTTACTACTAGGATACACCGAAACCATTAATACAGCAAAAGCCATCAAGTTTTCTTGATGGCTTTTGTATTTTAGTTTTAGTCACTTCAATTCTACTCGATTAAAACGAATCCATAGCACTTTTGTAAACTATATTGGTAAAACTGTAGTACTCTTTACTTCTGAAATTACAAAAACGGTATTGATCAGAGAAACTTCAGGAAGAACGGCTAATTTTTTCTGATGAAAATGATGAAAACTTTCCATATCGGGAATGACAACTTTCAACATATAATCAAAATTTCCCGAAACATAATTACACTCCACCACTTCAGGCAGATTTAAAATAGACTGATTGAATCCTTCCGAAGTATCATAAGTCTGCTTCGTGAGGGTCACCTGACAATACACCGTTAGATTATTACCGAGTTTTTTCTTGTTTAAAATAGAGACATACTTCTCTATAACACCCTCTTTTTCAAGACGTTTCACCCTGTCATGAACCGGTGTCAGAGACAGGTTTATCTTGTTCGCAATGTCTTTTAAAGTATAATGCGCATTTTCCTGTAAAAGTCGTAAGATTTTCTTGTCAATTTCATCTAAAGCCATAACGAAAACGTTTTCATTGATTAATAAAATTTAGTCATTTTTTCTTTCTAGAGGCAATTTGCTTTCCAGAAACAGTATATTTTTCTGTAAAAGTATAAAATAAAATAATATTTTCTTATTTGTTCCACATTAATCAATAATATATTCTCTATCTGTAGTTTTGTAAAACAATTTCAACAAAAAATAAAAAAGATAACAAAATGATAATAGGTGTTCCAAAAGAAATCAAAAATAATGAGAACCGTGTAGCATTAACTCCAGCAGGAGTTTCTGAAATGAAAAAACACGGACATACTGTTTATGTACAAGCTACTGCCGGTTTAGGAAGTGGTTTCGGTGACGATGAGTATGCAAATGCAGGTGCGGTAGTTTTAGGAACTATTGAAGAAGTATACGCAATTGCTGAAATGATCATTAAAGTAAAAGAACCAATTGCTTCTGAGTATCCATTAATCAAGAAAGATCAATTATTATTCACTTATTTCCACTTTGCTTCATCAGAGCCATTGACTCACGCTATGCTTGAAAAAGGTGCTGTATGTTTAGCTTATGAAACAGTTGAAAAAGCTGACCGTAGTTTACCATTATTAGTACCAATGTCTGAAGTAGCTGGTCGTATGGCTATCCAACAAGGAGCAAAATACCTTGAAAAACCATTAAAAGGAAGAGGAATTCTTTTAGGAGGTGTTCCAGGTGTACCACCAGCAAAAGTATTGGTTTTAGGTGGTGGAATCGTAGGAACTCAGGCTGCTAAAATGGCTGCTGGTCTAGGTGCTCAGGTAACTATCATGGACTTAAGCTTACCACGTTTACGTTATTTAGATGATATCATGCCAGCTAACGTAAATACAGAAATGTCTAACCACTACAACATCACAAAAGCAATCGCTACAGCTGATTTAATTGTTGGTGCTGTTTTAATTCCAGGAGCAAAAGCACCTCACTTGATCACTCGTGATATGTTAAAATTAATGCGTCCGGGAACTGTTGTTGTTGACGTAGCTGTAGATCAGGGTGGATGTATCGAAACTTGTACTCCTACAACTCACGAAAATCCAACTTTCATTATTGATGACATTGTTCACTATTGTGTAGCTAATATGCCGGGAGCTGTTCCTTACACTTCTACTTTAGCTTTAACAAATGCTACTTTACCATACGCTGTACAATTAGCAAACAAAGGATGGGAAAAAGCTTGTAACGAAAACGAAGAATTGAAAAAAGGATTAAACATCGCTAATGGAAAAATCCTCTATAAAGGAGTTGCAGAAGCTTGGAATCTACCTTTCAACGAAGAATTAGTGTTAACAAACGCATAGTGTTAACATTAAAATAAGTGCTTACTAAAAAACACTATCAAAAGGCTTTTCTTAATTGAGAAGCCTTTTTTTTACCTATAAAAAAACCTGTCATGAAAAACAAAACAGGCTTTTTTATTATTTTATAAGTATGAACTACTTTTCATCCAAAACTTCCTGCAATACTTTTGCTTCGGTTCCATTTGGAAAAGTCACTTTAATTTTTTGTGCTATTGTCGGAGCAATTTCTGTAATGGCTTTTTTATCATAGGATTCTCCTTTTTTAATGTGCCATCCATAAAAAATAGCAGGAACGTGAGTATCATAACTATAAGGCGTTCCGTGCGATGTTCCTGTCGTAGAATATTCAATATCTCCAGGCTTATCAAGAATAATCAAATCTCCATTTTGAGTTACATCGTACCCTTTTGCTACAAAATCAAGGTAATAATCTTTACCTGAATTGGCTAAAATTTCTTCCTCTGTATATACTCTTTTAACTTGTGGCTGTGAAATTAAAAACTCTTTAAAAGTCTGTTTCACTTTTACTAAATCAAGCCCTTTTTTCTTAATAATTTGCTTATTCAAAAAGATATTAAAGTTAGAATAATTCGTGATCAAATCCACACCAAATGTTTTTGTTGAAAAATCCTGCAGACTCTTCCTAACATCCTTAACTGGGTAATTATTAACATTATATTTTCTGTCTTTTAAGTAAATTACATTCTCAGCTCCTGCGTGATCCGCTGTTAAGAATAGTAAGTAGTTATCTTTCCCTACAGTCTTGTCCAAATAATTCAAAAAGTCAGCTATCGTCTGATCTAGTCTCAAATAAGTATCCTGAAGTTCCATTGATCTTGGCCCAAGTAAATGCCCTACGTAATCTGTAGAAGAAAAACTAACAGTCAGAAAATCCGTAATATCATCTTTTCCTAATTCTTCCTTCTCGATAGCTTTCATCGCAAACTCTGCTAATAAATCATTACCGTACGGAGTAGCTCTTAAGATTCCTGCATCATTTTTCTCATACATAGTCTTCAAATCATATGGAAAAACAGGAGCGGCACTTCCGTACAACTTTCCTTCATATGGATTATCATCTGGCAAACTTTCATTATAAACTGAAGCTGGCTTATACAAATCCCATCCTTTATTGATATAAGGCATATAATGTTTCTCACTATTGAACGTTGAAACCCATTCCGGAAGCTTTTCTCCGTAGAAAGTACTTGAAATAAACGAACCAGTCTTACTGTACCAAAATGCCCAATTCGCAAAATGTCCAGCCGGTAAAATCGCCCCACGATCCTTAAGACTCATACCAATCACTTTTCCAGCAAAATTGGTTGCCATTCTAACTTCATCGGTAATCGTAGTGCTCAACAAGTTTTTCGGCGACATTGCCCCTTCTTCCACGGTACCATCTCCTACTGTTTTTACACCCGCATCGTCAGTACAATATGTTTCCTTACCAAGCGTTCTGCTAAACCATTCATTCCCTACAATTCCATGGGTTGCAGGCGTAGTACCTGTATAAATAGAAGCGTGCCCAGGCGCAGTATATGTAGGCATATAATTATAATGCATATTTTGAAAAGTATATCCATTATTCATCAATCGTTTAAATCCATTAGACGAAAAATCATCTGAGAACCGATACAAATATTCCATTTTCATCTGGTCTACCACAATACCTACCACCAACTTAGGGCGCTGTTGAGCACTTAAATTTGAAATCACAAATAGTGTCAACAATACAATAGTTTTTTTCATACTTAAATTATAATGTTTCAAACAAAAATACTGATTCACTTTTAAAAAAAACCACCATACCAACTTAAAAAACTAAAATCGACTATAATTTAACAGAATCAAAACTAATAAGATAACTATGGCGTTTCCCTTCGGGTCGGGCTGTACGCTAAATCTTTTGTGATAGAAGTTTTAACTGATTTAAGAAAAGGCCAGCTATCACAAAAGGATACCGCTGCCATCCCTAACGCAGTCAACGATAAAAAGAGTACCCTAAAGAAAAAGCCCTGAAAGGGCAAAAAAACTAATTCTTACTAGTTTTCGATAACCAAAAATCACTCTTTTCCAGGAAATACTATTCAAAATAATATAAATTCTTCTCTTTATGTTGAGGCTTCTGCCCTTTCAGGGCGAAAAATGATATTATTTCTATTTATTTCATAGCGCTTCGCACTATGCTTTCTGCTTTTCGGGCTTTCAGCCCTTATTAATATTTAAGAGTATTATGAGTAAATATTGCCTTGAAAGAGCATAAGCCATCTACATCCAACAAAAAAATCCGTTCTAATCCGCGTTTTCGCATAGCGAATGAGTACAATCCGCGATCTGTTTTTTAACCGCAAAGTTCGCAAGAATTTAAAAAGCGCTATAAAACAAAAAACCCTATCCGATTTGGATAGGGTTTTAAAAAGAAAGGCGACGACATACTCTCCCACATAACTGCAGTACCATCTGCGCAGGCGGGCTTAACTACTCTGTTCGGGATGGGAAGAGGTGAGCCCCGCCGCAATAACCACCTTAAGGT
>Ga0209504_1000049_pt1 | contig 118831 bp, 108 predicted proteins | sample COGITO_mtgs_1005_FD_184791 | JGI IMG/M metagenome (GOLD analysis project Ga0209504, IMG submission 184791) | Pelagic marine microbial communities from North Sea - COGITO_mtgs_100511 (SPAdes) (version 2) | ecosystem: Environmental > Aquatic > Marine > Epipelagic ... | reverse complement strand
GATGCTACCGCTCTCACGTCTGGGCTTTGCTCATATATATATCCACCTCTAATACTTAGTTTTTTAATTCTCCATTCTGTCCCAAGATGAAGTGCATCAACTTTTCTTAATTGATTATCGAAAAATAAATTCTCCTCAGAAAAATCATCTCCAGATAAATTTAAACCACGATAGTTCTTTGTTGAATAATCTAAACTGATCAATCCAAATTTTCCAAAAATTATAGCGGTACTTGCTGTAATTTTACTTGGAGTTCTTAATTTATATAGCAAGCCTTGTGTTGGTAAATTACCACCAAAAGTATTGTCATAGATGATATCATCATTACTTACTTCAATTTCAGTATCTCCAAAAAAACCATCATTATTTGTGATGTTGGTATTTTCAATGATTTCGGTAAACCAAGTGGGAGACTGATAGCTAATACCTAAACGAAAAGCATTTGTTGGTTTGTAAATAACTCCTGCACTTAAAGAAAACCCAACACCAGTTGTGAAGTTTTCTTGGTAAAGACGAGCATTTAAAGTGTTGTTATTTCCATCATTATTGTTTTCTCTTAAAATTGTTTGCTGACTAAAATTGAGATCATAAAAATTTAAACCAGCTCCAACATGCATTTTTTCTTCATAGACCCCTGAAAAAGCAAAGCTTAATTCGGACATGTCTCCATTGTAAAAGTTAGATAATTGTTGATTATCTGCAATATCATACACTAATGGATTTTCACTATTATCTAACGGAAAGTTATCAAACGAAGCAAAACCACTAGTTCCTTTAGCAATAAATGTATCTTCAAAATCTGCTAAAACCCTATAATTTATACCCATTGCTAATTTAGACCATTCGTCACTTGTGTAGTTGTTAAAAGTAAATACTACACCAGCATTTGATACTTTAAAGAAATCTTGTTGAGTTGTTGTTGAATTTCCATAATAAGTTGTTAAGTAATCTGTGCTTCTAGATTGAAAAGCTATAGATGCATTGCTATCGTTAAATATAGATATTCCAGCAGGGTTTATCGTCATAGCAGTTACATCTCCACCTACAGCTCCAAAAGCACCTCCCATTGCAACAAACCGGGCACTTCCATTTCTATCATTTCTTGAAAACATAGTAGATAAATCCTCGTAGCCTAACGATTGAGAATAGGATGTATAACTCACTGCGGCAAAAGCCACAAAAAGGATAATTTTTTTCATAGTTACTTGTTTAGATATTTTAACCTCCTCTTTTAGAAGAGCTTCTTCTTGGTGTACTACTACTTCTCGAAGGGCTACTTCTTCTTGAAGGACTAGAAGATCTTGTTGAAGAACTTCTAGTTGAAGATGATCTTCTTGGAGAAGGGTTAGTCCTGGGAGAAGATCTGTTGAAATTTGAACTATTGTTGCCTCTAGTGTTATAACTTCTGCTTTTTCGGTTATTGGTCTTACTTCTAGTAGTTGCGACTCTTCTTTTACTAGTAGTATTATCAGATTTCCTAACCCTTTTGGTAGTATTATTAGTATTGTTTCTCACAAAAGCATTTGCTCTTCTGGTTGTAGTGCTATAATTTCTTCTACTATATGAATTGTTAGTGGATGCTCTCCTGCCATAATTATAATTTCTTCTTCCATTATAGGCTAAACCACTACCATAATAATTCCCCCAATTTGAGAATCCATAACCATACATACCATAATTATATGGATTATAAGGACCAAAATTATTATATGGATTGTTAAAATATCCGTATCCACCCCAATAATAGCCATTATTCCATCTGTTCCCCCATCTTAAGCCCCATGGTCTTCCATACCAAGAATTAAAAGAACCATACCCATACCCATACCCATACCCAATATATGGATCGTATAAATTCCAATTATTACCCCATCCAAAACCATTGTTATTGTTTAAATTAATAGTAATAACAACACTCTGGCTATCTTCATAGCCCCAGGCACTATTTGTATTATAGTTACTAATGCTATCTCTTGAATTTGAAATAGTATCGTTCACAGAACTATAGGTTTCTATGTCTGTAAGGATGTCTGTTCCATTAATATTATCTATTCTCTCTAATTCTTTTGTGAAATAATTTTGCTCAAAATCTCTATGCTCATCACTATTTGCTACTATGATATTGCGTTCAGTTGTATTTGAAGAATAAATACCATCATTACCTGGCACGTTTTGATAAATAGTGCAAGAAGAAGCGAAAACAATCACAAATAAATAGAAAAAAATTATTGAGCTTGTTGTGTTGATGTAATTTGTTTTCATAATGAAATTATTAGAGATTTAAAAAAACATAAATTGATAGCTAAAAATTAGAAAAATTTTATTGTCTATGCTCAAAATGCTTTAGTTTTGTATTAGTATTTTGATAATAAACAAATTTACTACAATTTTTATAACAAATAATTAACAATATCTGTGCCAAAGTTTGTATTATGAGTAAGAAGTTAACAAAAAGAGCAGAAGACTATTCTAAATGGTATAATGAAATTATACAGAAAGCAGATTTAGCTGAAAATTCTGCAGTAAGAGGCTGTATGGTAATTAAGCCTTATGGATTTGCTATTTGGGAGAATATGCAAGCAGAGTTAGATAGAATGTTTAAAGAAACTGGGCATCAGAATGCTTACTTTCCATTGTTTGTTCCTAAAAGCTTATTTGAAGCAGAAGAAAAGAATGCAGAAGGTTTTGCTAAAGAGTGTGCTGTAGTTACTCATTATAGATTGCAAAATGATCCAGATAATGAAGGGAAGCTTCGAGTAGACCCTGAAGCTAAGTTGGAAGAGGAGTTAATTGTTAGACCTACATCTGAAGCTATTATTTGGAATACTTATAAAGGATGGATTCAGTCTTACAGAGATTTACCATTATTAATTAATCAATGGGCAAATGTTGTTCGTTGGGAAATGAGAACAAGACTATTTTTAAGAACAGCTGAGTTTTTATGGCAAGAAGGTCATACTGCTCATGCAACAAAAACAGAAGCAGTAGCAGAAGCAACTCAAATGCAAGAAATATATGCTGAATTTGCCGAGAATTTCATGGCAATGCCAGTTGTGAAAGGATATAAATCTGAAAGTGAGCGATTTGCGGGTGCCGAAGATACTTTTACAATTGAAGCATTAATGCAAGACGGAAAAGCATTACAGGCCGGAACATCTCATTTTTTAGGCCAAAATTTTGCGAAAGCTTTTGATGTAAAATATACTTCCAAAGAAGGAAAACAAGAATACGTATGGGCAACCTCTTGGGGTGTATCTACTCGTTTAATTGGAGGGTTAATTATGACTCATTCAGATGATTTAGGGTTGGTTTTACCTCCAAAATTAGCGCCAATACAGGTAGCAATTATTCCTATTTATAAAGGAGAAGAACAACTAGCTGTTATTTCTGAAAAAGTAGCGATTATTGTAAAATCGTTAAAGTCAAAAAGAATTTCAGTAAAATTTGATGACAGAGATACCTACAGGCCAGGAGCTAAGTTTGCAGAATATGAACTAAAAGGTGTTCCTATAAGAATTGCTATTGGTAATCGTGACATAGAAAACAATACAGTAGAAGTAGCTAGAAGAGATACCTTAGAAAAACAAACAGTTTCTCAAGACGAGTTAATTGATTATGTTGAAAACTTATTAGAAGAGATTCAAGAAAATTTATTCAGTAAAGCACTTTCTTATAGAAATAATCATATTACTGAGGTAAATTCTTTTGATGAGTTTAAAGAAGTGATTGATAACAAAGGTGGATTTATTTCTGCTCATTGGGATGGAACAATTGAAACTGAAAATAAAATTAAAGAGTTAACAAAAGCAACTATTCGATGCATCCCAAATGAAGTAATAGAAGAGGCTGGATTCTGTATTTTATCTGGTAAAAAATCAGTCAGAAGAGTCTTATTTGCAAAGGCCTATTAAATTTTTTAAAAAAATATTGCAGAATTTTAAAAACGTTGTATATTTGCATCCGCAATCGGAGGATTATTTTCTGTAAGATTGCAATTGGTCCGTTCGTCTAGGGGTTAGGACGCCAGGTTTTCATCCTGGTAACACGGGTTCGATTCCCGTACGGACTACAAGTTTTATTAAAACAAACATAAAAGAAATGGCAAATCATAAGTCAGCATTAAAGAGAATTAGAAGTAACGAGACAAAAAGGTTACGTAACAAGCATCAGCACAAAACAACTCGTAATGCTGTAAGAGATTTACGTGCATCTTCAGACAAGAAAGAAGCTGAAGGTATGTTATTAAACGTAATTTCTATGTTAGATAAATTAGCGAAAAACAATATTATTCACAAGAATAAAGCAGCTAATTTAAAATCTAAATTAACAAAGCAAGTAGCTACTTTGTAGACTAGTTTCATTAAATAAAATAATAAAACGCTCTGAATATATTCAGAGCGTTTTTTTATGAAATCATTTTAAGATGGCAATTTACCAATCATAACTTTTTTCAGCATCTAGTTTTATAAAAATGAAGAGTAGGAGTGTAAAGCCCCAAAGAGAAGAACCACCATAGCTAAAAAAAGGTAATGGAATCCCTACTGTTGGTATAAGCCCAATAACCATTCCTATATTTACAATTAGATGAAAAAATAAAATTGAGGCTACACCATAGCCATAGATTCTCCCAAATTTATTAGCATGTTTTTCTGCTCTGTGTATGATTCTAAAGAGAAGTGCTATAAACAGCAGTATTACAAGGCTAGATCCCACAAAGCCCCATTCTTCTCCAACAACACTAAAGATGTAATCTGTATCTTGAGCAGGTACAAAGTTTCCCTGAGTTTTATCTCCTTCTAAGAATCCTTTTCCCCAAAATTTCCCTGAGCTAATAGTTTGTATAGACTGATCTGAGTTGTATCCTATTTGTTTTGTGTCTGAGGTTTTTCCTAAGATAACTTCAAACCGATCTCTTTGGTGTTTTTTTAAAACATGATTGTATGAGTAATCTGCAGAGAAAATAAAAAGAGAAGAAAATAAATAGATTGCTACAACTCTCATCCAATTAAATTGTAAAAAACGTTTATTTCTGTAGATCTTATAAATAAGATATATGGAAATAATAATGAATAAGGAGCCAATAATGATTTTTACACCTACCAAAATAGTCGCTATAAATAATATGATAGAGGTACATCCTAAAATAATATAAGCTAAGGTTAATCCTTCTCTATTTAAAACAAAAAAGAACGCTAAATATATGATAGCAGAACCTGGGTCATGCAACGCAATTAAAAAAGCAGGTAAAAAAATGACAATAAAAGCCTTTAGTTGGTTTTTTAGGATACTTAAATTATACTTTCTATCACTCATCAATTTTGCAAGCGCAAGCGCTGTAAATGCTTTTGCAAATTCTGATGGTTGTAAACTAACACCTCCAAATCGATACCAAGATTTTGCCCCGTTAATTTCTGTACCAAAAATAAATAGCCCTATCAACGTTACTAATGAAAGGATGAAAAAAATACTTGAAAACTGCTGAAAAAACTTAGCGTTAATAAATAAAATCAAGATGATAAGAGGAATGCTTAATAAAATCCAAAGAAGTTGTTTGCCATATTTTGAAGAAAAATCAAATACCTGAATACTTTCGTCTGAATGAGAAGCTGCGTAAATATTTACCCATCCAAAGCCAACAAGTAACAGAAAGAAAAGTACGAGTAACCAATCTATACCAAAAAAAATATTATTTCGTTCCTGTCTCAAATTTTTTGGGTGCTAAGATTTGACTTTGATATATTGAACTTAAATCAGTTTTTAACATTCGATCTTCAATCCATTTTCTTTTCACGATTCCTGTTAAATATTTTTCAATTAAAAGACTTGTTATTGGCGCTGCAACTGTAGCACCATAACCGCCATTTTCAATAAATACTGCAACTGCAATTTTAGGATTCTCTTTTGGTGCAAAAGCAACTAAAATAGAATGATCTGGTAATTTAATTTTTTTCCCATCAAGTCTCATAAAGTTTTCTGAAGTACCTGTCTTGCCAACAATATCTATTCCTTTAATATTAACCCACTTAGCGGTTCCGGTCTTAAATACTTCATGCATTCCTTCAATAATTGGGTCAAAGTGCTTTTTGTCAATAGTGGTTTGCTTAGCAATTGTAAATGCTGAATCTGTAATGGCTTTGTTTTCTATTCTTTTTACCACATGAGGCGTATAGAAATAACCTCTATTTGCAATCGCTGCGGTTACATTAGCTAGTTGTATAGGAGTTGTAAGCACTTCACCCTGCCCAATGGCATTAGAGATATTAGTAGATGCATTCCATCTATATTTATACATGTTACTATAGTAATCTCCATTAGGTATTAATCCTTTATCACCCTCAGGTAAGTCATACCCCAAATAGTTTCCTAAACCAAAACTTTTAACATGAGCACTCCAATTATTCATTCCGTTTGTAGAGTTATTATTTTTTTCAATAATTCTTTTGTAAGTATTTGCGAAATAACTGTTACAAGATTTTGAAATTGCGGTATTTAGTTGAATAGGTTTTCCATAAATATCACAATGACATTTCATAAATTCTTTTTTACGATTACCATAACGATACCCACCATTGCAATAGAAATGTGTCTCTTCATCAATAACTTCTTCCTGAAGCCCAATAAGTGCATTTACTAGTTTGAAAGGAGACCCTGGAGCATAGGTTCCTTTTAGACCTCTATCATACATTGGTTTGTTAATGGTATCTCCAATGAGCTTCACTGAATTAGGCGACCGTACACGACCTACCATCATGTTTGGATCATAGCTTGGTGAGGTAATTAACGCAAGAATTTCACCAGTTGAGGGTTCTAGTGCTATAATACCGCCTCTTTTTCCTTTCATTAAATATTCTCCATATTGTTGAAGTTTACTATCTATGGTTAATGTAATGTCTTTTCCATTGATTGCAATAGAATCATATATTCCATCTTTAAAAGGCCCCATTATTTTATTGAGTCGATCTCTTCGGAAATGTTTTTTTCCTTTCTTTCCTCTCAATACTTTTTCATATTGAGCCTCTATTCCAGCTTTGCCAATTAATTCGCCTTGTTGATAGTAGTCATCTTTTTTAGCAACGAGTTCATTTACTTCATTAATATACCCCAAAATGTTTGCAGCAGATTTTATGGGATAATCCCTTATAATTCTTTTTTGAATATAAAACCCTTGAAACTTATGTAATTTTTCTTGTAGAAAAGCAAAGTCTTCTTTTGCTAGTTGTTTTAAGAAAACAGATTCTAGCCAAGGCGCATAATTTTCTGCTTTCTTGTAACGCTTTATAAAGTTTTTTTTGGTGATTTTTAAAAGCGAGCAAAATTCTAATGTATCTAAAGGAGTTACCTCATTTGGAATAATCATTACATCATACGAGAGTTGATTAGCAACCAATAATTCTCCATTTCTATCATAAATATAGCCTCTTTCAGGAAAATCAAATTTTATTTTAACCGCAGAAGTTTTCACAGGATTATAATTCCCTCCTCTTACTACTTGTAATTGAAATAATCTTCCAATGAAAAGAAGTCCGATTATTGAAATTAAAAAATATAGTAAAAAACTTCTTTTCATAGTAATTAAGTTATTTTTTTTCTCAGTATATATGATCCTAAAAAATAAAGAACCAAAGTAAAAGTACTTGAATAGAGGGTGTTTAAGAATACAGTTTCCATATTGTGAAAGCTAAAGTTATCTAAGGAGAATAAAACAAAATGATGAATGACTGTTATAGTTACTACGTAATTAAATACTTGTCCAAATGCTTCTGAATGAAGGTTAAAAAGCAGGTAATCTATAGTGTTTTTTTTAAAAAAAAGTTTAATAAAGGATAAACGTAAAAACCCTACAAATAAAAGTGAAGCTGCGTGTATACCACCAGTATCAGAGAAGAGATCTAAGGTTAAGCCGTATATAAAAGCTATGAATAAAAATACGAACCTATTTTTATTTAAAGGGAATATAAAAATAAAAGCAATGTATACATATGGATTAATATGTTGAGAAAAATTGATATTATTAAACAATAATATTTGTAGTAAAAGGATAAGGATACTCCAAAAAAAGATGCGGAATTTATTCATTACTGCTTTTTTCTAGATTCATAATTTCTTCTTTGTCAAAATCTTTAATAACATAGATATTTTTTAAATTACTCATATCATTAAAAAGGCGAATATTTATAACTCGTTTAATAGTTGCCTCTTCTTTTATATTGATTACTTGTCCAATGGGTACTCCCTCTGGAAAAATTGATGACATTCCTCCCGTTATAATTGTATCCCCAATTTTTACAATTGCCTGCCTAGGAATATCCAATAGTTGAACGGTATTATAATCTGAGCCATTCCATGTTAAACTCCCAAAATAAGAGTTGTTTTTAAGTTTAGCATTAATTTTGCTATTTGTATTTAAAATAGATTGTACTCTAGAATAATTTTTTGAAACATGTTCTGTAATACCAATAATGCCTTTGCTGTTTATAACTGCCATTTCGCTAAAAACACTGTCTAATTCACCCAGGTTAATGGTTAAAAAATTATGATAACTAGCGTACTGATTTTTCTCAATCCGACCATTAATAAAAGAATATCGTTGTTTAAATTGAATTGTATCTATACTTCTTGATATATGAACTGTTTCTAAAACTTGTAAAGCTTTTTGAAGGTTGTTTTTTAGGAGTAAGTTTTCGTTTGAAAGTTCACTATTTTCTTTATTGAGTTGAAAATAATCGCTTATAGAGGTTGTTTTGTTATAGAACCCACCTGTAATAGAATTGGCAGAGTTAATAAACTTACTTTTATGAAAACTACGGTTGTTAATAACAAGATTAAATGCTATAAATTCTAAAACTAGAAAAAATAAAAAATACCGATACTTCCGAATAAAATAGATTAGTTGTTGCATAAGAAGTAAAGATGTCTAGTTATTTCATTAAGACACTTTTATATTTATCTAACTCTTTTAAGGCAATTCCAGTACCTCTAACAACTGCTCTTAAAGGGTCTTCTGCAATATATACAGGTAGATCTGTCTTTCTAGAAAGACGTTTGTCTAATCCTCTCAACATAGAGCCTCCCCCAGCAAGATATATTCCTGTGTTGTAAATGTCTGCAGCTAATTCTGGCGGAGTTTTAGACAAGGTTTCCATAACAGCATCTTCTATTCTAAGGATAGATTTGTCTAATGCTTTTGCTATTTCTCTATAGGAAACCTGAACTTGTTTTGGTTTTCCACTTAATAAATCTCTACCTTGAACCAACATGTCTTCAGGCGGATTTTCTAGGTCTTCTGTAGCTGCTCCGATAGTAATTTTCACTTTTTCAGCAGTTGTTTCACCAACATAAAGGTTATGTTGAGTTCTCATATAATACATAATATCATTAGTGAATAAGTCACCAGCTACTTTCACAGATTGATCGCAAACAATACCAGCTAAAGCAATAACAGCAATTTCTGTAGTTCCACCACCTATATCAATAATCATATTTCCTTTCGGCTCCATAATGTCTATACCAACACCAATTGCAGCAGCCATAGGCTCATAGATTAAATAAATTTCCTTAGCATTCATGTGTCTTGCAGAATCCTGCACAGCCCTTTTCTCAACTTCAGTTATTCCAGAAGGGATACAAATAACCATTCTTAAAGCAGGAGGGAAGAGTTTCTTTTTAATTGCAGGAATTTTTTTAACAAACTCTTTAATCATTTCTTCTGAAGCTTGAAAATCTGCAATGACTCCGTCTTTTAGAGGACGAATAGTCTTGATGTTTTCATGCGTTTTTCCCTGCATTAAGTTTGCTTCTTGTCCGGTGGCAATAATTTTACCAGTAACTCGATTTCTAGCAACAATAGATGGGCTATCAATTACAACTTTTCCATTGTGAATAATAAGCGTGTTTGCCGTTCCTAAATCGATGGCAATGTCTTCCGTCATGAAATCAAAAAAGCCCATAAATATGATTAATTTTCTAAGTACGTGTGTATTATTACAAATCTAGTAAAAATAAGCTAGTAAGCAAGTTGAATTTTAATGTTTAAAATGTCTAGTTCCAGTCATTACCATAGAAACATTGTTTTCATCACAGTAATCTATGCTTAATTGATCTTTAATTGAGCCTCCAGGCTGAATTACGCTAGAAATCCCTGCATTTTTAGCAATTTCTACACAATCTGGAAACGGAAAGAAAGCATCACTTGCCATGGCAGACCCTTGTAAATCAAATCCAAAATTAGTTGCTTTTTCTATTGCCTGTCTAAGAGCATCAACTCTACTGGTTTGACCAGTTCCACTAGCATATAGCTGTTTGTCTTTTACTAAAACAATCGTATTAGACTTTGTGTGCTTGCAAATTTTAGAAGCAAAAAGTAAGTCCTCTAACTCTTTTTCAGAAGGTTTTTTAATGGTTGTATAAGACAAGTCTTCAAGGGTGTCAGTCTTAGTGTCTTTATCTTGAACTAATAATCCATTTAATGAGGTTCTTACAATCTGATTAGATACTTCAATATTTTTTTGGATAAGAACAACTCTATTCTTTTTTCCTTTTAAAATAGTGAGTGCATCATCATCATAGGAAGGAGCAATAACAACTTCACAAAATAATGTATGAATTTCATCAGCAGTAGCTTTATCAATGTTTGTGTTTGAAATTAATACTCCACCAAAAGCAGAAACAGGATCACCTGCTAATGCATCAACATAAGCTTTTGAAATAGTTTTTCTTTGAGCAAAACCGCAAGCATTGTTGTGTTTTAAAATGGCAAAAGTTGGGTCTTCTCCAAGAAATTCATTCATCAAATTAACAGCAGCATCAATATCTAGAAGATTATTATAACTTAATTCTTTTCCATGGAGTTTATCAAACATAGCGTCTAAGTCTCCAAAAAAGTATCCTTTTTGGTGAGGGTTTTCTCCATAGCGTAGTGTTTTAGAGATTGTTTCACTTGCTTTGAAAACAACTTCATCCTCATTAAAATAATTGAATATAGCGGTATCGTAATGGGAAGAAATATTAAAAGACTTTGCAGCAAATTTCTTTCTTTCATACAAAGATGAAGAGCCATTATTAGTTTTGTATAGCTGTAAAAATTCTTCGTATTGATCCATTGATGAAATGGTAAAAGTATCTTTAAAGTTTTTTGCTGAAGCTCTTATAAGTGAAATGCCGCCAATATCAATTTTTTCTACAATGTCTTGTTCAGATGCTCCCGAGCTTACTGTTTTCTCAAAAGGATATAAATCAACAATCACGAGATCTATTTGAGGAATGTCATATTCACTCATTTCTGAAATATCACCATCATGATCTTGCCTGTTTAAAATACCACCAAAAACTTTTGGGTGCAATGTTTTTACTCTCCCTCCTAGGATGGAAGGATAAGAAGTTAGATCTTCAACCGCAGTGACAGGAATAGATAACCCTTTAATGAATTTCTCGGTACCTCCTGTAGAATATATCGTTACATTATTTTTATGTAATTCTTTTACCAAAGGTTCTAATCCGTCTTTATGAAAAACAGAAATTAATGCAGATTTAATAGTTTTTATTTCCCTCATTTTGTATGCTTAGTTAAGCATACAAACTTACTAAATGTGAAGAGTTAAAACAATAGAAACTACTCTGAAATATGGAAACTTATACTAAAATTGTGAATAAATTTTTTTCTTAAACGAATTCACTTCATCATTATAATCTTTTGGAGGTTTTTCATTTTTCTTTTTTTTTAAACCTATATTTTCTAATAGGGACTTTAATTTGATTCTTTTGTTGATACTCATCAATTTGGGGTTTTTATGATACAACAATATTACTAATAACATTAGAGATTAACAATACCTATAAAAGGGGATTTTTATAACTACCCATTTTTGGGTAATTAAAAGGATAGGCTTAATGTAAACTAGAAAAATTAGTTTAATCTGATATTTTATACTTGGAGGTTTTACTTTAATATAAATTAGCAATTTTAGAACAAATAAATTCTAAAAGTTTTGTGTCATCATTAGAAAAAGGATTGACAGTATGGGAATCAATGTCTATCTGACCAATATTTTCACCATTCACAAAAATTGGAATTACAATTTCTGATTTTACTTTCCAGCCACAGGAGATATAGTTTTCTTGTTCAGTAACATCTTGAACAATAAAATTTTCATTTGATAAAGCTACTTGACCACAGATGCCTTTTCCAAAAGGAATAATGGTGTGTTCTGTTGGTTCTCCAGTAAATTCTGCTAATTTTAACTCTTCTTTTTCTCCATTTTTGAAGTAAAAGCCAACCCAATCATAATAAGAAATTTCACTTTGTAAAAAATCACAAATAGCCTGTTGCTTTTCTTTAGTTGTTTTTTCGGATAAAATAATGTCTTCTATGACATTCTTGAAACTATTGATGTTCACGTTTTTTCTATATTTGTTTATTGTAATTAAACTCAACAAAAATAAATTAAATTTTTAATGAAAGGTCAAAGGAGTATCGTTCTTTTTTTAGTTAAGTTTTTCACTGTGTATTTTGTTTTATTTGGACTCTACTCTTTTTATCTAAATAAAACACAACAAAAAGTAGGTATTTTTTCTTGTTCTCCTATCACAACTAAAGTTGCAGAGCAAACCAAAACTATTTTGTCTTTGTTTAATTATGAAACACGAGTATTACAACATGAAGATGAAATGTCTATGAAAGTTATATTAAATGGTAGATATGTAGCTAGAGTAATTGAAGGTTGTAATTCAGTTAGTATTATTATCTTATTCTTAGCATTTATTGTTGCTTTTAAAGGATCTTTAAAAAACACTATTATTTTTGGAGTTGTAGGTGCTATGATTATTTATATTGTTAATATTTTGCGAATAGCTTTCTTAACAGTAATGATTTATGAATACCAAAGTTATCAAGAGTTTTTTCATAGCATTGTTTTTCCTGCAATTATCTATGGGATTACTTTTTTGCTATGGATAGTTTGGGTTCATAAATTTTCAAATTTTAAGAAATGAAAGAAACAATAAGAATAATTATAATTGTATTGTTGTTTGTAGTTTTGTTTTTGGTGAGAGCCTTTGAAGACCAGTTATTTTATGACCCATTAAATAGTTATTTTCAAAACGATTATTTATACAAGAAAATTCCTCAATTAGATAGATGGAATTTACTACTTCATCTTTTTTACAGATACACTATTAATAGTTTAATTTCTCTAGCTATTATTTATATGGTTTTTAGGAATAAAAAAATTATAAAATTTTCGCAGTTATTTTTTACCGTTGCATTTCTATTGTTGATTATTTCTTTTTCTTTTTCATTGAGAAATAACCTAGAAGGAGGCTACCTTTTTACTTTTTATATTCGGAGATTTCTGATTCAGCCTCTTTTTTTATTGATTCTTTTACCTGCGTTTTATTATCATAAGAAACTATAAAAAAAATAGTTTAACATAATTTTAAAAAATTCTGTTGTAAATTTGCAATTCAATGAATACAATTGTAAAAAAAATAAGCACAACACTGCTGTCATTTATAGTACTGTTCTCATCTATGTCTTTTGCCATAGATGAACACTATTGTGGGAATAACTTAATGGATGTGTCTTATTTTGGTGATGCCGATAATTGTGGCTCAGAGGAGGTAACTATGAACTCTAGTTCATCCACAGTAAAACAAAATAATTGTTGTAAAAATGAAACAACACTCCTTGAATCATCAATATTTAATAAAGAAAAATTCATAAATCTACAGCATATAGATGCAGAGGTTCTTTTTTTTAAGGCAAATTCTTATTTAGGAACTTACAAAGACATTGCTATAGAAATAGAATATTATACAAACTTCTCTCCACCTGATATAGCCCAAGATATTCAGGTTTTACATCAGGCTTTTTTAATTTAATTTTAAATAGTACTACAATAGTATCATCTTTTTAGTTGATTACTCGTCTAGTTATTATTAAAAGTTAAATACAATCCAATGAAAAAAAACAGCATCATTACCATCTTTTTATTACTACCCTTGTTCTTATTTTCTCAAGAAACATTAACAGGCATGATTATGGATAAAAACAATCCCAAAGATAATTTAGGAGTTTTTGGGGCCAATGTTTATTGGTTAAATAGCTCTACAGGGGCCACAACTAATGAAAAAGGATGGTTTACAATTCCATATAAAAAAAGTTATAAGAAGCTTGTAGTTAGTTATGTTGGTTATAAGACAGATACGCTTATTATAACTAATTTAGAACCCATACATCATTTTATAACACCAGAAAATGAGTTAGAAGAAGTAACTATAAAAAGCAAAAAGAAGGCAACACAAAGATCTTTTGTACAAACACAAAATGTTTTTACAGTAAACAGTGCGGAATTATTAAAGGCTGCCTGTTGTAATCTAGCTGAGAGCTTTGAAACCAACCCGTCTATTGATGTAAATTTTTCAGATGCCTTAACAGGAACTCGTCAAATTCAAATGTTAGGTTTAAAAAGTCCTTATTTACTAATAACTCAAGAAAACCTTCCTTCAATTCGTGGTGCAGCCCAGGTTTTTGGCCTCACTTTTACACCCGGTACTTGGGTAGAAAGCATTCAAATAACTAAAGGAGCAGGAAGTGTTATTAATGGTTATGAGAGTATCTCTGGACAGATTAATGCTGAATTAGTAAAGCCTTTTACAGATAAAAGATTTTTTTTAAACACCTATGGGTCTTTAGGTGGTAGATTAGAGTTGAACACGCATTTTAATCATAAAATTTCTGAAAAATGGCAAACAGGCTTGTATATCCATGGAAACTACAGAGGTGAGAAATTTGATAGAAATAAAGATAATTTTTTAGATAACCCATTAACAAACCAAGTGAATGTGATGAGTCGATGGCAATACTTAGATGCAGAAAAAGGCTGGGTAAGCTTTATCAATGTTCGTTATATGAATGATGCGAAACAAACAGGAGAAATCAATTTTAATCCTAGTTTAGATAAAGGAGGGTCAGATATCTGGGGAGGTGAAATTGACACTAAACGCTTTGATTCTTCTTTAAAATTAGGCTACGTTTTTCCAGAGCTTCCTTTTCAAAGCTTTGGTTTCCAGTTTGCTTATAGCAATCATGAACAAGATTCTTATTTTGGATTAAAAACCTATGATATTAAGCATGAAAGTATTTATTCAAATTTGCTATTTAATTCAATTATAGGAGATACTCGAAGCAAGTTTACAACAGGGATAAATTTTACTTATGACACCTATGATGAATTTGTAAATTCTATTAATTTTTCTAGAAATGAGAATTCTTTTGGAGGTTTTTTTGAATATGCGTATGATAATTTAGATAATTTTAGTTTTACCACAGGGCTGAGAGTTGATACTCATAATTTATTAGGAACCTTTATTACACCTAGAGTTCATTTAAGGTATGCGCCTTGGGAAAAAGCAGTGTTTAGGGGCTCAGTTGGTCAGGGAAGAAAAAGTGCAAATGTATTTGCAGAAAATCAACAGTTATTTGCAAGTGCTAGACAAATAGACATTCAATCCTCTGGTGGTAAAATATACGGTTTAGATCCAGAAGTTGCCTGGAATTATGGAATTTCATATTTACAAGGATTTAATTTATTTGATAAAAAAGGAGATATTACCTTCGACTTTTATAGAACTCATTTTCAAAACCAAGTAGTGGTAGATTGGGAAAACCCACAAAGAATTTCCTTTTATAATTTGGAAGGTGAAAGTTATGCAAATAGCTTTCAGACAGAAGTAAATTATTTCTTCAATGAGTATCTAAATGTACGCTTAGCTTATAAATTTTATGACATAGAAACTGATTATAACTCAGGGAAATTATCAAAACCATTGACTCCAAATCATCGCTTCTTTGCAAATATTTCATATGAAACAAAGCCAGTAGAATTGATTAAGCAATGGAAGTTTGACTTAACCTATAATTTTATTGGAGATCAACGTCTGCCAGATACATCAAGTAATCCTATTGAATATCAATTAGAAGAGTATTCAAATTCTTATAGTTTACTGAACGCTCAAGTCACCAAAGTTTTTTCTAAAAAGTTTGAAATGTATTTTGGTGTTGAAAATTTAACAAATTTCACGCAGAAAAATCCTATTTTAGCGAGTGATAATCCGTTTGGCGCTAATTTTGATTCAACTATTATTTATGGACCAATTTTTGGAAGAATGTTTTATAGCGGATTAAGATTTAAAATTGATTAAAAATGAAAAAAATTATCCTTATGTTTTGCTTGTTGTTGGTAGGTTTATCAGCAGAAGCACAAAAGAAAAAAAAGAATTTTAAAGTAGCAATTGAAGTTGATGGTGTTTGTATGATGTGTAAAAAACGTATTGAAAAAGCAGCCTTAAACTCAAAAGGAGTAAAGTTTGCAACTTGGGATGTGAAAACTCATTTACTTTCTTTAATCATTGATGAAAATAAAACAGATACCAAAACTATTCAAAAAAACGTTGCTGCTGTTGGTCATGACACTAAAGGGATTAAGGCCAAAGATCATGTTTATAATGGAATTAACCCTTGTTGTAAATATAGAGATAAGAAAGTAGTAGACGCTCATGATGACCTTTAATATTAGAGGTTTTTTTTTAAAAACTACTTGTTTAGTTTTAGTTGCAAGTTCATTTCTTTTTTGTGATAAGAAAAAAATAACTGCCAACGAAATTGTTTCAAAATCAATAGACGCTCACGGTGGTTTTAATCAATGGAAACAAATTGACACACTTTCTTTTGTAAAAAAAACAGTTTTATTCACCAAGAAAGGTCTTAAAGAAAAAGAGATAAAGCAATATCAATCATTTTCTTTTGGAAGTTCATTTAATGTAGCCATTACTTCGTTAGGATCAGATAATACAAGCTTAACGCTCACTAATGGTCTCTATTCTAAGAGTATTGGTGACTCTTTGCTATTAATAACAGAAGAAGAGCTACCTGCTTTAAAAAATGCTTTTAAAGCAGCGTATTATGTAGTTAGCCAGCCTTTTAATTTAAAAGAAAGTACTGCATCTCTTCTGTATGTTAAGGATACTGTCTTAAAGAATAAGAAAACATATGTAGTAACTGTTTCCTATAAAGGAGATACAGAAAATTCTGATTTATGGACTTACTATTTTGACGCTCAAACATTTCTTGTAGTAGCCTGTAAAGTAAACCATTCACCAACGATGAGCTTTATACAAAATACTAAATTTAATACGTTAACACCTTTTGTGTTTAATGCTGAAAGAGAAAGTGTTTTTTTAAAAGCAGATGCGACTAAAGACTATTTGAGAGCTGCTTATTTTTATTCAGATTATAAGGTTGTTTTTAAAAACAAGTAAAAAAATATTATTTATAATAATGATTACAAAAAAACCCCAAGAGAGTTCTTGGAGTTTTATCTTTTTTAATAAGAATGATTACATCATTCCAGGCATTCCTCCACCCATTGGAGGCATTCCACCACCAGCACTTTCTTCTTTGATGTCTACTAAAGCACATTCTGTAGTTAAAATCATTCCTGCAACAGAAGCAGCATTTTCTAATGCTACACGTGTTACTTTTTTAGGATCTATAATACCGGCCTCTAGCATATCTACATAGGTTTCTGATTTAGCATCATAGCCAAAGTTTTTGCTACCTTCAAGTACTTTATTAATAACTACAGAACCCTCACCACCTGCATTTTCTACAATAGTTCTTAAAGGAGATTCAATTGCTTTGTTTACAATTTGTACACCTGTTGATTCATCTAAATTATCTGCAACTATTTTTTCTAGTGCTTTTTTAGCTCTTACAAAAGCAACACCACCACCTGCAACTATACCTTCTTCAACGGCTGCTCTTGTTGCATGAAGTGCATCATCCACTCTATCTTTCTTTTCTTTCATCTCAACTTCAGAAGCTGCTCCAACATATAAAACGGCAACACCTCCAGCTAATTTAGCTAAACGCTCTTGTAGCTTTTCTTTGTCATAATCTGAAGTAGTTGTTTCTATTTGTGCTTTAATTTGATTTACTCGTGCCTTTATTGCATCAGCATTTCCATTTCCGTTTACAATTGTTGTATTGTCTTTATCAATTGTAATAGTTTCAGCAGTTCCTAACAAGTCTAAAGTTGCATTTTCTAGAGAAAAACCTCTTTCTTCAGAGATTACAGTTCCACCAGTTAAAATTGCAATATCTTCTAACATTGCCTTTCTTCTGTCTCCAAAACCTGGTGCCTTTACAGCAGCAATTTTTAAACCACCTCTAAGTTTGTTAACAACTAAGGTTGCCAATGCTTGTCCGTCTACGTCTTCAGCAATGATTAGTAGAGGTCTGCTAGATTGTGCGACTGGTTCTAAAATAGGAAGGATTTCATTTAAATTAGATATTTTTTTATCAAATAATAAGATATATGGGTTTTCTAAATCGGCAATCATCTTATCTGCATCAGTAACAAAATATGGAGATAAGTATCCTCTGTCAAATTGCATTCCTTCTACAACATCTACATAGGTTTCCATTCCTTTTGCTTCTTCAACAGTAATAACACCTTCTTTTCCAACTTTTTCAAAAGCTGTGGCAATTAGATCACCTATAGTATTGTCATTATTTGCAGAGATAGCTGCTACTTGTTTTATTTTTTCTGAGGAGTTTCCTACTTTTTGAGCTTGTTTTTCTAGATCAGCAACAATTGCAAGAACGGCCTTATCTATTCCTCTTTTCAAATCCATAGGATTTGCTCCAGCGGCAACATTTTTTATTCCTTCTTTTACAATAGCTTGTGCTAATACAGTTGCTGTAGTAGTTCCATCTCCAGCTAAATCATTGGTCTTAGAAGCTACTTCTTTAACCATTTGAGCTCCCATATTTTCTAACTCATCTTCTAATTCTACTTCTTTTGCAACAGAAACACCATCTTTAGTAACTGTAGGAGATCCAAATGATTTAGAAATGATTACGTTACGTCCTTTTGGACCTAAGGTTACTTTTACTGCATTAGCAAGAGCATCTACGCCTCTTTTAAGGCCGTCTCTTGCGTCACTATCAAATTTTATATCTTTTGCCATTTTGATTTGTTTTTTTGAAAATTATACAATTGCTAAAATGTCGCTTTCGCGCATCATTAAATAGTCTTTTCCTTCAAGTTTTAAGTCAGTTCCACCATATTTTCCATACAAGACTGTGTCACCTATTTTTACGGTTAAAGGTTCATCTTTTTTGCCATTCCCAACAGCAACAACAGTTCCTTTTTGTGGTTTTTCTTTTGCGTTGTCTGGAATAATAATACCAGAAGCTGTTGTAGTTTCTGCGGCAGCTGGTTCTACAAGAACTCTATCTGCTAGAGGTTGAATGTTTAATCCCATTTGTATAAATATTTATTTTTAATTAATTTTCAAAGAATAAGTAGTCAGTAATTATGCCATTTAACAAGAACTGACAATTTTTCAATATACTCTATCTAATTTTAATTTTAACTCAAAAAAAAATGCCAACGTGTCATTTCGTTGGCATTTTTTTTGACGCTTACAAAGCTTAGTTATTTAACGAATCGTTAGTAGCTGGCATTGAAGATTCAGTAGTTTTTGGAGTTGATCTAATATCCTCTAGCGTATTATCTAGTTTAATATCTGATGAACCATTTCTTTCTATGGAAAAATTAGACAACAAAATTAATGCAAACATTGCAATTGCCAAAGTCCAAGTTGTTCTGTCTAAGAAATTATTTGTGTTTTGTACACCTCCTAAAGATTGTGCTCCACCACCACCAAATGAGGACGATAATCCTCCACCTTTTGGATTTTGCACCATTACTATTAAAATTAATATAACGGCTACAAGTAGTATCACAGCTAGAAATAAATTATAACTCATGATTTTATTATTTTTGTAAAATTTTAATTCTTTTAATTTGGTCTGCAAAGAAACCACTTTTTTCTGGATATTTCAAACTTAAAATCTCATAAGCTTTTATAGCATTTGAGAACTTTTTTTGTTCTAAGTACACCTTTGCTAATGTCTCTGTCATTAAGGATGTGTCCGATTTATTTTTAGGAATAGAAACAGTTATTTTCTCATCATTTTTTACAGAGACAATCTTTGGATTATTCTCAATAAAACGATCAATTATAAACTCTTTGTCATTTTTTTTAGTTTCTAATCCCTCTCTTTTTATAGGTTTTTGAACAGAAATTTGAAGCCATTGTTGAAAAGAATGAGTTTCATTTTTTGAAAAGTTAATAGGGGTTCCCAAGGCTAATTCTTGTTCTATATTTGGCAGTATTTCTTGAAACTCAAAAACATCTTGTTGGGCTATTTTTTGACTAATTTGATGATGAATATCAGCGGTATTCTCAAAAGATGTTGAAGTAATAAAGTCAAATAAAACAGTTCTATCTGAAGTGAAAGCAGCAGTAGTTTTTAATTCGTTGTTGTACCTAAAACTTTCTTGATTATTTAACCCTTTTAAATAAAGGGCTCTGGCTGACTGAAAATACGGATATTCTTTAATGATCTTTTTTAACTCAGAAGTTTGATGATCTTTTAGGATATCAGGATTAGAGATTAAATTTGTATAAATTTCTGTGTTCATTACCAGTTTCCTAAAGAAGCATTAAAAATATCCTGAATAATTCTTTCTAAAATTTCTTCCAGAGCAGCGTCTAAAACACCTCCTGTTAATTGAGCATTTGCATCAAAATCTGAATAAAATGAAAATTGCTTTTCAAAATCATCCTCTTCTTTTAAACGATTATAAAAGCGCACATTTACAGTAATAGTGAGTCTGTTTTGTGCCGCTGTTTGCTGAGATGTTGCACTCATTGGATTTACACGATAGCCAGTAATTTCTCCTTCAAAACGCAAATCTCCTCCAGTTCTAGTTTGTTCTAGATTTGTTTGTCTCAGAAATAAATCTTGCATGTCTTGTGTAAAACGCTGACTTAATTGAGGTTCAATTAAAGCTGCTTGATTTGGAAAAAAATCTATTTGAATTGTTTTAGCATCTCCCGTAGACCCTCCATTAAATTTATAGATACCACAACTTGAAATAAGTAATGTAACTAGAAGAAACATGAAAATAATTGTCGTTTTTTTCATAATTATTTCAAATGTACAACTTAATTATAAATCGTATTGTTTGATTTTTCTATACAAGGTTCGTTCCGAAATACCCAGTTCTCTGGCAGCTAACTTTCTTTTGTTATTATTTTTTTCTAAAGACCGCTTAATCATTTCAATTTCTTTCTCTTGTAGAGAGAGATTCTCAGATTCCTCAATATCTTCAGCAAAATCATATTCATTTTTAGGCGTTGCATGTTGAGGTAAATTAACTACTTCTATGGGGTAATGTTCTTGTTCTTTTTCTTGGTATATTTTTTCAATTAATTGATGGTTCTCTTCCTGTACTTTTTCTGAGTTTCCACTTCGCATTAAATCAAGTGTCAATTTTTTTAGATCATTAATATCATTCCTCATATCAAAGAGAACCTTGTACATGATATCTCTTTCAGTAGAAAAATCGCTTTTAGAAGAGTTCCCTCCAATAAGCGCAGGTAAATTTCCTTTATTATTAGGTAAATATTGCCCCATTTTTTCAGCAGTAATCAGTCTCTTTTCTTCAACTACAGATATTTGTTCTGCAATATTTCTCAACTGACGTATGTTTCCTGGAAAACGATAATTTAAAAGAAGGTTTGTAGCATTTTCATCTAATCGAATTGTAGGCATTCGGTATTTTTGAGCAAAATCTGAGGCAAATTTTCGAAACAATAAATGAATGTCTTCTTTTCTATCCCTTAATGGAGGAAGGTGAATTTCAATGGTGCTTAGCCTGTAATACAAATCTTCTCTAAATTTTTCTTTTTCAATAGCAAGTTGCATGTTTAAGTTTGTTGCAGCTACAATTCTAACATTGGTCTTTTGAACTTGAGAGGAGCCTACTTTTATAAATTCTCCGTTCTCTAAAACACGCAATAATCTAACTTGAGTAGTTAAGGGTAATTCACCAACTTCATCTAAAAAAATTGTTCCACCATCTGCTACTTCAAAATACCCTTTTCTGGCGGCTGAGGCTCCTGTAAAAGCTCCTTTCTCATGACCAAATAATTCACTATCTATTGTTCCTTCCGGAATTGCACCACAGTTTACAGCAATATATTTAGCATGTTTTCTGTGGGATAATTGATGGATTATTTTTGGAATACTTTCTTTACCAACGCCACTTTCGCCGGTAACTAGTACTGATATATCTGTAGGAGAAACTCGCACTGCTTTTTCAAGTGCTCTACTGAGTTGAACATCATTTCCTATGATGCCAAATCGTTGTTTTACTGTTTGTAAGTTTTCCATACTGTTTTAGTTATTTTCTGAATATCCAACAGCAACACCTTTTAAGGTTGCTGAGGTACAATTCTCAACTTTTACATTTACAAACTCACCTAATTGGTATTGTTCTTTTGGAAAAACAATGACTGTGTTTTGTGTATTTCTTCCTTTCCATTGGTTTGGATCTTTTTTTGAAGTTCCTTCAATTAGTACTTCTTCAGTTTCACCAAGATGTTGTTGAGTTCTATATAAACTATGTATTTGTTGGAGATCAATAATTTCTTGCAGGCGTCTTTTCTTTATAGAATGAGGAACATCATCTGGCATTTTTTTTGCCGCTAAAGTTCCTGGTCTTTCAGAGTATGCAAACATAAAACCAAAGTCATATTTTACATACTTCATCAGTTCTAAAGTGTCTTTGTGATCTTCTTCTGTTTCTCCACAAAAACCAACAATCATGTCTTGAGAAAGTGATATTTCTGGAATAATTTTAAAGATATTGTCTACCAGTTGTTTGTATTCTTCTCGAGTATGCTGTCTATTCATTGCTTTTAGCATCGTATTGCTTCCGCTCTGAACAGGTAAGTGAATGTATTTACAGATATTTTTATGTCTTGCCATCACATGAATTACATCTAAACTCATATCTTGTGGGTTAGAGGTTGAAAAACGAAAACGTGTCTTTGGAAATTTAATAGCACACATGTCTAGCAAGTGAGCAAAATCTACCGCAGTTGCCTGGGCAATTTCAGAAGCTTTTTTTAAATCTTTTTTTAATCCTCCACCAAACCATAAATAACTATCTACATTTTGACCAAGTAGCGTAATTTCTTTAAAGTTTTTATCAACCATTTCTTGAATTTCTACAATAATACTTTTAGGATCACGACTTCTTTCTCTTCCTCTGGTAAAAGGAACTACACAAAAAGTACACATGTTGTCACAACCACGCGTAATAGATACAAACGCAGAAACTCCATTAGAATTTAATCGAACAGGAGAAACATCTCCATAGGTTTCATCTTTAGATAAAATAACATTGATGGCGTCTCTACCTTCATTTACCTCGGTCAATAGATTTGGAAGGTCTCTGTAAGCATCTGGACCAACAACTAAATCAACAATTTTTTCTTCTTCTAAAAATTTTTCTTTCAGACGTTCTGCCATGCAGCCTAAAACCCCAACTTTCATGGTTGGATTTACTTTCTTAACGGCATTGTATTTTTGTAAACGTCTTCGAACAGTTGTCTCTGCTTTTTCTCTAATTGAACAGGTATTTACTAAAACTAAATCTGCTTCTTCTAGTATTTGAGTGGTGTTATATCCTTCTTTGTCAAGAATTGAAGCAACAATTTCGCTATCGTTCATGTTCATTTGACACCCATAACTTTCTATGAAAAGTTTTTTTGTGTTTTCTGCCTTTTTTACAGTCACAAGTGCTTTCCCTTGTATCTTTTCGTCTATTGTTTTTTCTGTATGCTTCATCATATAAATTGAAGACAAATATACAACCAAAATAGAAAAAATATGACACATTGGCAGAATAAATTACGCTAAATTCCTGTTAAAATCTGAGTAGATTTATCAGAAAAAACAATATATATAAAAAAACTCTCTACTTTTGCAATCCTAAACCGAGTTCTCTTAGGTCTTAATTTAAGCGAAATAACAATCATATATGGCAAAAAATTTAGTAATTGTAGAGTCACCAGCAAAGGCAAAAACTATTGAAAAATTTTTAGGGAAAGACTTTCAAGTAGAATCAAGTTATGGTCATATTGCAGACTTACCATCCAAAGAATTAGGGATTGATGTTGACGGAGATTTTAGCCCAAAATATATCATTTCAGATGATAAAAAGCCAGTTGTTAAGAAGTTAAAAGCTTTGGCAAAAAAAGCAGATATTGTTTGGTTGGCTAGTGATGAGGACAGAGAAGGAGAGGCAATTGCATGGCATTTGAAAGAGCAGTTAAACTTAGAAGACAAAAACACAAAACGTATTGTTTTTCATGAAATTACTAAGAAAGCAATTCTAAAAGCCGTAGAGAATCCTAGAGACATTGACTATAATATGGTGAATGCTCAACAGGCAAGAAGAGTTTTAGATAGATTAGTAGGCTACGAATTATCTCCAGTATTATGGAGAAAAGTTAAAGGAGGCTTATCTGCAGGAAGAGTTCAATCTGTTGCTGTTAGATTAATTGTTGAAAAAGAAAGAAGTATTCAGCAATTTAAAGCTGATACACATTATAAGGTAGTTGCTCAGTTTTTTAATACCGAAGGAAAATCTTTTAAAGCAATTATTCCAAAGAATTTTGAATCAAAGACATCTGCAGAAGCATTTTTAAAGTCATGTTCTACTTCAGAATTTTCAATAGCTGATTTATCAAAAAAACCAGCAAAAAAATCTCCCGCAGCACCTTTTACAACCTCAACCTTACAGCAAGAAGCGTCAAGAAAATTAGGGTATCCAGTAGGTAAAACCATGCAGGTTGCTCAGCGCTTGTATGAAGCAGGTCTGATTACTTATATGAGAACAGATAGTGTAAACTTATCTGTAGATGCAAGGGATGCAGCTGAAGAAGAAATCACTAATTTTTACGGAAAAGAATATAGCAAGCAACGCGTTTTTAAGTCTAAGGTAAAAGGAGCTCAAGAAGCTCACGAAGCTATTAGACCAACCAACATGAAATTGCATTCTATTGATAAAGAGTATGATCAAAATAGGTTATATGATTTAATTTGGAAGAGGACATTGGCTTCACAAATGAGTGATGCGCAATTAGAACGTACAAACGTTAAGATTGAGAATTCTGATAATGAGAAAATTTTTACTGCAAATGGTGAAATGATAAACTTTGATGGTTTTCTAAAGGTATATTTAGAAGGAAATGATAATGAAGATGAAGAAAAAGCAGGAATGTTACCTAATTTAAAAATTGGAGAGCATCTAGGGTATAACTTTATCAATGCAACACAGCGTTTTACAAGTCCGCCATACAGGTTTACTGAAGCATCTTTGGTAAAGCAGCTAGAAGAATTAGGAATAGGAAGACCCTCTACGTATGCGCCTACAATTTCTACAGTACAAAGAAGAGGGTACGTAGAGAAAGGACAAAATGAAGGGTTAGAAAGAATATATGAGCAAATAATTTTAACAAAAGAATCATTAAACACTCAAACATTAACGGAGAAAACAGGTGCTGATAAAAATAAATTGATACCAACTGACATTGGTAATATCGTAAATGATTTTCTGGTAACAAACTTTTCTAACATTCTAGATTTTGGATTTACAGCTAAAGTAGAATCTTCGTTTGATGATATCTCTGAAGGAGATGAAAACTGGACAGAGATGATTAAAGGTTTCTATTCAAAATTTCATGAAAATGTAGAAGACGTAAAAGAAAATGCAGAAAGAGAAAGTGGAGAGCGTATTTTAGGAAATCATCCAGAATCTGGCAAAACAGTTTTAGTTCGTCTTGGTAAATTTGGACCAATAGCTCAAATTGGAGCACCAGAAGATGAAGAAAAACAATTTGCAAGTTTGAATAAAGATCAAAATTTAGGAACCATAACCATAGAAGAGGCTTTAGAATTATTTTTATTACCAAAAACAATTGGTGATTATGAAAACAATGAAGTAGTAGTTGCAAATGGACGGTTTGGCCCATACATTCGTTTTGATAGTATGTTTGTTTCTTTAGATAAAGGAGAGAACCCAATGTCTGTAGATTTAGATAGGGCAGTAGCGTTAATTGAAGCTAAGCGAAAAGCAGATGCTCCGGTTGGTTTCCATGATGAGTTACCGATTCAAAAAGGAGTTGGACGATTTGGACCATTTCTTAAATGGAATTCAATGTTTATTAATGTCAATAAAAGATATGATTTTGACAATCTCTCACCAACTGACATGACAGAATTAATTGAAGAAAAGATACAAAAAGAAAAAGATAAGCTAATTCATCATTGGGAAGATGTTGGAATAAGAGTAGAAAAAGCACGTTGGGGTAGGTTTCATGTTTTGAAAGGAAAAATAAAAATTGAACTGCCAAAAACCACAAAAATTGATGCAATTACAAAAGAAGAAGCAGTTAAGATGATTGAATCAAAAACTCCCAAAAAAAAGACAGTAAAAAAGAAGTTAGCTAAGAAAAAACCATCACAAAAGAAATAATAAATCATTATCTTGCAAACTTATTATTAAGAATAAATGAACGCTGATTTTTTAATCCCTATAAAAGACTCCGTAGTTGCACATTCTGTATTGTTGCCACAAAACTCTCTTGGCGCAATTATGCAAGTACATACTCAAACAGATGGGTTTCCAGATTTAATAGGTATTAATATTGCTATTCTTGGTGTTGAAGAAGATAGAAATACCGAAGATAATTTAGGGAGTGGTAAAGATTTACATCATATTCGCAGACATTTATACCAGCTATTTCCTGGGAATTGGAATACTTCAATAGCAGATATAGGAAACATAAAAAAAGGTGATTCAACTTCAGATACTCATTTTGCAGTTACTAAAGTTATTGCTGATTTATTAAAACTAAATATTATTCCAATTATTATTGGTGGTGGTCAGGACACCACCTTTTCAAACTATAAGGCATACGATGCATTAGAGCAAACTGTAAATTTAGTAGCAGTAGATAGTATGTTTGATTTGGGTAATCTTGAAGATGAATTGTCTTCAAAATCATATTTAAGTAAGATAATTATGGAGGTACCAAGTAATCTTTTTAATTATAGTAATATTGGATATCAAACTTATTTTAATTCTCAAGAAGAAATTAATTTAATTCAAGGGTTAAATTTTGATGCCTACAGATTAGGGGAAGCTAAAGACTTAGAGATTGTAGAGCCAGTTTTTAGGGATGCAGATATTGTTAGTATAGATATTGGTGCTGTTAGGCAAAGTGATGCTCCTGCTAATAATAATGTGTCTCCAAATGGTTTTTATGGAGAAGAAATTTGTGCAATTTCTAGATATGCAGGAATAAGTGATAAGGTAACATCCTTTGGTATTTATGAGTACAATTCAACATATGACGCTAACTATCAAACAGCCCATTTAATAGCTCAAATGATATGGTATTTTATAGAGGGCGTTAATTTTAGAGCAAAAGACTATCCCTTTAGCACAAAAGATGACTATCAAAAGTTTACTGTTTTATTAGAAGATGATGATCCAATAAATTTTCACAAAAGCAATAAGACAGGAAGATGGTGGATGGAGATTAATTTAATAAAAGATAATAAATATAAAAGACATGCGTTAATACCATGTACCTATAACGATTATTTAGAAACAACAAATCAACAAATTCCAGATAGATGGTTTAAAGCGCAAAGAAAAATGCTTTGAGCAAAAGACATTTATAATCTTTAGGTTAAAACACACTTATTTCGTTGTGTTTTAACAAAAAAAATTATAGGTTTACTAACTTTTCCTGGAAAGACAATAAAATATGAAGAAAACAATATTATATGTGTTTGTAATTACCATTATGTATGGGTGTGGCTCCAATGACAGAGGTGAGTTAGTAGGAGTTAAATCTAAATTTAAATGGTTTAGTGAAAGACCTTTTGGAATGGTCCCTATTCCTGGCGGTTCTTTTACGATGGGGCGTCAAGATGAAGATTTAACAGGTACTATGAGTGCTCCTGCAAGAACAGTTAGTTTAAGTCAATTTTATATGGACGAAACTGAGATTTCTAATTCAGAATACAAACAGTTTGTAGACTGGGTTAAAGACTCTATTGTAAGAACAGAACTAGCTTTTATGGCAGATTTTGCATCGGGAGGAAGTTTAATTGATGAAAATGGTGCGCCAATAACAGGAGGTATCTATGATTATGCATTTGCTGTTTCAGATACAACCAATCAAACTGCTTACCAAAAATACATGTTTGAAAATTATTATGATCTTGGAACGGGTCTAGATTCATTAAAACCACTTAACAAGGAAAATGATATTATATGGGATACTAGTGAATATCCAGATGAATACTATACCGAAGTAATGGATTCTCTTTATATAAAAAAGAATGAAGCCAGAGACGGAATTAGAACTTTCAATACTAAAAAATTAAATTACACATACTCATGGTTTGATGGAAACGCAGCTGCTAAAGGTTCTGACAATAGAAGGAGTTTTTTAATAAATGAGACTGTTAATGTTTATCCGGACACAACTGTATGGATAAAAGATTTTAACTATTCCTACAATGACCCAATGCATCAAGATTATTTCTTTCATCCTGCTTATCAAGATTATCCTGTTGTAGGTGTAAGTTGGCTCCAAGCTCAAGCTTTTTGTAATTGGAGGACTAAAAATAAAAATGATAAAATGCGGGATAAAAAAAGTTTTGTTTCTGTACCTAGTTTTAGATTGCCAACCGAAGCCGAATGGGAATATGCTGCAAGAGGAGGTCTTGAATTTTCAAAGTACCCTTGGGGAGGCCCAAATACTATAAGCGATAGAGGTTGTTTCTTAGCTAATTTCAAACCAGTAAGAGGAAATTATGCGCTAGATGGAGCTCTTTACACTGTAGAAGTTCAGTCTTTTAATGCAAATGATTATGGTCTGTATAATATGTCTGGTAATGTTGCGGAATGGACAAATTCATCTTTTAATACAGCTTCTTATTATATGGGATCCACTATGAACTCTAATGTAGAAGATAGAAATAATAAGAGAAAAATAATAAGAGGTGGTTCTTGGAAAGACGTAGCCTACTTTTTAGAAGTTAGTACCAGAGATTTTGAATATGCAGATACTGCAAGAAGTTATATTGGTTTCAGGACTGTTCAGAGTTCTATGGGATCTAATAAACTAACAAAAAATTAATTCACTTAACCTAACCCCCCCCTCTAATAAATAAATTTAAATTATGGCACAATCAAAAACAACAAAGAAAATTTTTAATATGGCTTACGGTATCGGAGCTGCAATTGTAATTTTAGGAGCTTTATTTAAGATACAACATATCTCTATTGGCTTCTTAACTGGAGGGATAATGTTAACAATTGGTATGGCTGTTGAGGCCCTTGTATTTGCTATATCAGCATTTGAACCAATTGAAGATGATTTGGACTGGACGAAAGTATATCCAGAGCTTGGTGATGCAGATGAAGAAGGAACAGGAATGCAAGGAATGTTATCTCAAAAATTAGATAATTTATTAAAAGAAGCTCAAGTAGATACTGAATTAATGACCAATTTAGGAAATAGTATTAAAAGTTTTCACACAGCTGCTGAAGGTTTAAGTGTAGCTTCAGAGTCTATCTCTTCTACAGCAAAATATAATGATCAAGTAGAATTAGCAGCTACTCAAATGGAATCTCTGAACGGTTTATACCAAGTACAAATGGAGAATTCTAACAAACAATCAGAATTAAACAATTCAATGATTGAAAATTCTGAACGTTTAAAAGAACAAATGGAATCATTAGCAAGTAACTTGTCTTCTCTTAACGGAGTTTATGGAGGGATGCTTTCTGCAATGTCTAGCAAATAATTAGTTCATCTATTTAATAACTTAAAAAACTAATTCACATGGCAGGAGGAAAACTATCCCCAAGGCAAAAGATGATTAATTTAATGTATCTAATTTTTATTGCAATGTTGGCAATGCAAATGGATAAAAAAGTATTATCATCATTTGGTTTTATGAAAGAAAAAATTGAAGATGCAAATGTAGCATCTTCTACAAACATTGATAACATTTTAACAAGTTTAAATACTAAAGCAAGTGATCAACCAGATAAGTTTGCAGATTTAAATACGAAAGCACAAGAAATCAACAAATTATCAGAAAACTTATTCATTTACATGAGTGCTTTGAAAGATTCTATTCTGTCAGACACTGACGAGGAAGATAAAACTAATTATGAAGCCATGAGTGGTGGAGATAGATTAGATGAAATGTTTTTTAAAGGCGAAGGATTAACTGATAAAGGAGAAGAATTTGTTAGCAATATTAACACCTATAGAGATCAATTATTATCTATTCTTGGAGCAAACGCTAACCCAGATTTGATAACTAATATCAAAAAACGATTTAATACAGATCCTGAAAAAGCTACTGAAGACAACCCTATTGAAATTCCTTGGATTTACAGTAGGTATGAAGGAATGCCAATGATTACTTCTATTGCAAATATTACTCAAATCCAAGGAGATGTAAAAAATACTGAAGCTGAGATTTATACAAATCTTTTAGGTGGTCAATTAGAAAGTGAAGTTTCTTTAACCAATTATAATGGTATTGTTGCACTCGATAAAACAGCATATTTTTCCGGAGAGAAAGTAACAGGAAAAGTTGTTTTAGGTCGTTACGATGCCACTTTAAAACCTACCAAAGTTATTTTAAACGGAAGGGATGCTACTAGCAAAGTAAAAGATGGACAAGTTATGGTTGATATCCCTGCTGGGAATGTAGGTTCAAATAATATTAAAGGAACAATCACATTCATGCAAGATGGTGAAGCTCAAGACATTCCGTTTGAAAGCTCTTATTCAGTAATAGCAGAGCCTAGTGAAGCAGTTATCTCTGCAGACAAAATGAATGTAGTGTATAGAGGTCTAGACAATCCTATTTCTATTTCAGTGCCAGGCGTTGGAGATAAAGACATTACTCCTAATGTTGGAAATGGTAATACATTAACAAAAACAGGTAATGGAAAATATATTTTAAACCCAGGAAAAGGAACCGAAGTTAAAATTAACGTTTCTGCAAAATTAAGTAGTGGAAAAAAAATTAACACACCTAAGATATTTAGAATTAAAGATATTCCAGCCGCAGCAGGAACTGTTAGAAATGATTTTGGAATTGTTCCAATGCCAAAATCTAGTTTAAGCAATGTTCCAATAGGTGCTGCTCTACCAGATTTTGTTTTTGACTTACAGTTAGTTGTAAAAGGGTTTACCATTAAGGTGCCAGGGCAATTAGCAGTAAAAGTTTCAGGAGATAAATTAGACGCTAGAGCAAAAAAAGCCCTTGCAAAAGCAAGAAGAGGAGATTTAGTTACTATTTTTGATATTCAAGCCTTTGAAAAACTTAAAGGAACTAGAATTAAGAAAGTATTACCGGTAAGTATATCTATTACGAATTAGAAGAATAAAATTATAAGCAGTATGATTAGGAAGCTTTTTTACACAGTTGTTATTGCACTTTTAGTTACAAACTATATAAATGCTCAATCCAATTTGTTAAATGCTACCAAGGTAGAACAGATTGGTAAGCAAACCAAAGAGAAAATAGCTGCAGACAATGATAGTCCATTAGCTTATGGTTTTATAGATGACAGAGACATTCTTTGGTCTAAAGTAGTTTGGGAATTTGTAGATTTAAATCAAAAAATTAATCTTCCTTATTACTTCCCAATAGATACAGCTAATATATCTAATGACAGGCGTTCTTTATTTGACACTCTTTTAAAAGGAATTAGAAGAGGCGATCTTAAAAATGTTTATTCAGATTCTTTTTTTACATCAAAAATAACAGGTTCAGAAATTGATGAAAAATTAGTTAACATTCGTTTAAATGGAGATTATCCAGATACTTTTAGAATTCAAACCCAAGATATTGAAGGGTATATGATCAAAGGTATGTGGTACTTTGACAAACGTTTGGGTGAACTAAAATATAGGTTACTAGCATTAGCGCCAATGGGTAAAGATGTATTAACCTTAGGGTTGCCAGACATTGAAGACGAAGAATTATATGAACTTTTCTGGGTCTTTTATCCTTCAGCTAGAAATATTTTACATAAGGCAAAGGTTTTTAACCCAAAAAATGTATCTCAACCAATTTCTTATGACCACCTTTTAAATGCAAGAAGATTTAGCTCTGTAATTGTACGCGAAGAAAACATGTACGGGAACAGGAAAATTGCAGATTATATTAGAGGGAATTCATTATTTCAGCTGCTAGAGGCAGATAGAATAAAGGAGTCTATCAGAGATAAAGAGATAGATATGTGGAATTATTAATTCTATAATAATATAAATTTTAAAAAGCGTTTCGAATTTCGAAACGCTTTTTTATTGTAAAAGAGTATTTTTGAATTGTGAAAGTAGATTATATTATTGTTGGTTTGGGTTTAGCAGGATTAGCTTTTGTAGAAGAATTGATTACAGCTAATAAAAGTTTCATTGTCTTTGAAGATGCTTCACAGACATCTTCTTTGGTTGCAGGAGGTGTTTATAACCCGGTTATTTTAAAACGATTTTCCCCAGTTTGGAATGCAAAAGAACAGCTAGCTATAGCACTTCCTTTTTATGAAAAATTAGAAAAAAAATTTGATCAAACTTTTGATCAAAAATTTACTATTAAAAAAGCCTTCAAATCTATAGAAGACCAAAATAATTGGTTTTCAGCATTTGATAAACCAACTGTAGCACCATTCCTAGACCCAGAATTAGACAATCAAGCCTATAGAGGAGTTGTAGGTAATCATCTTTTTGGAAATGTAAAAGAAGGTGGTAGAATAGACACTCTTAAATTGGTAGAAACTTACAGAAAGTATTTACAAGAAAATAATTGGATTCGATTTGAAAAATTTAATCACAAAGACATCCTTTTTGAAAATACTTCCCTAAAATACCATAGCCTTGAAGCAGCTAAAATTATTTTTTGCGAAGGCTTCGGACTAAAAAAGAATCCCTACTTTAATCATTTGCCTTTAGAGGAAGTTAAAGGAGAAATCATTACTATTCTCGCTCCTGAATTAGAAATTGACTTTCTATTAAAATCAACATTATTTGTGCTTCCATTAGGAAACAATCATTACAAAGTTGGGGCTACTTTTAATCATAAAGACAAAACATCTATACCTTCTAAAGAGGGAAAAGAAGAGTTAATTGAAAAATTAAAAAAAGTAATTACTGTTCCATATAGTATAGTCGAGCAGTCAGCAGGTATAAGACCAGCTGTGAAAGACAGAAGGCCAATGGTTGGCGTACATGCTAAACACAGTCAATTAAGTGTCTTAAATGGCTTAGGAACTCGTGGAGTTATGATAGCGCCAACGGTTGCTAAGAATTTATTTCATCATTTAGAATATGGTGAAAAACTAGATCAAGAAATAGATATTAAAAGATTTGTTAAAAAATAACTTAGGGTTTATAGCTTACAAACAGATTAATCCAAAGAATTCTGGAAAGCCTAAGGTTTATTGGAATAAAAAGTATCAGAACTACAAAAATTGTGACAAAAGATGTTAAAAGAGCAAGATTCAATATTAATTTTGAAATAATAAAAGTTACTATACATAATGCAACAGTTACTCCATAACTCACGTACAAAGCTCCAAAATAAAAAGCAGGTTCAATCATATATTTAAGATCACAATAAGAGCATGTCTTTTTAATTTTATTTACCCTAAAAAGATTCATTGTAAATGAGTATTTAAAAAAACCACCTTCATGACAACGTGGGCATTTCCCTCTTAAAACACTATAGATTTTAGTTCCTTTTTTTAGCATTATGATTTTTTGTAATGAACCTTTTTTAATTGTTAGTAGGTGTAAAAATACTTAAATCTAAAACAAAATAGTCTTGTTTGGTTTAATTCATTAAACTATAATACTTGAGACAATACCATGTTACTAATGATCCATAAAAACATGAAAATTTAGAAATACGATTGTATTCTTTTTTTACCTAGTTTTGCACCATAAAAAATGATAAAATTTAATGCTTAACGTACACAATTTGACGGTCTCTTTTATGGGGACAGATTTGTTTTCAGGAATTACTTTTAAATTAAATAAAGGAGATAGAATAGGATTAATAGGTAAAAATGGAGCAGGAAAATCTACCCTATTAAAAGTACTCTCAAAAGATATTGAAAGTAGTGCAGGAACCATGGCTTTTGATAAAGATATTGAGATAGGTTTTTTGCGTCAAGATATAGAATTTGTTGAAGGAAGAACCATCTTAGAAGAAGCCTATCAGGCATTTGAAGAAATTAAAGAAATTGAGTTAAAACTAGACGCTATAAATGAACAATTAGCTACTAGAACAGATTACGAAAGTGAAGCATATAGTCAGTTAATTATTGACCTAACAGACCTAACAGAGCGTTATGAATTGTTGGGTGGATATAATTATCAGGGAGATACAGAGAAAATATTACAAGGATTAGGGTTTCAAAGAGAAGATTTTGATAAACTCACCGATACCTTTTCAGGAGGTTGGAGAATGCGTATAGAATTGGCAAAACTTTTGTTACAAAACAATGATATTCTATTATTAGATGAGCCAACCAACCACTTAGATATAGAATCTATTATTTGGTTAGAAAACTTCTTAAAATCATACGGAGGAGCCATTGTATTGGTTTCACATGATAAAATGTTTTTAGACAATGTAACCAATAGAACTATAGAAATTTCTTTAGGTCAGATTTACGATTATAAAAAACCCTATTCTCAGTTTTTATTATTGAGAGGAGAAATAAAAGAAAAACAGCTACAAGCACAGAAGAATCAAGAAAAAGAAATCAAACAAAAACAGCTTTTAATTAATAAGTTTAAAGCGAAGGCAAGTAAAGCTTCTATGGCACAATCGTTAATGAAACAATTAGATAAGGTAGAGCTTATTGAAGTTGATCAAGATGATAATGCTGCAATGAATGTTCGTTTTGCAATCTCAAAAGAACCAGGAAAGATTGTTGTTGAGGCAGAAAAAATTAGTAAAAGTTATGGAGATAAACATGTGCTTGAAAATGTAGATCTTCTCATAGAGAGAAGTAGTAAAATTGCTTTTGTAGGACAAAACGGGCAAGGGAAATCTACTTTAGCAAAAATGATGGTTGGTGAAATTCCTTTTGAAGGATATCTAAAACTAGGACACAATGTAGAAATTGGATATTTTGCTCAGAATCAGTCGGAACATTTGCCACCAGAAAAAACTGTCTTAGAAATCATGGAAGATGCTGCTACCGATGGTAACAGAATGCGAGTGAGAGATATGTTAGGGTCGTTCTTGTTTGGTGGTGATGCCGTAGATAAAAAGGCAAAAGTGCTTTCTGGAGGTGAGAGAAATAGATTGGCATTGTGTAAATTATTGTTATCGCCTTTTAATGTTTTAATCATGGATGAGCCAACAAATCACTTAGATATTGCCTCTAAAAATGTCCTAAAAGAAGCGTTAAGACAATTTAATGGAACCTTAATTTTAGTATCTCATGATAGAGATTTCTTACAAGGTTTAACATCAACCGTTTTTGGTTTTAAAGATAAAGTTATTAAAGAATATTTGGGAGATATCGATTATTTCCTTGAGCAGCACAAGATGGAAAATCTGCGTGAAGCAGAAAAAAGAACGGTTGTAAAAGTAGATAAAAGTACTTCAAAGAAAGCACATGAATTAACCAGAGATCAAGAGAAGCAACTTAGGAAACTAAAAAATAAGTTGTCTAAAATTGAAACTCAGATTAGCGATTTAGAAACTGAAATTGCAAAGATAGATTTACAATTAGCAGAAAATTATGATGAAGTCTCTAGTAAACCTAATTTCTTTGAGAACTACAAAGCTAAAAAAGCCCAATTAGAATCTCTAATGTCAGATTGGGAGCAAGTAGAACAAGAGGTTACTGATTTTTAAGACTTTTTTTTATTGATATGATTCCGTAATAGCGATTTCTAATAAAACTTTTGTTTTTTTCATCAATCTGTTATATTCTTTACCTAATTGATATGAATCTACCATTGAGTTAAATTTTTTAGGCGTAAGTTTCCCCGGTTTGTTAATCAAGAAATCACAAGTTTTTCCTAGGGATTCTCCAGATTTATATAAATATGATATTTCTGTTTTTAAAGAAAATATTTTTTGCTTTTGTTCTGAGCTGATTTTTAATTTTGTGGTGATGTTCTCAGCGTATTTGTATGACAATAAACAATTACTCATTAAAACTTCTGTTTTATTTTTTATAGCTTGTGCATGTTTCTTCTTATTGCTTCTATTATTGTTACTAACGGCCCACCTTAAAGATTTAAAGGATTTGCTTATATTTTTTATATCACCTTTTAATTTGTTTAAGTATTTAGCTAAATTTGCCGTATTTGGAGCCCGATCATAACTTCCTTCTATGGTTTCAAGAATCGATTCTTTTTTGCTTTGACCTTGAATATTTATAGTAAGAAAGCAAAGCAAAATTATCAATAAAGTTTTTTTCATTTTTTTTTTTTTTCAAAGTTAGTTTTTTTTTAAAAAATATCAAAGTTAGTTTTTCATTTTAAAACAGGTTTGTGAAATTTATATCTCTTAGCTTTGTGTAAACTAATTTTTAACTTTGAGTTTAGACAAGCATTCTTTTTTTAATAATATTATTAAAACTCAAAATCAACATATTGTTCTTTCGGTTTTGAAAGAAAAAAATATTGAATTGTATATCAAAAGAGAAGATCAAATTCATCCGTTGGTTTCTGGAAATAAGTTTAGAAAATTAAAATACAACCTTCAAGAAGCTACAAATCAGCAAAAGAAAACACTGCTTACTTTTGGCGGTGCATTTTCCAATCATATTGTTGCAACCGCTGTTGCAGGGACATTACGTGGTTTTAGAACTATTGGAATTATTAGAGGTGATGAGTTGGGAAAAGATGTTGCGAAAACACTTGCCAACAATTCTACCTTAAGAAAGGCTTCTGAATACGGAATGAAATTTGAATTTATTTCTAGAGAATACTACCGAGAGAAAACAAGGCCTCAGTTTATAGAAACACTTCAAGAAAAACATGGCGACTTTTATAGTATCCCAGAAGGAGGAACCAATGAGTTGGCAATAAAAGGCTGTGAAGAAATTTTAACAACAGAAGACAGTCAGTTTGATTATATTTGTTCGTGTGTCGGAACTGGAGGAACCATTTCAGGGATCATTAACAACGCAAAAGACCATCAAAAAGTCTTAGGGTTTCCAGCCTTGAAAGGAGATTTTTTAGAAAATGAAATTCTAAAATACGCTAAAAAACAAGAGAATTGGGAGCTGATAAAAGAGTATCATTTTGGAGGATATGGAAAATATACTGATGAGTTAATTCATTTTATCAATCGATTTAAAAGCGAAACTGATATTCCATTAGATCCAATTTATACAGGAAAAATGATGTTTGGAGTGCTAGATATGATTAACAATAAAAGATTTCCAAATGGAAGTAAAATACTGATCATTCATACAGGTGGTCTTCAAGGAATTGAAGGCTTTAATCAACTATTAAAAAGCAAACAGAAAGATTTAAAAATACTATAAATGAAGATTAAATTTTTTTTTGGAGTTTTGTGTATCCTGTTCCTAGCAAGTTGTAGCTCTAGTAGAAAAATTTCTACAAAGAAAAATAACAACGTAAAAGTTGTAAAGAATCCTATTAATAAATTACCATCAGTAAGACAGCAACAACATGTTAAAAAGCTAGAAAAAGGGAATAAATCTTTAAATAAACACACACTTCAATACATTAAAAAATATGCCCCGTTGGCTGTTTTAGAGATGCATAAATATGATATTCCTGCAAGCATTACGTTAGCGCAAGGGATTTTAGAATCTGGGAATGGAAGAAGTCAGTTAGCTTCAAAATCTAACAATCATTTTGGAATCAAATGTCATACGGGGTGGAAAGGTCAAAAAGTATATCATGATGATGATGAGAAAGGAGAATGCTTTAGAAAATACAAATTTGTAGAGACTTCTTACAAAGATCATTCAGAGTTTCTTAGCGGAAGAAGACGATATGCCAATTTATTTAAACTAAGAAAATCAGATTATAAAGGTTGGGCAAAAGGATTAAAAAAAGCAGGGTATGCGACTGATAAAAATTATCCCAAAAAATTGATAAAAATTATTGAGACTTATGAGTTGTATGAATTTGATAAGATTCGTGAAAAAGATTTGAAGCGGGTTAAAAAAGAAACTTCAAAAACAGAACGTAAGCCAAAAATTAAAACAAAAAAAAGAGTTAAAAAATATTACGAAGTAAAAAAAGGGGATACATTGTATTCAATTGCTAGAAAATACGAAACTTCAGTTACTAAATTAAAAAAAGTTAATGCTTTAACTGGTAATACCCTTTCTATTGGTCAAAAACTTCTCATTAATTAAAAGCCTACGACTTTATTTAAATAAAATAAGGGTCTTGTTAATTGTAAAATAGATGTAAATGAAAATTATTAAACCTGTTAATGGAAAACATCCACAGATATCAAAAGATTGTTTTATCGCAGAAAATGCAACAATTGTTGGAGAAGTTTTTATAGGAAAACAATGTAGTGTGTGGTTTAATGCAGTTATAAGGGGTGATGTTCATTATATAAAAATTGGAAATAAAGTAAATATACAAGATGGCGCAGTAATTCATGCTACATTTCAAAAATCACCAACTACAATTGGGAACAACGTTTCTATAGGTCATAATGCAATTGTTCATGGATGTACCATTCATGATAATGTATTAATAGGTATGGGGAGTATTATTATGGATGACTGTGTGATAGAAAGTAATTCAATTATTGCAGCCGGCGCTGTAGTAACAAAAAATACTCACGTAGAGAGTGGAACTATTTATGCAGGAGTTCCAGCTAAAAAAATTAAAAACATTTCTAACGAAATGATTTCTGGAGAAATTGATAGGATTGCCAACAATTATGTAGAATATTCTAGCTGGTTTAAAAAGTAAATAAGCTACATATTATAGTAGAACTCCTAAGTAAAATATTTATTATATATTTTTTTGAGCTATAAAATTTGAAAAGGTTTAAATTTGAAATCTAATTTAATAAGTGATTAATAACTTACGTATGAAAAATATACTGTTTTTATTGCTATTTGTCTCTAATCTAGCTATGGGTCAAAAAGCGCCAGAAGTAGACTTGTCTAATCCTAGAGCAACTGTTTATACTCATATTTATTTTTTGCAAACTTCTTCCTACCAACCTAAGAAAGCTGCAAAAACTATTAAAGGCTTAGATGAAAAACAGGCCATAGAAGCAGTTATTAAAATTAAAAGAATTCTTGACGGGAAAGGCTTAAAAATAGATTTTAATAGGATTTCTAATGATTCTATGTACACAGATAGTATTTCTTTTTTAAAACAACATAAATTCGTCTTATTTCCAGAACGCATGCCGTTGATTTCTCTTGAAAAAAGTGGCAAATCATGGTATTACTCTTCTGAAACAATCGAAAATCTAGATGTCCTACATGCAGAAATTTTTCCTTGGTATATTGAGAAGATTCAAAATATTGTTCCGGGAGCTGGACACAAAAAAATACTATCTATTGAAGTTTGGCAATACATAGCACTTATATTGTTAGTAGTAATAGCATTTGTGTTATTTTTAATTGTTAAACAATTGGCGTTTTTATTTTTAAGAAGAATTCTTTATAAATACACGAAGAGTAGTAGTGAGGTTAATGATACCATAAAAAAATTAGCACATCCCCTCAGTCTATTAGTTGCTATAGCTCTGCTTGATAAAGTTTTACCGTCGTTACAATTTGGATTAGAAATTAATACATGGATATTTTTAGGAATTAATATTGCATCTACAGTTTTTTGGATATATGTGTTTTTAAAGTTAGCACAAGTTTTAATTAGTTTATATCATGAATATACTCAGAAAACAGAAGGTAAATTAGACGATCAGTTAACACCAATTCTTAAGAATTTTGCGACTGTTCTTATTTTTATTATTGGAACATTTAAATTATTATTACTTTTTGGAGTAGATGCTGCAACTATTTTAGCTGGTGCATCTATAGGTGGTTTGGCACTTGCCTTTGCATCACAAGATACCGTTAAAAACCTTATAGGAACGGTTATGATTTTTATAGACAAACCATTTCATATAGGCGATTGGATTTCTGCGGGTGAAGTAGTAGGAACAGTTGAAGAAGTTGGGTTTAGATCTACTAGAATTAGAGCAGCAGACACGTCTATTTTTCAAATCCCTAATAGTAGCTTGTCAGAATTAGTAATTAACAATAGTGGTTTACGACTTTATAGACGCTACAATACTCAACTAGGACTTCGTTATGATACACCACCAGAATTAATTGAAGCTTTTGTGAAAGGTGTTCGAGAAATTATAATAGCACATCCAGATACTAAATCAGATTCTTTTAATGTAGAATTTACAGGTTTTGGTGATTCTGCTTTGTTAATAATGATGAATATGTATCTAAAAGATTTGGCTTGGTCTAGCGAGCAAAAATCTAGACACCAAATTCATATTACTATAGTTAAATTGGCAAAAGAGCTTGGAGTAGATTTCGCTTTTCCATCAACAACAGTTATGATTGAGCAGTTTCCAGAAAAAAAATCATTAGAGCTTCATTACAATAATGATGAAAAAAGAATTGATGATGTAATTAATAAGATTGTTTCAGATTTTAAAACGATTGTTAAAGAAGAAAAATAAATTTAATAGCTACTCTTTTTTTGCTGGCATTGGTCCTCGCAAATGAATGACTAATCCGTTCAAGAAATTACGTAAAATTTGATCTCCACATTCCATATATTTTGGATGATCTTCTTTTCTAAAAAGCGCTCCTAGTTCACTTTTTGAAACTTTAAAATCTACTAATTTACAGATGTTTACAATATCATCATCTCTAAGTTTGTGAGCTACGCGTAATTTTTTAAAAATATCATTGTTAGTTAATCCCATGCGATAAAGATAGTAGTTTTAATTGACTACATTAAAAATTGCCCATGCATATAAAGCAAAACGAAGAAAGCGAAACAGTCCAAAAAGAATAACTCCTTTTAAAGGGTATTTGATCATTCCTGCAGCTACACATGTAATTGAAAAGGGAACAGGCAATAGGGCGCCAATAAGAATTAAAAACCCTCCCCACTTTCCTGTATTTTTTAGATGCTTAGCCATTTTTACTTCTAAATAATTTTTTATGGCGTTAATTTTTAAAATAGTTTTACCAATAAAATAAGATAAAATTCCTCCTGTATACGAAAGAGTTGCTAAAATTGATAAATTTATAATAGGTGATGCTGTTTTTTTAGACCAAGCAATAAAAATTTCTGGTGGAATTAACCCCAGTAAAGTTTCAGAAATAAAAAAAGTAATAATAATGCCCGTTCTTGAAAAGGTTTGGGTTAGAAACAGCAATCCATCATCTATAGTAAATACATATTCATTAATTAAATACAGCCCTACAATAATAAAGATTACTGGGGTTGCTGCTTTTTTTAAACTATTACCTACGAAGGTATAGAAGCCAGTATAGCTGTAATATTGGTGTAATAATTTTGTTTTAGATTTCTTTTTTTTCATAACAAAGGGACTACAAAAATAAGAAGTAAAAATCTCTTTATGAATAGAAAAGTAAATAATTAACTTTTCTTTATATTTTAGCCACTAAATAAAAATAAATGAACATTTCGAAAGCAGTTGAAGCCATTTTTAATAAATACCTTCCATCACCTTTTACAATTGCTGTTCTATTAACAATTGTTACTATTTTCTTAGCATTACTTTTTACCAAGCCAGATTCAATAGATTTTGTAGGCTATACAGTAGATATATTACAATATTGGGAAAAAGGAATTTGGTCTAGTTCTTTATTAGAATTTGCCTATCAAATGATGCTGATTTTAGTATTAGGTCACGTATTGGTGTTAAGTAAGCCAATTAGTAACTTAATAATGAAAATTACAAGGTATTGTAACAATACTGCAACAAGTGCTGCTATTGTAGCCTGTTTAACCATGTTGGTAGCTTTTTTTAATTGGGGCTTAGGACTCATCTTTGGAGCCTTATTAGCACGTAAAGTTGCAGAACATGCATATAGCAACAACATAAAGTTAAATTACCCAATTATTGGTGCTTCAGGCTATATGGGAATGATGGTCTGGCATGGAGGAATTTCAGGATCTGCTCCAATAAAAATAAATGAAGTTGGACATCTTTCTAGTATTATGAAAAACACATCATCTTTAGAAATAGTATCCCAAATTCCTTCAGCAATAAATTTTAATCAGACCATTTTTAACAGTTCTAATCTCATAATTTTTTCTTCTATAGTTGTTGTAATTACAGGATTATTTTATCTATTAGGAAAGAGGTCAGAACCAACAGAAATAAATTTACCTGAGTATAAAATGCATCATGAAGAAGAAATAATAATAAGCAAAGCTGATAAATTAGACAATTCAAAAATTTTAGCTAGAGCATTTGGGGTACTTATCATTGTAGCTTTTTTTTGCCAATATATAGATGATATTAAAGTATTAAAGATTACTCCAAATCTTATTAATTTTTTAATGTTAGGTTTGGGAATTGTTTTACATGGGAGTTTTAAAAAGTTTACCAATGCAATTGGGGAATCAATTTCCGATATTTCTGGAATTCTTATTCAGTTTCCTTTGTATTTTGGAATTATGGGTATTATGAGTTCTAGTGGAATGGTTACTCAAGTTTCAAACTTTTTTGTATCTATTTCTACAGCAACAACATTGCCATTAGTTACTTTTTTTAGTGCTGGTTTGGTAAATATTTTTGTGCCAAGTGGGGGTGGTCAATGGGTTATACAAGGTCCTATAATTATAGAATCTGCATTAAAACTAGGGGTGCCTTTAGAAAAGGCAATTATGGCATTGGCCTATGGAGATCAAATTACCAATATGCTCCAGCCATTTTGGGCATTACCACTTTTAGGCATTACTAAATTAAAAGCTAAAGAAATTTTACCCTATACATTAATTGCAATGTTTGTTGGAAGTCTTATTTATATAATTGGAATCCTGTTATTTTAAATATATAATCGTATGATTTGGCTTTCAGAAAAAATAGAATTTCCAGACTATAAAACAGCTAATAAAGATGGTGTTATTGCTCTAGGTGGAGATTTAACTCCAGAAAGATTAATACATGCATATCAACAAGGAATTTTTCCTTGGTATTCTGAAAATGAACCAATTGTTTGGTATTGTCCTCCAGAAAGAATGGTTTTATTTCCAAAGGAATTAAAGATTTCTAAATCGATGCAACAAGTTCTTAGAAAAAATGAGTTTATCATTACTGAAAACGAAGCTTTTGAGGATGTAATTTTTCATTGTAAAAATACAGCGCGTAAAGATGGCTTTGGAACTTGGATTACAGATGAAATGGAACAAGCGTATATAGAACTTCATAAACAAGGCTATGCAAAGTCAATAGAGATATGGCTTCCAGATATAGATTACAGAGGTGTAAATTGTGATAAAAAAGTTTTAGTAGCAGGTTTGTATGGAATAGAAATTGGTTCTGTTTTTTGTGGAGAAAGTATGTTTACTAAAGTTTCCAATGCTTCAAAACTTGCGTTTATTTATTTAGTACAATCTAATCTATATAAATTGATTGATTGCCAAGTTTATAATGATTATTTAGCAAGTTTAGGAGCTAGAGAAATATCAAGAAATGAGTTTTTAAATATACTGATCTATTAGTACTTCAGATAAATTAAAAATTTCATTGATAGAGTAATCAATAGAGTTTTTTTCTTTAAAGCTTTTCATCATTTCAATATGTTTTCTATTAATACTAAAAAACTGAACACGTACGTTAAATATCTTAGTCACTTTAACTGCACAATTTTGATTAAAAGAAAAAACTTCTAGATGATAGTTGTGTTTTTGAATGACCGTATCTAATAATGCTTTTTGAAGAGTTTTAGAGTTATTTCTACATTCAGACTCAAAATGAACTAACTGATCTTCTATGAAGTATAATTTGAAAACAAATTTGAACCCTGCTACCTTCCTTTTTGTTATTGAAATCTTTACAGAATCTTGAATTTTAGTAAATAGAGGTTCTCCTAACTTCTTTTCCATTGTTTTTGAAGAAGTTCCGAATTCAAATTCATTAAAGAAGGAGACTTTGTTATTTGCCTGTTTGAAAGGGTCAACATTTTTACAATAATCATTAAAAAGGACTGAGTAACAACTAGGTAAATAGCTGCTACAATCAAGGTCCTTTTTAAAAAAGGATTTTTTTATTTTTCTTGTAATTTTAGGGATCACATTCCAAAACTAATCAACTTATTGTCTTTATTTTTAATGTTTCGATGAAGGAAATTTTAGAGACGTTCAATGGTGTAAATCGTAAGATAAAAAATATAAGCAGCCGAAACAACTCTAAACATAGGTTTATAAAAATAGTTAAATTGTTTTTTTTTGATAGTTTTTATTTCATATTGACTCATGTATTTTTAGCAATAATGATGATTAGAACACTTAATTTACCTTTTTATTTTAAACATGAAAAATTAGTTAGGTATATTTGACATTCAAAAATTTTAGAAAATAATGAGTATTCAAAACGCACAACAACAAGTAGATGATTGGATTCAGAACCATGGTGTTCGTTATTTTAATGAGCTAACCAATATGGCTCAACTTACAGAAGAAGTAGGAGAAGTAGCTAGAATTATAGCAAGAAGATATGGTGAGCAGTCTGAAAAAGATTCGGACAAAGGAAAAGATTTGGGCGAAGAATTGGCAGATGTGTTGTTTGTGGTCTTATGTTTGGCAAACCAGACAGGCATAAATCTTCAAGAATCTTTTGAAAATAAATTAGATATCAAAACAAAACGTGATCATGATCGTCATCAAAACAATAAAAAACTACAGTAGATGGCATTATCTAAAAATATTAAAAAAGCAGCCTTTTGGTCAAATGTGATGAAAGTTGGAGCTGTATTTGTTGTATTAATTACAATTATATCTTTATGTTTTAATAGTTTCTCAGATCTTATCTCGGGCAATTGGGAAGCAGTTTCTGATAAAAACTTTAGCAACGAGCAATGGAAACGTTTCTTTTCAAGTAAGGTAATTGCAGGCTTTATTTATGGAATTTATGTCTCTAATAAGAATATGAAATAATATGATTAAAATTAAGTGACTTCGAGATTCTTAGTCATCTAATTAAAAAAAAAAGCGACCACCGGTCGCTTTTTTTTATTGATTTTGATTAATGAACTAGTCTAGCTGAATTAAATCAATCTGACTGTCTTTTACTTTTTTATTTAAGACTTTCACTTTATTGTTAAATAAGTCGTAGAGTTTTGATAATTCTTTATCAATCTCTTTATTAATTTCATTTTTAAAATCTATGGCTTGCTGTGTTGGAGCATAACTGCCAATTCTAGTTAATGAATTTAAATGCGCCAATTTGTTATTTAATCTAATTGGGAAATTTAATGGGTCTTGTCCACTTTTACTTTTCGTTTGGTATAAGGTTTCTTCAACAACGGTCATTTCCTTTAATAAACTAGCTGCATAGTCTAATAACTCTGTATGCTTCTCTTTATCTTTTATTGATTTTTGCAACGATATTACCTGAGCTCTTACTTTTTTTACGTTCTTCAAAGCTTTATGAATTTCAGTTACTTTTGTATTGATGTCATTAATAAAGTCAAACTGAGCTGTTGCATCTGCTAAGGTAGTTTCAGAAATAGGATTTTTTAAAATCGTAAAGTTTTGAGATTTTGAAGTTTCTCCCATAGTTAAGGTTACTTTATAATTTCCAGGCAATGCCATGGGTCCATTTAAAGAAGCCCACCATAAAATCATTCCTTTTACTTTTTCTGCACCAGGGTACATCATGTCCCAATAGAAAATATTATTGCCATTTTCTAGAGTTAACTTCGCCTCTTTTTTCTCCTTATTTGGGTCGGTACTAAAGGTCTTAATTAAGACATCATTACTGTCATGAATTTGAAGAGATACGGGTTCTTTAGCATCTTTTTCTTTGATGAAATAATTGATGGCAACTCCACCAGGATGATTTGTACCTTCAGTTTTAGATGTTCTTCCATTTCCGCCCCCCATCCTGTAACTATCTTGAGGTTTAAATAAAATAACATCTTCTTGCACAAGGCTAGACGTTAATTGATGCATTGGTGTTAAATCATCAATCATCCAAAAAGACCTTCCTTGAGTTGCAGCAATTAGATTGTCATTTTTAATGGCTAGATCTGTAATAGGTACAATAGGTAAGTTCAATTGAAACTTATTCCAATTGCTACCATCATCAAAAGAAATATACATTCCTCTTTCAGTTCCAGCATACAATAATCCCTTACGTTTTGGATCTGCCCTCAGGGCGCGTGTAAAATCTTCAGCACCAATTCCATTGGTAATTTGCCTCCAAGTTTTTCCGTAATTTTCTGTTTTATAGATATAAGGCAAGTAATCACCAGATTTGTATTTTGTTCCTACCACGTAGGCTCCCCCTTTTGTAAATGGATCTATTTCAATACAGTTAATCATTATCCATTCAGGCATTTTTTTAGGAGTTACATTTGTCCAGTTTTTTCCGCCGTCTTTAGTTACATGAACTAAGCCATCATCTGATCCAGTCCATATTAAACCATCTTCTTGCTTAGATTCATTAACAGCAAAAATTGTGGCATAGTATTCTACACCTGTATTATCTTTTGTGATAGGGCCACCAGAAGATTTAAGCGTAGTTGGGTCATTTCTTGTTAAGTCTGGACTAATAATTTCCCAAGATTGTCCTTCATTTGTTGTCATATGCAGATGATTTGATGCTGCATACAGTTTGTTCTTGTGATTTGGAGAAAACATGATTGGAAAATTCCACTGAAAACGATATTTAAAATCTTCAGCTCCATGTCCCATTGGGTCATCTGGCCAAACATTAATGGCTCTTGTTTCACCTGTTTTATGATTTTGTCTGGTAAGCAATCCGCCATAACTTCCTCCATAAACAATATCGTTATTTGTAGGGTCTATCGCTAAATGAGCACTTTCCCCTCCAGCGGTAGATTCCCAGTCAGATTCACCAATAAACCGACCTTGTGTTCTATGAGCAATTCTAACAGTAGAATTGTCTTGCTGTGCCCCATAAATACGATATGGAAAATGATTATCTGTAGTAACTCTATAGAATTGAGAGGTTGGTTGGTTGTTGTAAGTACTCCAATTAATTCCTGCATCAAAAGAAACTTGAGCACCACCATCATCACCAATAATCATTCGCTGATTGTCTTCTGGAGCAATCCATAAATCATGATGGTCTCCGTGTGGTGCATTAAACGTCTTGTAGGTTTTTCCACCATCTGTAGATTTATGATATCTAACATTTAGAACATATAAAATATTTTCATCTTGGGTATCTGCATACAAACGGGTGTAGTACCATGCTCGTTGGCGTAATTTTCGTTCACTATTAATTAGCTTCCAGGTTTTTCCAGCATCTACAGATTTGTAAACCCCTCCCTTTTCATTTTCAATTAATGCCCAAACAATATCAGAATTTACAGGAGATACTGTTACACCACTAATTCCCCAAAGACCGCTTGGCAATCCTTTATGTGTAGAAATATTAGTCCAAGTTTCACCCTCGTCAGTGCTTTTCCATAAAGCAGAACCGTCTCCTCCACTAGATAAGCTATATGGAGTTCTTCTAATATTCCAAGTAGTTGCATATAAAACTCTTGAATTATTTGGATCTATAATTAAATCAACAACACCGGCATCTTTATTTGCAAATAATTTTTTACTCCAAGTTTTTCCGCCATTTGTAGATTTGTAGACACCTCTGTCTTCAGATGACTTATACAGATCACCCATCACTCCAGCAAATACAATGTCTGGATTTTTAGGATGAATACGAACTCTTGGAATATGTCTGGCATTTTTTAGACCCATAGGTTCCCATGTTTTTCCAGCATTTACAGATTTCCAGATTCCATCTCCTGAAGAAACATTTCCACGAACTGTTTTCTCACCATTCCCAACATAAATAACATTATTATCCCATTCACTTACAGCAACAGAACCCACAGATCCACCAAAGAAACCGTCTGAAATATTCTCCCAAGTGTTCCCTGCATCTGTTGTTCTCCAAACACCTCCACCTGTAGAACCAAAATAGAATAAATTTGCTTTTCCAGCAACCCCCGTAACAGCGGCACTTCTTCCACCTCTAAATGGTCCAATATTTCTCCATTCGGTAGCATTATAATAATCTTCAGAATATTTGGTAGAATTCTTTTGAGCGTTAACTTTGTAGCTTTCAGAAATAAGAAGACATAGGAAGACAAAAAATAGTTTTTTCATGTTAGTTAGTTTTTGGAGCCTAAATTTAAGAATTTAAAACGAGACTAAGTTAATTATGAGAATTTTCATCAAAGGTGTTGATAGTAAGCATATTGTGAAAGATATTTTCATTTCTGGATCTAAAAGTGAATCAAATAGAATGCTAGTTTTGCAAAAATTGTTTCATGAAATCACCATACATAATTTATCAGATTCTGATGATACACATCATCTACAACACGCGCTTTCTTCACAAGATATTGAAATAAACATAGGACATGCTGGAACTGCCATGCGTTTTTTAACTGCTTTTTTTGCAACACAACATAAAAGGACTACTATTTTATCTGGTTCTGAAAGAATGCATCAAAGACCTATTAAAGTTTTGGTGGAGGCATTAAGAGATTTAGGAGCTGAGATTTCTTATGTTGAAAAAGAAGGATTTCCACCATTAAAAATTATTGGAAAACAACTCACCAAAAACAAGGTGCAAATTAATGGCAATATTAGCAGTCAATATATATCTGCTTTGTTGCTTATAGCGGCTAGCTTACCAAATGGATTACAAGTTGAACTAATAGGTGAAATTACTTCTATTCCTTATATTAACATGACCTTGTCTTTATTAGAACAGGTTGGTGTTTCAGCTGCTTTTGAAGATCAGGTAATTGAAGTAAAGCCTTTTAAAGATGTTAAAAAACAGTCTTTAGTAGTAGAATCTGATTGGAGTTCAGCTTCGTATTTTTATTCGATAGTGGCTTTAAGCACTGTTGGTTCAGCAATACGATTATCTTCTTACAAGAAAGAAAGCTTGCAAGGAGATGCTGTATTGGCAAAAATATATGAACATTTTGGTGTAGAAACTACTTATGAAGCCAATAGTGTGGTTCTTAGAAAAACGATAGAATCTAGCAAAGAGCTTCTCAAAATAGATTTAAATAAAGCTCCAGATATTGCACAAACTATTGCGGTGACCTGCTTTGGATTGGGAGTTTCTTGTGAATTACTAGGCCTACATACCTTAAAAATTAAAGAAACAGACCGACTAGAAGCATTGCAAATAGAACTCACTAAATTAGGAGCCAATATATCCGTAACTAATACTAGCTTACACTTAAGAACTAGCTCAATAATGAATGCGAATGTTTCTATAGAAACGTATAATGATCATAGAATGGCAATGGCGTTTGCTCCTTTAGCAATGAGAGTTCCTCTAGAGATTTTAGATGCAGGAGTGGTTACAAAATCGTATCGAAATTTTTGGAAAGATTTGCAGCAAATTGGTTTTCAAATAAATAAAGTGTAAATTAAACATTCAAACACTTGACAACCCCTATCTTCAAATCGTATATTTGCCGTCATTACCCCAAAACTACATATGAAATGAGTCTTGTTGTGAGCGTAAAACCTTTCAATATTTTATAGATACATAGCATATGACATTTTAAAAATATATAAAGGACATATGAAATTATCCCATTTTAATTTTGAATTGCCAGAAGAATTATTGGCAGAATATCCAGCAGAACATAGAGATGAGTCTCGTTTGATGGTTTTAAATCGCAAAGAGCAAACCATAGAGCACAAAATGTTTAAAGACGTTATTAATTACTTTGATGAAGGTGATGTATTAATGTTAAACAATACGAAAGTTTTCCCTGCTAGAATGTTTGGGAATAAAGAAAAAACAGGTGCTAGAATTGAAGTTTTTTTATTGAGAGAATTAAATGCTGAAAATAGATTGTGGGATGTTTTAGTAGATCCAGCAAGGAAAATTAGAATTGGGAACAAATTATTTTTCGGAGAAGATGATAGTTTGGTTGCTGAGGTAATAGATAATACTACTTCTAGAGGTCGTACCCTGCGTTTTTTATATGATGGAGATTACGAAGAGTTTAGAGAAAAATTATTAGAATTAGGAGAGACGCCTTTACCAAAATACATCAAAAGAGGAGTAGAAGCTTCTGATAAAGAGCGCTACCAAACAATTTTTGCAAAAAATGAAGGAGCTGTTGCAGCCCCAACCGCAGGATTGCATTTTTCTAAACATTTAATGAAGCGTCTAGAAATTAAAGGAGTAGACTTTGCTGAACTAACACTTCATGTTGGCCTAGGAACTTTTAGCCCAGTTGAAGTTGAAGATTTATCAAAACACAAAACAGATTCTGAACAAATTAGTATTCCTCCAGCAACTGCTCAATTAATTAATGATGCAATTGTAGATAAGAGAAGAATTTGTGCTGTTGGAACCACGGTTATGCGTGCTGTAGAATCTTCTGTTTCTGCAAGCGCTAGATTAAATAGTTATACTGGTTGGACCAATAAATTTATTTTTCCGCCCTACGATTTTAGTATCGCTAACTCTATGATTACAAATTTTCATTCTCCAAAATCTACACTAATGATGATGGCTGCTGCTTTTGCAGGATATGATTTTTTAATGGAAGCCTACAAAGTAGCGGTTAAAGAAGATTACAAGTTTCATACTTACGGTGATGCAATGTTGATTATTTAATTTAGATCAAAAAATATTAAATCAAAAGCCTCATAGTCATGCTATGAGGTTTTTGTATTTTTGCGCAGCATATGCCAAGTTTTTAGAAATTGCATATTAGACTAAGAAAGAATAGAAACTACAGATGAAACCAAAGAAAAAAGACATCCGATCCTTAACAAAAGAGCAATTAAGAGAATTCTTTGAAAAGAACGGAGATAAAGCTTTTCGAGGAAATCAAGTATATGAATGGTTGTGGACTAAATCTCTGCATACTTTTGAAGCCATGACCAATATTTCTAAAGAAACAAGAGAAATGTTGCAAGAAAACTTTGTGATTAATCATATAGAAGTAGATTCTATGCAACGAAGTAAAGATGGAACCATAAAAAATGGAATTCGTTTGCACGATGGATTAATTGTAGAATCTGTTTTAATACCTACAGAAAAAAGAACTACGGCTTGTGTATCTAGTCAGGTCGGTTGTAGTTTAGATTGTCGTTTTTGTGCCACTTCTAGACTAAAAAGGATGCGAAACTTAAATCCAGATGAGATTTACGACCAAGTAGTAGCTATAGATAAGCAAAGCAAACTTTATCACAATCATAAACTATCTAACATTGTTTTTATGGGAATGGGAGAGCCTTTAATGAACTACAACAATGTACTAAAATCTATTGATAAAATAACATCTCCTGAAGGCCTAGGAATGTCTTCAAAAAGAATTACGGTATCTACCTCTGGTGTGCCAAAAATCATTAAGAAAATGGCTGATGATGAAGTGAAATTTAACTTAGCAGTCTCTCTTCACTCTGCAATAGATGAAGTAAGAACCTCTATCATGCCTTTTAATGAAACATTTCCATTAAAAGATTTGGGAGAGTCATTGGTGTATTGGTATGAAAAAACACAACGAGTTGTTACCTACGAATATATTGTTTGGGACGGAATAAATGACAAAAAAGAAGATATAAAAGCCTTGATTAATTTCTGTAAGTTAATTCCTTGTAAAGTTAATTTAATTGAATACAACCCTATAGATGACGGAGAATTTCAGCAGGCCAGCTCTAGAGCCATAGATAATTATATCTCCAATTTAGAAATGCATGATATTGTTGTAAATGTTAGACGATCTAGAGGGAAAGATATTGATGCTGCTTGTGGTCAGTTGGCCAACAAATCATAGCATTATTTTCATGTTATATTTTGTAAATTTGTAATTCTTTATGAAGATTGTTGAGGAAATAAAAAAACCCATCCAACAGGAGATGGAGTTCTTTGAAGAAAAGTTCAAAGACTCTATGATTTCTAAGGTTCCCTTACTTAACAGAATTACCTATTATATTGTTCGAAGGAAAGGAAAGCAAATGCGTCCGATGTTTGTGTTTTTAGTAGCCAAAATGGTTTCTGATGGCGGTTTTGATGAACGAACCTATAGAGGTGCTTCCGTAGTAGAACTAATTCACACAGCAACTCTTGTTCATGACGATATTGTAGATGATAGCAATAGAAGAAGAGGTTTCTTCTCTATTAATGCCCTTTGGAAAAATAAGATTGCAGTTTTGGTGGGTGATTATTTGCTGTCTAAAGGTTTGTTGCTGTCTATAGATAATGAAGATTTTGATTTGTTAAAACTAATTTCCATTGCCGTTAGAGAAATGAGCGAAGGAGAATTACTACAAATAGAAAAAGCCAGAAAACTAGATATTACTGAAGATGTTTACTATGAAATTATCCGCCAGAAAACAGCTACTTTAATTGCAGCTTGCTGTGGTATTGGAGCAGCATCTGTTGGAGCCAATCAAGATAGAATTCAGCAAATGAGAAAATTTGGACAATATATTGGAATGGCATTTCAAATAAAGGATGATTTGTTTGATTACTCTGAAGAAAAAATTGGAAAACCTACAGGAATAGATATCAAAGAGCAAAAGATGACCTTACCTCTAATTTATACGCTAAACAATTGCTCAAAAAAAGAAAAGGCCTGGTTGATAAACTCCATTAAAAAACATAACAAAGACAAAAAACGTGTTAGAGAAGTAATTACTTTCGTAAAACAAAGTGGAGGTATAGAATACACCATCAAAAAAATGACCGATTATAAAACCAAAGCATTGGCAATTTTAGATAATTACCAAGATTCTGATTATAAATCTTCTTTAATTAAAATGATTGACTATGTAGTGGAGCGTAAGATTTGATTAATCAAGTAATAATTCTTTATTTTTAGGATACCTAGCAGTATACTTTAATTGAAATTCTTCTATATCATTTGAATTAATAATTTTTCGCCACTTTATCTCACCTGTTTTTTTATCTAATTCACCATTGAATGATTTATCTAGCGTAATTGTTATTTCTTCCCTGGTAGAAATTGGAATTTGATCTAGGATAATTATTTTAATGGATTGTCTTTTATTGTTTTTTATTGCAATATCCCAAAGACTTGTTTCTTCTTTCTTATTTCCGATAAATTGTTTTGTAGTAAAATCTTTAGATTTTGTTCTTTTTACTGTTATATTCTTGTCAACACCCAAAGAAATATCTAAATTATTATTAGTAAATCTAGTATCTATCAAAGAAGTACCTATAAATGTATCTTCAAAATATATTGATGCTTCTCCTTCTAAAAGATTGTATTGCTCCCAATTTTTCAGAGAGGCAACTAAAAAAGCTCTCTCTTCTATTCTTGGTACTGTATAATATATATATGTAGCATCAGTTTGATAAGTCTTCATAGAAACAACATAATCTTTATTGCTAGATTTAATAGTGTATGGTTCTATAATTTTAAAACTCACAGAGGTTTGATTAACAATTTCTTCTGTTGGTATAGAGTAGTTTGAATCTTTTTTACCAGTTTTTATATACGATGCTGAATACCCTAGTACTTTTTTTTCTCTTTTAATACCTCTTGCAGTGACAACAATTTCATCTAATGATATATTATTTTCTTGCATTGTAACATTTATTGTTGAGTTGTTTGTTAATCTCTCCTCTGTTTTATAACCTAGGTAAGAGAAAACCAAAGTTGATTTACTATTAGGTATTTTGATAGAATATTTTCCGTCAAAATTTGTTTCAGTTCCAATAGTGGTTCCTTTCACAATAACGCTTACTCCGGGAAGATTTCCTTTATTATCACTCACATAACCAGAAATTTCATCAATATTATTTTTATAATTAGGAGGTCTTGTACCGTATCCTATGAAATAGGGAGTTATTTTACCTGCTTTTGTCGATTGATTTGGGTTTGCTGAAGAAAACTGTAGTTTCACATTATTCCAATCTACCTTTGAGTTTTGTTTCACATTAGCCTTGTATACTATAGTTAATGGAGAATTGATGTCTGTAACTCTAACATCATAAGTAGGATACCAACTTACATTGGATACATTATAAATTAGTTGAAAATCTGTATTTTTAGCTAAATCAGATGTAACTTTAACAATTATTTCACCTGTGAAATAACTATTTTTTATTGTTAGACCTTCTAGTTGCTTTGTGACTAATTTTTTTTCTCTTTGTAATCTTTTGAGCGTATTATTACTATTTAATTCTTTAGTATTTAAGAGGATCATTTGATCACCATAAAATTGAGCAGTTTCCTTTAAGGCAATTACTGTTAGGGTCTGACTTCCTCTAATACTTCTATTTTCTTTGAAAAATCTAATTTTTTCTTGGGTTGTTAACAGATTTACATTCTCTTTTTCTATTTCTTTATCAAGAAAATTGAGTTTTTTTTCTAGAGAAATTAATTCAATACTTTTTTTATTTTTAGACAGGTAGTTTTTTTTAAAATTCACAGCTTGAATTTCAATATTTTTTGCTTTAATTTGAATACTTTTTTTATCAATGAAAGGAGAAAGACCAATAAATTTTAAAAGTTGAATTCCTTGATCTAATTTCACTTCTTTTATTCTTGTAACTTGAGCGTTATTTAGAAAAATAGTAGCAGATTTTACTTTAGATGTGATAGATTTTTCTTTAATCGTTTGACTGTTAGCTGAAAAATAAAAAAAGATAATAGCAAATAAGAGGATGTTGTTTTTCATGTTTTTTTTAAAAATTAAAGTTACATTTTTTTATTAAAAAATACTTAAAGCCAATAAAATTTAAGAAAAAATATTTTTAAGCTAGTGAGACTTTTTTTAATTAAGATTTAAAGACCTAACAATTCCTCAACAAAATCTCTTTTATTAGACAGTCTAGGTACTTTATGTTGTCCGCCTAACTTCCCTTTTTTCTTTAGCCAAGAATAAAACAATCCTTTTTTTACACTATGAATTTTTGGCATTACCAAAGTCATATTATTATAGCGCTTGGCTTCATAATCTGAGTTAATAGATTTTAAGGCATTGTCTAGTAGTTCTGTGAAATATTCTAAATTTTTTGGAGCTTTTGCAAATTCAATTATCCATTCATGACTTCCTTGTTTTTTACCATCCATAAAAATGGGGCCAACAGTATAATCTGTAATGGTTGCTTTTGTTTTTTTACAAGCTAGCTTTAAAGCTTCTTCTGCATTTTCAATAATCAATTCCTCCCCAAATACATTAATATGATGCTTGGTTCTTCCTGTAATTCTAATTCTGTAAGGAGCTAATGAGGTAAATTTAACGGTATCACCAATTAAATATCGCCACAAGCCACCGTTTGTAGAGATAACAACGGCATAATTCTCTCCTTTTTTTACTTCAGATAAAGGAATCGCTACAGAATTTTCACCATTATAGTCACTCATAGGAATAAATTCATAGAAGATTCCATAATCTAACATTAACAGCAGGTCTAAACAACCATTAATGTCTTGTAAGGCAAAGAAGCCTTCAGAAGCATTGTAGGTTTCATAATATTTAAAATCTTTCTTAGGAATGAGTTTTTTGTATTGCTCTCTATAGGGATTAAAGTTTACACCTCCATGAAAATAGACTTCTAAATTAGGCCAAACCTCTAAGATATTTTCTTTGCCTGTCTTTTCTAAAACCCTATTTAATAACACCAACATCCATGAAGGAACACCCACCAGACTTGTAATATCCTCATGAATGGTCTCATTAATAATAGCCTCCATTTTTGTTTCCCACTCACTCATTAAAGCTGTTTCCTGACTAGGAGCTGAGCTAAAATCTGCCCAAAAAGGCATGTTTTCAATAATAATGGCAGACAAATCTCCAAAGTAAGAATTGTTGTCTTCATAAACGGCTGCACTTCCACCCAATCGTAATGCTTTTCCATTAAATAACTCGGTTTCCTCATTGTTATTAATGTAAAGACACAACATGTCTTTTCCAGCTTTTAAATGACAATCTTCAATTGCTTCATCGCTTACCGGAATAAATTTACTTTTAGCATTGGTTGTTCCACTAGATTTTGCAAACCATTTAATTTTTGTTGGCCAAAACAAATTTTGTTCTCCTTTTCTACAGCGCTCAATTAAAGGCTCTATACTTTCGTATTGTTGAATAGGGACCTTGCTGGCAAAATCTTTATACGTATTAATTGATGAAAAGTTATAGTGTTCACCAAATTCAGTATCCTTACTAAACTGTATTAAACGAAATAGTAATTCTTCTTGAACATCTACAGGATATTTTATAAATAACTCCATCTGATGTTTTCTCTTTTTGAGAAACCATGAAATAATAGAATTAACAAATGGAATTGCCATAGCGTTTCTGAGTTTCGTAAATTGATTTTTCCGTAAGTTTGTTTATGTCTTACTAGACAACCTTAAAAATAGAAAAATATTTTAAATGGAATACCAAGGAGTTTTAAAAAAAATGCTGACCGAAAACAGCGAGACAATTCAATATTATATGGAGTTAGAGACTGATTTCATAAACGTCAATCAGCTATTAAACAGCACTTTGAGCATTTGTTTTGTGAAATATCAATGCATGAGTTGTTCTTTAGAAAAAGAAATTTACCGTCAAGGATTTTGTAAATCGTGTTTTTTTGAAACACCTAGCGCAGGAGATTGGATTATGAGACCCGAATTAAGTACTGCACATTTGGGTAAGGAAGATAGAAATTTAGCTTATGAAAAATCTGTTCAATTACAACCACATATAGTATATCTGGCAAATTCTAGCAATGTAAAAGTTGGGGTTACCAGAAAACAGCAAGTTCCTACAAGATGGATAGATCAAGGAGCTCATGAAGCCATTGAAATTGTAGAAGTTCCAAATAGATATTTAGCAGGAATCACAGAAGTAGCATTGAAAGAACATGTAGCCGATAAAACAAATTGGAGAAAGATGTTAAAGAATGATATTGAAGCGGTAGATCTAAAAGAATGGCAGTATAAATTACGATCTTTTATTCCAGAAGAAGCTCAAGAATATTTTATTGAAAACAATACGGAGACACAAATAAATTTTCCTGTACATCAATATCCAGAAAAACCTAAAAGTTTAAACATTGTAAAAGAGCAAAATTATACAGGAAAATTGGTAGGTATTAAAGGACAATATTTAATTTTTGAAGATCAAAGGGTGTTTAATGTAAGATCTAATGAGGGTATTGTTGTTCGAATAAATTTACTAAACACTAAGTAATCATCAGATATACTTAGTTCAAAATTATAAAAACATGATAAAATCTAATTTTCTAAAAGTAGCATTGGCACAAATAGCACCTGTCTGGTTACAGAAAGAACAGACCATTCAAAAAATTGAAAATGCTATCATAAATGCAGCCAAAGAAAAAGCAGAACTCATTGTATTTGGAGAAGCGTTACTTCCTGGTTATCCGTTCTGGATTGGATTAACCAATGGCGCAGCATGGAATTCTTCTGTTCAAAAAGAAATTCATGCTCATTATGTACAAAATTCAATCACAATTGAAAAAGGAGAATTAGATACTATTTGCAAGCTTGCAAAAGAACATAATATTGCTATTTATTTGGGCATTATAGAACGTGCTCAAAATAGAGGCGGGCATAGTATTTATGCTTCCTTGGTATATATAAATCAAGAAGGAGAGATAAAATCTGTGCATAGAAAACTACAGCCAACTTATGATGAACGATTAACCTGGGCACCAGGAGACGGGCACGGATTACGGGTTCATCCATTAAAAAACTTTACCATTGGTGGATTAAATTGTTGGGAGAATTGGATGCCACTACCCAGAGCTGCATTATACGGTCAAGGAGAAAATTTACATATTGCCGTTTGGCCAGGCAGTGACCACAACACCAAAGATATTACTCGTTTTATTGCCAGAGAATCTCGTTCGTTTGTAATTTCTGTTTCTAGTTTAATGAACAAAACAGATGTTCCTAAAGACACCCCTCATTTTAATAAAATTGTAAAAAATGCTCCAGAGATTTTGGTAAATGGCGGTTCTTGTATTGCTGGTCCAGATGGAGAATGGATTTTAGAACCTGTGATTAATAAAGAAGGATTGTTTTATGAAACCTTAGATTTTTCTAAAGTCTTACAAGAGCGTCAAAATTTTGATGTAGTTGGGCATTATTCTAGACCAGATGTGACTAAATTAGAAGTAAATAGAGAACGTCAGAGCACTGTTTATTTTAGTGATTAACCAGCTTTAGCTTCAATTACTTGTTGTATTATTTTTTCAACACCCAAATTAGTATTGCTTTCGGTTATAAAACGAGCAGTTTTCTTAACATTTTCATGAGCATTTTTCATGGCATAGCTATAGTAGGCGGCTTCTAACATTTCTAGATCATTTAGATAATCTCCAAAAACCATGGTTTGCTCAGGAGTGATGTTCATCTCTTTTTGTAGAAATTGGATGGCGGTTCCTTTATTAGAGGTTGGGTTGGAAATATCTAACCAGTTTTTACCTGATATTTTCAATAAAAAAGTCTCTTCAAATTTTTTAACTGAAGGATAAATAAATTGTTCTGAAGATACAGTATGATACAAAGCTATTTTAATAATAGGGGTTTTATGAGGTATTGTTGTTAAGTCTTTAACTATTTCATGAGCACTATAATATTCTTGAAACATGCTGATGAAATTTTGATCTTCAGATTCAATAAATGCGGTATCCTCTCCACATAAAATAATAGAAGTATTATTGATATTTCTTAAAGCAGGAATTAATTCAACTACTTTTTGTGGGTCAAACGTTTGTAAAAGAAGTGTTTTGTTTTCTCTTTTTATTACCCCACCATTTTCACCAACAATAGTAATTAGATTCTTTATTGGATGAAGTTTCTGTGCAATACTGTTATACTGTCTTCCGCTAGCAGCTACAAAGTGAATTCCTAGCTCTTGCAGTTTGTTAAACTGTTCAAAAAATAAATGACTAACCTGTTCTTTAGAATTGAGTAAGGTTCCGTCCATATCTGAAACAATCATTTTTATATTTGATAAATCCATTGAAATATTTTGCTTTAAAAGTAAGAGATTCATTTTAAAAAAGAATCAGTGATATGTTATTTAATTGATAAAGAATTTCTTTTTAGCTGTATAATTTCCCAAAATAGAACACCGTAAACAAGGAGGTATTCTAGGAGTATAAACCATGCGTTTTCTTGCCAAGGATTGTTGGCATACGCCTGATAACTTAAAATCATTACAACACTCCATACAATTGGGTATCTATACTTGGTAAATACAGATAATAAAACCAAACTTGCTATGTACCATGGGTGAACAGTAGTTGCCATAAAATAATAAAAAGAGAGCCCAAATAATAAAGCAGTTAATAATTGTTGAGGGCTGTTGTTTTTTCTAAAAAATGTAATAATAGCTAGAAAAATAATGGTGAAAACAGGCAAAATTTTTCCAATAATGGCAATTTCATTATAGCCTCTAAATAGGGTTCCGATTTCTCGTGCAATATAATAGATACTAGCATTAAATTCGAAATTTTGAAACCATAATCCTACAGAATCTAGATAATTGCTTAGCAAATTTGAAGATAGAAAAGGAAGAAATAGCAGCACATTTAATCCGATGATGATGGCGCTAAAAGACAAGAATTTTAAAACTCCTGTTGTTTTTTTGTCTTTAGTAAACCACTGATAAAACAAGGGTAAAAATAATAATGGAATTAATTTTACAGAAACAGAAAGTCCAAAAATAAGGGCGGCCCAAATCCATTTTCTTTGAAGTAATAAATACAAACTCCAAACTAAGAAGAATAACATTACAGACTCAAAATGTAAATTACCAGTTAATTCAATAATAATAAAGGGGTTTAAAGCGTATAAAAAGATATGATGAATAGGAATATTTAATTTTTCTAGAATTTTTTTTCCAAAATAAATAATTCCAATATCAGCTAAAATAATTTGCAATCGTAATACAACTATAGACCATAGAATACTTGTCTTTGCAAAGATTGCTGCCAATAAAAAACTTAACTGATTTATAGGTGGATAATTGGTGTAATGACTGCCGTTTAAAGTACCCATTCCATCATATAAATCAATTGCTTCAATGATTGGAAAATTGCCTTTTTTAATAAAGGTTTCAGGCAAAGAAATATAAGGATTTAACCCTTCAAGAATTAATCTACCATCCCAAATAAATCTATAAAAATCTTGTGATAAATTAGGGATAGCAAATAAAAACACCAATCTAAATAAAATGGAAATAGCGACGAGAAGTGTGAAATTATTTTTTTCTTTTGTGATTAAATACCAAAATGGAATAAATAAAATTAAGTACTGAACTATTAATTGAGTAAAATTTGTTCTGTCTAAGAAATAGGCCGTTAAGAAATAAAACAAAATACCAACACTAATAAGGAGTATTGTTCTATTTTTTTGTGATGAAAACATGTCTTAAGATTTTGTAAAAATTGAGGTATAAAACACGTAGCCAAAGCCAAAAAACAACATCAGGTGAAAAGGGAACAATCCAAAATCTCCAACGGTATCTCCAACCTTAAAAGCACTATACATACCAAAAGCAAAATAAAGAGTTAAGACCCCTTCAGCAAGTATATTAATAGAGGGTTTTTTAGTAATATATTTATTTTTTCTCCAAGAATCTTGTAGCGTTTTAATATTAAATTTTGGTGTTCTTATAAAATCACTTTTTTTACCAAAATGACCTTCTAAAACAGCAATGCTATTGTGTAAGGAAAATCCCATGGCAATAGAAAAGAAGGTAAAAAAAGTACCTGTGTATTTAAAAAAACTTTTGAGTCCGCCTCCATAACTTTTTTTAAACATGTACCAGTAGCAAATAAAAAATATAACAGAGCTTATTACAAAGAAACTCATCATATAGAAATACGATTTTAAATGGGCGTATTCATTTTTAATATATAGCATTGGAATGCTTAAAACAGCCACTAAAAAAATCATTAAAAACATAGAGCTATTTAGTAAATGCAATACACTATGGATCTTTGTTTTTATGGAGATATGTTTGTTTACTAAAACACGCTTTGTCATTTTTTGGAAGTTTTCGGCTCCACCTTTATTCCAGCGAAATTGTTGAGACCTCGCAGCACTAATAATAACTGGTAATTCTGCTGGAGTTTTTACATGTTCTAAATACTTAAATTCCCACTTTTTTAGCTGTGCCCTGTAGCTCAAATCTAAATCTTCCGTTAAGGTATCTCCTTCCCAATTTCCAGCATCTAAAATGCATTCTTTTCGCCATACACCTGCAGTTCCATTGAAATTGATAAAATGTCCTTTGGCACTTCTTCCAACTTGCTCCAGGGTAAAATGAGCATCCAAAGCAAAAGCTTGTATTTTAGTTAGTGTAGAATAATTTCTATTGATATGACCCCAGCGAGTTTGAACAACCCCAATGGCTGCATTTTTGAAATACGGGATAGTTTGCAATAACCAATCTTTTTGAGGTAAAAAATCGGCGTCAAAAATGGCAATAAATTCTCCTCTTGCAATTTCTAAGCCTTCTTTTAAAGCACCAGCTTTAAAACCATGTCTGTTGCTTCTTCGGATATGTTGTATATTAATTCCTCTTTTTTGAAGTCTTTTGATGTGCTTTTCAGTAGTTACAATAGACTCATCTGTAGAGTCATCCAATACTTGTATTTCTAACTTATCTCCTGGATATTCTAATGTTACAATATTGTCTAACAAACGCTCCATTACGTAAATTTCATTATACACAGGAAGTTGGATAGTAACTCTGGGAATTTCTTTTGAATTTGTGAAATCAAATTTTGGTGAAGTATCTTCTTTCTTTTGAGCACTTCTATAGTTAAACAATAGATTTAGTTGTGCCAACGCATACATGAAAATAAGAATGAGCGCTAACGAATAAACAACAATGATGGTGTATGCTACAATCATTATTTAAAACTGTATTTAAAGATCCAACCTAAAATTTTTACACCTGCTAATATAGAGCCTTTTAAAGTTCCTGATACTTTAGAAATACCAATTCTATTTCTATATTTCATAGGAACTTCTTTATATGAAAAATGCTGTTTGATTGCCTTTAATTGCATTTCAACGGTCCATCCATAGGTCTTATCTTCCATCTTTAGTTGAAGTAATTTTTGGTATTTAATAGCTCTAAATGGCCCTAAATCTGTAAATTTTGCGCCAAAGAAAATATTCATTAAAAAAGTTGCCAACCAATTTCCAAATACTTGTTGTGGTGTCATAGAACCAGCCTCTCTTAACTCTTTTACTCGTGATCCAATTACAAGATCTATATTGCCATTAATAATTGGTGCAACAAGCTCTGTTAATTGTTCAGGATAATCAGAATAATCACCATCTAAAAAAACAATGATAGTAGTTTTTTTTTGTTGATCGCTGAGCGAAGTCGAAGCGATATAATCCATGCCTTTTAAACATGCATATCCATAACCTCTTTTAGATTCTTTTAAAACTGTAGCACCAGCATTGGCAGCATTTTCTTCAGTTTTGTCTGTTGAATTATTACTAATAACAATAATTTCATCCACAATAGTTGGGATGTCATTTATTACTTTGGCTATAGAGTCTTCCTCATTATATGCAGGTATAATTACCTTAATTTTTTGTGTCATCTATTCTAAATCCTCCAGGTTTTTTGTTGTTTGAAATCTGTACAAAGAAAATAAAAACCGACATAAAAAGGGTTTTTTAAAAGACATTACTTATTGTTTATTAGCTCCATTAAATCTACATCGTTTCCTAATAAAATATCTGTAGGATTAATTCTTCCATTCTCTGGGCCATTTTCTAATTTTAAAACACCTCTGGGGCAAACAGCAGAGCAAATACCGCAGCCTACACAGCTAGAGCGAACAATATTTTCTCCTTTTTGGGCATAGGCTCTTACATCTATACCTTGTTCGCAATAGGTAGAACAATTACCACAAGAAATACACTGACCACCATTGGTTGTAATTCTAAACCTTGATTTAAAACGTTGCACAAACCCTAAATAAGCTGCTAATGGGCATCCAAAACGACACCAAACTCTATTCCCAAAAATTGGATAAAATCCGGTACCAATTACTCCAGCAAACCAAGCACCTATTAAAAAGCTATAGGTATCTTTAATCCATTGAGAATTGATCCCTAAAAAGGAATCGGTACCAGTAAAATAAGTGTATAAGGTTACTAGAGTCATTACTAAAGAAAATAACAATACAAAATGAATTAACCATCGTTCTAACTTCCAAGAGTTTAAGCTTTTGTCTGAATGCTGTCTGTAAGGATCTCCTAGAGTTTCTGCCAATCCTCCACAACCACAAACCCAAGAACAATACCATCTTTTTCCAAAGAAATAGACCATTACTGGAACAATAATTAGCGTTAAAACAATTCCCCAAACAAGAATAAAGATTCCAATTCCTCCACTATTTCTTAAGCTGTCTAAATTCCAATCAAAAAAGAAATCATAATCTAAAGGAAAAGCATTTTTAAAATCATAACCAGGCATGTTAAGGCTAGTCATAATTTCAGGGATTAAAAAAGCAAAAACAATTTGAAAGAATAGTACAGAAGTTGTTCTAATTATTTGGTATTTATTGTGCCGGTATTTGATATACATACGCGAAGCCATTACCAGCATAATGATACAATATAGAAACCCGTATACAAACCACTGAGAAGCTAGACCTCCATTAAGTGTTTTGCTAATTGGATCTAAAATATACGTCCAATTTACCACATAATCTGGCATGAAATACAATACTAAATAAAATGAAACTAAATACACCAACACCAACCAAGCAATAAAACCGCGATTGGTACTTGCCTCTAAATAGATGCCATTATTTTTAATACCAGCTTTTCCAAGTAAGACAAAATTAGGCAGTATAAAAAGTAAAGCTCCTATAATTCCCAAGCCAAAAGTAAGCAACCAGAGAATGCCGGCATGCTCTTTAGTAGGTCCTTTACCGGCTATTTTAGCAAGCTCAAAACTTAATGTATGTGGTTTTCCGTAAATTTTATATTGATATTGTTCTCCTTTTTTATCCCAGTTTTTATCTGCATCAAAGCTTGCAATTAAGGCATCGTAATGATCATTAGAAGTTTTATAAGCCTTACGAACACGGTTAGAGAATTCAAAAATAGTTAGTTCTTCAGTTGTAACTACAGCCTTGGTGAGTTCGTCTAAAATTAACTCATTCTTATAGCCTTTTTCAGTTACAAAAGAGGCTAGTTCAGACGATGTTAGATTAAAAGTTCCTGTAAATAATGTTCCTGTAAAGATAGATAACCCAATTAAAAATATGACGAAGCCTGCTTGTTTTAGTATTTTCATATCTTTTTAAGCTTTGGTAAAAATTCGTTTCCAGCTTTTCTTTCTAGATGTAATAGAAGTACCATTTTCTTGGTTAAACTTTGTGGTAATTTCTTTTTCATAAAGTGAATAAAACTCTGGATCAAAATTGGCATCAGCTAAAAACTCTATGACATAATTTACGTCTCTTTTCTCAGTTAACCATTTGTCAAAAATTTCATGTCTCATTCTAATTCCAAAGGTATTAATTCCTAAAAATAGCGATGAATCTTTATCATATGCAATGGTAATACATTTCGTGTCATCTGGATGGCTCCAATGAAAATGTTTTTCATAGGTTGGCCTTCCTTTTTCTCCAAATACCCATCCATAGGTTTGGTATTCAATATCAAAAAATTTGGCAGAGTTAAACCAATGTCCTGGCTTGTACTCAATTCTATTTCCACAAATTGTTTGCGCCAGTGTTTCACCCATCATTCTTCCTGTATACCAAACTGCTTCAATTGGTCTTCTATTTCCAATGGCTGCTCTTTGTTCTGCACAATCTCCTATTGCATAAACATCTTTAATAGTTGTCTCTAAAAATCTATTTACTAATATTCCTTTGTTAGTTTCTATGTTAGAATTTTTTAAGAAAGCTATATTAGGAGCTACCCCTGTAGTTAAGCCAACTACATTACAGGTAATTTCCTCTCCTGTTTCTTCAATAATAACTGATTTTACACAGCCATTTTCATCAGATTTTATTTCTTTTAGATTGGTGTTTAATCGTAAGTCTATATGATTATTTATAATATGTCTGTTAATCATTTCACTTTCTGCAGTTGGTAAAACTCCGTTCCAAAAACTAGATTCTCTAACTAAAAAAGTGACAGCAATATTTCTAGAATGCAGCATTTCTGCTAATTCTATTCCAATTAATCCACCACCTACAATAACGGCTCTTTTGCAAACCTTATTATTTGGAGCGTGTTTTTCTAGGTTTTCTAAATCTTGTTTGTGATACATTCCCATAACACCTTCTAAGTCTTGTCCTGGCCAACCAAATTTTGCTGGTTTAGAACCTGTAGCTAATACCAACTTATCATAGGAAAGAAGTTCATTGTTAGAGAATATAAGCTGTTTATTACTTGTGTCAATCTCTTTTACATAGCCTTTCTTTAAATTAATGCTATTTTTCTTCCAAAACCAAGATTCATATGGTTGTGTGTGCTCAAATTTCATGTGCCCCATGTAAACATACATCAGTGCAGTACGTGAAAAAAAGTATTCTGTTTCTGCAGATACTATCGTAATTTCATTCTCTGAATTCTTGCGAATATGTCTAGCAAGCGTAACTCCAGAAATTCCATTTCCAATAATAACAATGTGATCCATATGTTTCATTAGTTTACTTATCTGTCGAAGTTAATGAGAATTTCTTAAACGATTCTTTAATTTAGAAAGAGTATAAATAAATCTAGAATATATTACGTGTATTGGTCTTCATATTCCTCAAAAATCTATTAAATTAGGAGATAATTATGATCAGAAGCAAACATTTTCTTTTTACAGTTTTACTTGTTAGTTTTTCGATACTGGTTAGTGCACAAAAAATTAATGGCGTTAGTTTAGTTGCATCAAGAGATAGTATTACAAGCTTGCATGTAAATTCTGTAATTGATGTAAATGCCAATTATGTTGCACTAATGCCTTTCGGGTTTATTAAAGAGTTGTCTTCTCCAGAAATTCGTTTCAATTCTAAAAGACAATGGTTTGGCGAACGAGAACAAGGTATTCGTCAGTACGCAAAAGAGCTTCAAAACAAAGGAATTAAGTTTATGATAAAACCTCAAATTTGGGTTTGGAGAGGCCAGTTTACAGGTCATATTAGTATGGATTCAGAAATTCAATGGAATATTTTAGAAGATTCATATTCATCTTTTATTCTTATGTATGCTGCTATTGCTCAAGAAACAAATGCAGCCTTATTTTGCATTGGTACAGAATTAGAAAAATTTGTGATTAGTAGGCCAGCTTATTGGAACGTTTTAATTCAAGAAATTAAAAAAGTATACAAAGGCAAACTTACCTATGCAGCCAATTGGGATGAGTTTAAACGTGTTCCGTTTTGGAGAGAATTAGATTGTATTGGTATAGATGCATATTTTCCAGTAACAGATAAAAAGACACCCACTGTTGAAGAATTTGAAGCAGGGTGGCGAACACATAAAATTGAAATTCAAAAAATTCAACATAAATTTAACAAACCTATTTTGTTCACAGAATACGGCTATAGAAGTATAGATTTTACAGGTAAGGAACCTTGGGATTCTAAAAGAATTACTGGCTCAATTAATTTGTTAGCTCAAAAAAATGGGTTGCAGGCTATTCACAATCAGTTTTGGAAAGAAGACTGGTTTTTAGGGGGTTTTATATGGAAATGGTTTCATAAACACTCTGAAGTAGGAGGAGAGAATAACAATAGATTTACACCACAAAACAAGCCTGCTGAAGTTTTACTAAGAAGTTTATACAAACAGACTCCATAAAAGATAATGGTTATTTTTTCTGACCTAAAGGATATATTTCTTGCCCAAGAAAGTCTGTTGGAAATTTCTCATCACTTTCAAATCCCAATTCAATATCACGACCGTTTGAAGGAATATAATTGGTTTTAAAAAGATAATCCCAAATACTTAATGTTAGGCCAAAATTAACGCCAAATTTATTGGGGACCTTCTTTCCGTGATGCCAAATATGCATCTGAGGATTGTTAAAAATATACTTAAAAATTCCTAAAGGAATGGAAATATTACTGTGGTTAAAATGCCCCATAGCTAAGGTAAATAAATGGACTAAAATAAAATCATCTATTCCAAAACCAATAAATGCTAGTGGAATATATTCTAGAGTTCTATATACGATTGTCTCCATCCAATGATACCTTAGATGAGCCGCAAAGCCCATTTCTTTTACAGAGTGATGTACTTTGTGAAAATTCCATAAGAACGGAATACGGTGCAACAATCTATGAATAAAGTATTGAATAAAATCTCGCAGTATAAAAAGAACAAATAACTGACTCCAATAAGGGAATGTTTCTATGTTAAAAAATGCAAGATTATCAATACCAATAGACATTAGCACATCATTAAAAAATGCAACAGCAACATTAGAAACAGCATTGTATAAAATTAAGGAGAATAAGAAAAAATTAAAAAACATATAGAAGCCATCTAACCAAAAATCTTTTCTAATATTTTTTTGATTTTTTCGCCAAGGAAATACAATTTCTAAACTCCAAAAAATCAATGAAATTAATAGTAGCCAATAGAAATAATTACCCCAATGTGGATTCATAATTTCTCTGACTAAATACTGATAGTAACCAGAGAAAGATTGTTGAATGATGTCTAAGTATGTATCCATTTTAGATAAAAATAGTTTGTTCAAAAATTAGCAACATCCACCACCATCGTAATGGAAAGTAGATTCAGAAAAATAAATATCATCTCTTTTTAAAGCTTGCAATGCTGCGGCTGTTTTATCACAAATTGCCAGTGGTTGATTTTTTAATAAGGTATGTCCAACGCCATCATCAAAATAATCTGAATCACCATAATAGATTGCTGCTTTGCCTGTAAAAACACAAGGGCCATCGTCTGGCATTGGGTCTTTAATGGCAGCAACTTCTATAGATTCTATGTAAATTAATTCATCTGTAGGATAATTTTTGGGATCTAATATTCTGTAAGGTTTACGAGCTCTAATCTCAATGGTTCCAAAACCAGCATCAGTTAGGGCTTTTACATACGCTGCAATTGGTAAACTTCCACTCAAACACAAGGCGCGCAGACGATCATCGTTTCGCAGCTCATCGTTCATGGGTTGTTCGCAGGTAGGATCACTCATCACTAAACGACCATGAGGTTTTAGCACTCTATACATTTCTGAAACAGCCTTTTTTAAGTCATCAGATTTAAAGATATTGAACAGACAGTTTTGGGCCGCCACATCTATAGAATTGTCATCTACAGGAAGATTCATAGCATCCCCTTTGCGTAGCGTAACAAAATCACTTTTAAACCAAGGATTCATTGCTTCGGCCTCAACAAAATTCTTGCGAGAAGCCTCCAACATTTCATCGACAACATCCAGCCCAATAACACCTCCTTTTTGACGATTAAAATAAGCAAATTGCAACAATTCCATTCCTCCACCTACACCAACGTAAAGCATTTTGGGGTTGTTCGTTAAATCTCGAGCATGCACAGTAGAACCACATCCGTAGTTCATTTCTTGCATAATTCTTGGAATTTTTAATCCCGGTAACTCCCAAATAGGGTTTGTAGTACAGCACAGACCAACATCTGGGCTAAGTGCAGCTTCTTTATAGACGTTATGTGTTGTTTCTAAATAACTCATAAATGTTTTATTAATTCTTTAAATAAGATGATCATTTTTGGTTCTGTTTCTCCAGCTATTCTAATAATTTCCTGAATATTTACAGGAGCTAAATTTTTTGGGTCGCATTCATCCGTTAGTACTGAAATTGCAGCACATGGTACATTTAAATGCTTGGCAACAATCACTTCTGGTACAGTACTCATTCCAACAGCATCAACTTCTAGAATCTGTAGCATTCTATACTCTGCTCTGGTTTCTAGTTGTGGACCAAAAACACCTGCATACACTCCTTCATGCAATTGTATGTCGTTTTCGTTGGCTATTGATTTCAAAAAATCATTCATTTTTTTTGAATAAGGAGCTAACATGTCTGCAAAACGCTCTCCAAATTCACCAACTTCAGCAAATGCTAAAGGTGAATTTCCTTGTAAGTTTAGATGGTCATCAATAAGCATTAATTCGCCTTTTTTATAAGAAAGATTAATTGCTCCGGATGCATTAGAAATTAATAAAGAAGTAATTCCTAGCTGGTGCATGGCTCTAATTCCGTAGGTTACTTCCCAATGATTGTATCCTTCATACAGATGAAATCTACCAGACATGACCACCACTTTTTTTCCTGAAAGAGTTCCGTATACTAATTTTCCAGAGTGAAATTCAACAGTTGCTTTTGGAAAATGAGGAATGTCTTTATAAGCAATCTCTTGTTCAATATCAATCTCATGAATTAATTGATGCAAACCAGTACCTAACACAATCCCTATTGTGGGTTTTTTAAATCCTTTAGAAACTAAAAAATCTGTGGTTTCCTGTAATTGTTTTGTTTTCATGGACACTCAATTTACTGAGGTTAAACTTGCTTTAAGATTTTATTATCTGAGCCTATAGATCTTATTAGATTGATAGAAATTTAGTAAAAGCAGGATGATGTTCTATATCTTCAATTACATCAACATCATTCAACATTGGTAACAAATGTACATCAACTTTTTCTAAATTTTTTAAAGTATCTTCTCTCACTGAAGATGTTCCCCAATTTTTGTTTTGAAAGATTTTAGGATATGTTTTTTTTAATCCTATTAGATAATAGCCACCATCAGTAGCCGGTCCAATAACAACATCCTTTTTTTCTAATTTTTCAAAAGCTTCCTCAATATGGGATGCTTCTAAGTCATATAAATCACTCCCAATCAAGACCACTTTATGATACTTGTCTTTAAAACTTGTTTCAAAAGCATGGTTCATTTTAGCACCTAGGTGCTTGCCAACTTGAAGCTCTTTTTTATAGGTAGTAGTATCCCAGAGATCATTTTCTAAAACTTCTTGAGAGTAAAAAATTACTTTATCGCAGTGTATGTTTTGAGTGACCTCCTTTGTTTTCTGCAATAAAAAAAGATAAATATCTAATGCTGTTTTTTTGCCAACAGCTTTTGCCAATCTAGTTTTAACTTTCCCCAAGATAGGATTTCGAGTGAAAATGATAAGAATGCTTTTATGTGTCAATTGGGTCTAATTTTAAATTAGTACGCACTAATTTTTAAGAAGTTATAACTTTTATTAGGCTACAACTCCTTGGCAACTACTTCCAGATCCAGCTGTACAACCATAACAGTGTTGATTGATGATGATATTTCTGTTTTGTAACAATTCTTCGTTATACTCAGAAATGTGTTGCACTTTACTGGCTACTTTTAAATTTAACATTTGATTAAAATCACAATCATATAACCAACCATCCCAACTTACAGAAAGGGTATTGGTACACATTACATTTTTTACAGCCTCAGGATTGTAAGCATCCACCAATGAAATCATATAATCTTCATAATTTTCTGAAGCAATTAAATAATCTAAAAACCTACTGATAGGTAAATTTGTGATAGCAAATAAATTGTGGAAGTTAATGTCAAATTCTTCTCTTAACGCTTTTTTGAAATCATTTTCTAAAGCCATTTGGTCACCGGGTAAAAATGCCCCAGAAGGATTGTATACCAAATCTAATTTTAAAGCACTGTTCTGCATTCCGTATCCTACAGCATTTAATTCTTGCAAAGCTTTGATAGATTTATCAAAAACACCATCACCACGCTGTTTATCAGTTTTTCCACGGGTCCAATGTGGCATTGAGCTTACAACATGTATTCTGTGTTTTTTAAAAAAAGTAGGTAAATCGTGGTATTTTTTATTTGCTCGTATAATGGTTAAGTTAGACCTTACAATAAAATCGTTGATTCCTGCTGTTGAAGCTTCTTCAACAAACCATCTAAAATTAGGATTCATTTCTGGAGCACCACCTGTTAAATCGAGTGTGTGAGCTCCTGTTTTTTTGATTACATCCAAACATTCTTGCATGGTTTCTTTGGTCATAATTTCTTTTCTGTCCGGACCAGCATCAACATGGCAATGCGCACACACTTGATTGCACATATATCCCAAATTAATTTGTAAAATTTCTAATTTCTTTGGACGTAATGGAAACTGATTTGTTACTGCTATTTTTTTAGCAAACGTTGATAATTCTCCATCAGCAAATAGTCCATTAGATAAAATTTCTAATTGCCTTTCTGTATTGGCTAGATCATTATTTCTAGCTAAAAGTGATTTTTTACTCATCCTACATTTCCAATTTGTTCACTTTGTTCATCATTTGAACTCCATGTACTAAGGTAGCGCCACTTTTAATTGCGGCACCCACATGAACAGCTTCCATCATTTCTTCTTTTGTAATTCCTCGCTGTAAACCATCTTTTGTATAAGCATCAATGCAATATGGGCATTGCTCTGTATGAGCTACAGCCAAAGCTATTAATGATTTTTCACGAGCCGTTAGGGCCCCTTCTTCAAATACTTTCCCATAATAATCAAAGAATTTGTTTCCAAGTTCTTCATTCCAATCTGTAATATTGCCAAATTTGCGTAAATCGGCAGGGTCATAATATGTTTTAGACATAAAAAATTATTTTTTGTTCAAACTCCAGTCGTAAGTTAGGTATTTTATGCTGGCTTTTTCACTTATTTTTATAGCAGCATAGGTATTCAAATAGCTGATAATAGTTCCATTTTTTATAAAATCTTTGGAAAACCAATTAAATATCTCTGATAGCGCTACATTTTTTTTGCTAATTTTATTTCTAGTAGTATCGTTTATAAATTCTTTCATTAAATTGTCTAAACTAGACGCTATATTGTCTTCTGTAAAAGCAAAATTCCATAGCCTAGGACAAGATACTGAAGCGCAATTGATACCTACATGAATTCTTGGGTCATTAAATTTTTTACGTAAGATTTCGTGCTCAATCTGATCTAGTGTATATCTTTTTTGACCAACTTTCACAAAAGGAATTTTCCAAGCAGTCTTCCCATCTATTTTAATGTCTCTTATGCTTTTTAATGGGTAGTTGTTTAGAATAATTTTGATAGTATATGCATTATAGGTATTTATCCAAAAAGCTTTTTTCTTATTTGATGACCAATCTTTCGTTGGTTCATTGTTTTGAATATAGGCTAAATAATTATCTAAGAGTGTTTCATTGTTTTTTAATGATTGATAATCTACCCTTCCTGTTTTATCAACATTTTTTTGGAGTAAACTATCAAAAATACTAGTTTGAGCCTGTATTGCAACAAAGCTAAGCATGCATATAAATGTACTAATTTTTGTCATTAATTTTCTATGGTTATCTTAGTTTAGACGCAAGGTTTTAGCGACTTTACAATTATAAACAACAATTTTTAAATTTCTATTTCTTCTCCCATCTTTAAATTAAAATGTTTTCTAAAGAAAAAGACTACAGCGTATAAAATTGGGGTGTCTAATGCTGCAATCATTATTTTAAAAACAACACCACTTGTGAGTAAGCCTAAGAATTTATCCCAGGCAATAATATCAAATGAACACAAGAGAATTAATACGGTGAGGGTGTCAATAATCTGAGAAGAAAATGTAGAAAAGTTATTTCTTAACCAAAGATGCTTCCCCTTGGTTAGGTTTTTCCAAAAGTGATAGACTCGAATGTCTATAAACTGTGCAAATAAATAAGCCATCATAGAGGCAAGAACGGCTAGTGGAGCTGATCCAAATACTTCAATAAAAGTTGTATCATTAACAGCAGACCAAGAAGTTGATGGTACAGCCATTGAAACATAAATAATTCCTAAAGAAAAGAAAGAGGCAAAAATACCAGCAATAACTACATGATTGGCTTTCTTTTTCCCATAAATTTCTGATAATATATCAGTAATTAAAAAAGTAATAGGGTAGGGTAATAAGCCAACAGAAACCTCAAATAATTTCACGTCAAAAATTTCACTATCAATAGGATACCAATAAAAGAATTTTTGAAAAATTAGATTGGAGGTCACTAACGAAGCAATAAACAAGGCAGCTAGAATTAGATAGATAATTTGGGCTTGAGATTTTTTCTGTGCAATCATACAAAACGAAATTACTAATTATTTATCATTACAAACACCCGTGATTTAAACTATTTACTAAGATTTTTTTAGGCTTACTAAAAGACTTCGTAATCAGATAAGAAATTCCTATTTTTGCAGCTACAACTAACGAAATTATACCGAGATGAAAGCATATATTTTTCCTGGTCAAGGAGCACAATTTACAGGCATGGGTTTAGATTTATATGAAAACTCCCCAATGGCTCAAGAGCTTTTTGAAAAGGCAAATGAAATTTTAGGGTTTTGCATTACAGACATTATGTTTGAAGGTACTGCAGATCAATTAAAACAAACAAATGTAACTCAGCCAGCTATTTTTTTACATTCGGTAATTTTAGTAAAAGCTCTAGGCGATTCTTTCCAGCCAGAGATGGTTGCAGGGCATTCTTTAGGCGAAATTTCTGCCTTGGTTGCTGCAGGTGTTTTATCTTTTGAAGACGGGCTTCAATTGGTTTCTAAACGCGCTTCGGCAATGCAAAAAGCTTGTGAAATTATGCCATCAACGATGGCTGCGGTTTTAGGGCTAGATGATGAAATTGTTGCGCAAGTTTGTAATGATGTTGATGGAGTAGTAGTGGCCGCAAATTATAATTGTCCTGGTCAATTGGTGATTTCTGGTGAAGTTTCTGCTGTTAAAAAGGCCTGTGAGTTATTAACAGAAAAAGGAGCAAGAAGAGCCTTAATTTTACCCGTTGGAGGTGCTTTTCATTCTCCAATGATGGAACCTGCAAGAGAAGAGTTAGCTGCTGCAATAAAGGGTACTCACTTCAATGAGCCAACCTGTGCGGTCTACCAAAATGTGCCTGCAAAATCAGTAACATCAGCTGCTGAAATTAAAGAAAATTTAATGAAGCAATTAACAGCTCCAGTAAAATGGACACAATCTATTCAAGCTATGGTAGCAGATGGAGGAACAGAGTTTATTGAAGTTGGCCCAGGCAAAGTTTTACAAGGGCTAATGCGTAAAATAGATAGAACTGTTTCAGCAAGTGGTGCAAGTTTTGAAAACTAAAATTTTATTGTTTTAATTGCCATTTCCAAGCAGCTAATAGTGCCTGTTCAAGGGTTTTTTCTGTTTCCCAACCTAATTCAACTTTAGCTAACGTAGTATCTGCATATGCAGAGGTAATATCTCCTTCTCGTCTGGCTACAATTTTATAATTAAGTCTTGTATTGCTAACTTTTTCAAATGCTTTAATAACTTCTAGAACAGAACTTCCAGTTCCAGTTCCTACATTAAAGACTTCAAAATCTTTTTTATTACCATTGTTTAGCAATCTTTCTAATGCTGCAATATGTGCTTTTGCCAAATCTACAACATGAATATAATCACGAACTGCAGTTCCGTCTTTTGTAGGATAATCATCTCCAAAAACAGACAATTCTTTTCTAATTCCAGCAGCAGTTTGTGTTACAAAAGGAATTAAATTTTGAGGAACTCCTAGCGGTAATTCCCCAATAATAGCAGTTTCATGTGCTCCAATTGGATTAAAATATCTAAGGGCAATAGCTTTTAGCCCGATTGCTTTACAACTTTCTTTAATAATTTCTTCTCCAATTTGCTTGGTGTTTCCATAAGGAGATTCTGCAGGTTTTACTGGAGCATTTTCAGTAATAGGAAGCTCATCTGCCTGACCGTAAACAGTACATGAAGAGCTGAAAATAAAATTAGATAATTGATGCTCCTTCATCTCTTGTAGGAGATATACCAGAGTGCTAATATTATTTTCGTAATATAATAACGGATTTTTAACGCTTTCTCCAACCGCTTTTGAGGCTGCGAAATGTATAATGCCGTTTACTTTATTGGTATTAAAAAAATCTTTGACAGCTGTTTTATTGCGAAGGTCAATATTAAAATAGGATGGCTTTATTCCTGTAATTGAAATAATACGATCTAAAACTTCAATTTTTGAATTGTATAAATTATCGATAATTACAACTTCATAACCTGCTTGCTGGAGTTCAACAACGGTATGAGATCCTATAAAACCTAAACCACCTGTAACCAATATCTTTTTCATAATAATTGTCTTTAAAATTGATTTTTTTTATTGAAAGCTACCCTACAAAATCATTGATTGTTTTTGTAATGAAAGCCAGTTGCTCTTCATCTAACTCTGTGTGCATTGGCAATGAAATAACTGTTTCTATTAAACGATTGGTTACTGTAAAGTCGTTTTCTTGGTAACGAGTATCTTGGTAGGCTTTTTGTGCGTGCAATGGTACAGGGTAATAGATAGCGTTTGGAATACCCTTATCTAGTAAATGTTGGTGTAGCTCGTTGCGTTTTCCATTGGTAATCTTTAGGGTGTATTGATGAAATACATGGCAATCACAAGAATCACAAATCTCTCCACAATTTGCTGTTGCATTAGATTTTGTAGTTGGTGTACTAATGTTAGGATTTTGTGCAAATGCATTGTTATAGTATCTAGCTGCATCTCTTCTAGCATCACAATACCCATCTAATAAAGGAAGTTTTGTTTTTAGAACTGCCGCTTGAATACTGTCTAATCTTGAGTTTACACCCACAACATCATGATAATAGCGTTTATACATCCCATGATTCACCATACCGCGTATGGTATGTGCTAACGCATCGTCATTGGTAAAGATTGCTCCACCATCACCATAACAGCCTAAGTTTTTTGAAGGAAAAAATGACGTAGTTCCTACATGACCAATAGTTCCAACTTTTTGTTTGCGTCCGTCGGCAAAAGTGTAGCTTGCGCCAATGGCTTGCGCAGTGTCTTCAATTACAAATAAATTGTGCTCTTTAGCAATGCTCATTACCGCTTCCATATTTGCACAAAGTCCAAATAAATGAACCGGAACAATGGCTTTTGTTTTTGGAGTGATGGCTTTTTTTAGGGCATCAATATCTATGTTAAAGGTATCTGGTTCAACATCAATTAAGACAGGAGTTAATTTTAACAAAGCAATTACCTCTACAGTTGCCGCAAAAGTAAAATCAACGGTAATAACCTCGTCACCTTGTTCAAGCCCTAAGCCCATCATAGCTATCTGTAAAGCATCTGTTCCATTTGCGCATGGAATAACATGTTTTACAGTTAAATATTTTTCTAAATCTGCCTGAAATTGATGCACATAAGGTCCGTTAATATATGCCGAAGAATTTAAAACTTCTTCAATAGATATATCAACAGTTTCTTTAATTTTAGCATACTGACCTTGAAGATCAACCATCTGAATTTTTTTCATTGACATGGAATTTGTGGACATCAAAAATACAATTTAAATCTGTTATCTTTGGCCAAAATTAAATTTATCAGAATGAAAATTTTCTTGAAAATTATTAAAATAGTATTCCTAGTATGTGTCTTGGTTTTTGTCGCTGCTTGGTTGTATTCAAGAACATTATATCCAACCTATGAAGGAGAATTATCGTTAGAAAACCTATCGGAAAATGTTACTGTTCATTTTGATGAAAATGGTGTACCGCATATCAATGCAGAAACTCAAAAAGACGCCTATACTGCTTTAGGATATGTTCATGCTCAAGATAGGTTATGGCAAATGGAGCTCATTAGAAGAATTGCTCCAGGAAGACTTTCTGAAATCTTTGGTGATAAATTAGTAGAAACTGATGTCTTCTTTGCTGGTTTAGGATTGGTAGAAGATGCAAATGAATCCATTGCAAAAATTGACATAAATTCTGAAGCATACAAATTAACAATCGCCTATCTAGACGGTGTGAATCAATTTGTTGAAGAAGGAGCAACACCAATTGAATATAATTTGATAGGTCTTAAAAAAACAAAATTTACGGTTAATGATGTCTATAATGTTTTTGGATACATGTCTTTTAGTTTTGCAATAGCTCAAAAAACAGATCCATTATTACAAGAAATAAAAGAAAAATTAGGAGACAACTATTTAGCTGAGTTAGAGATTCCGATCTATTCTAATACAGCACTTTTAAAAAGTGAAAAAAATCCAATAGTCAAAGCTTCTTTTGCGAAAGCAATGACTGCTATGTATGAGCAATTGCCTATTTCCCCATTTATTGGAAGTAATTCATGGGTGATAGCTGCCGATAAAACGAAGAATGGAAAAGTTATTTTTGCCAACGATCCTCATATTGGATTTTCTCAGCCTTCGGTTTGGTATCAGTCTCATATAAAAACACCAGACTACGAAATGTATGGGTATAGCCTTGCCTTAACACCTTTTCCTCTTCTAGGGCACAACAGAGATTATGCCTATGGTTTAACCATGTTTGAGAATGATGATGTTGATTTTTATATTGAAAAAAACAATCCAGAAAATTTGAATGAATATGAAACTCCTACGGGTTTTTCTACATACAAAACAGTGCAGAAAACAATTAAAATAAAAGGTGCCCCAGATACTACTTTTACTGTTAAAATAAGTAGACATGGTCCTATCATGAATAACCTGTTAAAGCAGATAGATGATCAAAGACCTATTGCCATGCAATGGATCTATAAAAAAACAGACAATCAAATTTTAGATGTTGGTTATCAAATATCACATGCAAAATCGTTACATGACTTTAAAGAAGGCGCTAAATTACTTCATGCTCCAGGATTAAATATGATGTACGGAGATGCGAAAGACAACATTGCTTGGATTGCTTCAGGAAAATTATACAAATACAGAGATTCAATCAATACAAAACTATACTTAGACGGAGCATCCGGAAAAGATGAAATCTTGAGCTATGTAGATTTTGAAGACAATCCACAGTCTATTAACCCAGCAAGTAATTATGTGTATTCTTCCAATAATCAACCAGATACTATTGCTGGAGTTTTATATCCAGGATACTATTTACCAGAAGACAGAGGGCAAAGAATAGAGCAGTTGTTAGAAGTAAAAAATGATTGGACCCAAGAAGACGTTCAGCAAATGATCTTTGATGTTACTTCTCCAGTAGTACCTCAAGTGATTGCTAATTTAGTGGCTAGTATTAAAACTGAAAACTTTACTAAAAACGAGCAAGAGGCATTACAGAATTTAAAAGATTGGAATGGTGAATATAAAAAAGAAGATACTGCTCCAACCATCTATAACCGATTCTTATATGAGTTTTTAGAAGGAACTTTTAAAGATGAATTAGGAGAAAGTTTTCCAATGTTTATGCAAACTCCTTTAATGAAAAAAATGATTGCTGTTCAGGCTAAAAAAGCTGTTTCAGTATGGTTTGATGATGTAACTACAGAACCTAAAGAAACAAAGTCAGATATTGTTCAGAGGTCATTTATAAATGCCATTTCTTTTTTAGAAAATCAATTAGGAGACACTGTTTCATTGTGGTCTTGGAGTAAGGTAATCTCAGTTGAGCATGGTCATGCACTTGCTGCTGGTGGTGAAACCTTACGAAAAATATTTAATGTTGGTCCGTTTTCTATGGATGGTGGAAACGAGGTCATAAACAATCAGTTATTTACCTTGAATGAAACAGGTATTTATAAAGTAAAAGCTGGTCCGTCTACTCGAAGAGTTATAGATTTTTCTAACATAGAAAATAGCGTAAGTATATTACCAACAGGGCAATCAGGAAATATTTTTAGCAAGCATTACAAAGATCAAGCACAAAAATACGTGAATGGTGAGTTTGTTAAAACCATGCTAAATAAAGACGAAATTGAGCGCTCTAAGAATCTGTTGATTTTTAAGAAAAAAGAATAGACATCATTATTCTTTTATACCTGCTTATAGACTTCTTTAAAAGGAATTCTAAAACGATCTCCATATACACCTTCTGGTTTTCTAATACCGCAAGAAACAATCATATTAATTTCTGCACCACGAGGCAAGTTTAAAACTTTTTTTACTCGCCATGTATCCGAACCTTCCATTGGGCAAGTATCATAGCCTTCAGCGGCCATGCTTAGCATAAAATTTTCTGCTGCTAGGGCACAGGTTTTATGAGCAACAATCCTCATGTCGCTATTTCTAACCTCTCTAAAAATGGGTTTAAAAAGCCCGATTACTAAAATCATTAGATATTTTAAAAAACCAAAAAGTCCAAAAAAATCAGCGTAGGCAAAAGGAATTAATTTTCCGTAGTAATTTCTACTTACCTTTTCCCTACTACTTTGTTCAGACTTTGGTTTTGGTGGAAAAATAGCATCAATCATTTTTAAATTTGACTTCATTCTTTTTCTCCATAAATCTTTACGAGTAACAAAAACCACCAACTCTTCCGCTGTTCTTGCCGCGTTTTGATTAAAACACAGAGGCGCTATTTTTTGAATAGTTTCTTTAGAAGTGATATGATAAAATTCCCAAAGCTGCATATTGCTGCTGTTTGGTGCAAGTGACGCTTGTTGGATACATTTTTTCACAATTGCAGTATCTATATTTTTTTCAGGGTCATAGATACGAACGGAACGGCGATAATGGATCGCTTCCTCTACTGTTTTTTGTTGCATATAGTGTTGTTTGTTTACCAGCCTGTTCGGTAGTCTCTTTTAATGAATTGATTGGCCATGTCAAAATTTGTAATGTTCATATTTTCTCCATCCCAAAGAAGTTTCTTTCTTCTGCCTGGAAAGTTATATCTATTTTCAACTTTTTCATGAAGTAGCGCCGATCTAATGGCCAGATTCCCCATTAATACGGTTTCGGTTAATGGCCCTGCTTGAGATAAGGGAGAACTAGTATAGGCACCATATCCTTCTTTACAAGCATTAATCCATTGTGCTTGATGCCCACTCATTCCATTATCTACCAATGAAGCCATATTTTTAACTTCTGGAACCTCAGAACCATCGTTTAAGAATACTTTAGGGTTAGATCCATACGTTCCACAGATTAAAATTCCTTTAGAACCTTTCATAATTACTCCACCACCCCAATCACCTAAGGGTTCGTTGGCAGGAAGAAGATCTGGTCTTTCTGGCTCAATTCCTCCATCATACCAATGTAACTCTACTGCGGGCATATTCCCTCTTTTAGGAAACTCTAGATGAATAACTGAAGAGGCAGGAGGTGTTTCATCATAGACAACTTCCTCAAAAAAATCTTTATAGGTATTTGTAATACTGCATTCAACTGAAGTTGGGTAGCCAAGTTTTAAAGCTCTGAAGGGTACGTCTATTAAATGACATCCCATATCACCTAAAGCACCTGTACCATAATCCCAGTAACCTCTCCAGCGAGTAGGCATAAAGGCTTCATGATACGCTCTCCAAGGAGCAGTTCCTAACCATAGGTTCCAATCAATTTCTTTTGGAACAGGCATGGTATCTTTAGGAACAGGTATTCCTTGTGGCCAAACAGGTCTATTAGTCCATGCATGAACTTCTTTGACCTCACCAATAATTCCTTCTTGTACAACAGCATCAATCCATCTTGTTCCGTCACCACTAGCTCCTTGATTTCCCATTTGGGTTACCAATTTTTTATTCGCTGCCATTTCGGTAAGCTTTCTAGCTTCCCAAATATCATGGGTTAAAGGCTTTTCTATATACATGTGCTTGCCTAGATCCATTGCTGCCATACATTGCGAATAGTGCATGTGATCTGCAGAGCTTACAATTACGGCATCAATATCTTTATGATGTTTTTCTAGCATGTCTCTATAATCTCGCATATATGGAGCTTCAGAAAACTGCTCTCTCATAGGCTTAGCTCTTCTATCATCTACATCACAGAGTGCTACTATATTAGCACCATTTGAAGCAAAACTATTGGTTAAATTACTAGTTCCTCTTCCTCCAATACCAATAGCAGCGATTCCTAACTTATCGCTTGGTGCAACAAAGCCTCGACCAAGAACATGCCTTGGTACAATAAAAAACCCAGCTGAACCAACCAGTGCTTTTTTAATAAATTTTCTTCTAGTACTCATAATAGTATGGATTTGCAGTTATTGAATTGATTTAAACTTTTTTCAATTTACTAAAAAATTGCCTTTTTGCACACATATTTTACAATTTTTGATTTCCGTAGCCCTGCTATGCAATTAAAAAATTGCCTTATCTAGGCAAAAAATGACTATTTTTCACTTAACTCACTTCATTTTAAATAGTCATTCATTATTCTAAATTAATAAGAAAAATGAATGATGTATACGCTCTTATAAACATGAATTCCTTACAATGCAATTGAAAGTTACTTTACGTTTTTAATGAGGCCTATAACATGCTTCAATATACAAAAATTATAGACAAGCATTCCAGATGGTTTCATTTGGAATTGGAGCAAGAAATAAAATATTTTCTTTGCTTACAGGATGAGTAAATGAAATTTTTCTAGCATGTAAATGAATGCTTCCATCTTTGTTGCTTCTAGATGCACCATATTTTAAATCTCCCTTAATAGGGCTTCCAATATAGGCAAGTTGCGCTCTTATTTGATGATGTCTACCTGTTTCTAAATCAATTTCTAAAAGCGAGTAATTATCTAGTTTTTTAATTACTGAATAGTGTAGTATTGCTTTTTTACTTGCGTCAGTTTCTTTTGTGAAAACGGTAGATTTATTATTTTTAGGATTCTTTTTTAGAAAGTGTATTAAGCTGTCTTTTTCCTTTAGAGGTGTATTTTTTACAACTGCCCAATATGTTTTAGAAATGGTTCTTTCTCGAAGCATTTTATTAAGCCTCTCCAAGGCCTTAGATGTTCTAGCAAAAATAATGACACCTGAAGTAGGTCTATCTAATCTATGAACTACTCCCAAAAACACCTCGCCTGGTTTGTTGTATTTTTCTTTAATATATTCTTTTACAACATCACTTAAAGGTTTGTCTCCAGTTTTATCACCTTGTACAATATCGCCAGATTTTTTATTAACAATCAGCAGATGATTGTCTTCAAAAAGAACCTCTAAATTGTCTTTGGTAGAATGCATAATTATTTAAAATTATCTGCAACATCTTCATTTACAGTAGCTATGAAGCCTAGAAAATCATCTTTACCCAGACCTGTTGATGATGAAGTAACAAAAGAGGTTGGAAGTGTTTCCCAATTGTTCAATAATTTCTTTTTGTAAGAAACAATTTGTTTGTTTAATGTAGAGCTTCCCAATTTGTCTGCCTTTGTAAATACGATACAAAATGGTATCTGATTTTCGCCCAAGAATTTCATGAATTCCAGGTCTATTTTTTGAGGATCATGTCTAGAATCTATCAAAACAAACGTACAAACAAGCTGCTCTCTTTCTTTGAAATAATTTTCAATAAAGTATTGAAAAATTGTTCGTTTCTTTTTAGAAATTTTAGCGTATCCATATCCTGGTAGATCAACTAAAAACCAATCATCATTTATTTTAAAATGATTAATGAGTTGAGTTTTACCTGGTTTTCCTGATATTTTAGCTAAATCTTTACGACCCATTAACATATTAATTAATGAGGATTTTCCAACATTAGATCTACCAATAAAGGCGTATTCTGGAATTCTGTCTTTTGGAGCTTTGGTAACATTGCTGTTACTCATAATAAACTCGGCAGATTTAATTTTCATGAATTAGATATTTCTAGAGGTAAGCCATGCTTCTAAAATTTGATTGAATTCTTCTGGCTTTTCCATCATGGCAGCATGTCCACAGTTATCAATCCAAAATAAATCAGAATCAGGTAGTAATTTATGAAAGTCGTTGGCTACTTCTGGAGGTGTTACAGCATCTTGCTTTCCCCATATTAAGCAGGTAGGTTGCTTCATGTCAGGTAAATCACCAGCCATATTATGTCTAATGGCGCTTTTAGCAATTGTTAATGTTTTTAAAACTGTGATACGGTTGTTAACAATTCCGTATACCTGGTCTACAAGTTCTTTTGTGGCAATTGCAGGATCATAAAACACATCTCTTGTTTTTTGTTCTATGTACTCGTAATTCCCTCTTTTTGGGTAGCTATCACCCATTGCTTTTTCATACAATCCAGAGCTTCCCGTTAGCACTAGAGAATGAACGTCTTGTGGGTAGTGTTTTGTGTAGTAAAGTGCGATGTGTCCCCCAAGAGAATTCCCCAATAGAGTGGCGTTTTTTAAACCCTTGAACTCAATAAAATCATGAATAAACTTCGCTAAATTTTTAACATTAGTTTTAAGTAATGGCAGCGTATATAAAGGTAATTCTGGAATTAATACTCTGTACCCTCTTTTTGAAAAATGCTGAAAAGTTTTATCGAAATTACTCAATGCACCCATCAATCCATGAAGCACTATCAAAGGTCTTCCTTCTCCAGCTTCAGCATATGTAAATTCCCCTTCAGTTTTTAAGCTTTCAGTCATTTTTTCTTAGTTAGGCTTAACAACAAATGTAGTTCTTTTTTATGACAAATACATTGAATTTAAAACGCACAAAGTTTCATTTCTAGACCTTTTGACATCATAAAAAACACCACGAAAATTAATATTTATTAACAAAGTGGTAAAAAGTGGTAAAAAGTGGTAAATAATTTTTATTTTTGACTTCAATACAAATCAGATCTATTGGTAAATTTAATAGGAACATATGAATGTAAGGCAGATGCCAAAGGAAGATTGATGATTTCATCAGCTTTTAAGAAGCAATTGTCACCTATTTTACAGGAAGGTTTTGTTTTAAAGAGGGCTGTTTTTCAGTCTTGCTTAGAGCTATATCCAATGCAAGAATGGAATGAAGTGATGCGTAAGATGAATGCTTTAAATCGTTTTGTTAAGAAGAACAATGATTTTATTAGAAGGTTTACTGCTGGTGTAAAGGTGGTTGAATTAGATGCTTCTGGAAGATTGTTAATACCAAAAGACTTATGTCAGTTTGCAAGTATTAAAAAGCAAGTGGTGCTGTCTTCTGCCATCAATATTATTGAAATTTGGGATAAAGACAGTTATGAGCAAACAATAGATGATGCAGCAATGGATTTTGCGTCATTAGCAGAAGAGGTAATGGGTAATTCTGATGAAGATGGAATATCATAATTCAGTATTATTACGCGATAGTATAGATGCTTTAGCAATAAAAGAAGATGGTGTATATGTAGATATCACTTTTGGAGGTGGCGGACATTCTAGAGAAATCTTAAGTCGTTTGGGAGAAAAAGGGAAGCTAGTTGCTTTTGATCAAGACCCAGATGCAAAAAGAAATAAAATTCAAGATGATCGATTTGTTTTAATTGAAGAGAATTTCAGATATATCAGTCGGTTTTTGAAATTCTACGGAATAAAAAAAGTAGATGGAATCTTAGCAGACTTAGGAGTATCCTCTCATCAGTTTGATGAGGCAGAAAGAGGTTTTTCTACTCGTTTTGATGGTGAACTAGACATGAGAATGAACCAGAGTTCAAAGATTTCTGCAAAGAAAATTATTAATTCATATCCAGAAGAGATGTTGGCAAATATCTTGTTTATGTATGGAGAATTAAGAAATGCAAGAGCCATTGCAAAAACAATTGTTGAGGCTAGAGACCAAGGAGCCATAGAAACAAGTTTTCAGTTAAGAAAGTTATTGCAGAAATATGTACCAAAAGCGAAAGAGCATAAGATTTTAGCTCAGATTTTTCAGGCTATAAGGATTGAAGTAAATGAGGAGTTGGATGTCTTGAAAGAGTTTCTAATCCAAACACCAGAGCTTTTAACACCAGAAGGTAGGTTAAGTATTATTTCCTATCACTCTTTAGAAGATAGATTGGTAAAAAGATTTATAAGAACAGGATTATTTACTGGCGAGCCCGAAAAAGACTTTTTTGGCAACATTGATGTTCCTCTAATGAAAGTAGGAAAACTAATGATTCCAGATAAGCAGGAAATTCGAAATAATAATAGAGCCCGAAGTGCAAAATTAAGAGTGGCTAAATTAAAAACATAATGTCTAAGGTAAAGAAAAGCATATATGATGTTTTAAAAGGAGGGTTTCTAATTGACGAATCGTCTTTTAAAAATTGGAGAATGATGTTTTTTATAGTAGCTCTTTTGTTAATTATGATTTCTAGTGCCCATAGTTCAGATAAAAATGTACTACAGATTTCAGAATTAAATAAGTTAAAAAGAGAATTAAGAGCAGAGTATATAGACACTCAAACAACATTAATGCGAATGAAAATGGAGTCTAGCATTCGTCAAAAAGCAAAAAAAATGGGTTTACAGCCATCAGAGACCCCACCAAAGAGAATAAAAGTTATTAATAACGAATAAAACATATTACCTTGAGAAATCATAAAAAAAGCATACTCACAAAATTCTACATTGTAGCTGCTTTTATGACGCTTCTTCTTTCAATAATTATAGTTAGAATAGTAGATATTCAATATTTTCAAGGAGATAAATACAGAGAAATTTCTAAAGAACTTACCAGAAAGCCTTTCACAATTTTCGCAAACAAAGGGAATGTATATGCTGCTGATGGAAACCTGCTAGCAACTTCAATGTCTAAGTTTACCATTAGAATGGATGTTATGTCTGTAGCAGCTAAAACTTTTGATAAAGATGTGTATGAACTCTCTCAATCATTAGCCAATTTTTTAGGAAAACCAACTAGCTATTTTGAAAAAAAGTTACGAAATGCAAGAAAATTTAAAAATAGGTACGTGCTTATTGCAAAAGATCTTGGTTACAATGATTATGTCAAAATAAAGAAGTTCCCAATATTTAGATTAGGAGTTTATAAAGGAGGGTTTATTGCAGAGCAAAAAACAGTAAGAGCTCATCCAATAGGAAAAATAGCTGAAAGAACAATTGGATATCACGATACAAGAGGTGAGGCAGGAATTGAAGGAGCTTTTGTTGAAGATTTAAAAGGAGAAGACGGTTTGCGTTGGAAACAGAAAATAGCAAAAGGACAGTGGAAACCTATTAACGATGTTAATGAAAAAGAGCCTATAGACGGCCATGATGTTATCACCACTTTAGATGTAAATATCCAAGATATTACACATCATGCACTGTTACGTCAATTAGAATATTTTGAGGCAGACCATGGCTGTGCTGTTGTGATGGAAACAGCCACTGGAGAAATTAAAGCGATCTCAAATTTAGGAAGAACCTCTGCAGGTAAATATTATGAAAAAAGAAATTATGCAGTTTGGGAATCTCATGAGCCCGGATCTACATTTAAGTTGGCAAGCTTAATGGCTGCGTTAGATGATAAGGTAATAGATACATCTACGGTGGTAGATACAGAAAAAGGGCGAATTTTTATTCACGGTAAAAGAGTTGAAGATTCTCAAAGAGGCGGCTATGGTGAAATATCTGCTGCAAGAGTTTTTGAAGTATCATCCAATGTTGGTATTGTTAAATTAATTCGCAAACATTACGATGATAAACCAGAGAAGTTTCTCAAACATTTAAAAGAGTACGGTCTTACTGAAAAAATTGGATTACCTATTAAGGGAGAGGGAAAACCTACCTTTTATTATCCTGGTAAACCAGGCTGGAGTAAAATTAGTTTAGAATGGATGTCTTGGGGATATGGTATTGCCATCACTCCTCTTCAGACATTAACGCTATACAATGCAGTTGCTAATAATGGCGTGATGGTAAAGCCCCAATTTATAAAAGAGTTGAGAAAAGAAAATAGAATTAAAAAAACAGTTAAAACAGAAATCTTAAACCCTCAAATAGCTTCTCCAGAAACGATTAAAAAGCTCAAAAAAGTATTGGAAAATGTTGTTGTAAAAGGAACTGCCAGTACTATTTATTCTCCAAATTTTTCGATGGCAGGAAAAACAGGTACCGCAAAAAAATTTATTGGTAAGTATGTAAACGAAAAAGGAGATACAATTCCTGCAGGGTATTCAAACAAAAGATATGTAGCTTCTTTTGCAGGTTTTTTTCCTGCTGATGTTCCAAAATATTCATGTATTGTAGTTATTCATGATCCTAACAAGAAAAAAGGATATTATGGAGCTACAGTAGCTGCTCCAGTTTTTAAGGAGATTGCACAAAAGATATATACTAGCACTCCAATTAAAGATGATATTGTAAAAGAAAATTTTTCTTCAGAAATAATTCAGAACCTCTACACTAGTTTCAATAAAGAAATAACAGAAAATAATGATATCATTCCAAATGTAACCGGAATGCCAGCAATGGATGCTATTTCATTATTAGAAAATTTTGGATTAATAGTAGAGGTTAAAGGAATAGGAAAAGTAAAAAAACAATCTCTTAAAAAGGGTACACCAATTAAAAAGGGAGCAACCATAATTTTAAATCTGTCTTAGGTGAAGTTATTAAAAGACATATTGTATAAGGTTTCTGTTAATGCTGTTTACGGAGATACTAATATGGAGGTAACTCAAATAGCTTTTGATTCTAGAACAATTAAAAATGGAGCTGTATTTGTTGCTCAAAAAGGTGTTTCTGTAGATGGTCATTTATATATAGACAAGGCAATTAGTTTGGGCGCAACTTCAATTATTTGTGAAGTATTACCAGAAGAAATGCAGCGTGGTATTACGTTTATTCAAGTAGAAGATTCTAATACAACCCTGGCAATTATTGCGTCAAATTTTTACAACAACCCTTCATCAAAATTAAAGCTAATAGGTGTTACAGGAACTAATGGTAAAACTACTGTTGCCTCTTTATTATACCAGCTTTTAAAAAAATCTGGTTATAAAACAGGCTTGCTTTCTACGGTGCAAATTTTAGTAGATACAACTGTCTTCAAGGCTACTCATACAACACCTGATTCTGTGACTATAAACAACTATTTACATCAAATGGTTCTTTTAGGAGTAGATTATTGTTTTATGGAAGTTAGTTCTCATGGAATTCATCAAAAGAGAACTGAAGGATTAGAGTTTGCTGGTGGAATTTTCACAAACCTTTCTCATGATCATTTAGATTATCACAATTCATTTGCTTCCTATAGAGATGTAAAGAAAATATTCTTTGATTCATTGCCTAAAAAAGCATTTGCATTAACAAATCTAGATGATAAGAATGGCACTGTCATGTTACAAAATACAAAAGCTAGAAAAAGAACCTATGCTTTAAAAACATTGGCAGATTACAAGGCTAAAATTATTGAAAAAAGTTTTTCAGGAACATTGCTATCTATTAACGGGATTGAAGTTTGGACTAAATTAATAGGAAATTTTAATGCTTATAATCTAGCGGCAATTATTGGAACGGCCTATGAATTAGGCTTAGAAAAACTAGAGGTTTTAACAATTGTTAGTCAATTAGAAAGTGTGAGTGGTAGGTTTGAATACCTTGTTTCGGATACTGGCGTAATTGCTATTGTAGATTACGCTCATACGCCAGATGCTTTAAAAAACGTGTTAGAAACAATTAATGATATTAGATCAGATAAAGAAAAACTAATCACAGTTATTGGTTGTGGTGGAGATAGAGATAAAACAAAAAGGCCTAAAATGGCTCATATTGCTTCTCAATTAAGCACTCAAGTAATTTTTACCTCAGACAACCCAAGAACAGAAAACCCTGATACTATTTTAGAACAAATGGAAGTAGGGGTTTCAGCAGAGAACTTAAGAAAAACAATAACCATATCAGATAGAAGACAAGCCATTAAAACTGCTTGTAAATTTTCAGAGACTGGAGATATTTTACTGATAGCAGGAAAGGGTCATGAAAATTATCAAGAAATTAATGGAGAACGATTTCATTTTGATGATTTAGTAGAAGTGAAGAAATATTTTAATCTATTAAAAAAATAACATGCTGTATTATTTATTTGATTATTTAGAAGCTCATTTTAATTTTCCAGGTGCTGGATTGTTTCAGTTTATCACTTTTAGAGCGGCAGCTGCTTTTATTTTAGCATTATTGGTGTCTTCTATATACGGGAAAAGGATCATCAATTTTTTAAGAAAACAGCAAGTAGGTGAAAGCATAAGAGATTTGGGGCTAGAGGGGCAAATTCAAAAAGCAGGAACCCCAACCATGGGAGGGATTATCATCATTTTCTCAACACTAATTCCTGTCTTACTTCTCACCAAATTAGATAATATTTATATAATTATCTTATTAATAACTACAGTTTGGATGGGCTTAATAGGCTTTTTAGATGATTATATTAAAGTATTTAAAAAAGACAAAGCAGGTTTACAAGGGAAGTTTAAAATATTGGGTCAAGTAGGATTGGGTTTAATTGTAGGTTCTATACTTTACTTTAATGAAAATGTAACAATTAAAGAGCAGTTGCCAGCAGCACAACAAATTGTTCAACAAAACGGAAAATTACAGGTTTTTGGCGAAGCTCATAAATCAACAAAAACTACAGTTCCATTCTTTAAAAACAATGAATTAGATTATTCTAATTTCTTGAGCTTCTTAGGAGAAGGTCATGAAAAATATGGTTGGTTAGTTTTTATATTTATTACAATTTTTATCATAGCAGCTGTTTCTAACGGTGCAAACCTTACCGACGGAATAGACGGATTAGCAACGGGTTCTTCAGCAATTATAGTGGTGGTTTTAGGACTTTTTGCTTGGGTGTCTGGGAACATTATTTTTTCAGATTATTTAGATGTAATGTACATTCCAAATTCTGGAGAAATGACAGTTTATATCCTAGCATTTGCTGGCGCATTAATAGGTTTCTTATGGTATAACACCTATCCAGCTCAAGTCTTTATGGGAGATACAGGTAGTTTAACAATAGGAGGCATCATTGCAGTGATAGCCATCTCTATTCGTAAAGAATTATTATTACCAATACTTGCTGGAATTTTTGTGATGGAAAATTTATCAGTAATCCTGCAAGTATCCTATTTCAAATACACACGAAAAAAATATGGTGAAGGAAGACGAATTTTTAAGATGTCGCCTTTGCATCATCATTATCAAAAATCTGGATACCATGAGAGTAAAATAGTAGTTCGTTTTTGGATTATTGGAATTCTCTTAGCTGTATTCACAATTGTAACATTAAAATTAAGATAGTATTTCTATTCCAGTAATTATAGAAATCTAAAAATAATGAAAAGATTAGTCATACTTGGCGGAGGAGAAAGTGGTGTTGGAGCCGCCATGTTAGGAAAACAAAAAGGATATGAGGTTTTTGTTTCAGACAAAGCAAGTATTGCAAAAAAGTATAAAAAAGTTCTTTTACATCATAAAATACAGTTTGAAGAACAGCAGCATACAGCATCAAAGATTTTAAATGCTGATGTAGTGGTAAAAAGCCCTGGTATTCCAGACAAGGTTGCTATTGTAGCGCAACTGATAAAAAATAAAATTTTGGTAATTTCTGAAATTGAGTTTGCATCACAATACACAGAAGCAACTATTGTTGGAATTACAGGTTCTAACGGAAAAACCACCACCACACTCATTACACATCATTTGCTAAAGGTAGCAAAACTAAATGTTGGAGTTGCTGGGAATATTGGAGACAGTTTTGCTCAGCAAGTTGCAGAACAGCACTTTGAAAGCTACGTAGTAGAGTTGAGTAGTTTTCAGTTAGACGGAATTATAAATTTTAGACCACATATTGCAATAATAACCAATATAACACCCGATCATTTAGACAGATATGACAATGATTTCAAACAATATGTTGCTTCAAAATTTAGAATCACAAAAAATCAAACAGCAGATGATTTTTTAATATACGATGCAGACGACCCGGCCATAAAAGATTGGTTGAAAGAACATCCAGTAAATGCTAAATTAATTCCTTTCTCTATAGAAAAAGAAGTTAATGAAGGAGCATTTTTAAAAGAAGACATAATAGTAATAAAATTAAATACAGAACAATTTACCATGAGTATATCTAACCTAAGATTACAAGGAAAGCACAATGTAAAAAACACCATGGCAGGAGCCTTGGCCTCACAATTATTAAATGTAAGAAGTCAATCTATAAAAGATAGCTTAGCAAATTTTGAAGGAGCTGAACATCGACTAGAAAATGTGCAAAAAGTAAACGGCGTTCAATTCATTAACGATTCTAAAGCAACCAATGTAAACGCAGCTTTCTACGCTTTAGAATGTATGGAGCAGCCAACAGTTTGGATTGTTGGAGGGGTAGATAAAGGAAATGACTATGAAGATTTATTACCCTTAGTTAGAGAGAAAGTAAAAGCCATCGTTTGTTTAGGTGAAGACAATGAAAAACTAAAAGCTGTCTTTTACAATGTCGTAGATATGATGATTGAAACTGCAGGGGCAGAAGAAGCTGTTAAAGTTGCCTATAAATTATCTCAAACAGGAGATACTGTTTTATTATCTCCAGCATGTGCAAGTTTTGATTTGTTTGAAAACTATGAAGACAGAGGTCGTCAATTTAAAAACGCAGTAAGAAGTTTATAAAAAATACTTGCTGAGCATAGTAGAAGTAACTCACAATTAAATGAAGTAAAAATAAAAAGTGAAAGGAATTTTTCAACATATTAAAGGAGATAGAACCATTTGGGCTTTGGTCGCTATTTTGGCCTTGTTTTCTTTTATGCCAGTTTACAGCGCCAGTGCTAATTTGGTTAGTATTGTTGGTGGTTCTACTCTTGGCTATTTGATAAAACACGTTGTTTTATTACTTATGGGATTTGCTATCATATATGCAGTTCATAAAATTCCTTACAGGTATTTTAGTGGTGGCTCTGTATTGTTTTTACCAATAGTATTTTTCTTGTTAATTTTTACACTAGCTCAAGGAACCACTATTGGCGGAGCTTATGCAAGTAGATGGATAAGTATTCCAATTATTGGAGTAGGTTTTCAAACATCTACTTTAGCAGGCTTGGTGTTAATGGTTTATACCGCAAGATATCTGGCTAAAAATAAAGACCTTAAAATAATATTTAAAGAAAGTTTGTTGCAGTTATGGTTGCCTGTAGCTTTAATTCTAATACTCATCTTACCTGCAAATTTCTCTACCACAGCAATTATATTTTTTATGATTTTAATTGTTGCTTTTGTTGGCGGATATCCGTTAAAGTACATTGGGTATATTTTAGGTGCAGGAGTTATAGTATTGACGCTATTTATTTTAACAGCCAAAGCATTTCCAGACGCCATGCCAAACAGAGTAAATACATGGGGTAATAGAATAGAAAATTTCTCTAAATCTGGTGGGCAAGAACTTTATCAGGTAGAAAAAGCAAAAATAGCAATTGCTACTGGGGGTGTTTTAGGTAAGGGGCCTGGGAAGAGTATTCAGAAAAATTTTCTACCACAATCATCATCAGATTTTATCTATGCTATTATAGTTGAAGAATACGGTCTGGTAGGAGCCATACTTATTGTATTTGTATATTTTTTATTATTATTTAGAATATTTATTACAGTTAAAAAAGCAACCACAATATTTGGAACTTTATTAGTGATAGGAGTGGGTTTACCCATTATATTTCAAGCAGGAATAAATATGGCGGTAGCCACAAATTTATTTCCTGTAACCGGACAAACTTTGCCATTAATTAGCAGTGGAGGTACTTCTATTTGGATGACATGTTTTGCCTTGGGAATGATTTTAAGTGTTAGTGCCTCCAAAGAAGAAACAGAGGAAACAATTTTAGATGATAATCCTTTAGATATTTTACATGAAACATTATAATTTAACTATAAAATATCTAGTAAAAATATTATTTAATAATGTTACATATACCCTATTTCTAACAATAGAAAAACCTATATGAAACAATCAATTAACATCCTTATCAGTGGCGGTGGAACAGGCGGGCATATTTATCCGGCGATAGCTATTGCAAATGAATTAAAGGTAAGATACCCAGAAGCTAAGTTTCTATTTGTTGGCGCAAAAGATAAAATGGAAATGGAAAAAGTTCCAGAAGCAGGCTATCAAATAATTGGATTATGGATTTCGGGAATTCAAAGAAAATTAACTATCAAGAATTTATTATTTCCTTTTAGGCTTCTAGATAGTTTAGTAAAAGCAGCAAAAATAATCAGACAATTTAAGCCAGATATTGTTATTGGAACAGGAGGGTTTGCAAGTGGTCCAACATTAATCATGGCCAATAGAAAAAAAATTCCAACAATAATTCAAGAACAGAATTCTTATCCAGGAATTACCAATAAATTATTAAGTAAGAAATCTACAATAGTATGTGTTGCTTATGACGGATTAGAACGATTCTTTCCTAAGGAAAAAATTGTCAAAACAGGAAATCCGGTGAGAGCAAGTTTGTTATCTATTCATGTAAAAGAAAAGATACAAGAGGCTAATAAATTGTTTCAATTAAAGATGAAAACAACAACTGTTTTAGTACTTGGTGGAAGTTTAGGGGCAAGAAAAATAAATCAATTAATTGAAGCAAATATTTCATTTTTTAAAGAACAGAAAGTACAAGTACTTTGGCAATGTGGAAAACTTTATTATGATGATTATAAAAAACATGCTCAAAAAGAGAATTTCTATGTTCATGCATTTATTAATAAAATGGATTTAGCATATGCAGCTGCAGATATTATCATATCTAGAGCAGGAGCAAGTTCTGTCTCTGAATTGTGTATTGTTGGTAAGCCAACAATTTTTATTCCATCACCAAATGTGGCCGAAGATCATCAAACAAAAAATGCAAAATCTATTGTAGACAAACATGGTGCTATCTTATTAAGAGAAAATGAATTAGAGACTTTTCCAATTGTTTTTGAAACCTTGTTAAAAGATGAAGGCAAGCAGGAGAGTTTAAGTCAAAATATAAAAGAATTAGCATTGCCAAATGCAACACATAATATTATAAATCAAGTAGAAAAGTTATTACATCTGTGAACCTAAAAGACATACATACTATTTATTTTATTGGTATAGGAGGCATCGGTATGAGTGCTCTGGCTAGGTATTTTTTTACAATAGGTAAATACGTTGCGGGTTACGATAAAACGAGAAATCGTATTACTACAGATTTAGAAAAACTTGGCATAAAGATTCATTTTAATGATTCTTTAGGGTTAATTCCAGAAAATTTCAAACATAAAAACACCACTTTGGTTGTTTATACGCCAGCAGTTTCATCAGACCATTCAGAATTAAAATTTTTTACAAATAATGGGTTTTTAGTAATGAAACGGGCAGAGGTTTTAGGACTCATAACTAAAGATACCTTTTGTTTTGCAGTAGCAGGAACCCATGGTAAAACAACAACATCTGCTGTCTTAGGGCACATTATGCAGCCTTATAATGCTACAAGCTTTTTAGGAGGAATTTCTGAAAATTACGGTTCTAATTTAATTTTAGGAGCCGATGAGGTTTCAGTTGTAGAAGCTGATGAGTTTGATCAATCATTTTTACAATTATCGCCAAATATAGCTTGTATAACATCTATGGATGCAGATCATTTAGATATCTATGGAGAACATGCTTCTTTAATTAACTCTTTTCAAGAATTTGCAAACAAAGTTTCAGACGTCTTAATAGTAGCCAAAGGAATTAAAATAAAGGGCTTAAGCTATGCTATAAATGAAGAAGCAGATTATAAAATTTCTAATATTGTGCGTAACATAGGACAGTATGTTTTTGATGTTACAACACCTACTAATCACATCAATGATGTAGTCTTTTCACTCCCAGGAAACCACAATATGATGAATGCGCTAGCTGCTCTAGCAATGGCAGATTCTTATGGAGTTCCACTAGAAAGCATTAAGAAATCGCTGCAAACATTTACAGGTGTAGAAAGACGTTTTTCTTATAAAATAAAATCAGATGCATTAACTTTAATTGATGATTATGCACATCATCCAACAGAAATTACGGCAGTGTACGATTCTATCAAAGAACTATATCCAGTTCAAAAAAATGTTGTTATTTTTCAACCACATTTATTTTCTAGAACCAGAGATTTTGCAGAAGATTTTGCTGCTGCATTATCTAAGTTTGATGAAATATTACTATTAGATATTTATCCAGCAAGAGAATTGCCAATTGAGGGTGTTTCATCTTTATGGCTTCTTGAAAAAATTCTCAATAAGAATAAAAAAATCACTCAGAAAAAAAATTTAGTAAAAGATATTAAAAATTCTGATGCTATAATTGTTGCAATGTTAGGTGCAGGAGATATTGGGATGATGGTAGAAGGAGTTAAAAATGAACTAATTTTAGAACAGAAATCATGAGGTTAAAAAGAATTATGAAATATGTTTTTCTTCTTATTTTACTGAGCTTTATGGGCTTTTTGTATGGTTTTTCGAACCATAGAAATACACAAAAAATCATCCAGAAAACAGCTGTTGAATTCCATTCTAATGAGTCTTATTTTTTAACACAAACAATGGTTAATAAATTGTTAATACAAAACAATGAAAGAGTACAAAAACAAGCAAAATCTGTAATAGATTTATACAAGTTAGAAGAACAGGTTTTAGAAAACCCATATATAGAAAAAGCATCACTTTTTATGACTATAGATGGTACGCTAAATTCCTTTATCAAACAAAGGCAACCCATTGCTAGAATATTTACAGGTAATTCATCTTACTATATTGATTCACAGGCGGTAAAAGTTCCTATTTCTGAAAATTATTCAGCTAGAGTTCCTCTAATTACTGGGGTAGATGATGAAAAAGATGTGTCAGAATTAATAGTGTTGTTAAACAAAATAGTTGGTGATGATTTTTTGAATAAAGAGATTATTGGAATTCACTTACAGGCCACCAAAGAATATATGATGACTGTTAGAAGTGGAGATTATACAATTGAATTTGGTAAGTTAACAGAAATAGACAGTAAAATAAAAAAGTTAAAAGCATTTTACAGCAAAGTGTTTTTAGATAGTACAATACACAAGTACAAAACCATAAACATCAAATATCACAATCAAGTTGTTGGTATAAAATAACAGAGATGGAAAACAATAAAATAGCCGTTGGTTTAGATATAGGTACAACTAAAATTGTAGCTATGATTGGGCGTAAAAACGAATACGGAAAACTAGAGGTTTTAGGTATTGGTAAAGCCAAAAGTTTAGGTGTTAAAAGAGGTGTTGTTAGTAATATAACACAAACAATACAATCCATACAACAAGCAGTTGAAGAGTCTGAAAGTGTTTCAGGACAGAAGATAGAAAATGTTGTTGTTGGTATTGCTGGGCAACATATAAGAAGCTTACACCATAGTGATTACATTACAAGGTCTAATGCAGACGAAGTAATTGATGAAAATGATATTGAAAACCTAGTCAATCAAGTTCACAAACTAGTCATGTTACCAGGTGAGGAAATTATTCATGTACTGCCTCAAGAATTTAAGGTAGACAGTCAGGCAGACATAAAAGAACCTATTGGAATGTATGGTGGAAGGCTGGAAGCTAACTTTCATGTAGTTGTTGGGCAGGTTTCTTCTATCAGAAATATTGGTCGTTGTGTTAAAAGCGCAGGCTTAGACTTATCTGACATTACTCTAGAACCATTAGCATCTGCTTCGGCCGTTTTAAGTCAGGAAGAAAAAGAAGCTGGGGTTGCTTTAATAGATATAGGGGGTGGAACTACAGATTTGGCAATTTTTAAAGATGGTATTATTCGTCATACAGCGGTAATTCCATTTGGAGGAAATGTAATTACAGAAGACATAAAAGAAGGCTGTTCTATTATAGAAAAGCAAGCAGAGTTATTAAAAATAAAATTTGGTTCTGCTTGGCCTGGAGAGAACAAAGAAACAGAAATTGTTTCTATACCGGGGTTAAGAGGTAGAGAGCCAAAAGAAATTACACTTAAGAATCTTTCTAAAATTATTCATGCTAGAGTGCAAGAAATTATAGAGCATGTGTATTTAGAAATTAAAAATTACGGTCATGAGACCCAAAAAGGAAAACTCATTGCAGGAATTGTTTTAACAGGAGGAGGCTCTCAATTAAAGCATCTAAGACAGCTTGTAGAGTATATTACTGGAATGGATGCTAGAATTGGATACCCAAACGAACATCTTGCAGGAGATTCAGACGATGGTTTGTCTAGTCCATCTTATGCAACAGCAGTTGGCTTGTTAATGGAGGGCTTAGAGAACCATGTAAGAGAAGAGAAAGAGCAGGAAGAGGCATTAGAGTTTGAAAATAATCAAGAAGATTCAGAACAACCAATTGTAGAAGCTAAACCAAAGATTAAAAAGAAATCTTTCTTTGATAAATTCACAGATGGCTTAAAAGAGTTTTTAGACAACGCAGAATAATTAGAAAAGAATACATAAACAAACAAAATAGAAAAGTTATTATTTATGAGCACAGAATTCGATAACATTTTATTTGATATGCCTAAATCACAATCCAATACAATAAAAGTAATTGGAGTAGGTGGTGGAGGTAGTAATGCTGTTAATCATATGTTTCAGCAAGACATCAAAGGGGTAGATTTTGTCATCTGTAATACAGATGCACAAGCATTAGAAAATAGTTCAATTCCCAATAAAATTCAACTAGGAGCAGATTTAACTTCAGGTTTGGGAGCTGGAGCAAATCCAGACGTAGGCGAACAAGCTGCCAAAGAGAGTATCAAAGAAATTCAAGAGATGTTAAATACCCAAACTAAAATGGTATTTATCACAGCTGGAATGGGTGGTGGAACTGGTACTGGAGCTGCACCTATAATAGCTAAGGTGGCAAAAGACATGGATATTCTTACTGTGGGAATTGTTACGATGCCTTTTCAGTTTGAAGGAAGAATGCGATCTAAACAAGCTCAAATAGGTATAGATCAGTTGCGTAGTAATGTAGATTCTTTAATTGTTATTAATAATAATAAGTTAAGAGAGGTATACGGTAATTTAGGGTTTAAGGCAGGATTCTCTAAAGCTGACGAAGTATTATCTACTGCAGCTAGAGGTATTGCTGAGGTAATTACACATCACTACAAGCAAAATATTGATTTACATGATGCAAAAACAGTGCTTTCTAATAGCGGAACTGCTATTATGGGTTCTGCAAAAGAAGCAGGAACGTCTAGAGCAAAAAATGCTATTGTAAAAGCATTAGACTCTCCATTATTAAACGATAATAAAATTACAGGAGCCAAAAATGTCTTATTACTAATTGTTTCAGGAACAAATGAAGTAACACTTGATGAGATTGGTGAGATTAATGATTTTATTCAAACAGAAGCAGGTTTTGAAGCTAATATTATTATGGGGATTGGCGAAGATCATGAGCTAGGAGATGCTATTTCTGTTACAATTGTTGCCACAGGTTTTGCTGCAGATCAACAAAGTAATATTACCAATACAGAGGTGAAGAAAATTGTTCATACACTTGAAGACGAACAAAAAGCTACGTATAATTTTTCTGATGATATAGCCTCTAAATCTCCTCTTGTAAAAGAACCAATTGAAAGATTTGAAAAGAAAATAATTCATGTGCTGGAAGATGATGACGAAATTGCGAGTGAATTAGTTAATGATGAAGTTCAGATGGATTTAATTCCAACTTCAGAATTTATTAAAGAGAGTGTTGTTGTTTTCGATGAAATTGCAATTGAGACTATTTCAGAAGAAGATTTTATTATTACCAATAAAACACTACAAATAGAAACAGAGGTTGTTGAAGAACCACCAGTAATGCAAGCAGATTTATTATTTGATCTTCCTTTAAACAACTATCAGGAAATTAAAATAGATGATGTTGATACTCGTTTTGAATTAACATCAGAAATTTTAAATTTAGAGGTAAATGATGCTCAAGAAATTATAGCAGAAATAGATGAATTGCCTTTAAAAATACATGTGTTAGACGATTTTGATATTCAACCAACTATTGGTAAAAGTTCTTCTATAGTAACAGAGAAAGAAGAGGCTGAAGAAGTACTTCAATTTGAATTAAAAACATCAATTTCACAATCAGAAATTAATGAAATAGCAGCTACTAGCGAAGAAGTTTCTCCAATGAGTCTTACTATTACAGAACTTCAAAAGAGAGCAGAAGAAAGGCGAAATAAAATGAAAGGATTCAATTATAAATTCACCGATCAGATGAATAAAAATATTGATGAAATTGAGCGTCAGCCAGCTTATAAAAGATTAGGAGTAAGTCTAGATGATACTAGTTCAACTATTAGTAAATCTAAAACTAGCTTGGCTACCGATGAAAATGAAGACATCCAACTAAAGTCTAATAACTCTTTTCTTCATGATAATGTAGATTAAGAAGATTTAACCCTGACTATCTCCGCCGCACTTATGCCCTTGAGTGCGGTTTTTTAGTTAAATCTTGTAAATAAATGAAGTGTTTAATAAAAAAATTACTTCATTGAATAGATCATAAAATATTTTGAAACTTTTAAGATTGAATAGCTTTCTGAATGCGATCAATCGCTTTTCTAAGTAAATCTTCAGAAGCAGCATAGGATATTCGGATACAATTTGGAGCACCAAAAGCATCCCCTGTAACTGTTGCTACATTAGCTTCTTCTAATAAGAATAACGAGAAGTCGTTTGCGTTATTAATGGTTTTTCCTTTGATGGTTTTGCCGAAGAAATAAGAAATATCTGGAAACACATAAAATGCTCCATCAGGAATATTTAATTTAAACCCTTCAACTTTACCAAGTAGATTTAAGACAATATCTCTACGAGATTTGAACTCATCTACCATATATTGTACTTTTTCAACAGGTGCTAAAACAGCGGTAATAGCGGCGCGTTGCGCTATACAATTAGTTCCAGAGGTAATCTGGCCTTGCATTTTTGTACAGGCTTTTGCAACCCAATCAGGTGCACCTATATAGCCAATTCTCCAACCTGTCATCGCAAAAGCTTTTGCTAGGCCATTAACAGGAATAGTTCTATCGAACATGTTTTCTATGGCAGCAAAACTAAAGGATTTAATTCCGTAGTTGATGTGCTCATAAATTTCATCAGAAAGAATATAAATTTGAGGATGTTTTTCTAAGACCTTAGCCAACGCTCTGTATTCTTGTTCAGTATAAATTGTTCCACTTGGATTGTTAGGAGAATTAAAAAACACCATTTTTGTTTTTGGTGTAATTGCCGCTTCTAATTGTTCTGGAGTGATTTTAAAATCGGTATCTATAGTAGAAGGTATTTCTACAAATGTTGCTTCACATAAAATTGCAATGGCAGAATAACTTACCCAATATGGTGCAGGTAATAATACTTCATCTCCAGGGTTTAATAGTACTTGTGCAATATTTGCAATAGACTGTTTAGCTCCTGTAGAAACCACAATTTGATTGGGTGTGTAATGTAAGTTATTATCACGTTTAAACTTGGTGCAGATTGCTTCTTTTAATTCTACATATCCATCAACAGGAGTGTAAGAATTATAACCCTCATTGATTGCTTCTATAGCAGCATCTTTAATAAAGTCTGGTGTGTTAAAATCTGGTTCCCCTAAACTTAAACTAATAATGTCTTTTCCTGCAGCTTTTAGTTCTCTTGCTTTTGCAGCCATTGCCAATGTCTGAGAAACCGGCAGGCTTTTTATTCTATTCGATAATGGATATGCCATTTATATTGTAAAATTATAAATACTTTTTATGCTATTTCTGGATTTTTACCTAAAACTCCTAAGTGTCTAAAATGTTCTATAATGGCTTTACTCATTGTTTGATACTCATTATAGGGTAAATTAAACTCTTTAGCTGTTTCTTTTACAATTTTAGCCAACTTACCATAATGTACATGAGAAATATGTGGGAAAATATGATGTTCAACCTGATGGTTTAAACCACCAGTGTAGAAGTTTACCAATCTATTACTAGGTGCAAAGTTAGAGGTTGTGTATAGCTGATGGACTGCCCAAGTATGTTCTAAATTACCATCTTTATCTGGAATTGGCATTGCTGTATTTGGTACAATATGTGCTAATTGAAAAACAAGACTTAATATCATCCCTGCAGTATAATGCATTACAAAAAAACCAATCAATATTTTCCACCAAGCAATGTCTAAAACAGCTAGAGGCAATACAATCCACATGGCATAATAGACTAATTTAGAAACAACTAATTTTGTCCATTCTATTGCAGGACTTGGGAATTTCCCGTACGATAATTTTCGTTTTAAATAGTTGTGCATTTGCTTAATATCTGTAGTAATTGCCCAATTGATTGTTAACAACCCATATAAAAAAATTGAATAGTATTTTTGTAGCTTATGAATTTTAAGCCATTTAGAGTGTTGTGAAAAACGAATAATTCTACCAGCATCAATATCTTCATCATGATCTTTAATATTGGTAAATGTGTGATGTAAAACGTTGTGTTGAACTTTCCAATTATATACATTTCCTGCAAGAATGTAGATACTACTTCCCATTAATTTATTCACCCACTTTTTACTTGAAAAAGATTCGTGATTGCTATCATGCATTACATTCATTCCAACACCAGCCATTCCAACACCTGTAACAGCCATTAAAATAAACATCAACCATTGTGGCATGTCTACAGTTAATATTAAAATAAAAGGCACTAAGAAAACAGAAAACATAACGAAGGCTTTGGTGTATAGTTTCCAGTTCCCAGTTCGCTTAAGGTTATTTTCTTTGAAGTAGTTATTTACTCTTTTATTGAGAGTTCTAAAAAACTTTGCTTTATCTATTCTAGAGAAATTTACGGTCTTCATGTATGATTGAAAAAAAGTTATATAACAAAAATAAGCTATTATGTGCTTGATACGATTATTAACGATTGTTTTTTCATGTAATTGTTCTAATGATTAATTACTTTTGTGGTTAAATGATATCATGGATTTACTTTTAAAATATTTTCCAAACCTTACACAACTTCAAATCTCTCAATTCTCTCAAATACAAGAGCTGTATAAAGATTGGAATTTGAAAATTAATGTTGTTTCTAGAAAAGATATTGACGAGTTGTATTTAAGACATGTCTTACATTCTTTAGGAATTGCAAAAGTAGTTCAGTTTAATCCAAACACTAAAGTACTAGATGTTGGAACTGGTGGAGGCTTTCCCGGAATCCCGTTGGCTATTTTATTTCCAGAAACACAGTTTCATTTGGTAGATAGTATTGGTAAGAAAATTAAAGTAGTAAATGATGTTACGGAAGGTTTAGGGCTACAAAATATAAAAACTACCCACGGAAGAGTTGAAGAAATTAAGGGAACCTATGATTTTATTGTAAGTAGAGCTGTTGCACAAATGGAAACTTTTGTTTTTTGGACCAAAGGTAAAATCAACAAAAAACAACAACACCCTATAAAAAATGGGATTCTTTACTTAAAAGGTGGCGACCTGTCTGATGAATTAAAAAAATATACTTCTGCAACTACTTATAATTTACTAGATTATTTTACAGAAGACTTTTTTGAGACTAAAAAAATAGTACACTTGCCTATGAAGTTTAAGGGTTAAAAATTAATTAGTATACAGCTACTTTAATGGTTGTATTTTTGTTCTCATAAACACACATCATGTCGCTTACACCATCCAATATTTTAGAAAAAGGAACTTTAGCTCCAGATTTCACCTTGTTTGATACAGTCTCAGAAAAATCAATCTCTTTACAAGAGCTAAAAGGTAAGCGAGGAACTATTATTTTCTTTATATGCAACCACTGTCCGTTTGTAATTCATATCAACAGAGAATTAGTTCAATTGGCAAAAGACTATACCTCCAGAGGTTTTAGTTTTATAGCTATTAGTAGTAATGATGCAGAAAAATATCCAATGGATGGTCCAGAAAAAATGAAAATTCATGCTACAAAAGAACACTATCCTTTCCCATATCTATACGATGAAACTCAAGAAGTAGCAAAAGCTTATAATGCTGCTTGTACTCCAGATTTGTACGTATTTGACAGTGATTTAAAATCTATATATCATGGGCAATTAGATGATTCTAGACCCGGAAATGGAGTTCCTGTTTCAGGAAAAGACATTAGAAGAGTATTAGAAACAATGTTAAGTAATAGAATTTATAAAGGAGTTCCAAAACCAAGTATGGGTTGTAATATTAAGTGGAAATAAGTGTGGTTAAGTAGCCAAATAAACAACTAACGATCTATACTTTTTACTGCAACAGCAATTTTTGAATCTGCAGTGCCATAGTATAAAAACCATTTGTTTTTAAAATAAACCAAACCCTCTACAAAGCAAACTTCATTTACTTCACCAACTTTTTCATACTCTTTATCTGGGTGTATAAAGTATGTTTTTTTTCGGTCAATTAACTTAAAAGGAGCCTCCTTGTCAAATAATGCCTGTCCAGCAGCATACGTAAATTTAGGTAAACTTACATCGTTAAAATTTGCCGCATTACTGGCATTGTAAATAAGTAAAATGCCTTCTTCTTTATACAATGCAAAAGGGCCAGATTCTACCAATCTACTATCAAAATATCCCATTCGTGGATGCAATACTGAAATTTTAGTTTTGTTTTCTTCATTTTCAGAAATCTCCCAATCTATTAAGTTTTCTGAGCTAGCCAAGAATATATTAGTATCCCCAAAGTACATCCAATATTTTCCATTAATTTTTTTCGCAATATTTTTACCTTCTTTTACCTCTACAACAATAGCTCCTGCTTTAGACCATAGATTTTTGTATTTATCATTTTTAAAGGCCAATCCATGTTTGGTCCAAGTGGTTAAATTTGTTGAAGAAGCTACACTTAGTCTGGCTGTTTTTCCATCGTAAGCAGTGTATGTCATAATATAGACACCCTCTGCTGTTTCTATAATTCTTGGATCTTCTACACCATCAAAATAGCAGCTTATACAATCCTCTAAATAGCTTTCATTATCAATTTTTTTATAATTCCACTCATATATCTTCATAGCATCATTGTCTGGATAAAAAACAGGTGCAGGAGATTTTTTAAAACGAAGACCATCTAAACTTATAGCCATGCCAATTCTAGAAGTACCATTGATATCTTGTGCGCGGTAAAATAAATACACCTTATTGTCTTTTACTATGGCAGAGGGGTTTAAGACATTTCTTTCTTCCCAAGCAACCTTTTTGCTAGAAATAGGACACTCAAAACTTAAACTAGCAGTCGGATGTAAAATTGGATTTAAACTGTCATTTTTTTCAAAACCGCTAAACTCCCATGCTATTTCTTGTTCTGTGCTTTTTTCTTGGCAACCCACCAATAAAAAAAGAATAGCTATAAGTATATTTTTCATCATTATATGGTTTAGTAGTTGCCTAAGTTATTGTTTTTCAATTAAGAAGTAGGGGTGTTAAAAATAAAAAAGGAATTACAATAATGTAATTCCTTTATATATTAAATATTTTCTCCTAAAAACTAGTCTTCAATAAGCTATATCTATTATTTCAGATTCATAGACTTAAGAAGTTATTTCTACAAACAAGCCTTCTGCTGTTTTTGAAACTTTAGCAACACTTTTTTTGGTCAACCCTTTGATGGTTTTATCCCATTTTTTATTGCTTAAGCCAGACTGATTTTTTAATTCGTTTAAGTCAATTTTTATAGCTTTCGTGATGATCGCTAAAACTGCTTTTTCTTCATCATTCAATTCAATAGAAGGCTTTTTTTGCTCTGGTCTCATTTGAGGGAAGAACAATACTTCTTGAATAGACTGATTGTTGGTTAAAAACATAATTAATCTGTCCATTCCAATACCCATTCCAGAGGTTGGAGGCATTCCGTATTCTAAGGCACGTAAGAAATCTTCATCTATAAATTCTGTAGCTTCATCATCACCTTTTTGAGCTAATTTTAATTGATGTTCAAAACGTTCTCGCTGATCTATAGGATCATTTAATTCAGAATATGCATTGGCAATTTCTTTTCCACAAACCATCAACTCAAAACGCTCTGTTAGTTCTGGGTTGTCTCTGTGTTCTTTACAAAGTGGAGACATTTCCTTTGGATAGTCTGTAATATAGGTTGGCTGAATATAATTTCCTTCACATTTTTCTCCAAAAATTTCATCAATTAATTTTCCTTTCCCCATGGTCTCATCAACAGCAATATTCATTGATATTGCGGCGGCTCTAATTTCATCTTCGGTTTTTCCAGTAATGTCAAAACCTGTAAAATGTTTAATAGAGTCTGTCATAGTAACTCTTGCGTATGGTGCCTTAAAATTAATTTTATGGTCACCAAAAGTAGCTTCAGAAGTTCCGTTCACGGCAATGGCACAATATTCTAATAATTGTTCTGCAAATTCCATCATCCAGTTATAATCTTTGTAAGAAACATAGATTTCCATGGCTGTAAATTCTGGGTTGTGAGTTCTGTCCATGCCTTCATTCCTGAAGTTTTTAGAGAATTCATACACTCCATCAAAACCACCTACAATTAATCTTTTTAGGTATAATTCATTAGCTATTCTCATATATAGAGGAATGTCTAAAGAATTGTGATGTGTTGTAAAAGGTCTTGCAGCTGCGCCTCCAGGAATAGGTTGTAAAATAGGTGTTTCTACTTCAAAATAACCAGCATCATTAAAGAAGGTACGCATGGCATTAAAAAGTTTTGTTCTTTTTACAAAAACTTCTTTCACATGTGGGTTAACCACCAAATCTGCATACCGTTGTCTATATCGTAGTTCAGGATCTGTAAATGCATCATAGGTAATACCATCCTTTACTTTAGGAATTGGTAATGGCTTTAATGATTTAGAGAGTAATGTAAACTCTTTTACCATGACTGTTTTTTCGCCAACTTTAGTGGTGAAAAGAGTTCCAGTAATTCCAATAAAATCGCCTAAATCTAATAATTTTTTAAATACGGTATTATATAAAGATTTGTCTTCTCCAAGACAAATTTCATCTCTATTAAAATAAAGTTGAATTCTTCCTTCGCCATCTTGTAATTGCCCAAAAGAAGCTTTTCCTTGAATGTTTATAACCATTAAACGTCCAGCAATCACCACCTGTTTACCTTCTTCAAAGTTGTTTTTTATTTCCTTAGAATTAGCATCTACAGGAAATAAATCTGCAGGATACGGATTAATTCCTATTTCTCGTAATCTTGCTAGTTTTTCTCTACGTACAACTTCTTGTTCTGATAATTGCATTCTATTGTCTTTTCTAAAATGATTATAAGCTGCAAAGATAGTGATTTGCAAAAAAGAACTTTGCAGTTAAAAAAGAAATAATGGCATTTTAAAATTAAAAAAATAAGTATATTTGTGTGTTATTTATTTATAAATAACGTGTTGTGTTGTTTTGGCACTTTCGTAAAAGTGTCTTGGTTTTGTTAACCAATGGAAAGCTTCCCTGAGATGGGTTGCTTTTTTTTTGCTCTTAAAACAACAGCAATTTCACCTCCCATATTTTTGAAAAAAATAATCCTGCAAAAATAATACTAACTATAAATTTTAATCCAGTAGAAAACAAAAAACCAATAAAAGAGCCAATGGCTGCTTTAAATGCTCTGTTAGAGTTTTGATTATCATGAATGAGCTCTCCAATAAATGCCCCAGTAAACGGGCCAATAATAATACCCAATGGCCCCAAGAAAATGAGTCCTAATAACAAACCTACTGTAGTTCCAATAATTCCATATTTACTTCCACCAAATTTTTTTGTTCCTAAAGCAGGAATAATATAATCTAAAATATATACTACTACTGCAATCACTAGAGTGCTTAGTATAAAAGTCCAATTAAACGAAATGGCATTGGTAAAATGTATCAATAATAAACCCACCCAACTAGTGATAGGGCCAGGCAATATGGGTATAAAAGCACCAATAATTCCTAAAATAATAAAAAATGCACCTAGTAGTAGTAATAAAATATCCATGTATTTTACGTGTTGTTTATATATGACGATTCTTTTTTTTATTTGTTACAAATGGTATTTTTAACTAAATAGTTAGTTCAAACTAAATATTTAGTTATATTTGTCTCTTAAACTAAAAACTTAGTTGAAATATGAGCAAACAATTAACAAAAGCAGAAGAACAGATTATGCAGGTTTTGTGGGAACTAAATGAAGCTTCTGTCAAAGAAGTGATAGATAAATTACCAATCCCAAAACCAGCCTACAATACTGTATCTACCATTATCAGAATTTTAGAAACTAAAGAGTTTGTAGGACATACCTCTGTAGGAAGAGGTTTTATTTACCATCCAATTATTGCCAAGGAAAGTTATAGTAATGAGAGTTTACAAAAGCTTATGAATGGTTATTTTGAAGGCTCTTTTAATAGCATGGTGTCCTTTTTTGTAAAAAAGAATAAGTTAGATATTTCGGAATTAGAGACAATTTTAAAAGAAATAAATAAAAAGAAAAGCAATGATTAATTATATAATTCAAGTAATGCTATTTCAATTACTATTTTTAATAGTATATGATTTAGTGCTGAGCAAAGAAACCTTTTTCACTAAAAACAGATGGTATTTACTGATGTCTGCAATTATGTCATTTTGTATTCCATTCATACAAATACCCTCTTTTCAAAAAGTAGTTTCTAATGATGTTCGTTTTTTGTTGCCAGAGATTGTACTATCTCCACAAAACATGATAGAAAAAACTGAAGTATATCAAAACTTTAATGGTGGGTTAATTATTTTTTGGCTTGGGTTTTTATTTTTTTTAGTATTGTTCTCCTTCAAAGTATACAAGCTTACAAGCTTAATTATAAAAAATTCTATTGAAAAAAAAGATAGCTACACTCTAATAATGCTTCCAAATTCTAAAAAAGCATTTTCTTTTTTCAATTATATTTTTTTAGGGGCTGATATCAACGAATTAGAAAAAGAAAAAATTATTTCTCATGAACTAATTCATTGTAAACAAAAACATTCTTTAGATCTGCTATTTTTTGAAAGTCTAAAGATTCTTATGTGGTTTAACCCGCTACTATACATCTATCAAAAAAGAATTGCAACCGTACATGAATATATTTCTGATGCTATAATTTTAAAATCTGCAGACAAGAAATTGTATATGAATACCCTAGTAAATCAATTGTTTGACGTAGAGAACATCTCTTTCGTCAATCAATTTTATAAACATTCACAACTTAAAAAAAGAATTATGATGATCACAAAAGAAAAATCCAACAAAATGAAGCAAATAAAGTATTTATTATTGGTTCCTATTTTAGCGAGTATGCTTTTTTACACAGCATGTAGCAATACTGAAAATAATGTTTTAGAGAAAAGGACTATTACAAAACAACAAATCCAGACTAAAAATGAAATAATCGAAAAAGAGGTAATTCCATTTACAATGATAGACAAGGCGCCTACATTTCCTGGCTGCCCAGAAAATGATGAAAGCTGCTTTAACAAAAAAATGCAAAAACATTTTCAAAAAGAGTTTGATGCAGAACTTCCTAATAGTTTGAAATTATCTCCAGGAAAGAAAAGAATTATTATGCTTTTTAAAATAAACAAAGAAGGAGCCATTACTGAAATTAAAGCAAAAGCACCTCACCCAGCATTACAAGAAGAAGCTGTTAGAATAATAAAATTACTTCCAATAATGAAACCCGGTGAATTAAATGGTAAAAAGGTAACTGTTAAATACACATTACCAATGAGAATAGAAGTAGAAGCATAGTTGTGAAAAGGAACTTTAAAAAAAAATTGCTATTGAAAAGATTTTTATGTTCTAATATAAAAGACTTCTTTTACAAAAGGATCCCATTCAAAATATTGAGTGGGTTTTTTTATAGACATTTTTTTAGTGATTGTAATAGGTTCTGCTAGAACACAACATCATGTTTTTAAAGTCATTATAATTGTGTAATTTCACTCTAAACTTATTATCATTTAAAGTGCGCTATTTTTTATTCATATGTCTGATGATTTCTTTTACTTCTTGTGATTATTTTTCATTCGAAAAAAACAAGAATTTAGAGAAAATAGATATGGATGTAGATTTTACATCAGTAGACTTTTCTCCTTCATTTAAAGTGTGTGATTCTCTTATTAATAAATTAAAAAAGACAGATTGTTTTAGAACAACCATGCATCAAGAAATCTATAAAAGTTTAGCTGAAAATTCTATACAGCTTAAAAAGGATGTAGATGAAACAATTGTTGTAGTTATTAAAATTCAAGCAGATAAACAGGTTGTATTAGCATCTATAAAAGCTTCAGATAGTTTATTAAAACATATCCCTAACTTAAAGAAAATGATTAAAAAAAGCATTGCTGATTTGCCAGACGTTTATCCTGCAATTAAAAGAGGCATTCCAGTAACTACCCAATATAAGTTACCCATAAGAATTAAACTAGAAAACTAGTTTAGCATTTTCCAAAGCTGATCTTTTAACTCTTGCAAGCCAATTTGAGCTACCGATGAAAAGAATAAGAAAGGAACTCCGGAGGGCATCTCTTTTTTTATCTCTTCTTGTAACTCATCATCTAACATGTCTGATTTAGAAATAGCCAATAAACGTTCTTTATCTAATAACTCGGGATTGTGCTTCTTGAGTTCATTTAATAAAACTTCGTATTCTTTATTAATATCATCACTGTCTGCTGGTATTAAAAAGAGTAAGGTAGAGTTACGTTCTATGTGACGCAAGAAACGGTGTCCTAGTCCTTTCCCTTCTGCAGCTCCTTCAATAATTCCAGGAATATCTGCCATTACAAAACTCTTGTATTCTCTATAATCTACAATACCTAGATTTGGTTTTAGGGTTGTAAACGCATAGTCGGCAATTTTTGGTTTTGCCGCAGTAATTACAGAAAGTAGTGTAGATTTTCCGGCATTAGGAAAACCAACCAAACCAACATCTGCTAATAATTTTAATTCTATCTGATACCATCCATCTAAGCCGTCAACGCCAGGTTGAGCGTATCTAGGTGTTTGATTTGTAGACGATTTAAAATGCCAATTTCCACGACCACCCATACCACCTTCTAACAGAATTTTTTCTTCTCCGTTTTCAGTAATTTCAAAAATAATTTCACTGGTTTCGCTATCTCTTACAATAGTCCCTAGAGGTACATCTACATAAACATCTGTCCCATCTTTTCCAGTACTTCTACTTTTACTTCCGTCTCCACCTTGTTCTGCTCTAAAATGTTTTTTAAATTTTAGATGAAATAGTGTCCACATATCTTTACTTCCACGAAGAATAATATGACCTCCACGGCCACCATCTCCGCCATCTGGTCCTCCTTTGGTGATAAATTTTTCTCTGTGTAAGTGCGCAGAACCTCTACCGCCTTTTCCTGAGGAAGCATATACCTTTATGTAATCAACAAAGTTGCCTTCTGTCATAATTTATAGTGTATCAAAAACTTTTGCTAAACGATCTGTAATCTCCTCAATAGAACCTACTCCATTTACCCCAAAGTAGTTTCCTTTTGCTGCGTAATATTCTTTTAAAATAGCTGTTTTTGTATTGTATTCATTAAATCGATTCCTAATTTTACCTTCATCAGTATCGTCTGCTCGGCCGCTTGTTTTACCACGCTCTAACAATCGTTCAACTAATAAATCTTCTGGTACTTCAAGGGCTACCATTCCATTAATCTTTTCTCCTTTGGTATTCAGAAAACCATCTAAAGCTTCTGCTTGAGATTGAGTTCTTGGAAATCCATCAAAAATAAAACCGTTAGCATCAGCATTTTTTTCAACCTCTGCTTCTAGCATATGAATGGTTACTTCATCAGGTACCAAATCACCCATATCCATGTAGGTTTTAGCAAGAACACCCAGTTCAGTTTTATTCTTAATATTGTATCTAAAAACATCGCCTGTAGAGATGTGTACTAGATGATATTTTCCTTTTAAGCGGTCTGCTTGTGTTCCTTTTCCGGCACCTGGAGGTCCAAATAATACAATATTTTTCATTTATGTAGCTTCTGTTGTTAATTGGTAAACTGCTGGTAAATTTCTTCCTAAGCCGTTGTAGTCTAAGCCATAGCCTACAATAAACTTATCTTCAATACTTTTTCCGATATAATCTATCGGGAGCTCTTTTTTATACACATCTGGTTTAAAAAATAAGGTAGCAATTTTTAATTGCTTTACCTGCTTGTTTTTAAAACAGTCATAGATTTTGTGTAGGGTAGAGCCAGTATCTATAATGTCTTCTAAAATTACAATTGTTCTGCCTGTGATATCTTCGTTGATTCCTATTAATTCGTTTACTACCTCTGTTGAGGTTGTTCCTTTATAAGAGCTTAATTTCACAAATGATACTTCACAGTTCTGGGTATATTTTCTTATGAAATCTGCAGCAAAAAGAAAAGAGCCATTTAAAATTCCAATAAATATAGGAACTTCATCAGGGTCTAGATCTAAACTAACTTTATGCACTAATGAGCTAACTATTTCAGAAAGTTCTTTTTCAGAAATAAACGGAGTAAAATTTAGATCATGTAATTTTATCGTGCTCATGTTACAAAGATATGGTGCTCATTTTAAAAAGAAAAAACCGTTTTGAGTTACTGAAATATCATCAGTAGTAACAAAACGGTTTCGTCATATGGGTTCTAAAATTATTTTTTTATAGCTTCTTGTCTTTTAGAAGTATCATACATAATAGGAGTAGCCACAAATAGTGACGAATACGTTCCTACAACAACACCAATAATTAAGGCAAACATAAACCCTCTAATAGAGTCTCCACCAAATGTAAAGATGGCTAACATTACCAATAATGTTGTTAATGATGTATTAATGGTTCTTCCTAAAGTACTGCTTAATGCTTTGTCTACAACTTCGCTGTAAGCCCATTTGGTATGAATTCCAGCAAATTCTCTAATTCTATCAAAAATAACCACCGTATCGTTCAGAGAATACCCAACTACTGTTAAAATAGCAGCAATAAAAGATTGTCCTATCTCCATGTCAAATGGCATAAATTTATAGAGTATTGAAAATATCCCTAATACAATTAGTACATCGTGAAATACTGCAATTACAGCACCTAAACTAAAAGATATTTTTCTAAATCGTAATAAGATGTATAAGAATACAATAAGTAATGAACCAAATACCGCATAAACTGCTGATGTTTTAATATCATCTGCAATGGTAGGCTCTACTTTAATATAACTCATAATAGCATTGGTAGTAGTTCCTTCTTTTTGATAACCTGGTTTAAAACTGTTATAAGTAACTCCTTCTGATAAGTAGCCCTTTAATCCGGTAAATAATGCAGTTTGTACTTCTTCATCTACGTTGTTTCCTTCTTCTTCAATTTTATAAACGGTTGTTATTTTTAACTGAGAATCAGATCCATACGTTTTTACTTCTGGAGCAGTTCCAAAAACTTCTTTTAAAGATTCAGAAACTTCAGTAGCGTTTACTGTTTGATCAAAACGAACAACATAAGAACGCCCTCCTTTAAAATCTACCCCTTGCTTTAGTCCAATACTTGCAATTGAGGCAATACCTCCTAAGATAATGGCACCTGAAACAATGTATGCAATTTTACGTTTGCGTAAAAACTCTATATTAATATTTTGAAACCAACCTTTAGATAAAGAAGTATTAAACGTTAAGTTTTTACCTTTATCTGTAGCTCCGTCAATTAACAAGCGAGTAATAAATACTGCTGTAAATAATGAGGTTAAAATACCAATAATTAAGGTTAAGGCAAACCCTTTAATAGGACCCGTTCCAAAAACATACAATATAATACCAGTTAATAAACTGGTAATGTTTGCATCTATAATGGCAGATAAAGCTCCTTTAATACTAAACCCTTCTTGGACAGATTGCTTTAAGCCTTTCTTTTTAAAGATTCCTTCTTTAATTCTTTCAAATATAATTACGTTCGCATCAACAGACATCCCAATAGTTAAGATGATACCCGCAATACCAGGCAATGTTAACACAGCATTGAATGAAGCTAAAATTCCAAAAAGGAATAAAATATTTACTAGTAAGGCAATGTTTGCATAGACACCAGCTCTACCATAATATACAATCATCCATACCAATACTAAAAGGATGGCTAACATAAATGATTGCGTAGATTGGTCAATAGATTCTTGTCCTAAGGAAGGTCCTACAACCTCTGCTTGTATAATTCTTGCAGCAGCAGGTAGTTTACCGGCTTTTAAAACTGTAGAAATATCTTGTGCTTCTTCAACAGTCATACTTCCACCAGAAATTTCTGTTCTTCCTCCAACAATGGCTTGATTTACAGTAGGTGCTGTGTATACGTAGTCATCTAAAACAACTGCTACAAAACCACCAACATTGTCTCCAGTTAATTTTTCCCATAGCTTAGAACCTCTTCCGTTCATAGCCATGCTTACTTGTGGGTTGTTTAGTTGATCAAAAACTTGTGAAGCATCTGTAATTACATCTCCTTGAATAGGAGCAATGTCATTTCTGTTAGATTTTATAGCATATAAGCCAATAACTTCAGAACCATCTTCAATAGGTTTAGATTTATAATCCCATAAAAACTTTACATTTTTTATCTCATTGGTTCGTAAGCTTAAAACTTTTCTGTCAGACAATAGTTTGTTAACCATGGCTGTGTCACTAACTTTAGCTTGTGCAACAAGAGAGCTAAGTTGTTGTTCTGATTGCGCAACATTAACACTTAGATACGTAAATAAAGTTTTTTGCTGAACCTCTGTAGAATCTGTAACTTCATTTAAAATACTTTGAATATCACTTGCTTCAGAAGCATCTTCCTTTTTATCTAGAGAATCATCCTTTAACATTTCTGCAACAACAGTATTTGCAGTAAAGAAGTAGTTTTGCACTTCAGCATTGGAAAATACTTCCCAAAATTGTAGTTCAGCCTTACTTGTTATTAATCTTGTTACTCTTTCAGTATCTTCAGCTCCAGGCAATTCAATTTGAATTCTTCCAGAGTTTCCAATACGTTGTATGTTTGGTTGTGTTACCCCAAATTTATCAATTCTACTTCGCAATACTTCAAAAGCAGTGTTGATAGAGCTATTAATCTCTAGTTGTAACTCTTCTTTTACTTCATCATTTGTTTTATTGAAGTTTATTTTTTCACGAAGTGCTTTTGTTCCAAAGATTTCAGGATCACTCAGCTTAATTCCACTAGTTCCAGCAACAGCCTCAAATTCTGTAAAAAACAAATCTAAATAATTATCATTGTCATTTTTCTGAGCTAGGTCTGCAGCTTTTAGTGCTTGTCTAAAGACCAAGCTTTTAGAATCATTAGATAATGAAATTAATACTTCCTTTACAGACACCTGCAAGATTGCATTAATACCACCTTTTAAATCAAGACCCAGGTTCATTTCTTTGTCTTTGATATCATTGTAGGTAAATTGAGAAATACCTAAATTTATAACCTCTAGGTTGTTCACACTATCGAGGTATTTTTTCTCTAAATTTGCTAATTCTCTTCCGTTATCTTGATTACCTCTAGATTTCGCATATTCTTTGGCTTCATTTTCTACCTTAGAGGTAAAGAATGAAAAAGACAATTGGTACAAACTTACCAATCCGAAAAGGATTGCAAATAATCTTATAAGTCCTTTGTTTTGCATCTTCGTTTAATTTTAGTCGTCTTCTTTTTAAAACGTGCAAATATAGTATTTACAATAAGATTAGCCTAATGAAATTATGTATATTTACTCGCTTTTTAAGAGCAATAAACAACTAACAATAAAAAAAAATCGGAAACTATGAGTCATCTATCTGACATAGAAATTGCACAAGCCAAGAAGTTGGCGCATGTAATTACTATTGCAAAAAAATTAGGGGTAAAAGAAGACGATATTGAGATGTACGGGAAGTACAAGGCAAAATTGCCATTACACCTTATAGATGAAGACAAAGCAGCAAGTAATAATTTAATTTTAGTGACTGCCTTAACACCAACTCCAGCAGGAGAAGGTAAAACCACTATTTCAATTGGTCTTACAGAAGGATTAAATAAAATTGGAAAACAGGCTACTGTTGTCTTAAGAGAGCCTTCATTAGGGCCAGTTTTTGGTATTAAAGGAGGTGCTGCAGGAGGAGGATATTCTCAGGTGGTTCCTATGGAGGATATTAATTTACATTTTACAGGAGATTTTAACGCCGTAGAAAAGGCAAACAATTTGTTAGCTGCTCTAATAGATAATAATATTCAAAACAAAGTAGCCAATTTAAATATAGACCCACGTACCATTCTTTGGAAACGTGTAATAGATATGAATGATAGAGCTTTGAGGGATATCACCATTGGTTTGGGTGGAACTGCAAATGGTGTTCCTAGACAAGATGGTTTTAATATTACACCAGCTTCAGAAGTAATGGCAATTCTTTGCATGGCTACAGATTTTGATAATTTAAAGCAACGGTTAGGTGATATATTTATTGGTTTTACGTACAAGAACGAACCCATTTTTGCGCGCGATTTAAAAGCAGAAAATGCCATGGCTATTTTGTTAAAAGATGCTATAAAGCCAAACTTAGTGCAAACCTTAGAAGAAAACCCAGCCATTATTCATGGAGGTCCTTTTGCAAATATAGCGCAAGGAACCAATACAATTATTGCAACTAAAATGGGCTTAACTTTATCTAATTACGTGGTAACAGAGGCTGGTTTTGGTGCCGATTTAGGTGCTGAAAAGTTTTTAAACATAAAATCTGCTTTTGCAAATTTAAATCCAAAATGTGTTGTTTTAGTGGCTACTATTAGAGCATTGCGTCATCATGGAGGTGTTAAAAAAGAAGGATACAATACGCAGAATTTAGCAGCAGTAACAGAAGGTTTTAAAAATTTAGAGAAACATATAGAAAACATTAGAAAGTATAATATAGAACCAGTAGTGGCTATCAATTCTTTTATTTCCGATACAATAGAAGAGGTAAATTTTGTGATTAAAAAATGCAAAAGTTTAGGGGTTCATGCGGTTTTGTCTGAAGGATGGGCAAAAGGAGGTGAAGGTACCAAAGAATTGGCAAAAGCTGTTGTAGATATTGTAGAAAATAAAGCAACACAATACAAGCCTTTGTATGACTGGAAAAGCCCAGTTACAGAAAAAATTGAAATAATAGCCAAAGAAATTTATGGAGCTGCAACTGTTGAATACAGTAAAAAGGCGCAATTAAATTTAAGAAGAATCAATAGACTAGGGTTTAATGATTTTGCTATTTGTATGGCAAAAACTCAAAAATCTTTTTCAGACAATGAACAATTAATAGGAAGGCCTGAAGGTTTTACAGTTACCGTTAGAGAAATCGAAATAGCAGCTGGCGCACAATTTATTATTCCAATTTTAGGAAAAATGATGAGAATGCCTGGTTTACCAGCAACCCCAGCATCGGAAGGAATGACTATTGATAAAAATGGTGTTATTTCTGGATTATCCTAAGATTTAGGATTACATTAAAAATAAAAAAAACCAGCCATTTGGCTGGTTTTTTTTATTGATTGTTAAATTTACAATTCTAACAATCCATTAGTTTTAGAAACACCTTCTGCAGATGTTTGCATGTGAGCCTTTTCAGCATCACTCAATTGAATTTCTACTATTTTTTCAATTCCATTTTTCCCTAAAATTACAGGAACTCCAATGCATAAATCAGTTAAGCCATATTCTCCTTCTAATAAGGTAGAACATGGAAATATTTTTTGTTGATCGCATGCAATAGCTTGTACCAATCCGCTAACGGCTGCACCAGGAGCATACCATGCAGAAGTTCCTAATAAACCGGTAAGTGTAGCGCCACCAACTTTGGTGTCTTGTAATACTTGTGCTAATCTTTCTTCGGAAATAAATTCTGAAACAGGCACAGAATTACGAGTTGCTAATCTAGTTAATGGAACCATACCTTTGTCTGAATGACCTCCAATAACCATTCCGTCAACATCAGAAATAGGAGCTTCTAAAGCTTCTGCCAACCTGTATTTAAAACGAGCAGAATCTAAGGCTCCACCCATTCCAATAATTCTGTTTCTTGGCAATCCTGTAGTTTTATGAACTAAATATGTCATGGTATCCATAGGATTAGAAACAACAATAATGATGGTATTTGGAGAATGTTCTATTAAGTTAGAAGAAACTGTTTTTACGATCCCAGCATTAATTCCAATTAATTCTTCTCGTGTCATTCCTGGTTTTCTTGGAATACCAGAGGTGATCACACAAATATCTGAATCTGCAGTTTTTGAATAATTATTAGTAGTTCCAGTAATTTTTGTATCAAAACCATTTAAAGAAGCTGTTTGCATTAAGTCCATTGCTTTTCCTTCTGCATACCCTTCCTTAATGTCTAGCAATACAACCTCAGAAGCAAAGTTTTTGATAGCAATATATTCTGCGCAACTAGCACCTACTGCACCTGCTCCTACAACTGTAATTTTCATATTTTTTATTTTTAATTGTTTTTTAAATAATTTGCGCAAAAATAGTATAAAATAACAATACTAAATGAGCTTATTGAATTCATAGAGGTCGTCTAAAATATATTTTTTTCGACCTCTATATAGTTTACTTCTAGCTTTTATGCATCAATATTTGCATACTTTGCATTTTTCTCTATGAACTCTCTTCTTGGTGGTACTTCATCACCCATTAGCATAGAGAAAACTCTGTCTGCTTCTGTCATACTTTCAATAGTAATCTGACGTAAAGTTCTAAACTCTGGATTCATGGTAGTATCCCACAATTGATCTGCATTCATTTCTCCAAGACCTTTATAACGTTGTATATTAACAGAGCCACCTAATTTTTGTGCAATTAAATCTCGTTGATTGTCATCCCAAGCATATTCTCTTTTTTGTCCTTTCTTAACTAAGTATAATGGCGGTGTGGCAATATATATATATCCTTGTTCAACCATTTCTCTCATGTATCTAAAAAAGAAGGTTAATATTAAGGTAGCAATATGAGATCCATCTACATCGGCATCACACATAATAACTACTTTGTGGTATCTTAATTTAGATAAGTTTAAAGCTCTAGGGTCTTCTTCTGTTCCAATACTAACTCCTAATGCGGTAAACATATTTTTTATTTCCTCATTTTCAAAAACCTTGTGTTGCATGGCTTTTTCTACATTTAAGATTTTTCCTCTTAAAGGTAAAATTGCTTGAAAATTTCGATCACGCCCTTGTTTCGCAGTTCCACCTGCAGAATCTCCCTCAACTAAAAATATTTCACAAATAGATGGGTCTGTTTCAGAACAATCTGATAATTTACCAGGCAAGCCTCCAATACTCATGACTGTTTTACGCTGCACCATTTCACGTGCTTTTCGGGCTGCATGTCTAGCAGTAGCTGCTAAAATTACTTTCTGAACAATTATTTTAGCATCATTTGGATTCTCTTCTAGATAATCTGTTAACATTTCAGAAACTGCTTGAGAAACTGCAGATGTTACATCTCTGTTTCCAAGTTTAGTTTTTGTTTGTCCTTCAAATTGTGGTTCTTGTACTTTTACAGAAACAATAGCTGTTAATCCTTCACGGAAGTCATCTCCAGCAATTTCAAACTTTACATTTTTTAGTAAGCCTGAATTATCTGCATACTTTTTTAACGTACCTGTTAGACCTCTTCTAAATCCAGATAAGTGTGTTCCTCCTTCGTGTGTATTAATGTTATTTACGTATGAGTGTAAATTTTCTGCATAAGAAGTGTTATAGACCATGGCAACTTCAACCGGAATACCATTTTTTTCACCTTCCATAGAAATGACTCCAGATGTTAACTGCTCGCGGGTGCTATCTAGATATCGAATAAATTCAGGCAGACCTTCATCACTGAAAAAAGTTTCATTAATAAAATTACCTTCGTCGTCTTTTTTTCTATGATCAGTTAACGTAATTGTAATTCC